>Ga0315321_10004628_pt1 | contig 10556 bp, 9 predicted proteins | sample M180m21515metaG_FD_203464 | JGI IMG/M metagenome (GOLD analysis project Ga0315321, IMG submission 203464) | Ammonia-oxidizing marine archaeal communities from Monterey Bay, California, United States - M1 80m 21515 | ecosystem: Environmental > Aquatic > Marine > Intertidal zone | place: USA... | reverse complement strand
AGTGGTTTGCGGATTGAGTGACTCGCAGATCAGGTTCGAGGATCCTGCGAAACTTTCGCATCGCTCTATTTACCGATTTGCCTTGCGACGTGCGTTTGGGCGAGGTTGGCTAATCAAGTGGCTCGATTTCAAGGTCATCCCGCTCACCGAGGATCAGGCTAGAGATAAACATAAGGCTGGTGGTTTTCTCTAATTCTTTTCGGTCGCCCCGATCCGGATCCTTATCTTCCTGAATACAAGCATTATTGACGAGTGATTCAATGGTTTGATCGACGGACTTATTGTTGTCTGAGATTTGATTAAAAGTGTTATTTAGCGGCTTGGTCATTAAAATAGCGTCGGTGAAAAACGGGCGATTGGTCAGTCATTGAAACTGTAGCTTCTCGGAGAATCAAAGGGTCTCGAGGAGAGATTAAAGTTCGAGATCGAATCTTCCGAACCATATCCAGTAAGGGTTATGTGGTTTATGTCAGCCGGGGTGAGACCTCAAAAACTGGGCTATCGGCTTACCCAGACCACTTGACCGTCAAATTTTGATTCGATAGCGTGTAGATATGCGGAATTTGTGACGTCCCACAGCGTCGCTGATTCAAAAACAACGGCGTCGTAGCCAAGTGGCTAAGGCAGCGGATTGCAAATCCGCCATCGCGGGTTCGACTCCCGCCGACGCCTCTGAAAGAGACACGGTTTTCACCGTGTCTCTTTTTTTTGCTTTGTGCCAAATCCGCCATAAGCGAGTTGGTATTTAATGCCGGGGTGGTGACGAATTAACCGGGAATTCGCCCCGGTGGTGCCCCATTCGCATGCTCCTCGTCGGCGTGACTTGGCACGGTTAAATCTTTTCAATACCAGCTCCTTAGGTGGAGGCTGTTATCAGGCATATGTTTTCCGTCCGCCACTCCAAAGAGTTTTTTAAAAGACGTGCGAGCGGTATTGAAATTAGTTACCCTAGGATCCCCGACTTAATGATCCGCAGGGTTCTGGACTTACCGGTGAGGCATGCCACGATGAAAGCTAAATTAATTACCTTGTTTTTCGTTACTTCTCTGTGCGTTCAGGTGGCGTCCGGTCAGGTAGAAGAGTCTCCCGATCAAAAATATGAGGATTTGATTGCCGAGGTAGAAGTTGCCAATCAGGCTTGGAAGGCTCGACTGGCGGCCCTTCGTGAAGCTGAGAAGAATGGTGGCGCCTCGATACCGGCGGATGCATTTCAGTCCCCTTTGATTCCGTTCGTGGCGAAGTTCGACACCGCCGCAAAAACTTACGCCGGCACGCCCGATGCGATCCCGTATTTGACTTGGCTGGCTCAAAACGCGCTGCCGATGGTTGGCGACCAACGGAAGGCGGCGAAAGACGCAGTCCGGACGCTCGTGACGACGCATCGCAAATCACCCAGTCTTGAAAAGCTTGAGTGGATGGTAGGGCGACTAGATTATTTCTATGACGAAAAACAAGCTCTGGAAGTCGGTTTGCAACTGGAAAAGGAATCACCTAGCTCGAAGGTTCGCGCTTATGCGACGTTCTCCAGAGTGGGAGCAACCATCAATAAAGCTCCAGTCGATTCGGATGATTTTCGTAAAGCGAAGTCGGAGATCTTGACGGTTTTGGAGGGGGTTGAGATTAAAGACCTCGCCTCGTCAGTTAAAACTAGAATCGAGATGCGTGAAAATTTTTCATTGGGTATGTCTCCTCCCGATATTGTTGGTGTTGATTTGGATGGAGCTGAATTCGCCCTGTCGGATTACAAAGGTAAAGTTTTGTTTATCGATTTTTGGGGAGATTGGTGAGGTCCTTGTCGGTTGTTATACCCACACGAGCGGTCGCTCGTAGATGAAATGAAAAATCGCCCGTTCGCGCTGATTGGTGTTAATTCGGACGATCTCGATCGAGCACAAGCGGCGGTGCGAAAAAACGAAATTAATTGGCGAAGTTTTCAAAACAAGCGTAAGGGAAGTGAGAGCTCGATTTCTGATGATTGGCTGTTGTACACATGGCCGACAATCGTGGTGCTCGACGAAGAATTCAAAGTGCGCTATCGCGGCGGCGATTGTGATGAAGCAACGGCTATCGCCCGTCGATTGGTCTCTGAATTAGACGGCAAGCCTGCCGAGGTAGATGGTCAATAAGCCACGGATCTAAAAGAGTGGACTGTTTACCGGTAAAAATCTTGTGATCGTTGCGGATTAACAAACAGATACGCTGACCGGCTACTTATTGGTCCGATAGTTAATCGCTTTGTCACGCCTCAAAGTATGTCTAATCAGTACGTGGAAAATCTGATTCTCCAGAATCAGGACGATTAGGCTTAGTTGCGAACCGAACCGTAGCCAAGGTTTAGGTTTTGTGCAGGGCGACGAACGCGACATGCCGTTAGCGGGCGAGATCGTCAGTTTTATAGGGCAGGCCCAGTTAGTATCGGGGATTCAGTAGCCATCCCCTACCGGTTCTGCACTTTTTGCCGCTCTTGGAAAGACCACCAGGCTCACCCTACCCTCACCCTGGTTGGTTATTTCTTGGAAAAAATCGAATAAAGGCTGGTTTGCGTGGTTGGTATATCTCGAAGAAAGATGCATCTATTTATTTCTGAAGTCCGATGCACACGCGGTTATCGCGTCGGCAACTGATACGAGGTAGTCGCTGCATTTTGTCTACGAAAACTAAACTATTTGTCATTCTTGGGTTGTGCCTTCTTCTCCCTGCTCAAAACTTGTTTGCGTGGAATGGCCACGGACATCGAGTTATTGCATCGATCGCGTTCCTGAAACTCTCTCCGGAAAGCCGGTTGGAAATTGCAAACCGCATCAAGAACCATCCACGCTGGGAATCTGATTTTGCTTCGAAGGTGCCCGATGAGGTGAAGGCTGGGGATGAACAGGTCCAGGCAGAATGGATCTTTCAACAGGCAGCTTGCTGGCCTGACACAACGCGCGGCCTAAAGGGTGACGAGTACAAGCGATTTAACCACTCGACTTGGCACTACATTAATCTTGTTGATTATTTGAACCCCAAAGAAACCGACGGGATTGACACATCAAGAGTTAACCTCGCGATGCAGCCGCCATCCAGCCCTAATGATCTGTACAGGATGAACGCTGTGCAGGCGATCCAATATGCTCAGTCGAAGATTGCCGATTCAGCCACTTCTAAAGAAGATGACGCACTGATGCTCTGCTGGTTACTCCACGTTTACTCCGACATTCACCAGCCTCTGCACACGACCGCGCTGTTTTCCAAAACACTCTTGCCGAAAGGTTGCCGCGGCGGGAACTCGATCTACACGAAACAAGGTCGCAACCTGCATTCGCTTTGGGATGGATTGTTAGGCAAGGATAACAAATACCAAGCCTGTCATAATCAAGCGGTCCGAATGCTCGCAAACGAAAATCTCGCATCGCTCGGTAAACGCGGAGCGAGTGTGACTGACGCCGAGTCAGTTTGTCGAGGTTCTAATTTGTGCTGCAAAGAATTCGCGTACGCCACTGAGGTGCGGGCGCATTTGCAACGACTGGAGGACAACGGCGAAACAAAAATTGTTGCCGTGGATCTGTCCGATCTCTATCTAAAACGAGCCGGAACCGTTGCTGAACAACAGGCGAGTCGCGCGGGATGGCGACTGGCAAAGTTGTTGAGCCAGTAAGTCAAGTACCTCACCTGTTGGGGCGACCAGCTTAGCGGAACCGGTGTGGCGAATCTTGTCTCTTTTGCTTTTAGCAGACAAACACAAACCGATTTTCTGTTGAGGCTTGGAATACTTGGAAGGTATTGGATGACCATTTCTCATCGTGGCCTCGACTCGAGCGTTTATTGTCTAGAGACAGTTGAGCGGTATTAGGTTTGTTGAATTGGCGATTTGTCTGTGGCCTTGGCTTCTATATAAAGAAGTCCCGCGAGGTGGCCTGGATTTGCTCAAGCCGCAGTTTGCTGCTTTTCGGTTTCAAACTCGGAGTGATGCGCAGAGGTTCTTTGCGCGCTCATCGGTTCTGTCCCCACATGTAAAGAAAGGTAAAAGTTCTTGGCACAACGCTTTGGGATAATACGCACTGTCAGTGATTGGGAGACAGGAAGAGTGTTTCAAGCAGTTGTTCACGAAAGGAATGGGGAATGAAAAAAGAAACGGTAGTCGCAAATGTTTTGGAGTGGTCCGTGATGATTGGGTTTTGCATATTACTTGTTAGGGTTGACGTTTTCGGGTTCCTCACTCAATTGGCGGCGATGGTTTTATAGGTCCTGATGCATGTCTCATTACAAGTGAAGATCGTGATCTCAATAGATTAGTGGATTGAATAGCGCTACATGAGTCTAGAACACGGTATCGAGTTCTGGCTTTAAATGAAGCTAAATTCGTTGTTTGGGCTAAGCAGGAGAATTTTTCAGGAAAGTGTGTGGGGAGATTTGCTCCAACTATACTAGGCCGCTCAGGATGCCTGGAAAGCAAACACTCGTTAGTAAGAGTGCCGCTCCATAGTCTTCAACATTTTCCATTAAGAGAGAAGCGTTATGTCTGTGTCTAAAACAATTTCATTGCTGGTTGTCCTTGCTGCTGTTTTAGTAGCCGGAATCGTTTTCATTCAACCGCTTGCCGTTGAGGCAACGACTGGCAGCCTAGATAAGAAGAATAAATCGAGCTTTAATCAAGGCTCTCTTTATGGTTCATACGGCACAGCCGGCCGAGCCAATGGATTCCAGTCACGGTCGGTCGGTGTTGCGGACTTTGATGGAAGAGGTGGGGTAACCCGAACGGTTCGAATTAATGCCAATGATGGTGATGGAGGTCGTCGCCTGATCGATCTAACTTCCGTTGGTACTTATTCTGTCAATTCGGATGGAACGGGAGAAATCTATTTCTTGAACATGAGTTCCAGTGGTGACACAACTGCGGTAACCTACGATTTTGTAATTCGCACGACCGAATCAGGTGGCGGTAAAAGCAAGTTGCTGGCAAGCTCCCTTGAGGCTATTCAGCGAGAACCCGGCGTTACCGCTTCTTTGGTTGAAGAATCTTTGACTCGCCGCAATGGCGTAAGGTAGGGCTCTCTCGCAGAGTACTTAGGTTTGGTTCCGTATTTTCAAGAGCATTCAGGCTGAACTGCGAATGTCCCTGACAAGACACTTACTTCAGTGAGACCACAATTTCAGAGTCAGTCACTTTGAAAGCGAGTGGACTGCGGTCAACGGTCATTTCGAGCAAGCCGTTTAAGGATACGTTGACCGCTTGAATCGCGACCGGTTCCTTCAGTGCTTTTGAAATGGTGGGATTGTTTTTGTCGTAGGAGAATCTTAGTCGGCTTCGTTGTGCTGCAGTGGCAAAGATTGCTCCCCGCGCTGCGCGGGTCGTCAGGGAGAATGTGATAGTTGATCCGGTGATCATTTCCGGTTTTTGGGATTCGATGGCTCGCATTCCTGCCATTCCCACTGAGTCGGGTGAACCAGTGATTGAAATTTGATTTCGCCGCGTTGAAAATTTTAAGGATTTAAATTCATTCCTCAAGATTTTACTTACCGCTGGTGCGTCGCTGATATCTCCAAATGTTAGAGTCACCTGTTCGGGTGCTTTGAAGTCAACAATTTCAATTTTTTTGCCTGTCCCGTTGAACTGAAATGATTTGTCAAAACCTGCCAATAGAAGTGTAATCCGGCAAGCCAAAGACGAGGCGGGTAAGTCCAAGCCTGCCCATAAATCATGCGGCAGGCCGTCGATCCCGTCGATCTGGATGTCATTTGCCTTCGCGAGTTCAAGCAATAACTGTTTAGGCTCGACAACCGTCGTAGTTCGGAGGTCTCCGCTTCGTTTCCAACGTAATTGAGTTCGCTTTCCAAATTTATTGGCTGCTTTGAGTAGCAATTCAGAAGTCGAAGCTAGTGAGTTGGCGGTTTTTTTGGGGCCAAGGTAGTAGACATCCTCAATTTGACAGATGCCAATATCAAGCTGTTTGGCAATCTCCAGTAAGAACTGTTCGGTGGTAACGTTGTTTGAGGTGAGGTTGATAATGGTCGAAGGATCGACTCGCCGATCAAGAAAGATCGCCACGCGTTGGTTTTTGGAAAACCGCATCAACCGATCTTTTAGTTCGGCATCGCGCCACATGACTGAAATTGGCAGCGAGTTCTGCTCGGATAGCGCCCCTTTTCTAAGCCAAGCGATTCCGTTTTTCTGATCTTGCCCGTAAACGTTGGTTGAAGAGCCACTTAATACGCTCGAGAAGCTAATCGAAACAACTGTCACGATCATTAACCAAGGCATTGCTAGCACAAGGTGTCTTGGGAAGCGTAAGCCTGTCGGATTAGTCCTCATGAAATAACCTATTCGTCATATTCGTTAAGGTTTGAAATAGATGGCATTATTGGAACCCGATTCCTCTCCATCTAGGCAGGTAATTGAATTCTTGTTGTTGTTTATCGCAAGGTCCCCAACTAGACTCGTAAAGCGAGACCGTTAGGCAGGCAGTTCCTATTAGCTTACCCGATCGGTTTAAACCTTTTACAGTGTTATTTAGTTTTTTGGAGTAAGGTCAACATGTCGGAATTTGATGTCCGATTACCGCTGCTGGATATATTCTACCAGCAATACTTGACCGACGAAAATTCGGCTTCGTTTATTGATTCGATTTCAAAGCTTTACTCGATCGGAACGATGGAGCGATTGGCGGTTTACGGTGGCCGCACGACACGTCGAGCTGCGATTTTAGGACTTGGGTTTCTCGCGGACTTTTCGGTCAACGAAATTATGGGCAACGCGCTCGTCGACGAGGATCGCGCCGTTAGGCTTTTGGCTGATCACAGCATTCGAGACATCTGGGTTCGGCAAGGAAATTTAGCTGAGCAAAATTCCATCAAAACGCTTTATCGGTTAGTAACCCAGGTTCGAATGGAAGAGGTGGTTGACGCAGCGACTCTAATAATCGAATCCAATCCCGCATTAGGAGAAGCCTGGCATCAACGAGCCATTGCTTATTGTGCTCTAGGTTATCTGGACTCGGCGGTAAGCGATTGCCAGGAGACCCTGAATTGCAATCGGTTTCATTTTCCAGCGGCCATGGGAATGGCTCACTGTTATTTGAAGTTAGACAATGCTTCCCAAGCTTTAGAGGGTTTCCGAGTCGCCCTGCAGATAAACCCAGACCTTGAGGGCGTGCGTAGCCAAATTACCCACCTCGAGCGGCTTCTTAAAGAAGGTTAGCCAGTTATTCTCGGTGGTGTGCCGGTGGTAAAGGATCGGTTTCCAGCCATTGCTTGGTTTACACCCGTGGCGTCTGTCGTGGCTAATCATAAATTCCATCTGCGTTTTTTTTGCAGACGGCTAGTTGCCTTGTTGCCTACGAAAATAAGAAGGCTGTGGTCTCGGTCTGAATCCCGCCCCCGAGGGGCATCCGTTATCCTATCGCCGAACATTTCATTGGCTGTCTCTTGCTCTATGAGGTGTTGTAGCAATCGAAGAGTCGGTGCCATCGACATTATTCCAAAATAGATAGAGCAATGGCCTGCATTTGATTGACGACTTGTGTCCGTGGGATAAAAATGAGCGTTATGACAATCCTTGTACGACTGGGGCACTCGATGGGCATTCAATTACAGCAATCCGCATTTTGGTTATTCGCATTTATTTCGTTGACAAGTTTCCTTTCTGTGGCCCAAGCCGATTCAGGGGATCATAACTCAGCGTCGCCAAATCTAATTTTGATCATGACGGATGAGCACAATTTCAGGACGTTAGGTTGTTATCGTGAAATGATGGAAAAACGGCAGGCTTATATGTGGGGGCCTGCCGTTGTTGAAACGCCTAATATCGATTGGTTGGCCGATCAGGGTGCGTTGTGTACTAGTTTTTACGCGACGACTCCCGTTTGTAGTCCTTCGCGAGGCTCGCTTATTTCTGGGCTCTATCCTCAGGCAACTCCGGTGGTTACCAACAACATCCCTCTAGATGATGAGGTAATTACCTTTGCACACCTGCTCGGCAAAGCTGGTTATCAAACTGGCTTCGCTGGAAAGTGGCACCTCGATGGTTCGGGGAAACCTCAGTGGGCACCGGAGCGAAAGTTTGGTTTTCAGGACAACCGCTTCATGTTCAATCGGGGACACTGGAAGAATTTAAAGATTGGGGAGGATGGACCCAAAGTTGGTGCGATCGCTAAGAACAAACCGTCGTACGCAGTGGGAGATGCTGACGAGAAAACATTTACCACTGATTTTCTGATGGATCGGACCCTTGAATTTATTGACGCCAATAAATCGGTGCCGTTTTGTTACATGCTAAGTCTGCCCGATCCACATGGCCCTGATACGGTTCGAGCGCCTTATGACACAATGTATGCCGATCAAGTTTATGAAAAACCAACGACCTATGATGTTGATGACCGCGCAATTCCAGAGTGGGGCGAGCCTGCAAAGAAATTGGGGTTTGGCCAAAGTAAATACTACGGGATGGTTAAATGCATCGATGACAATATCGGTCGGTTGCTAAAGAAGTTGACAGACGATGGAATTCTCGACAACACGATGATCGTATTTACCTCCGATCATGGTGATCTGAGAGGCGAGCACCATCGCCAAAATAAAGGCGTGCCTTGGGAAGGTTCAGCGAGAATTCCGTTTCTCGTTTTTTATCCGTCAAAAATTAAACCCAAGACAGTGGTTAATCAGGCTCTTACCAGCGTCGATTTCTGTCCAACACTATTTTCGTTATTTGAAACCGATGCAAACGCGGATTTTCACGGTCGGGATTTTTCGTCGTTGTTGACTCAAACGGCGGGGGATGACTGGGATGATGTGGCCTTTGCTCGAGGAACGGGCGATATCGCCGGTTGGTTGATGGCAGTTTCGGATCGTCATAAATTGGTTGTTGCTACCAGCGATCAACCGTGGCTGTTCGACCTGAAACGAGATCCAGACGAATTGATTAATATGTTGGATAATCCCGGGTACCGTGATACTGCTCGCGAGTTAGCAATCAAGCTCAAAGAATATGGAGTAAAGTATCAGGATCCAAGAATGGAATCTCCCCGTATCAAAGCGGATCTTGGATGGTTGATTAATGGTAAGGGGCAGTACTCGGCACCACAGATTACCTCCCCACGCAAAAAGAATGGAAAAGACTGAGTCAATCCTCTTTGAGTTTGGGCCATTTTTTTGGTTGGATAATAAAGATTGGCGAACGGAAACACTTGGGAATTCAAATGAAGTTAAGAACTTGCTACTTGCAATTTAAATCTAGCCTGACGCTTACATTGGTGTTGGTGATTTATTTTGCGTATTTATTTGCGACTGCGAGTGGTCAGGAAAGCGAGGCTGAGGAGGTGGCTGATATTAAGATGCCTAAGCTTGGCGAAGCGTTAACTGGCGATCAAATCGAATCATTTGCCCAATTGGCACTCAAAAATATTCAAACGGAGTATCCCAATAAACCAGGCAATGTCGTTGTCGATCTTGCTTCTGTTCGAACGCCGAAGGAGATGCACCCGGCATTTTATGGTTGTTTTGACTGGCACAGCAGCGTGCATGGTCATTGGATGTTAATTCGATTGCTCCGGTTGTATCCCAATCAAAAGCTGGAAACTGTAATTCGCGAGAAATTAAACCAAAATCTAAGCGCCGAAAACTTGGCGGGCGAACTTCGATATTTCGAAGAAAAGCAGCACAAGGCATTCGAGCGAACGTACGGTTGGGCGTGGTATCTTCGCATGGTCGATGAGCTTGAGGATTGGGACGACGAAGATGGGAAGCGGTGGCGTGAGAACCTCCGCGGATTGGAAGAGCTTCTCGTTAAGCGGACGTTCGATTATTTACCGAAGTTATCATTTCCTATTCGCACGGGGCTGCATGGAGATACTGGTTTCGCGCTAGCGCAGATTCTCGATTATGCCCGCAAGCTGAACAACGCTGAGTTAGAGGCTTTGATTGTTCAGCGGGCGAAGGATTATTACCTAGGGGATGTAAGCTATCCCACGAGGTATGAGCCTTCCGGGCAAGATTTTTTCTCGTCGTGTTTGAACGAAGCGGATTTGATGCGTCGGGTTCTGGCACCGCAGGAGTTTTCCCAGTGGTTTGATAGATTCTTGCCCACGTTGAAGGATGGGGACGGTGGGAATTTGCTGGTCCCTGTAGAGGTCAGCGATACCAAAGACGGCTATATCGTTCACCTTGCTGGTTTAAATCTGAGTCGGGGATGGTGCATGCAGGGTATTTCTTCAAGCCTGCCGGAGGAGGATTCTCGTGGACAGTTGCTCAAACGCTCAGCCGCTGACCATGCGGAGATGGGCTATAAGTATGTGTTCAGCGGTAACTATGAAGGAGATCATTGGCTCGCTACGTTTGCAATTTATTTGCAGACAAACGTTGCAAAGAAATAGAGACGTCGATTGGGTAATGTGTTCGATTTAACCAAATTGGGTTGACCTTAACCCCAGTCAAATCGCCTGAAATCTCAGCGGGACTCATAGACCGCCAGACGTTTCGCACTATAATTTGTGCTCATTTAAATCAAAACTTCGCGGTCATTCTTTCGATGTCGTCGGTCTGCTTGCGAATTTAAAAGGGAGACTGTGATGGTTCGTAATTAT
>Ga0315321_10004621_pt1 | contig 10560 bp, 7 predicted proteins | sample M180m21515metaG_FD_203464 | JGI IMG/M metagenome (GOLD analysis project Ga0315321, IMG submission 203464) | Ammonia-oxidizing marine archaeal communities from Monterey Bay, California, United States - M1 80m 21515 | ecosystem: Environmental > Aquatic > Marine > Intertidal zone | place: USA... | reverse complement strand
TGACCAACAAGTTGACCGCACCACCATCGTCGACAGTGGACGCAATCGACTCTGGACGCTTGGAGAACATCGCAGCCCGGCGGAAGCTGACCGCCCCGCGCTTGCCAATGCTCACCACCCGGAGCTCGCCCGCACTTCCCTTGGGCGCGGGCACCCAAATGGGGACGTGGAGCGTGCCCGCCTGGTCGGTGGCCGGACGAGCCACAAGCTCGAGCTCCGGCCAGGGGGTCTCAACGGAGCTGGCGATCGATTCGTCGCCGCTGCCCTCGACAGACAGCCATCCGATGCCCTGCTTGCCATCGGCCCACACCACATGGCGGGTGCCGGTGGGGCCGGAGCTGGACTCTGAGAGCATCGGACGCACCTTTTCGTCGAGATGCGCAAGCCAGATCGCCGTGCCCTGCCGCCCCGGGGCGTTGTAGGTGGCGTTGGACAGGTAGAGGTCAAAGCCTTCGGAGGCTTCGTGGAGCCATGTCGTGGCCAGCACCTCACGGCTGGCCGCGGAGACTCCCACTCCGAGGTCTCCCTCGACCGGCCGAGGCTTCGCGACACGGATGGAGTCAGTCGCGAGCACGCGGGGGACGGTGTCGGGATCGAGCGTGACCTGGAGGCGGTACTCCGCGACAGCAAGGCTGCTGCTGGCGGGGACCTCAAGCAGGGTGTGTCGCTGGCTGCGCGGAGACAGCCGCACCGTGCGTCCTGGATCGGTTGTCGGCGGGGTGGTGCGCCGGCGCTCAAGCTGGCCGTTGCCTTGGTCGAAGGTGAAGGCAACGAGCCACGGACGGCGTTCCAGGTCGGGCGCCTGGTAGGGCTGGTCGCCGGCGTTTGTGATTCGGACCGGGACAAGAATCGGCTCGCCTTGGAGGTACTCCGGGCGAAGCATGGCCTCGTAGCGAAGGGTAGCCGTATCTTGGGTCTCTTCGACCGTTTCGGCGGCCGGAGGGGGATCCGGCTCGGCGAGACCGAGTGAAGCGGTGCACAGCAGGGCGATGAGGAGGTGCATCGGGTGTCTCTCTCTGTGGACCGCGCAAGGTGGGGGTCAGACCCGGCGGGCTTGCTCTGACGTCCATAGCGTCTCGGCGAACTGGATGGCTGTCTCGGGGGTGTCGACGTCGCCTCGGAGCTGTGCAGCGCGAACGTCGCGAAGGATGCGCCCCATTGCCGGCCCCCGTCGAACGCCGAGGGATACCAGATCGCGGCCGAAGAGAAGGGGAACCAGCGGACTGTGAAGCACCCCCAGCTCCATTGCGCGCTCGTGTAGCGCGTGCAGATCGGAGGCCGGGACGGAGGCCTCTGCGGTGGCGATGGCCACGGCGCACTCGACCGATTCCGCAAGCCTGCGCAGGACGGTGTCCGAGACTCCCTTGTCGTTCAGGAGGGCGGGACGCTGCTGGAGAGAGGCGATCACGGTGGCCCGCACATCGAAGCCCTCTCGGCGATGGACCTTGAGTGCCTCAAGCTGTCGGTCGGCCTGCTCGGCGGACAGTGTGGCGAGCAGAGCTCCCCACATCAGTGCCTGGTCTCGCGGTGACGGTCCGGCGCGGTGTCTGAGCTGAGCTGCTCGGTCCACGGCATCGAAGACGGCTTCAGACGGAGCGACTTGGACCAGGACTTGTGACCAGGCGTTCGTATCTCGCAGCACGCGGAGTCCGATGGAAGGCAGCTTGGCCTGCACCAGCAGCCGCTCAAGCTCGCTGGCCACCCGTTCTGCAGCAACCTCACGGAGCAATAGGCTGCGGCAGGTGTCCAGGAGTGAGTGCGTCGGCGTGAAGTCCAAAATGGCTGCGAAGCGGGCCACCCGAACTACCCGCAGGGGGTCGTCCCCGAATCTGGATGGGTCGGCCGCTCGCAAACGCCGGAGTCGGAGGTCTTCGATGCCGCCGGTGGGATCTGCCAGCTCGCCGGTGAGTGCGTCGGCCGCAATGGCGTTGATGGTGAGGTCTCGTCCTCGGCAGGCCGCCTCCAGGCCCATGTGGGGGTCCCCGCGGACTTCTCCGCGTGCGCCTCCACTGGATTGAACGGCAGGACGAGGAAGCGCGACATCGATCGCGTCAAAGCCCGGTCCCACCTTGAACACGCCGAAGCTCCGCCCGACCGCTGCGACGGGTGCGACGGCTGCCAGCACCTTCTTCAGGCTTCCGGCCGACAGTCCATGGACTTCGAGATCGACGTCCTTGCTCTTGCGTTCGAGCAGTGCGTCTCGAACGGTGCCACCGACGACCCAAGCGCGTCCGCCGGCAGCTTGGACCGCCTGCGCGATGGCGCGTGCGAGTGGTGGCAGGGAAATGGGGGAAGAGAGGGACGGGTTGCCGGCCATGGATTGCTCTCATACGGTGAAGGCCCACCGGCTGGGAGCCGACAGGTTGGGAGCTCCCTTCACCGCGCGGGTCGCGTCCCCGAGGTCATCATGATGCTAACCGCCCTGTTGTCGGCTGCGCTCACCACTATTCCAGCGGTGGCGGCCCCGGCGCTTCCGTCGGTCGACCTCGGCGAGCCGGTTCCTCTGTTCCTGCTGCCGGCCATCAACGAGGACGCCGCGGTCCGCGCGGTCGCCCGAACTCAGGTGGAGCTGGCCGATCTTGTCGGAGTCTCACCGCGGATGCCGGCGAAGGCGGTGGTGCTGTACTTCTTCGACCGCAACCACGGTGGCGACGGCATCGACGAGCTGGGCAGGGTCCAGAAGCAGATGCAGGGCAAGGGCGTGCAGGTGCTTGCCATCTCGGCCGACACTGGCGAGCTGGGTCCGCTCGCGTCCTGGCTCGACAAGCAGAAGGTCCAGGTGCCGGTGCTGCGTGATGAGTACGGCGTGGTCTGCAGTCGCTACGGCATCGCCGACGCCAGTCTGCCGCTCACTTTGGTGGTGGAGTCGTCGGGTCGCTTGTTTGCAGTGGGGCAGCCCGCTCCAGCCGAGCTGGAGGCGTCTGTCGCTGCTGAGGTCGCCCCGCTCATCAAGTAGCGGCGCGGTCCTCCAGTTCAATCGATCGGGCGCGACCGCTCGCAGTCCCCTGCTTTCCTGGGCGCAGGCTCAGGCCTCTGCTTCGGGCACACCGACGATGAGCACGGTGACGTTGTCCTTGCCGCCGCCATGGTGGGCTGCGCGCACTAGCTCTCGGCAGGCGGTGCGGGGGTCGTTCGGGTAGTGGTTGAGGATCGCTTCGATCTCGGCGTCTTCGACCTCGCCCCACAGTCCATCGGAGCAGAGCAGGATGCGGTCGCCGGGCTCAAGCTCCAGATTGAAGATGTCGATGTCGACGTCGTAGTCTGTGCCCACGGTGCGCAACAGGATGTTGGAGTGGGGGTGGACCCTTGCTTCTTCTTCGGTGATGCGTCCCTGTTCGACCATTTTCGCGACCAAGCTGTGGTCTCGGCTGATCTGGTGGAGCATCTCCTGGCGCACCAGGTAGGCGCGGGAGTCCCCGACATTCGCCACGAATGCGAGCTTGTTCTGAAGCACGACCGCGGCCACCAGCGTGGTGCCCATGTCGTTGCCGAGCTGCTCGGAGTAGCGCTTGATGCCGTTGTTGCCGGCCTGGAAGGACGTGTCGAAGATCTGCTCGACGCGCTCGGCGGGCGTGTTGGGGTCGCCATTGACGGCGGCCTTGGACTCTCGGCAGAGGGTCTCGACGGCCATCTCGCTGGCCACTTCGCCACTGTCGTGGCCGCCCATGCCATCGGCCACCACAAAGAGGTCGATGCCTTCGGCGAGGCGCGACCAGCCCCAGTTGTCCTCGTTGAGCGTGCGCGCCAAGCCCACGTCGGTCATGCCGGCGGACAGCGGCACTGTCTCAGAGAGTTTGGCGCGAATGAGGGTCTCGAGCTCGCGGCCAAATGCGAATGGAGACTCGAAGTCGCCTGCTGCACAACGGGCAAGAAGCGCGTGGAGGTCCAGTGCCTCGATCGCGACAAACCGCCGCAGCAGATCGCCCAGCATCGCGACGTCGGAGGAGCGGTCCCCCTCGGCAGGCTTGTCTGTCTGGACTTCGCGAATCTCGGGGTCGTATAGAACGATTCGCTCACCATCTTGGATGAGGAAGTTCGTGGGAGACAGACTCGCAAGCGTGACGCCATGGTGGTGCAAGTAGGCGAGGATCCCCGTGGCGCGTTGGCCCATATCGAGGACCTGCTGGATGGGCAGCGGCGACGCTTCGTCGAGCAGCAGGCCTTCGCCATGCCACAAGGTGACGCTGCACAGCACGGCGTCTTGGAAGAACATGTCCACCGGAGCCGCGAAGCCAGGGTGGTCGATGCGCTTCTCAAAATAGTCCGCGTAGGCTTGGAAGCCGTCGGGGTTCCAGCGCACCGAGACGAGGAAGGTGCGCGTGTCCATGCTGGCGCCGCACGCGACACACCGCTCGGCGGCACGCGGGGTGTCATCGTTGCCACAGTCCCAGCAGAAGCGACGTGGCCGGTCAGGCCGGTCGTCGTTGGCTAGGTAGAACATTCGGCCCTCGGCAAGCCGCACCAGTCCCTCGACGGTGTAGTGCTCGCTCAGGGGAGTGCCCGGCGGGAATGGGTGGGGTCGCTGGGAAGAGGACATCGACTACCGAGACGATACTTGGGGCGAGGGCGAGGCCGGTCTTAGAAGGGGGGCCATCCGGCCGCAGCGCGGTTGCCACAGGAATCGCATAGTAGGACCTGCCGCGTCCGCGGGCAACGCGTGGGATGTTCCACGCTGGTCAGAGAGGCCTTCGATCTCACTGGCTTGCCCAGAGGGCGGCGCCCACGCCCCCTTCGTCTAGCGCTCCCGGTAATTGCGAGGCCCTTGTGAACCACGTTCCCTTCGAGCTTGAGGCCACGTCCGGCGCGGCGCGGGCTGGCACCTTGACCCTTCCCCACGGTCCAGTGCGCACTCCCGTGTTCATGCCGGTGGGCACCCAAGGGGCGATTCGCACGCTATCGCCGCACCATGTCGTCGAAACCGGCAGTCAGATCGTGCTCGCCAACACCTACCACCTGTCCCAGCGACCTGGCGCAAAGCTCGTCGCCAAGCATGGCGGGCTCCACAACATGATGCAGATGCCACTGCCCATCCTCACTGACTCGGGTGGCTTCCAGGTCTTCAGTCTCGAAAAGGCTGGCGTGACAGAAGAAGGTGTGGAGTTCGCGTACGAGGTCGACGGACGGCGCACCTTTCTGTCCCCCGAGATCTCCATGGAGATCCAGCAGGATCTTGGCGCGGACGTCGCAATGGTGTTCGACGAGTGCTTGGCGTTTGGCACCGATGTGGAGGCTGCCAAGCGCAGTGTCGACCGCACCGCACGCTGGGAGCAGCGCAGCAAGAATGCCCACCACCGATCGGACCAGAGCCTGTTTGGAATTGTGCAAGGTGGCTTCTGGCAAGATCTTCGCGAGCGCTCCGCGGCCCAGATCACGGACATCGGCTTCGACGGCTACGCCCTTGGCGGACTGTCGGTGGGCGAGGGCCACGCCATCATGTGTGAAGTGCTCGACTGGACCACCCACCTGCTGCCAAAGGACCGTCCGCGCTACCTCATGGGCGTAGGGCGGCCGCTCGATCTGGTGGAAGGGGTCGCCCGTGGCATCGACATGTTCGACTGTGTCATCGCCACTCGCCACGCGCGCTCGGGCACGGTGTACACCGACCGTGGGCGCATTCGGGTCACCGACAAGCGCTACCGCACCGACATGTACCCCATCGACAAGGGCTGCTCCTGCTACACGTGCAGCAACTTCACGCGGGCGTACATCCACCACTTGCTACGGGTCGGCGAGGTTCTCGGCAGCGCGCTCTCCACCATCCACAACCTGGCGTGGTTCCACACCTTCATGTCGCGGATGCGCGACAGCATTGTCGACGGCAGCTTTCCGGCCTTCCGAAAGCACGTGCACGAGATGTACCCGGAGAAGACCAGTCCCAAGCCTGTGTCCGGCGGAGGCAGCGGAGGCGGGTCCTCTACTACGCGGTCAAAGCGGGGACGGTCCAAGCAGGCACGCACGGGCCGTGGAAAGAGCGGCCGGCGCTAATTGGAACTAGCCGATGCCGTGGCGCTTCAACCGGTAGAACAGTGTGCTGCGGGCAATTCCAAGCTCTTTTGCGGCCGAAGTGCGGTTGTGCCCGTTGCGCTTCATCAAGGCGGTGAGCAGCTCGCGCTCGGCCACATTTCCGGAGCCCGTCGGGGCTGAGAGCAGCGACTTGCCGGAGTGGAACGACAGCGCGCCGAGATCGATGCGCGCGCCTCCCATCACGTAGGCCCGGGTGAGCACGTTTCGCAGCTCGCGTACATTGCCTGGCCAGTCGTGGGCCTTGAGGGAAGCCATGGCGTCGTCAGTGATGTGTGCCTGTTGGTGCATCTTTCGGAGTAGGTGGCGCGCCAGCACGGGCACATCGGAGCGCCGCTTGCGGAGTGGCGGCACCTCGACGGAGAGCACCGCCAGCCGGAAGTACAGATCCTCGCGGAACTTGCCTCGGCGCGCTTGCTCGGCCAGGTCCCGGTTGGTGGCTGCGACCACCCGCACATCGGGATGGTCGACGGTGGTGCCTCCCACTCGTCGTACCTCGCCCGTCTCCAGCACCCGCAGGAGGGCCGCTTGACTGTCCGCTGGCAGCTCCCCCACCTCGTCGAGAAAGAGGGTGCCCCGGTCGGCGGCTCGGAAGGCGCCATCTGTGCGCTTGTCGGCTCCGGTGAACGCGCCCTTTTCGTGGCCGAACATCGCACTCTCGAAGAGGTCGGGGCGGATGGCACCGCAGTTGAGGGCGATGAACGGATCGTCGGCACGGGCGCTGTGCTCGTGTAGACCTCTGGCGATGAGCTCCTTGCCGGTGCCGGACTCGCCGATGGCGAGCACGGTGTAGTGGTGACCGGCCATGCGTCGAAGGGTGCCGAAGAGGGTCTTCATCGCCCGGGAGTGGGCGACCATCTCCCCGAAGTGGGTGGTGATGACTGGCTCGGAGTGGGTGTCGGGCTCGATGCGCAGCGCCAGACTGCCAAGCACCAGCTCCTCTTCGGCATAGACTGGCGTGATGGTGCGGACCCGGTCGCCATCGAGGTGAGCGACGCCGTGGCCAGGCTCGACCATCACCCGGCCGCGACTGATGCGCAGGTGGGTGTGGTCGGGGACAAGGCTTGGGTCGGGCAAGACCAGCTGGCTGCCTGGACCGCCGATGCTGACTCTGGCGGAGCGGAGGACGTAGCGGGCGCCCTTGCCTGGACCCTCGGCGACCACGAGTGCGGCCCGCTCGACTTGAAAGCCACCGGCATGGGCATCGACCAGCTGCTCGTGGCTGCGATCTGGCTCACGGGGAGCGGTGGGGCGGGGCTCGGCCGCGGAGAGCACGACCATCGCCGTGTAGTCGCCGATGGTGACATGGGCGCCATCATGGAGAGGTGCGAAGCTGGAAACGGGTCGACCATCGACCTTCACGCCATGGCGACTGTGGTCGTCGACGCGCCAGCCCTTGGTGGGATTGCCGCGAAAGGTGCAGTGGAGACGGCTGATGGTAGTGCCGGGCAGCGCGATGTCGCACTGGTCCGCGCGACCCACTGTGGTCCGTCCTGCGCGGAGACGATGCTCCCAGAGCACTTCGTCACCTCGCTTGAAGCGAAGCCTCGGCATTTAGACTCCCGATCGATGCTCAGGGAGTCTACCCCATGGGATCGAGTGGCCGGCCTTCGCTCGATTGCTGGTTCCTTGCACAACCTGAGGGGGCCTCTGGGGTTGGGGGAAGGGGTTAGTTGCCTGGACGAAAGCCAGGGGTGTCCCTGGAGGAGTTCGATGTCTGGCGCCCACCCGCTCTCCAGCTGGAAGATGGCCGTCTTGGTCAGCGTCATCGGGACGGGGTGTCGTTCGTGCTCCGGCCTTGCCACCGACGAGTCCGTGCCGATTGAGGTCGTTCAGACCTCAGACCTCCGTGAGTACACTCGGGCAGTAAAGCTCCAGAACCTCGTGTACACGTCCAATGCCGTGGTGCTTCGCGCAGGTTCACGGGTCTGGATCTGGGTCGACGGTCGGGCCAGCGCGCTCAGCCTTCCGCTCGATGCCGTGCGCTGGTCTCCTGCGGGCTTCGAGCTTGCGACCCTGAGTGGCTTCTCCAAGGTGCTCGCGCCCGGTGGGTCCCTGTACTACAGGGTGGCGGCCGGGGGGCAGGCTGACAGTCGCCCGCTGGAGGAGCTTCTCGGTAAACCCAGTGCCCCACCTGTAGGCTTCGGCATCGACTACGTCGACGGAGCGGGGGGCTCGCGGGTGCAGGCCATCCTCACAGGACCGGAGGGACGTCGGGTGCGCCTGGGCCTGTTCGAACGGGTTCCCGACGAACAAGTCTGGTTGCGCGGCGAGGTCAGCATCGACGGTGAGAAGTCCTCGGAGCTGGACGAGGGGGTGGGCTTCGCGAAGGGGGCCGGCGGGATGTTGCGTCATGCCATCCCAAGCAAGGCCGAGTCGCTGGCTTGGGACTCCGTGCGCGACACCGATCTGAAGGAGTGGATGGCCGCGGTCCAGCCCTTCAGCAAGGACGGCTCTCCCCTTACCGTGGGCTGTGCAGTTGCTGCAGACCTCGACCGGGATGGTCTGCAGGAGGCCATTGTCTGTCTCGACGGGCCGATTCGAATGCTCGACCCTCGCTGTGTGCTGGTCGATGTGGTGGACGATGAGACGCGGATGTTCGGCCTCAGCCTGCCGTGGACGGCGGGTGGATCAGAGCCACTGGCCTTCACTGTGAACGGCGCGCCCTACGTGATGATGGTGTCGGACGAAGACCCCCAGCGGGGCTTTGTCGTGCGCACTTTCGGGGCCGGCTGGGTGGTCGATCCCATTCAGTGACGCGCGGGCGCCCACCACTCAGCAGCGTCTTTGGGTCCCCTAGACTTCAGGGACTTCAGGGACTTCAGGGACTTCAGGGACTTCAGGGACTTCAGGGACTTCAGGGACTCAAGGGAGTCTGGTGGAGCTCTTCCCAGCTGCCTTGCCACACGACGAGGTTGTCTTGGAGGACGGAGACCTGCGGGACATCGCCGACATCGACGTCTCCGAGAATGCGCGTGGAGACGGCGGCAAATGCCACATCGGGACAGATGGCGATCAGGCGCCCCGCCGCTTTCCGGTCGCGGACCGTGCCGTCAGGAATGGCGGCGACAATGGGCATATCGTAGAATTCGCCCAGGCTCTGTGCCCCCAGGACGACCCGCAAGCTGTCGTGGCGGTCGGGGTGCCACCACACCACCAGGGTCCGCTCCTCCGGGGCGGGTGCTGGGCCTCTCCACCAGTCGAATGCGCGGGTGGGGACGCGCTCTCCGATGGCCATGAGCGCTGGCAGCCGCGCTGGGGCGCCGAGTCGCCGAATGGACTCCGAATGTTGGCCGAAGAGGCGGTCTCGTGCGGCCACTGCGTCGTCGACATCGAATGCATCGGCGGCCTGCACCAGCTCCAGGTAGGTCTTGGCGATAGCCATGCTCGGACGCGCTGCGACGGCCGATGGGCTCGCACTGGCGACGAGGCCGACGAGGAATGCAAAAATGGCCGTCATGCTCGCTCCGGGTTGCTCAGGGAAACGGATCGAGGTCCGCATTTCGTGAGCGATCCGCGCAACGAAGGTCCTCGAAGCCCGTAGACTCAAAGCCCATAAAACTGACTCAGTTGCCGCCTGCGCGACGTGCTGGGGCTTTCCAGGCCTTCGCTGCGAGTGCCTGAGCGGCGTGCCAGCGCACGGTCTCATCGGGATGCTCGGTGGACAGCTGGGCCAGGGTGGTCGTGAGGTCGATGGCGACGGGGGGGGTGCGTCCGATCAGTCGGGCGGCGGTGCGACGGACCCTGGGACGCGGGTCGTTGACCCATGGCAAGAACACGTCTGCGGGGGTGGTCTCGAGCCAGAACATCGCTTCGATGGCTGCGATGGTGGCATCTTCGTCGGGTGTGGCTCCAACGGGTCGCAGTCCCCCGCCAAACACAGGCACGTGGGGGGTGCCGTGCTCACCGGGGGCAACGAGCGGGAGGCTGTAGCGACCGAGTCGTCCGGCTTCTGGGAGGGCGTCTCCAGAAGGCGTTGGGCGAGTCCCCTTGAAGACCTCCAAGATGGTCTCTACCGAGGCGTTGTCACCAAGGAGGCGAGCAGTCTCGATGGCGAAGCCGGTGCGCAGGGCCGGTCCGAGTGGATCGGGCAGGCGCGCGGGACCCGGATCGGTGCGCCCACTGCCCACGTAGACGTTGAAGGCGAAGCGGGCGCGGATGATGTCGCGGCCTTCGCCATCGATGCCGTCGCCCGCCCCTTTGAGCGCGTTCACCACCCGTGCGTCGAGCTCGTCGTGGGCAGCTTTGATACGCGCGGGCGGCAGGCCAGGGTGGAGCTGGGGATCGCGCGGCAGGCGCCACCCGGTGTGGGTGAGGCAGTTGCGCCCGAACCATCCCGCCTTCGCACAGTGCTCCAGTCCCGCGACGGCGTGGCCGGCATGGCCGAGCTCTTCGCCCGCCCGAAAGTGACATTCCTCGCGCCAAGTGCCTTCTGGCACTGCTGCACAGACGTCGTGCGCAGCCTCGCTGTCCCCTGCACCTCCGAGCTTGGCTGCGGCCTGTACGCGGCAGGTGATCGCCAGTTCTTCGAAGGGCTCC
>Ga0315321_10004616_pt1 | contig 10565 bp, 6 predicted proteins | sample M180m21515metaG_FD_203464 | JGI IMG/M metagenome (GOLD analysis project Ga0315321, IMG submission 203464) | Ammonia-oxidizing marine archaeal communities from Monterey Bay, California, United States - M1 80m 21515 | ecosystem: Environmental > Aquatic > Marine > Intertidal zone | place: USA... | reverse complement strand
CTTTTTCCAGAGGAGTATTTCTTGTAGCTCTGCCGCCTCAATCGCTAGGCCAGCGGCCAGATCCTTTGGATTGTGGAATTGAGCCCAGTCACGCTCGTCGCGAAAATTGAGAATTTTTTCAAGTAGTTCGGGGTGTATGCTCATATTTTTTGGCTGTAGAACCTATATCAACTGAGTGTGTGAAGTGCAATAAGCGAGGTTTAAGATAGCAGCGTGGAGTGGGGGCTTAGTTAGCGAGTCACTAGGTCGGGCTTCATGGCTTAGGTGGTATTACGTTCAGTAGCCGATAATAAGAATACCTTTGAGGGGCAGCGTTACGCGGTTGCTCTTGTATAAGGTGTCAAAGAATGCCAAAACTTTCTCAAAATCTTTGCTGTTTCGGTAAATGTTACGCACCGCAATGCAAAGGTAATCTACATCGTTCATCATTGTGGCTTGGAATAAATCTTTGAGAAATTGATAGTTGGTAACGGCTCTGCCAGCTTCCACCTCAATTACGAACTTTTCGTCTACGTTCAGAGCATCAGCCTCAAATGACTTTTCCACTTTGCCGTTGCGCCCAAAGAGAACTGGTATGTGAATTTTGTCAGCTTTCTTTTTTCCACGTTCAACCTTAAACCCAATACTCTCTAAGCCATTGGCGGATAGATGGAGAACATCATTGCTTACTAGCCCATTGTTGGTCTGTGAATCTATCGAATCTGAGATTGCCTCAAATACGTTAACTACTTTACGAGCCATGGGAGTTGCTTGCTTTGATTGGGGGAAGTATGTCCAATTAATCATAATGTTATGAGATCCAAAGTAGCGGTTTGTCGATAGGGATGCGAGCATTTAGCTTACGAAACTAGATGCGATGGCAATAATGGGGTGAATTCGTTAGATCTGAAATATGTAGTGCCGTTTTAGGCTGTTTGTATGAGTAGCGATCTGCATGAAAGTAAATAACTGAATTTCTTCCTGGCAGAGAGCCTGCTTTGAAATACTATGCATGGGCACCCATGAAGAAGCCTATTTCCATCATTGATTTATTTGCCGGTCCTGGAGGTTTGGGGGAGGGGTTCTCTAGTATTCATGGTGCTGATGATAAGCCTGTGTTTCAGATCAAGCTGTCTATTGAAAAGGACCCTGTTGCCCACAAGACCCTGACTTTGCGGGCGTTCTTCAGGCAATTCTCCAAAGGAAAGGCGCCTGATGAATATTATCAGTACCTGCGTGGCGATATTACGCGTGAGGAGCTATTTGAGGGGTATCCTAAGCAAGCCAAAGAGGCCATGGAAGAGGCTCAATGCCTGACCCTGGGCAAGGATGACGTGAAAGGGCTAATTAATGATAGGCTGTCTGGTATTGGCAAAAAACCTTGGGTGCTCATTGGCGGGCCACCATGCCAAGCATACTCCCTTGTGGGGCGAGCTACGATGTCCGGTAAGGGCATGCGCCGAGATGACGAGACGAAGGCCGAATATGAACGGCGAGCCGCTGAGAAGAAGGCTAAGTTTGAATCAGATCACAGACACACGCTGTATTTAGAATATCTGAAGATTATTGGAGACCATTGGCCATCCATCTTTGTGATGGAAAATGTCAAAGGCATACTCTCATCGAAGTTTGAGGGTAAGTCTATTTTCCCAGAGATACTGAAAGATTTAGAAGATCCAAGCCGTGCCTGCAAAGTAAAGGGCAAGAAGTATAAATACCAGCTACGCTCATTTGTCGTTGGTGATAGCGGTGAGCTTTTCTCTGAGCTAGGTCACAAAGATTATTTAATTAAAGCTGAGAAATATGGTGTGCCTCAGCGCCGCCATCGAGTGATCTTATTGGGAGTTAGAGAGGATTTTAATGCTGATGCCAATAAGCTACTGCTAGAAAAAGAGGAATTAAACCTAGAGGATATAATAGGGGACCTGCCCAAGCTCACGGGTGGTTTGTCAAAAGGCGATTACGAGAGTCCATATGAAGCTCTCGTGAGTATTAAAGATGAAGCATGGTGGCCGAAACTTGTCCGCGAAGATAAGGTTTTTCAAAAGATGGAGCAAAATCTCAAAAGCTGCCTTAAACGAGAAAAAAGGGGGGTCAGGTATGTAGCCAAGGGTAAGAAGCATAACCAGACAAGGCAGCTGCAAGAATGGTATAGTGACAATCGCCTGAAAGGCTTCTGTAATCATGAAACCCGCTCGCATATTCGTGAGGATTTGTGGCGGTATTTTTATTCTGCATGCTATGCCGAAGTCCACAAACGTTCGCCGCATTTGAGGGATTACCCTGCGCCTTTGCTGCCCAAACACAAAAACGTGGATGATGCTGTCTCAGGGTCTAAATTTGGCGATCGGTTTAGAACTCAAACCAGAGAAGGGGCAGCAACCACGGTCATTTCCCACATATCGAAGGACGGCCACTACTTCATTCACTACGACCCTAAACAATACCGCAGCCTTACAGTGAGAGAGGCGGCAAGAATACAGACCTTCCCTGATAACTATTTCTTCGAAGGGCCGCGCACGCAGCAATACCACCAGGTGGGTAATGCAGTGCCGCCTTACTTGGCGTTTCAGTTAGCAGAAGTAGTTAGTAAGCTGGTAAAGCAGCGGGAGGCTGATTAGAGGTTGTTTTTGGATTGCCTGAATTGCTTGTTCATCAAGGCATATGAAGTCTAGCAAGATTCAAGCATTACTCTTGCTAAGGTATTCTAGTTTTATTAGAAACTTAGCATATTCATTCTGTTGTATGTATTGCAGCAAGCGATATGGGGTGATTTAAGTTAGTAAGAGTTGTTATAGCCATTAAATGAAATACGAAGAAGCGGAACCCAATCCTGAGCATTTAATTAAATCAATAGCTGAGCAGGGTTATAGCCTTGAGTCTTCATTAGCTGATTTGATTGATAATTCTATATCAGCAGGAGCTACTGGAGTAGAAATCATGATTGATATGAATCATGAGCCCTTCACATTATTTCTTGCGGATAATGGCTCAGGCATGTCAGAGAAAATGCTAAGACAAAGTATGGAGTTTCCAAGCAGTTCGCCTGACCTTGATCGTGATACTAAGGATTTGGGTCGATTTGGTCTAGGCATGAAAACCGCATCATTTTCGCAAACACGTTCATTTACTGCAATTTCTAGAAAGCAGGGTGATAAAGCATACCATGGTAGAACTTGGGATGTTGATTATCTAAAGAAGAAAAAGAAATGGCATCTAATCGTTAATTCGAAGAAGGAGGTTCAAGACATACTCGACGCATATTCTAAAACGAGCGATGAACATTTGGGCCAAATAAAAGACTTCGAAGCTAATACAATCATCGTGTGGAAGGGGCTTTATAAATTCGAGGATTACCTTGAACAATCGAACCGGAAAAATGCTTTAAAAAAGCAACTTAACGAGGTAACGGTTGACCATTTATCTCTTGTGTTTCATAGGTTTTTGGAGCGAAAAGACGATCCTTTTCTGATCCGAGTAAACAACAAACAGATTCCGGCATTTGACCCCTTTCCTCCAGCAAGTTCAGGAGTTAGGGCAACTGCTCTAAGCAGAAGAAGCTTCTCTGAGGATAACGTAAAACTCGAGGGTTTTATCCTCCCCTCTAGAGCCATCGATGAAGCAAAATCAGGAGTATCGAAGTGGACAACGAAGAAGCGTAGTCTAACGGACATGGAGGGTATATACGTATACCGAGCAGATAGAGTGATTATATTTGGTGGATGGAATGGCCTTATAAGCAAAGGGCCGCGATTGCAGCTAGCAAGACTTCGCGTTGACGTAGGTAATAAGGTAGATCATTTACTGCACCTTAACGTCTCCAAGTCGCAGATTACTATTCCACATGATTTGAAGGCAGGTTTCGAACACTATATTACAGAACTGAAGATTGAAGCGGAAAGGGAGTTTTATAACCGCGGTATAAGAAGGATAGCAGGCGATAGACGCCAGTCCGACGAACAAGTTTTTGCGCGATTAGCGTCAAATAAGGGAACTTTGCTTGAGTTGAATGCTGAATTTCCTCTGGTCAAAGCTTTGTTTCAAGATCTATCTAAGGATCAAAAAACAAAGCTCAAACTGCTGATCCGCATGATAAATACGACTGTGAATAAAATTCGCCAAACGCATGAGGATGGTGAATTCGCAGCTTGTCTGGATGATCAAATGGCCACTGGGTTGGCAGGACAAATCAAAATCCTCATGCAAAATGGGTGGACTAGGCAACAAATCCAAGCGGATTTCATTGGTGCGCTTGGCTTGTCCACGGAGTCGCTACCCGCAGATATTTTTAACCAATAAATTTAATTGTAATGGATAGAACAGATATATTCGAAAAAATCATTGAAAAAAAAGTCCTTGAAAAAGGTGGATGGGACAATGTCTCGCCGGGCTTTTTAAAGACTGGTCTTTATGAGGAAATCAGCGAACAAGTGGAGATAGCATCTAATATGATTGGGCTGCCTCTGGTCGATACGGAAAAGGATTTGGACTGCTATGATGCGGCTCGAAAAAAATGTCTTTCAAAGCACCCCTTAACCATCAAGCCCGCCAATTCACTCAGTAAAACAGAAACATGGTTAACCGATGAGCGACTAGCTCAATATGAATGGAACTACAGTAAGAGGTATTTTAAACATCTAGAAAAGAAGGGGCGTTCTGATGTTATTTTAGATGACAATAAGAAAGCATGTATAAATATTCTTGGTAAGATGGGTGACCCTAAGCTCGGCGCTTTCTTTAACAGGGGGCTTGTTGTGGGTAGCGTACAGTCTGGCAAAACAGAAAACTTCAATGGGGTAATCAATCACGCAATCGATGCTGGTTACAGGCTCATTATTGTCTTCTCTGGAATCATGGAGGACTTGCGTAGTCAGACGCAGATAAGGGTTGAAGAGGATGTCATAGGAAGGGGTGTCATTGATGTGCAGCGAGACAGGAAAGGAGACAAAGGAGTTGGATATGATCGCAAATTTGGAGGAGATTCGGGTATCGAGCAGGCGAACATCATAACCTCGCACAAAGCCGACTTTAGCAAGAGTTTACTTGAAGCAGATTTCTCGATAGACAATTTGAATATTCTTGTATGTAAGAAAAATGTTAGTGTGATAAAAAACATTCTTATTTGGTTGGATGAATACTTGACTGAAGAGAAGAACACCCTCCAAATACCACTTCTAATAGTAGATGACGAGGCAGACAATGCTTCATTAAATAATCTCGGATCGAAAGGAGCGGCTTATGCGACAAAAACCAATGGTCATATCCGTGCGCTTCTGGGCTTGTTCGATCGTAAATCATATTTGGGTTACACGGCCACTCCATTTGCGAATGTGCTGGCGGATCGGAACGAAGCCCCTGAGACCAGATGGATCATTGAATACAAACGTAATGGTCAGCCCCACAAAAGAGAGTTTGACCAAGTAGATAATCTTTTCCCAGAGGATTATATCTTCCTGCTAAACCCACCGTCCAACTACATCGGTGCCAAAGCTATTTTTGAGACTGCTAAGCCTTGGTATAATTCTGATCAGAAGCTCCCTCTGGTAGCAATGCCGCCAGTCGAGGATCACATTGCAAACTTTCCTTCCCGAATAGATAATGATACGGGCGAGGGTGTAGAGTATGTCACCAGTAGTGATGAATACTACATGTCACCACTACCCGCACAATACGGTGATTATGTTGATTATAGGAGGTCAACGCGAATGAGCAAACGAGATGATGAATTCCCTCAAGAGCTCCCGCAGTCACTTAAGGAGGCAATTGCATGCTTCATCATCACCATAGCAATCAGAGAAGCTAGAAAGCCGGGAATGATTCATGCTCCGGAGTTCTGTCCACACCAGACAATGCTGGTGCACATCTCGCGTTTCATAACGTGGCAAAACCGAACTAGAATTCTCATCGCGGAATATCTGGATGATCTGTCTGCGAGGCTCGTAAGTGATTCAACAACAGCCGAGGATTCAATATACAAGTATTTTGAATATATATGGTATAAATATTATGCGGATATCGTCTCCTCTATCTCGCAGTATCTACACTCAAATTATAACGACCCTTATCTTATAGTACATAGTTTCAGGTCCATACTGAGTGGTTTGAGACCTGCAGTTGAAAAGATAGCGGTGCTGGCCTTGAACAGCCACCCTGACAACAAAGATATTAATCTGGGTTATGACAAAAAAACCCCTAGGAAAGTCATTGCAATTGGAGGAAATCGCTTGTCCCGCGGCTTTACCCTAGAAGGGCTTAGCATTAATTATTTTATAAGGACGGCGGGGAGCGCCGACACCTTGCTTCAAATGGGCAGATGGTTTGGATACAGGCTGGGATACATTGACTGCTGTAAAATATTCACTACCCAGGAATTAATTGATCGTTTTGATCAAACGACCATAACAATTGAAGAGCTGGAGGAGGAGTTCCGCAAAATGGAGAGCAAGGGTGAGTCGCCTAGATCGTTCGAGCTTAGGGTGAGAAAACATCCAGGTGCTCTCAAGATCACGCGGCCATCAATCCTTAAAAACACAGTTGAAGTGCAATGGTCATATCAAGATAAACTTGTTCAAGAGACCAGCCTGAGTGTAATAAACCAAGACATCAAAAACGAATGGAACTCATTTGTGAACGGGGTTGTGGCGCACCGTAAATTTAGTGATGAGGTCTGCAAAGGGTATTGGGTGGCCGACGTAAATGGTGAAGAGGCATCTACAATAATCAATGGCATCGGCCCCATTTCTGAGCTGGATAAAACAAATATCGGCATGTTCATTGAGCGTGCAAATAAAAAAGATAAGTTGATAGAGTGGAGAATCGCGATTAAAAATACCGGTGAAGGTAGCAAGTTTCTAGGAAAGCAATCAGGACTTCCATTTGATATCGACAACCTAGCCATCAGGCGTGGCCCTGGCACAACAGGAGGGAAACAGTCACGCTTCAGGATGGAATTTATTGATAAGAAAATATTCCACGCCGGAGAGAAGAATAGAAACATCGTATCGAGCACCAAGGATTTGGCTGTGCTATTGTCTGAGGATGAAATACATGAAGCTGAGCGTGAATTTAGGGAGGAACGCCAGCGTTATTTCGCTCGAAGGTATCCAGCATGGACCGAGTCTGAGGTGAAAGAAAAAGCTAAATCTACAAAAATTCCCGAGAGAGTCTACCGAGAGAAAATGTCCGACCGTAATGGAGTAATCCTCATCTATCTTCTGGATACGAGGGCGGTCTGCACACAAAAAAACGGGCAACCGGATGATGAACTGGGGCAAATAATGAGTGATGAGGGCATTGACCCTGATCTCCCAATGGTGGCCTATGCAGTTGGATTTCCGCCCATCGTTCCAGACCCGGGTGGAGAATATCTGAAAGGTGATTATGACATTTCTGATGAGGTGGATGATGATGAGGCGGATGAGGGGGGCGGCGTCTCGGATATGAACGATTAAACTATATGAATTCGTCAAGATTATCATCGATGTGGTCCGAAGTTACGGCAAGTCTCGAGGGGGGCAATGATCTGAGGATGCTTCGTTTTCCAGCTGAGGAGTGCTCGCCAGAGTTGTTTATCGGCTTGGATGATCAGGGCGCTCGCCACCTTTTGCTGGAGTATGAATGTGATATGGATTTGCCCGAGAATAATCATGAGAATCTCGCCTTGATTAACATAACTGATGACTCCTCGCGGTATTTGGCCATTCGCTTGGAAAACGATTACTTTTCCGACCTGTTTGATGATTTGGCGGATTCGGTGCGAAGCTCGCTTATGAGCCGTGCATCGGGCCCCGCTCTATCGGAGGACTTTGTTCAGCTTTTCATGCGCTGGTCTCATTTTTTTGATAATACCCAGCAAGGTGGGTTATCAGATAAAGCGCTTCAGGGGCTGATTGGAGAGCTTTTCTATCTGATGCGTCTACTGGGCGAGTGTAATGTGAAGACCGTCGACGATATGCTTCGGGCATGGGTCGGCCCCTATCATACGCGCTGTGATTTTGAGCTTCACGATAAGCATGTGGAAGTCAAGTCGGTCTTGAATGCTGCGAGCACGGTGAAAATTTCGAGCGAATATCAGCTGGAAGTAGAAATAGGCCTAGGTATGGAGCTTGCAGTTGTGTTCATGGAAAAAGACTTGATGAGTGGGGTTTCTCTCAGAGAATTGGTGGATGAGCTTAGGGGGCTCACGATGAAAAATTATGGCGATTTTTCAATTATTATGGAGCGATTAAGTAAGCATCAACTATCAGCATCTAATATTGGTGATTATGATAATAAGAGGTTCCGGTTTTTATCCGTCGATCATTATGATGCATCTATCGATGGGTTTCCCAAGCTCGTCAAATCAGATCTTCCCGCAGGTGTGAAATCAGTTAGTTACAAGCTCAAGTTGGGTGAGTTGTCTGATTATCTGATTTCGGAATAGTATTAATAAAATACAAAATTTATGACTGATATTGATGAATATTTAACGCTGAGAGAGAGAATTCTAGAAGATGCTCAGGATGAAGTAGGCTTTGTCCAAGATTCCGATATTGTGGATTTGGTCGTTCCGTCACTTTTAGAGGCGAAACTAGTAGATTCATCGGATGCCAATGAATCCTATTACATAGATGACGAGAAAAACTTTAAGGTTAATGGCTACGATATTAGCGAGTCAGGTGAGAGGCTGCATCTTTATTTGGTAAATGAAGAATCGACATTTGGAGGAGGTGAGAAAGATGAATTGTATGTCTCAACAAGACCAGTATACGAAAAACAATTCCAACGTATAAAAAAGTTCATACGCTCAGTCCTAGCAGGGAATACCGACCAAATTCAGGATTCTGATTCAATAAGGCCTCTAATATCTAAATTGTCCTCAATAGAAGGCTTTGAGCAATTCGATGTGATAGATATATTTTTAATATCCTTAACTGCAACAGTTAATCGATCTAGCGATAGAATGACACCGAGAAAGATGGTATTTCAAGACGATGATATCAAAGCGTCGTATGAAAGCTCATCCGGAGGTAAAAAGACCAAGAACTTTTTGGTTATGCATCACCTGATAGATCTGAATTTTTTGTATAACGTTCAAGTATCACAGGGTGCGGCTGCTCCACTTGAAATACAGTTTCACAAAGATTATGGCGAGGGTATTCCAGTGCTTAGCGCAGCATCAGAGGAGAAGTTTGAATCATACCTCTGTGTTTTACCTGCCAATTTAATTGCTGACCTCTACAAGAGATACAGCACTCGGTTACTTGAAAAAAATATACGTTCATTTTTGCAGTTTCGGGGGGTCAATGCCGGCATTAGAAAGACTCTTCGTGAGGAACCCGAAAAATTCATTGCATACAACAATGGGCTGACAATCACCTCCACTGCAGCAAAGACATCCAACAAGCGGGGCGTCTCGCGTATTGATAGTTTGACGGATTTTCAAATCGTAAATGGTGGGCAGACTACCGCTTCAATCTTCTTTTCAAAGAAAGATGGGATAGATGTCAGTAAAGTTAGTGTCATGGCAAAAATCAATGTAGCTAAAAACTCAGAGCCATCAGAATTGGATGATCTAATATCAAAAATAAGCCAATTTTCTAACGCCCAGGCCCGTGTTTCAAAAGTCGATCTGCGTTCACGAAATCCCAAGCTAGTTAAACTTAAAAAGTTAAGTGATTCTGTTTCTACACCAACAGGCGAAAGATGGTTTTTTGCTAGAGCAAAAGGAGAATTCGAAACTATGCTACGTCTTCAGAGGAGTAGGCAGAGTCACCTTAAGAATCAATTTCCACCCAAGCGCAGGTTTACGAAGGAATTGCTGGCGAAATACTACTCGGCGTGGGGCGACAGTCCCCATCTCGTAAAGAAGGGAGGGGAAAAAATATTTAGACTCTTTATTGAGGATATTAGTGGAGAAACAGAGGGAGTTCCTGAGGCTGAAATCGATCGTGATTTCTATGAAGCAGTAATAGCTAAGATTATAATATTCAGAGAAATGGAGCGAATCTATGGCTCGGGGAAAGCATCCATGGGGCAAATTCGCGCTACAGTAATTCCATATAGTTTAGCTGTGCTTTACTCTTATTCTGATGCAGATGATAAGCGTAATGCATTTGACTTGGAGCGTATATGGAAAGCGCAGGACATAGAAGATGATTTACGTGAATTTTTAAAGTGTTTGATGCTGCTTATCAACGACCTCGTAAAGAAATATTCTCAAAGTGATGACTATAATGAATATTCAAAGAAGGAAGAGCTTTGGAAATCTATTAAAACTTGCACAGAGATAGGGAAGTTTATGTCTGCGGATGACAGCTTGAAGATCTTAAATAAATATGCGCCACTTACATGAGTGGGTATTGTTTTTCACCTTAACCTTCTTCTCCGCCCTCTGCTCCATCTTCTCCTTATTCCTCTCCACTTTCCTAAATCTCTTTCCATTCCAGGGCACGAGTTGGTTATTTAGTAGGACGTAGGGGCCTGTGATATAGAGTGATTCGCCACTCTGGCGGACTGTTACTACGTCTTCGACGTTGTAGACGGTTCCTTCCTCAATGTATCCACCGGGGAATTCAAAGTCTTGGTAGTTATTGTTCGGGGCTCCA
>Ga0315321_10004610_pt1 | contig 10576 bp, 5 predicted proteins | sample M180m21515metaG_FD_203464 | JGI IMG/M metagenome (GOLD analysis project Ga0315321, IMG submission 203464) | Ammonia-oxidizing marine archaeal communities from Monterey Bay, California, United States - M1 80m 21515 | ecosystem: Environmental > Aquatic > Marine > Intertidal zone | place: USA... | reverse complement strand
GATCGCGCGATCATAATATGATTCGCTCTGCAAGACGTTCCCGGCCGGCGTGTAGTCAAATGGATTGAGTCCAGCAGTAGTGGTGTAAACACCTTCAAAGTAGTAATCATCGTCAATATCACGTGTCCCACCAGCTCCTCCAATGTTGGCTGGGTTACCTGGAAGAGCGTCTTGTCCCTTTTCTTGAACTCCCGAGACGAAGAATGCTGCCCCGTTGAGAGTGGCAGCGTCGCCGAGGGTGGCGTCGCCGTTGCCGTCTTGAGTTTGGTCATCGGCTCCAATGCTCCAGAGGACTGCGCCATGAGCTGGGATCGCCAATAAACCGAGTAACGTCGCAAGTTTTTGATTCATAAGAGAGGGTCAATAACTAACTGCAGATAAGAAAGCAATAGAAAATTACATGATTTTGATTTTTTCAAATTGACCATTGTGGCTAGAATCTAAACCTGTTTGCTTAACGATGATGATACGGGTTACTTCAATTTTTGGCAGCACGATCATCGTGATCGGACTGATTTTTTTCCTTCTGAGGGGAAAAGATCCCAACGGTTCCTCAACTTCTAAGATTTCCGAGCGAATTCCAGCACTTGTGGCCAGCGAAGAGCTTATTTTGGACCTTACGAAGGAGCTCAAGGAAATTACCCGGGAGTTGAAGAATTTCAGTGAACCGACCTCAGGATCAGTCTCGTTAAAAAAACTAGCGATTGAGTGGTCCAGCGACGTCGATTTTTTTGATAGTGCTTCATTGAAGATCGTTAAGGGGGAGTTTACTTCCGGGAAAAAAGAAGATTATGTGGCTGAGATCGTTTTTAAGGCGGTAGTTCGGACCAAAAGCAGAAAATGGAAGGAGCGCTACTCTTCTTATCGGGTCCTCTGGTCCAGGGAGGGTGGTCATTACGAAATGGCCGATTGGACCTTGATCCGAGACCTTGATAAGCCAGAGAGATCTCGCAAATATTTTCGTGACCGTTTGGTCGAAGCATTGCCTGATCTCTCGACCCGTCGTCGTCTTACTCAATCGGAACATCGACGGGCATTGAGTTACCACTATAGCACCAATAAAAAAATGGTGCCTACGCAAGACTTTGAACCCATTGCAATGGTTTTCAAGCCAGCGGTTTCGGTGGTCGACGTCGATAATGACGGGTGGGATGATATTTATATCATGGTGCGTCTGGGGAAAAATTTGTTCCTGCACAATCAAGGTGACGGAACTTTTGTGGAGAAAGCTTCTGACCTCGAGCTTTCTTTCCCTGGCAATTCCACCTGCGGAATATTTGCGGATTTTGACAATGATGGAGATTCAGATCTGATGCTCGGCAGGAGTATCGAGCGAATGATTTATCTCGAGAATACCGAAGGCTGGTTTCGGATCGTCGAACAGAAAAAGACGGAGCTGCCTTTTTTGGCGACTTCTCTGGCTGCCGCAGATTATAACGGAGACGGCCTACTTGACCTTTATGTTACGACCTACCGGAGGGGAAATTTGACCGGAAGTATCCCTGGGTTTGTAGGAGAGGAAGGAACTGATTGGTGTGCGAAATATCTCACGGCAAAGGAGGCAAGGATCTTCCGGCAGAAGTATCAAAAATCGCGTCAAGAAACTCACGGGGGTTACCTAAATCAAACGGGTCCTCCTAATTGGCTTCTTAAAAATATGGGGAACGGCCAGTTCGAAAGAGTTCATTCTGACTCCTCGATTAGTAGCTGGAAAAATTCCCTTCAAGGAACGTGGGGAGATTTTGATGAAGATGGGGATCCGGATCTTGCGGTGGCAAACGACTGGGCGGTCGATCATCTTTTTCGCAATGATGGGGAAGAGGGTTTCGTCGATATCGCCTCTGAAACTGGCTTGGACCACATGGGCTTTGGGATGGGAGCGTGCTGGGGGGACTACGATGGCGACGGGAAGGATGATCTCTTTGTCACCAATATGTTTAGCAAAGCAGGGCAACGAGTTTTGGGCGATTTCGCTGAGGTGGACCGCCGCTTTGTGGAGGCGGCATCCGGTAATTTTCTTTATCGTCAGAAAGAAGGAAGGTTCGAACAGCTTGCAGGATATGGAGAGTCAAGGATCCCTGTTGCTAGGTCTGGTTGGTCTTGGGGTGGCCAATTTGTTGATATCGACAACGATCGAGATCTCGATATTCACGTCTTGAGTGGGTATTTTACCGCTCCGCGTTCTTTTGAATCGGATATCGATTTGTGAAGTAATCTTTGGCGCACGGTCGTGCGGCAAGATGAAAATATTGGAGGGGAAATCAGTAAATCGGAAGCTTGGGATCGCGACCCCCAAACCGGGATCGTCGATAACTTAGTGGACGCCCGTGTCGAAGCGGGTGATGAAATGATAGATGGTAAGCTTCGGGTTCACTCTCTGAGTGGTCACGAGCGAAACAAGCTTTACCTCAATGACGGAACTCCTTCGAACTTTTCAGACCAGTCTGGTCTCTCCGGGTTGGACGATGAATCGGATAGCCGAGCCTTTGCCGTTTTTGATTATGACCGGGACGGTTGGAGTGACATCGTTTCAGTCAATGCCATGAATCCGCTGACACGGCTCTTTCACAATGAAATGGGTGATGAAGGTCGGAGCGGTAATTTTATCGCCCTTTCTTTCAAGGGAGGTAATCGAACCGCTACCGCATCAGATTGGAGCAATCGTGATGGATACGGCGCCCGGGTTGAAGTTAGGAAGGGAGACGAGAGGATCGAGAGAGAGCACCGCTGTGGTCAAGGGTATGGTTCACAAAATAGCGCTGTTATGATTGTTGGATTGGGCGATTGGGAAGAGGTCGACGAGGTGCTTGTGAGGTGGCCGTCTGGAAGGAAATCCATCGTCAGTCGAGTCAAGCAAGGAGAGTGGCTGACTGTCGACGAGCGGGGGGGCGAGGAGCGTAGACCCTACCGCCGGAATGTGAAATCAAAACAGAAGTCTCTCCCAGGTAAGGCAGTCTTCCCGCTCGGGTATCAATCAAAAGCTCGTTTGACGGTTTGGAAGGGAATGGCCACGTGGTGTCCCGCTTGCGCTCGTTACCGGCCATATTTCGAGCATCTCAAAGAGATGACTCAGGGGCTTGGCGTGGAATTCCGTGGCTTTCCTCTTGATGAAACTGAGGGCCGTGAAGCCCTAGTTGCTTATCAGAATAATCATAAGCTCCCGTATGATTTACAAACGGACCTCTCGATGTTGGATCGTAAAAAAGCAGAGGTGTTTCTAGAGCGTTGGATCGGAGCGGCTGAGCTACCGTATCCCACTTCTGTTGTGACGAACCAACGAGGAGAGATTCTGTGGGCAGGTGCTGGGGCGCCTACCGTGTCAGAGCTTCGTCGTTTTCTTGCCCCCGAGTGATTGACCTTCCGGGAATGAATAAGCTCTCCAGAGCTGGTTTGAGGTGATTCTGTATAGGAGAAATCGGGGTTACTTGCCGAAGGGCCTCAACGCCGGGTCTCCAATCACCACATAGAGTAATGAATTCTGTGCGGGTTTCTTTGTTTTCTCTCGTATTATAAAGTCGCCCGACTTGACCTCTTTTAAATTGATCAACCCGTTGATCAAGCGCTGGTATGCTTCGCCTACCGTTCTTCCCTCGAGCCAATTTTCTAGCACGGGATAAAGGTGAGGGAAACCTGAGCTAAGCCTTTGGTGTCCAAATGCAACTATGGCGCCTTGGTCGATGGCGCGGAGTATAAAAGCATCTCGCTTTTTTACGGTGTAGCCACCGGGGGCGTCACGCATTTCTGGAAGATCCGATTTCTTAGGTGAGGCAGAAAAACAGGATCCAGTCAGCAACACCTTCCCCTGCAAGTTTGAAGGTATCCCTTGGATATCAACACTGCAGGACATCCCGGGCACCCCATGGCCATGCATGATGATCAAGTTTGATTCGTTGAACTCGCTAGATAATTCCGCGGAGAACGATTCGATAAATTTACCGCCACCTGGGGCTTCTAAATTCCAAACTTGTTTGCCTTTGAGCCGGGGCGCAGTCGTTGCTTTCTTCCCGTAAATTGCAACGATAGGTGTTTCCAAGTTACGCTTGCGAAAATGTTGTCGTAGTATCGCAGCCTTTTGGAGAGATCTTGTCTCGGTATCCCTCAACACCTGACTGATCGCAATCGGCTTCAATTTTTCGATAGGGATAGGATTATGCTGTAATGACTGCTCGATGAGTTTTGAGAATGCCTTTGCATTAGAAGCCATTAAAAATCCGGGGAATACATCGAGTTCCGGATCGCTATCTAAGGTCGAAAAAAGTTCCCACATCCCCATTAACATATTTTCCCGGAATGATTCTAGGCGTGGCGCAATCGCGGCGTACTTGGGGGCAATCGCACGAAGCTGCTTTTGTAACGTTTCAAACCTTTCTTCTTGTTCGTGTAACAAAGCCAAGTCTGGCACACTCATAAGCTGTCCTTGGTGGTGTGCTGCAAGTTTTTTCAATGACTTCAGATAGGCTGTATCGACGTGATCGGTCAGGATGACATACTGTGTTCCGCCAACGGCATGTTTTTCTGTCCCAAGCAAGAAGGCTGAATTACGGGCCTCTTCACGTGATAGAGGGACACCTTTTCTAAGCCGCTTCAGTTCGCTTATCTTAGGGGTCACAAATTTTGGAGTCCCTATTTGTTGTTTTTGAGCGCGCAGCAAAGTCCCATCAGCTGCAATTCCAAAGCGCTTGCGAAAGGCAATGACCTCTTGGGGGGAAACCTTTTGGTCACCATTGACATCCCAACGAGGAAACTGCCTCGCATAGCGGCTACCAGTAACTTCGCTGGCTTCTAATAGGCCATCTTTGTTGCCGTCGTGATTCTTGTAAATCTCGGTAACAGGCGGTTGTTGACCCTGAGCGTATCCTACATAGGAAGTGGAGACGACCATCATTAAGGTGCAAAAAATGAAAAAATGCATGGGAGGTTGTTGGTGAATTGCTAAGTAGATCTGCAGTTTCTGCTAGGAATTTGCTTTTGGCGAGGGGACTTTGAGCTGCCCCTTAGGGTGAATTTAATGAGGAGACGTTGCCCTATTTTGAAGCGCGAAAATCGAGCGGCCACATAAAAATATTGAGACCACCGCCACTGGATTGGAACGCTAACAAGACTTAAGGTAAGATCTTTTCTAGGCCAAAATATCTTTGATGATGTGGCCGTGGACGTCGGTGAGGCGCATGTCTCTCGAAGAAAAGCGAAAGGTGCTTTTGGTGTGGTCGATGCCAAGGAGGTGAAGCATGGTGGCGTGGAGGTCGTGGATCTCCACTTTGTTTTCGATGGCTTTGTATCCCCATTCGTCGGTCGCACCGTAGGACACCCCGGGTTTTACGCCGCCGCCGGCGAGCCAAGTGGTGAAGCCGAAGGGGTTGTGGTCGCGGCCGTTCCCTCCTTGAGCGAAGGGTGTTCGGCCGAATTCACCGGTCCAGATGACGAGGGTCTCCTCGAGAATGCCCAGTTTTTTCAAGTCGGTGATGAGAGCGGCGATTGGTTGATCGACCGTTTTACAATTTTTGTTGTGACCATCAAGTAGGTTGTTGTGTTGATCCCATCGGTCGCCGTTGCCACCGGGGCACGTGAGTTCGATGAAGCGAACCCCGCGTTCGACGAGGCGGCGAGCGAGAAGGCATTGTCTGCCGAAGGTTTTGGTCTGATTAAAATCGGAGTCTAGGCCATACATTTTTTTCACAGTGTCCGACTCGCCGGAGAGGTCTAGGAGGTCTGGGACTGCGGCTTGCATGCGGAAGGCGGTTTCGTAATTTAGGATAGCAGATTCGATCTGATCTTCGCCTGCGAATCGTTCTTTAGAAGAGAGATCGAGCTGTCGCATGAGATCGAGCTTTCGCCTTTGAATTGCGGGGCTGGATTCGGCGGGTTTGATATTTGCGACGGGAGTGTTTCCGGGGTTAAAGACCGATCCCTGATAGGCGGCAGGAAGGTAGCCAGAATTAAAATTATCGAGTCCTCCTGGAGGAATCAGGCCTCCGTTCAGGACGACAAACCCGGGGAGGTTTTGGTTTTCGGTGCCGAGCCCATAACCAACCCAAGCGCCCATGCTAGGGCGGCCTTGAAGGCCTGATCCGGTGTGGAGGAAGTAGTTCGCCGCGGTGTGTTCGGGGAACTTGGAAGTCATCGATTTGATGAAGGTAAGATCGTCGGCGACTTTCGCAATATTGGGGAATAGATCGCTGACCCATGCCCCTGACTCGCCATGTTGTTTGAAGGCCCAGGGAGATTGCATGACCTTTCCGATGTTGTCGAACTGGGTGGGCTCGAGCTTTCCGATGGCTTTTCGGGGATCCTGGCCGTTGAACTTTTTCAGCAGGGGCTTGTGGTCGAAGGTATCGACATGCGAGGGGCCACCATCCATGTAGAGGAAGATGACGTTTTTGGCTTTGGGCGCGTAGTGGGGCTTCTTGGGAGCAAGGGGATCCGTAGGGTTATAGTCCGCTTTTTCTGCAGAACTATTCTCTGCGAGGAGAGCAGAGAGAGCAACAGCCCCAAATCCACAGGCGGACTGGTTGAGCATCTCACGGCGGGTGAGTGAGGAGGGACGGAAGTTTCGGCAGTGCATTACGAAGTGAAGTGGCGAGTGATTAGGAAGGCTTTCAGTTCAAGAAAATGAATTCCTTAGTATTCCAGATGGAATGCGCAAAGTCCACCCAGGCGGTTTTTTGGGATGGATGTGATTCAATCCAGGCGAGGGTCGTTTTCATTTGTTCGGGTGAAGGGCGACGGGCGGAGGCCTGAAGGAACATCGTGTTGATTCGGGTCTTCGTGTCCTTGATGTTTGCGGTTGAGTCAGCCCAACGTTTGGACTCGCTCACGACAAAGGGATCATTCATCAAGGTTAAGGCTTGAGCGGGGACGTTGGAAACAGTGCGTCTCGCGACGGAGGAAAATGGACTGGGCATGTCGAAGGCCAGCATCATGGGCGGAAGGAAGTTACGACGGATACTGGTATAGATAGAGCGGCGGCCGGCGCCATCGAGTGGGCCCGACCGAGGGCGGCCTCGGCCTTGCATGAAACTAGTGATGTAAACGGGAACCGAATTACCGAAAAGCTTACGATCAAGCCGACCAGAGATGGCGAGCATGGAATCGCGGATCGCTTCGGCTTGTAGACGACGGACGGGAGACTTATGAAGAAGAATGTTTTCGGGGTCAGTATCAGCAAGATAGCTAAGGCTGAGATCGGAGTGAGGGGTGGCTGACTGACGGTAGGTTTTTGAGAGAACGATTTGGCGGATAAGTTTTTTCTGAGACCACTTTCCTTCGATAAGAGAAGCCGCGAGTGAATCGAGAAGCATGGGATTGGATGGAGCGATACCCATGGGGCCGAAGTCATCAACAGTGGGGACGATACCGCGCCCGAAAAGGTGATGCCAAATACGGTTTGCGGCAACACGGGCAGTGAGCGGATTTTCTCGCGAAACGACCTGTTCTGCGAGCTCGAGACGGCCGGAAGCATTTTTTGGAGGTGCAATAGCATCCCCACCAAGCGCGGTCAGGAAGCGGCGGGGAACTTCTTTGCCAAGATTTTTGTGCGAGCCTCGGATGTGGACGTAATCATTTTCGGGAGTGCCATCGGTAACCGAGAGGATAGTGGCCGAAGGGTTTGGAATTGCATCCGAGATCTTTCTAGCGGCTTTGGAAAGATTTTCAAGTTTACTGGCGATTTGCTTCTCGGGCTTTTTGGCATCTGAATTGGCAGAGAGAATTCCTTCAATTTTCGGGAGATCACGTGTAGTGCATACGGCTTTCACTTCGATCGCTCCGGGGCCGGAATCGATAATTTCAAGGTAGGCTTTTTGCCCGGATTTTTGGGCGATATCCTTACTGCTCAGAGTAACCCATTGCCATTTATCGTCGGTCTTGATGTCCTTACGGGTGCCGCTGAAAAGAAGCCCGTTGAAGACTTGCATAAAGTGGCCGTCAATCGTGAGGCGGACTTTGGCTGTCCCTCTCACATAAAGGTGAACACGATCGCCGTTAATTGTGAAAGTGGGCGTGCGAAGAACACCATGTAGTTTTTCCCCATAGCGGCCGCTGTCGTATACGGCGTGTTCCGTGATGGAGTTTTTTACAGGGATCCAAGTAAGAGCGGGAATGGATGAATCACCGAAGGCCTGGCCGGAGGGGAACCAGTTGGAGTTGGTGGGGAGAAGGAGTCCTTCGGGAGCATTCGTCGGAGGGGTTACTTGAATCCCCAAATCCTTGAAATTCTCATTTCCATTAGCCGCGATCTTTTCAATTTCTTCGATGCCCCGGGCGATTTTCTTTCCAAGATCTTGTGTGTACTCATTACGCCGAGTGCTTTGGAGGTAGCCGGTGAGGGCGTAGTAGTCTTCAGTCGAGATCGCATCAAATTTGTGATCGTGGCAACGGGCACAGGCGACTGAAAGGCCGAGGAATGATTTCGAGAAGGTGTCGATCATGTTGTCGATCCGTATGGCCTCGTCTCCTCGAACATCTGTTGGTGAGTGGGTTGCTTCACCGAGATACCAAAAGCCGGTGGCGATGATGGATTCGTTGGTTTGATTTTCAGGGTGAAGTCGAGGCTCTTGAAGGAGGTCGCCAGCGATGTGTTCCGCGACGAACTGGTCATAAGGAACATCCGCATTGAGCGCGCGTATGACGTAATCGCGGTATTGATGGGCGTTGTGAATCGGGTAGTCGAATTCGTGACCATGACTTTCAGCATAGCGCATAAGGTCGAGCCAGTGACGACCCCAGCGTTCGCCGAAGTGAGGGGAGTCGAGGAGACGATCGACGGTTGACGCGATGGCTGTATCTAGATCGGTAACAATGTCTTTCTCGAAGTGTTCGATTTCTTCGACCGTTGGAGGTAGGCCGGTGAGGTCGAAGGTCAGACGTCGGAGAAGGGTGACAGGTTCAGCATAGGGAGCGGGGCGGAGTTTGGCGTCCTTAAGTTTTTTGCCAATAAGATCATCGATGAAGCCTGGAGCTCGGGGAGCTGGAGCGAGAGGCTTCCAGCTCCAATGCTCCGACTTGCGTTTTGCGAGGTCGAAGGCATTGGCGTTTTGTTTGGCCGCGGAAGCTTCTCCTGCCGGCCAAGCTGCCCCATTTTCAACCCAAGTTTCAAAGTCGGCGATGACAGCATCCGGCAGTTTTGATTTAGGCGGCATTTCCATGTCTGTATCCGTGTAGCGGATCACTTCGATGAGAAGCGATTTTTCGGGGTCGCCGGGGACGATAGCTGGACCGGTATCTCCGCCTTTGAGGAAACCGGCTCGGGTGTCAAGATGGAGAGAGGCTTTGAGCTTTTTAGAATCGGAAGAATGACATTTGTAGCAATGTTCTGCGAGAACAGGCCTGATTTTCTTCTCGAAAAACTCAAGGCTTCCGCGCGTGAAATTTTCAGCGCCAGGGGACAGCGGGATACCGAAAATAAAGATGAGGATTCCGAGGACGCATTTAGGAGGCGTGGCCATAGTTAGGAAACGTAGTAAGATTTGGGAAATTACAAGCAACTCTCCCAATTTTGGTCTAAAATGTTAAGACAAATTCCCCTTTTGGAGGGGCTTGAGGCTAAGATCAGCAACGATCTAGGGTGCGTCTACCCGAACAATTCGGAGATAGCGCTTTGCGCGGTCCATCTTAATAATTGGCGGAATTGTGAGAGAATCTAAATAGGTGATGGCGCTGCTTCCGCTGGCCATTGCTGCAGCCGGAACCCGGCTCCAGGTCTCTAGATCCTCAGACCATTGAATTTCCAAACTTCCAAAAGCGAACTCTGCTCCGGTTTTGAGAGTTGCACCCGCTTGGCTAAAATCAAAAAGCTGATCGGGAGCTGTGGCCCGATTAAAGCCCAGGGCAAAGTAATGGTAGTTTGAAGCAGATGGCCAAAGTTGAAATTTATCCTCGCTCTGGGAGGGAAATCCTTGTTGCGCGGCCCATCTTGCATAATCAGCAACTTCGATAAAGGTTTCACCAACGGCCTTCATGACACCGTCAATTTTAACATCGGCAGCAACTGGAGACTGGTCGCTATCAATCGCCTGCTCAATGCTAAGGGGCAGTTCAACAGCGAGATTAAAGTAGACTCGTGATCCAACCGTTCTACTTTGTGTTACGGTGATCTTTCCAGCTCCTCCCCCTACCCCCGAAAAAGGTTGGTCAGCAAAATTAAAGTCGATATCTTGTCCGCCCGTTACGAGAGTATAGGCTGAACCTTCAAGCACGCCTCGGTTGGCCGTAACTTCGTATTGTGAGGCATCAAATTCACCAGTTTGTGGATCAACAATACCCGGTTCAGAAACCGACCGCAGCGAGAATCCTAGCCCCTTACTCGTAAAAGAATAGTTCGCGAGAAAGTTTCCTGAAGAGAGATCGACGTCACTCCCGCGGACGTTGCCGTTTAGAATCGTGAGTTGGTCAGTGCTTGAAATCCCTGGAATGATATTCACTTCCACTTGGATGCTACCTGTGAGCCTTGAGGTGTCATCTGACCCTCCAATCAGTTGAACGTCCAAATCCATATCGAACTCGTTAAAGCCACGCTCTTGGACAAGGCTTAAGGTGGCCCGGTTCGGGGTTTGGGCGCTGAGTAGCAACGGAATACAAA
>Ga0315321_10004603_pt1 | contig 10583 bp, 4 predicted proteins | sample M180m21515metaG_FD_203464 | JGI IMG/M metagenome (GOLD analysis project Ga0315321, IMG submission 203464) | Ammonia-oxidizing marine archaeal communities from Monterey Bay, California, United States - M1 80m 21515 | ecosystem: Environmental > Aquatic > Marine > Intertidal zone | place: USA... | reverse complement strand
GGAAACCAGCCCCCCTCTCCCCGCACCCGACCCCCACCCGTGCGCAGGCCGCACGAGTGCACGACCTCTGCCGAGCGATAGCCACCCAGCTGAAGCCCTCCGATGGACATGGGACGCGCAGGCCCCCCTCCAACGGACACACCTCCAAAGATCAGACGCTCTCGGAGGTCCGCCGAGGTGCCCACCACCGGATCGATGTCGAGCCCAGAAGCCAGCTCCAGCTCGCGCTTGACCGGGTTGTACGAGATGATGGGACCTTCCTCTGGCACAGCGTTCTGGTCGAGTAGGTAGACGTGTGTTCGGGGTGCCGTCCCTCCAAGATCGACCACTGCGTCCGCCAGCGACTTGCCGCTTGGGGGGAGCTTGCGACGCCACTGCTCAGGGGTGTGGCCTCGGAAAAACCGAGAGGGAGACCGCGAGATCGAGCGGGCTGCGCCGGCCTGGTCGACGCCCACACAGCTGCCAGCCCCAGAAAGGGGGCTGCCCGAGCCCGCGTAGAGGTACACCGGCCCGTGGTCGTCCGTGTCTGCGACAAGGGCGCCCGCCTTCCACGCCGCAACGAGGTTGCCGAGCGGAATTGGTCCCCCGCCGACCCACAGCATGGACAGTGCGGCGGCGGGAGTCCGCACACCAGACAGGTTTGGGTCGCCCAAGATCATCTTTGTGTTGTCTCGGAAGCACGCCGCATTCGCGCGCAGCAGCCTTCGCTCGGCCGCCATCGAGTCGTAGCCGAGGCGCTCGATCCGGGTGTGGATCTGACGGGCCCGGCGGAGCTCGGCTTGGATGGAGGTCTCCGAGATGCGCAACAGCTCGAAGTACTTGCTCTCATCCAGGAGCGGTCCCATGTCGCCGGTCTCCCAGTCGGCGATTCGCCGGGAGCCCTTGCTCACATTGTGGTAGCCGCAGTGTCGGGCGACCGCAGAGCGCTTGAGGCCCAGCTCTTCTCGCCGGGTGCGAAGACGAAGGCCCACTGCGCGGCGCAGTCGACTGGGCAGGGACTCTGTGACGCCAATCATGGTCGCTCCAGGGGCAGGAGAAGAAGACGCAGCGGGCGGACTCACCATCCACCTCGCCCGGTCAGCGCCCGCAGCCGGGCATTGTGGATGTTCAGCTCGAAGTGCCACCGACCCGCTGGGTCCTGCGCCTGGACCAGCACCCGCCAGGCCTGCAGCTGAAGGACCGTCGACCGTTGCAAGGCGGCTGCAGTGACACGATGCCCACTGTCCGAAGGCGCCCACGTCGGGATGCAGGGACGCGCACAGACCAGGCTCAGCTCATGCAACACAATGAGGCGCACATAGTCGTCAAAGGGGCAAGTGCCACGGGCGGTGGAGTGCTGCTGCGGGGGGTGAACGAACAGCAGTTCTCCACGGAGTGGACACCACGACAGCTTTTCGATGGGTCGCCCGAACGAAAGCGCGTCGATTGGGGTCTCGGTGTTCTGAAAGCGCGCTGCATTGGACGCGACGGGAACCATCGAAGTGGCAAGCGCAGGAAGTCCCACATCCGCCGGCGTGGGAAGGCGGCCTGCATTGCCCACCATGGCGAGCTGGTCTGCGGTGGGCGTGTACCCCGCGTAGGTGGCCAAGCTTCGCCGTCCCGATGGGTCCAGCCGCACCGGCGGAAGCCCACCAGACGTCTTCAGCAGCAAGGACGGGTCACTCAAAGACGGGGCACTCATGGGCGCGGAGGGCGGCCACGCGGGAGCACGCGCCGCTGCGAGTGCGCAGCACTGGTTGGATTGAGTCGGGTCATCTGTACGCTCCATTACACCCCAATCAAATGGGGCCAGTTAAGCGAAGATATACGTCACCTGTCCCGATGCGCCGGACGGCGAATGGGCCGGGACTGAGGTGATGTTCATGGGGCGACGACAAACAGCAGGCTCAAACCACCGAAAACAGTGGTGTGGACGCTGCTCTCAAGTCACTCTCCGAGCCTTTTAGGTGGCTCGGGACCTGCCGTTTTAGCCCTTCCAGGAGGCAATCGGCACAAATCTCCGCGTTGTTGGGCGCTGGGTATTCCCCAGACGCACCCTCCTATTACCACGCTTACTGCGGCTTCGCAACTAAAAACACTCAGAGGACAGGAAATAGTCGCAGTGACGACTAGGCCAGCAGGGAATGACTGCCAATGTTCGCACGAGTCGGGTCCCCCACTATCTACTAGCTATTAGCTACTAGCTACTGCTGGCCACAGCACGACGCGCAATGACCTCGTAAGCCTTGCACGACCACCCCTCAGACGGAGTCGACTAGGGTGCCAGCTCAGCGGCCACTGCGGCCTCAATCGACTCGGCGTAGCAGGTGTGCATGCGGTCGAGTCGGTCATACATTTGCTCCACTGCCGCTTGAACTTCGCTGACGTCCCGTCTGGTCCAGTCGACATCCAAGAAGGGGTCCGCGAGCTTGTGCATCGCATGGCCCGCCTCGGCCTGGTCGTGGAGCGCTCCGAAGTACTTCAGCTCGACGTACTTTCCGGCCCCTCGAATCACCGGGCGCATGCTGTCCATGAAGGCCGCAAACCCGTCTTCACAGGCCTCCAGGACAGCGAGCCGTACCACCGGGTCGTGGTGCGTGCGCAAGAGCTGCTGCAGTGTCCATGCGCACTCTCGAACCGCAGCTGTGGTTGGTCCCCACTGACGGAGCATCGCATCGCGCATCGACGCCGCGCCAATGCCTTGCGCTGCCAGGGAGTCCAAGTCCTCCAAGAACCAGCGCCAGTGTTCCGCATCCTCCGACGCATGCTGACGCACGAGTGCATCATGGGGGCTAGTCCCACCGGTGGCCTGGAGCAGCGCCATGGCGTCGCCGAAGGCCAGCACCCAGAACGACATCGTGGGCACCACCACCAGCTTGGCTGACCAGGAGATGGTCGGATCTGCAAGGGCCGTCACCGACCGATTGTCTGCCAGTCGCTGCTGTCCTGCTTGAAAGGTCGCCTTCAGTGGGTGCACGTGATGTTCCTCCGCCCGCACAGCTGACACGGTGGCAGGCCGCGAGCGCCCTACCTTACCCACAGCACCTTCCCCCCCTCCACCCGCGCACTCCCCTCCGCCAACACCATCGCCACCCCAGCCGCCATCTGCGCCTGCACCCGCGACCCCATCCGCGCAAAGCCCATCGACCGCGCCAGAGCCCGCACCAGCTCCTCCTGCGGCACCGCCAGCGCACTGCGAAGCAGCCCCAACGCCGCATTCCGCACCTCCTCCGGCGGTACCTCCGGCGCTGTCCGCTCGCCCGCCAAGCGCCACCCACGCCACTCCTCTCGCCGCCCCACCGGCCACAAGAAGTCGCCGTGGCGCTCCAGCCGCCCAGCCCGCACCAGCTGGTCCACCAGGCCATCGCAGTCCTGCCGCAGCGACTTCGTCAGGCGGGCACTCGAGCCCGTCTCCAGCGCCGCTGAGTCCACCAGCCACCGGTAGGCCGGCTTGGTGTGCACCGGACCCACCGCGTCTACCAGACCCGTCAGCCACAGACCGCCCCCGGCCATCCCAAGCAGGTCCGCCCGGTCACAGCCCTCTCGCAGCCGGGGCATCTCGAACCTTGGCTGTGATGGCTTCCGAGTCAGAGCCGGTGGCCCCACGTGGACCGCTTCCACCCGAGTCTCCGCCGCCCTCACCTCCGGAACCGCCGCCACCATCGCCTCCCGCCGCTCCGCAGCAGCAGCCGCCTCCGCAGCCGCCTCCTCGGCAGCCGCCTCCGCAGCCTCCAGCGCCCGCTCCAGCTTCACCAGCTCTCCGGGCCGGTCATGCCACCAGTCCGTCGACCAGATGCGGTGAAAGCGCCACCCAAGCCCCTCCAGCACCTCCTGACGCTGCCGGTCCCGCGCCCGGGCGCTCGTGGAGCTGTGGTAGGTCGCCCCGTCGCACTCCACCGCCAGCAGGAAGCTCCCCAAACGCGTCGGGTCCTCCACCGCAAGGTCGATGCGATAGCCCGAGCAGCCCACCTGCGGCACCACGCTCCAGCCCCACTCCTGCAGCACATCCAACACAGCGTCTTCGAAGGGCGACTCCGTCTGTGCATCTGCCGCCAGGTGCGTCGCCTCGTCGAGGGCCACCACCCCGCGTCGGGCGAAGTCCAGGAAGGTCCGCAGGTGCTGCACACCCACGGCGCGGGTCTGGGACAGCTGGATCTGGTCGTGCCGCAAGGTCGAGAACACCCGCATGTGCCGCCGTGCCCGCGTCACCGCCACGTTGAGCCGCCGCTCCCCGCCCTTGCGGTTCAGGGGTCCGTAGTTCTGCGACAGGCGCCCACCCCGGTCAGGGGCGTAGCAGATGCTAAAGAGGATGTTGTCTCGCTCGTCGCCCTGCACGTTCTCCAAGTTCTTCACGAACAGCGACTCGTCGCCTGCGTGGCGTGCCGACTCCAGCACAGAGTCGTTGCCAGCCGCCTTGTCCAACAGGTTCTCGATGAGGCGCTGCTGGTTCACATTGAAGGTGACCACCCCCACGCTCCCACGGCTGGCCTCCGGTTGGCAGGCCCAGTCCTGGATCCAACGTACAATGGCCTCGGCCTCCGCAAGGTTGGTGCGCGAGCCGCCCCGGTCGTAGTGACCGTGAGGCACAGGCACCAGGGTCACGCCCAGGTCGGTGGCCGTGTGGCGGGCAGACGGGAAGGTCAGCAGCCCGTTGTCGTAGTAGCTGCGGTTGGAGAAGGTAATCAACGACTCGTGGCGGCTTCGGTAGTGCCACTTCAAGCTCAGCTCGTGCAGTCCCGAGCTGATGGCCTCCTCGAGGATGCTCTCCATGTCGACCATCTTGTCCGGGTCTTCGTGCTCATCCTCCGAGTCCCCCTTGGTGAAGAAGGCGGTGGGCGGAAGCTGCCGCGTGTCGCCCACCACGATGGACCGGCGCCCCCGGGCGATGGCCCCGATGGCATCCCAGGGCGGGATCTGACTGGCCTCATCGAAGAGCACCAAGTCGAAGGGGGCGCCCTCCGGGTCGAGGTAGCGGGCCACCGCCAGCGGACTCATCAGCACCACCGGCTTGAGCGCCCGCATGGCCGTCGGGACCTCCCGAAACAGCCTCCGCAGCGGGATGTGGTTGCGCTTGAGCTGCAGCTGCCGTCGGATGACCGCCATCTCCCCCGGGGCGTCCGGGTCGGGCATGCGCGCGGCGATGCGGGCCTGCACCAGCCGCCGGGTGAGCTGCTCCCAGCTGCGGTCCACCCTGCGGAAGCGCTCGATGAGCCGGTCGTGGGTCAGCCCTTGGAAGGACATCAGGCCAGGATGCTGCGTGCACGCGACGTTCCAGGCATGCATGGCCCGGGAACGCTCCAGCACGATGGGCAGCTCCGTGACCGCAAGAGCACCCTCCTCCATGGCGGTCACGAGGGGCTTGAGTCCCTCCCGGCACAGCTCGGAGCGGGCGCGCTGCCAAGCGGTCCAGTCGCGGAGACCGGATGCCCCGCTCGACCGGGCGGCCGCCAGCCAGCCGCGCAGCTCGGCCACCGTTCCCACAGCCGGAGACTCCGGAGCCCAGGCCGTCAGCTGAGCCACCGCAGCCCAGGCGGTCTCAAGCCCGGCGCACGCGTCGGCGAAGCCTGTCAGCGACTGCGACAGCCCACTCCCCGGCAGCAGCCTCTCCCGCTGCTCACGCACCATCCGCCCCGCGACTTCTGCCACCGCTGGCGCAACCGCCAGGCGTGCCTGACGGAGGGACTTGACCCGTTCCCAGAGCTCTTGCACGGGTGTCCAGTCGGTCTGCTCCCGCTTCCACAGAGAGCCGAGAACCGCCCGTGCTTCGGCATCTCTGTTCGCCAGGCCTGCATCCGCCCGCGCCGTCTGTTCCATCACCCGCAGGTCATCGCGCACAGCAACACTGCTCGCGAGCGCCCCGCTAGCAAAGCGCACCAGCTGCTTTCGCGCCCCCCACAGCAGCAGCCAGCCGAACAGGAACACGCCCGCCCATCGCTCAAAGCGGACCTGCAGCTCACTGCGCTGGGCCGTCTCGGTCAGCAGGGCCGGGTCCCAGCTGTTCTCCAAGGGCTGCCACAGGGCAGTGCGGGCATCGGCCTGGGCTTGCAGCTCCGCCAGCAGGCCGTCCACCTCGGCCGCGTCCGGGGCCGCCAGCAGTCCCGCCGGCAGCTCCCCTGCCGTGGCCACCTGTTGGGCCAGCACCGCCAGGGCGCTGCGCTCGGCTGCGGTTCCATCGGACCACCAGCCCGCAGGAAGCCGGCCCGACGTTTCTTCGACTCCATCGAGTGCTCGGTGAATCCCATCGAGAACAGCAGCGAGCGCAGCCCGCAGATCTGGTGCCGCCTGCTCCAGCCGTGCCCATCGCCACGGAGCCTCTCCGGGGGCTCCCACCCGCTGCAGGATCCCCACCGACTTCTCCACCGCCGCATCCTGCCGGCGACAGTCCACAGAAGACAGTCTCCTAAATGAGACCGGCACCGAGGGCACGTCCCGCAGCCCGATGAGCCGTGCAATCACCGCGTGCACGGGGATTCCCAACCCAGAGACAGAAGGGCCACGCATGGCACAGGCGAAGTCGTTCAGCTCCTCCCGCAGATCCGAGAGCTCGTCGGCGACCGCCTCCCAGTCCTCCGGCTCCCGCGAGCTGTACTGAGCGATGGCCGCCCGAAGCTGTTCGATGGACTTTTTCTTGCTCGCCTTGTCCGAGTGCAGCTCAAGGGCAAAGGGCCCGAGTCCCACAGCCTGAAGCCGGCGGTGGACCACCTCGATGGCCGCCTTCTTCTCTGCGACAAAGAGCACAGTTTGCCCCCGCGCCAGGGTGTCTGCGATGAGGTTGGTAATGGTCTGGGACTTTCCGGTTCCGGGTGGACCTTGCAGCACGAAGCTGGAGCCATGGGCCGAGGCCGCCACCGCCGCAAGCTGAGAAGGGTCGGCGGGCAGGACCGGCAACACCTCTGCGGGGGACAGCTCCCCGTCGAGCTCATGCTCTTCGAGCAGCGGGCGCTCCAGCCCGAAGCCACCCTCGTCGCCCGTGAGCACACACCGAACCACCTCGTTTTGCATCAGGGCCTCGGTGCTGGCCACGAGGTCCTTGTACATGAGGAATTTCTTAAAGGTGAGCGGTGCCAGAACCGCCCGGTCTTCCACCTCCCACTCTGCCTGCGAGCGCACGAGCTCTCGGAAGCGCTGCAGCAGGAGGGGCACATCCACGCCCGAGTCGTCCTCCGGCAGTGCGTCGGAGCCCAGTCCCGGGTGCTCCAGCCCGTACTCCATCTTCAGGTAGGTCAGCAGGGTGACGTTGAGCTGCGTGTCTGCCGCGTCGGAGCGCTCCAGCTCGAAGGGCTCGCCCGACTTGCCGCGATGAAGAGTGATGGGCACCACCAGCAGCGGTGCGTGGCGGGTCTTGTCGGGCGACTTCTTGTCCACCCACCGCAGCATGCCCAGCACCAAGTAGGTGGTGACCGCCCCCGACTCTTCGAGGCTGCTGAGGCCCGAGCGGTACAGCTCCAGCAGGCGCCGCCCCAGATCGTGCTGGGTGTGGTCGCTGAGCACCTCCTGGCGCTCGGCGAGGTTGACCGCCCGGCGCTTGAGGTAGGCCGCGTCGACCTCCCCGCGAAGCTCCGGTCGCGGCACCACCGGTACCCGCCTGCCCGCGGCCAGCCAGTCCTCCACCGCAGCCGGATCTGGACACAGCAGCCGTGCGACCAGCTTGCCTTCCCGAAAGTGCAGGAAGCGGTTGTGCAGAGTCAGGTCGAGCAGCTTGACCTTCCAGGCCTCGAGTCGGGCCTCCACCTGCGGTCGCCCCACCGTCTCTGCATCGAACTGCTCCCGCTCGCTCACGGTGGTGTCCGACCAGCGGGTCTGTGGAGGCGGCGGCGGGGGAATGACAGCGCCGTCGCGCTTTGCACCATCGAAAGGCAGTGGCTTGAAGGACTCCCGCGCGGTCTTGATGTCGAGGAGGAAGAGGAACTTGTCGGAATCGTCGAGGTGCGCCCGCGCCACCCGCCGGGCCTTCGGCAGCTCGGTCTTGCTGGCCAGCTCGGTGGTCTCCAGCACCAGCAGCTCGGAGCCGTCCACCGCCTTGCGCACCGCGGTGCAGGAGTCGTGAATGGGCGAGGAATAGGGCGTGCCATCCAGCCACACGCCGGCAAAGGCATGCCCCTCCACCAGGATGATCACAGCGTGCAGCCCCACGCGCTCCAGCAGGGTCGCCAGCAGGACCGACAGGTCGAGACAAGCACCCGCCCGCCCCTCCAGCACCTCCCCGGGTGGCAGCACCTTCTGGCCGTTGGTCTCGAAGCTGGGCGGCGGCGACAGGTAGTCGATGCCCTCGGCGCACAGCGCCATCCAGATGGCCTGAACCTGGTCCACCACCCGCTGCCGCACCCCCGACTGGTAGCTGTCGAAGGTGCGCGTGCCCGTCGCTTGCTCCTGCTTGGTGGCGGCCTTGTGCACCACCACCTGCAGGCGTGGACTCCACTGTACGAAGCTGGCCAGCAGTGCCAGGGGCGCATCGCTTCCGGGCCAGTGGGAGGCGGGAAGGAGCGTGATGGGCAGCTCGGTGCGCGCGGTCAGCTCACCCGCTCGAGCGGTCGCGTGCACCACACCCTTCTGGGTCTCCGTCAGGGTGCGCAAGGCATCGGGAGACATGACCAGGCGGGGCCGCTCGAAGCGCTTGGTCTGACCGGGGCCTAGCTCGGAGAGGGTCTCGGTCCAGCCCGCCCCACAGCTGGGCTCAAGGGCAATGGACAGCTCGATTCGTTCGATCCGCGACCGGCCAGTGTTGGTGACCGTGAGCTCGTGGACTGACGGGAGGTCGGCGTGCTCGGTCGCCAGGGAGAGCCGGGAGCGCGCGGACAAGGAGAGCACGAGGGCAAGGTCGGACATGACGGAACACTCCGGGCGTTGGCAGGCTAACAGACACTCGCTTGCAGCCTGTTGTAGACGGGATGTCGCTCCTTCCTTGTGGAGCCGAGCAGCAGCGTCCCGAAGCGCTGCGGTGACAACCATCCCCACCGATGGCACAATTCAACTGCCCGTGATGCCCAACAGCAAGCAGTTGTGGCCCCCCCACTACCGCTCCGGCAGCAAGCCCAGCTCCCGACACAACGCCATTCCATGCACCTTCGGGCGCCGACACACGCCATCGCTGCCGTCCAACACTATCGCCTCTCCTGCCCGCGCACTGGCAATCACCGTCGCCGAGTGGGAGGCCACCACCACCTGCGACCCCGTGCTCCGAAGCAGCGTCACCAGCTCCCGCTGCACCCTCGGATGCAGGTAGGTCTCCGGCTCATCTGCCAGCAACAGACTCGACGACCGGGCCCGCACAATGTGTGACAGCAGCTGGCACCACACCTGGAAGCCAAAGCCACACCAATACAGCTCCCGCAAGCGGCGACGCTCCTCGCAGAACATCTGCAGCATCGGTCCCTTGTCGGCGATGATGATCTCAGGAGGAGACACCTCCGTGCCCGGCCAGGTGCGGGCCACCAGAGCCGCGAAGTCCTCAAATCCGTCGGGTCTTCGATACCAGTAGTTTCGAAAGTGTCGAGACGCGCGGTGGGTGTTGAGGCCCTTCTGCACGGTCTTTTCCTTGAGCAGAGGCTCGCGGTCCTCCAGCGGTCCCAGGGTGGGCACCTGCACCACATCCCCTGTAAAGCGCTTCTTGAACTCCCCCGTGGTGAGCGGCAGGTTTCCGCCGTCTCCCCCCAGCAGCACACAGCCCCCGTCAGGCGGGAACCACAGCTGCAGCCGCTCGTCACTCTGGAAGACGTAGTCGACCGTGGTGTCCAGCGGCAGCAGGTCGGTGTGCACATTGGCCACCGAAGTCGCCACACTGTCGGTGTCGATGCGAAGCCCAGCTCGTCGCCCTGCGGGAGTCCGCACAGAGGTCGGACGGCGCGAGCGGGCGCGGGTCACCGCCAGGTCCAACAGACGCAGCGCGCTCAGGAAGGTGGTCTTGCCACCGTTGTTGGGTCCCGTCAGGATGTTGAGGGGACCCAGCTCAAGGTCGACATTTCGGAGCGACTTGAAGTGGCGAAAGTGGACGGAGCGAACGTGCACGCAGATACCTGCTGACAGACTGGTTGAAAACCAGAGCCAGGGTGGCTCATGGAGTGGTCTCGGTCAAGATGACGCGTCGGCCGCCTCTGTATAGCTCGGTAGCGCGCCAGCGGGTCGACATTAAGACCCGACACAGTGGCGTCGAATAGAACGCACCTATCGGACTTTAACGATACAGCGTGCCATACATATCTAAGGTAAGATGCATGTCGTAATCGATCGATAACTCCGAGTAGTAATACAGGTAGATGTCCAGGTAATACATAGAGAAGTCGTCCCCATCCGTTACAACGGAGAACATTGGGAAGGGATACCAGCCCCCACCTACCCCCAGAAACACGATGTCTCCGTATGCCCCGTAAATACCGACTCCAAAGCCAACGACCGAGCCGTCTTCAAAGGGGAGGTCTTCGCAGAGAGTCGTACCCGTGGTCGTGAAGCTGAAATCAAACGACCAAGTACAGTCCGGGCAGCTTCCTAGGCCGGTCGACGCACCCTGAGATCGGTAATCACAAAACGGAAAGTCAGTCGAGCCATCGCCCGTGGTGTCCAGCGCACGCACTTCGTCGATCACCAACACAGCACTAGTGTAGGCCCCC
>Ga0315321_10004602_pt1 | contig 10583 bp, 9 predicted proteins | sample M180m21515metaG_FD_203464 | JGI IMG/M metagenome (GOLD analysis project Ga0315321, IMG submission 203464) | Ammonia-oxidizing marine archaeal communities from Monterey Bay, California, United States - M1 80m 21515 | ecosystem: Environmental > Aquatic > Marine > Intertidal zone | place: USA... | reverse complement strand
GCGGAAATATTTCGTTTCGTCGGGGAGCAGGTCGCGGGCATTGATCAGTGAACGCGTGTTGGCCGATTTCGTGTGCGCGCGGGCGGGAAGACGGTCCCAGATTTCGCGCGCCGCCAGGTTGTAGTCGCCGAATGTGGCAAGAACGCCTATGATAGCAAGCTGGCCGCGTTTATTGCGGTGGACGAAATGTATTTCCATCGGGAAACTACGGCCGGCGACCCTGTGTTCGCTCGGCGTATGAAAATGGAACTGCACCAGGTCGTAGCGTTCCTTCCCAAGCGTGATGTAGCTGCCCTTGCCGTAATTGGCCTGCACGGTGTGACCGTTATTGAGCATTTCGATCAGGGAGACCTTGTAGTGAATGCCGAGCGGCGCCAGGTGACCGGCTTCGGGCGCTTCGAGGTTGATTGGTGACTGGCTTTGTCCCGCCGAACAGGCTCTGAACGTCTGTTTGATGCCGCCCCAGTGCGCCGGACCGCCAGCGCCTTCATATCCCCAATGCACGTTGTGGGATTTTCGGGTCGTGTGCGGTTTTTGGCGGTGTGGACCGGTTTTTGCATCTTGCGACCGGGTTTCGCGCGCTTCATTGTCGGCATTTTGACCATCTTCTCGGATGCTGCCGGTTTCGGATGCTTTGCCATCGCCGCCTTCGCGGCTTTCGCAGCCGCTGCAGCATGTGCCGCTGACGGTGTATGCGGCTTCATCGGTGATTTTTTCGCTGCCGGGTGATCGACCTTCTTCGGGTGCTTCTTCGTCATGGCAGGTTTGAGCACCATGGGTTTTTTGACCCCGTATGGGCATCGTCATGATGAGGGTCAGCTGCAAAGGCGCTACCGGTGCTCAGCAGGATGGCGATCGACGCGTATCGCAGGAAGTGATTGAAAGGGCTCAACGCTGTCATATCCCGTTACCTCCGCCCGCGGCGAAGTTCAGATTGTTTCGGTTACAGACTTCCTCTTTTTGGTAAATAGTTGGTAAACAAACGAATATTGAACTTGGGATGTTTTCCAGTCGTACTTGAGAAACCGTGGCGCTTCGATCACATTGCCCAGATCAAATTCGACACAGTACCGGCTCTTCCGAGTAGAGCCGGGGTGCCATGACGAAAGAAAAACGATGAAAAGCAGATGGTCCGACAAAGCGGCGCGGGTGGCAGTTAAGAAATATGCCGATCAGAATATTGGCAAAGATCTGGCGCTGCGTGTCTACACCACGCAGTTATTGGGGAACGATGCGCGGCTTGTACTCCATGGCGGCGGCAACACGTCGGTAAAGACGCAGATGCAGGACACCGCCGGAGACATTGTAGACGTGCTCTGCGTCAAAGGTTCCGGTTGGGATATGGGCGATATCGAACCCCCGGGCCTGCCCGCTGTCCGGTTGGACGCGATCCGCAAGCTGAGGAAACTCAAAAAACTGTCGGACGAGGATATGGTCAACACGCAGCGTGGCGCGCTGCTGGACTCCGGATCTCCCAACCCGTCGGTCGAAACGCTGTTGCACGCTTTTCTGCCGCACAAGTTTGTCGATCACACCCATTCGGACGCCATTTTGTCGATCACCGATCAGCCGGACGGGGATCGCATCTGTCGTGAGCTCTATGGGGATCGGGTGGCTCTGGTGCCATACATCATGCCCGGGTTCGATCTGGCGCAGTCCTGCGCGCGAATTTGGGAAAGGAACCCCGATGTTGAAGGGCTGATCCTGCTCAAACACGGCATCTTTACGTTCGGCGATACCGCGCGCATCGCCTATGAGCGGATGATCGACCTGGTGACTGTGGCTGAAAAACGGCTGGCGCAGACGAAAGTCGCGAAATCTTTTTCTCCGGTCCGGACGCCGAAGGCGCTGGCCTCGGTCGAAGATATCGCGCCGATCCTGCGTGGGCTTGTGGCCGATCCTACGGCGGATGACTGGCGCCGGATGGTGATGGATTTTCGGGATTCCAAGCAAGCGCTTGCTTATGTGAACGGCAAGGACGTATCGACCTATGCGACCGTCGGGCCGGTGACCCCCGATCACGTCATTCGCACCAAGCCGAAACCGTTGATCCTGCCGGCGCCACGGGAAAACGATCTACTTGGATTTGGAGAAGCCGCGGCGAAGGCGGTCGCCGCCTATGAAACGAATTATCGGCGCTATTTCGAACGCAACAATAAGAAGCTGAAGACGCCGAAGACGGCACTCGATCCGCTGCCGCGGGTGATCCTTGTGCAGGGGCTGGGTCTGTTCGGCCTCGGGAAATCAGCGAAAGACGCCGGGATTGCGGCCGACCTCGCCGAAACGACGGCACGTGTCATCGCTGATGCCGAACGTCTGGGGCACTATAAGTGCATCCCGGAAAAGGATATTTTCGACCTAGAATACTGGTCGCTGGAGCAGGCCAAGCTCGGTAAGGCGGCTGAAAAAGCGCTCGCCCGGCATGTCGTTGCCGTAACTGGCGGTGGCTCGGGGATCGGCAGGGCGACCGCCGAGGTCTTTGCCCGCCTTGGCGCGGAAGTGGCGGTGCTGGATCGCGACCTGGATGCCGCCTGTCAGGTCGCTGCCTCTATCGGCGGGCTCGCCGTTCAGTGCGATGTAACCCGACCGACATCGGTCGAGCGGGCATTTGAGCAGGTTGTGCGTGCTTTCGGCGGGCTCGACATATTGGTCTCCAATGCCGGGGCAGCCTGGCAGGGACGGATCGGCGAGGTGGACGAACAGATCCTTCGCGACAGCTTCGAGTTGAATTTCTGGGGTCACCAGCGCTGCGCCCAGGCGGCCGTCGCGATCATGAAAGCCCAGGGTACCGGTGGGGCACTGTTGTTCAACACGTCTAAACAGGCGGTAAACCCCGGTCCGGATTTCGGACCTTACGGTCTACCGAAGGCCTCTACCCTGTTCCTGTCGCGCCAATATGCGTTGGATCACGGTGGGGATGGTATCCGGTCCAATGCGGTGAATGCGGACCGTATCCGTTCGGGTCTACTGACCGACGATATGATTTCAAAGCGGTCGACCGCGCGGGGGCTCAGCGAAGCCGATTACATGGCTGGCAATCTTCTTGGTCGTGAAGTCACCGCGGACGATGTCGCGCAGGCGTTCATTGATCTTGCACTTGCAAGGAAGACCACCGGCGCCGTACTGACGGTCGATGGCGGCAACATCGCGGCAGCGTTGCGTTAGGTTATAAAAAAACCCTCTCCCGGTTGGGAGAGGGTTTCTGTTTCCCGAAGGAAAATCGATCAGGCGGCGTGTTCGCTCATCCAGCCGAGGGCGCGTGCCATGGCACGCTGGGTTGCGCCTTCATTGTAGGAATCGCGGTCGTCGCAGGTGAATCCGTGACCGGAATCATCATAGACATACATCGGGCTGTCCTGCAGTGCGTCCTTGATCTTCTGTAGATCGTCGAGCGGGATGGCCGCGTCCTTGTCGCCGAAGTGGAACTGGGTCGGGCAATTCGGCTGCATGTCGCCGAGTCTTGCCGCGATTCCACCGCCATAAAACGGCATGGCAGCTGAGACGCCGGCGACCTTGCAGGCCGCAACATAGGTTGCGTAGCCGCCGAAGCAGAAGCCGATCACGCTGACTTTGCCGGCCGATGCCACTTCCTGAACGGCTGCGCCGATATCGGCGATGATCCAGTCATCGGTAATTTTGCCACGGGTTTCGCGCCCGATGCCGAAATCTGTTTCGTTGTAGCCAAGCTCGATGCCCTTTTCGACGCGATCGAAAAGCGCCGGCGCGATCGCAACATAGCCTTGTTCCGAGAAGTAATCGGCGGTGCGGCGGATTTGCCCGTTGATGCCGAAAATTTCCTGAACGACGACGAGGCCGCCTTTGACGGCGCCGGTCGGTGTTGCCTTATAGGCGTCGAGTGTGTGTCCGTCGGACGTCGTGAGTGAGATTGTCTCTCCCATGGTGTTCCCTTTCTTTGGGTCCCTGATTGCAGTGTTAACGCGTTTTGTTTTGTCGCGGCGGTTAAGGTGTCCCGCTGCTGCCCGGGTAACTTAGCGCGCCTGATCAGACGTTGAAACGGAAAAGGACCACATCGCCGTCATTGACGACGTAGTCACGCCCTTCTTGGCGCATGCGTCCTGCTTCTTTCGCGCCCTGTTCGCCCTCCAGCGTGACGTAATCGTCATAGCCGATGGTTTCTGCGCAAATGAAACCTTTGGCGAAATCCGTATGAATAACGCCGGCCGCATCTACCGCTTTCGTGACGGCGGGGATCGTCCAGGCCCGGCTTTCTTTCGGTCCTGCCGTGAAATAGGTGATTAGGCCGAGAAGTTCGTATCCGGCGCGGATGACACGTTCCAGTCCGGTTCGTTTCAGCCCCAGGCTCTCCAGGAATTCGCGTTTCTCGTCCGCATCGTCAAGCTGGGCGACTTCGGATTCGATCGCGGCCGAAACGACGACGCAGGCGGCATTTTCTTCGGCGGCGCGCGCGGCCACTTTTTCCGTCAGGGCATTGCCGGTGGCGGCAGAATCTTCATCCACGTTGCAGACATACATGATCGGCTTTGCCGTCAGGAGCTGCATCTGTGCGAAGAGGGGGGCTTCGTCCTTGGAAATCTCCATCGTCCGGGCGGGTTTGCCCTCTTCGAGCACCGTCTTTGCACGCTCGACCAGGTCGAGCATGGCTTTGGATTCCTTGTCGCCGCCGCGCGCCTTTTTCACCAACGGGTCGACACGGCGCTCCAGACTTTGAAGATCGGCCAGCATAAGTTCCGTGTCGATGACGTCGGCATCTGCAAGCGGATCGACCCTGCCGGCCACGTGGGTCACTTCGTCGCCCTCAAAGCAGCGCAGTACGTGGGCGATCGCTGCGACCTCGCGGATATGGCCGAGAAACTGATTGCCCAGTCCCTCGCCTTTGCTCGCGCCGGCGACCAGGCCCGCAATATCCAGAAATTCCAATTGCGCCGGAACTATGTTTTCTGATTTGGCCAACCCGGCGATGACTGCCATGCGTTCGTCCGGCACCGACACCCGCCCGGCATTTGGTTCGACCGTGCAGAACGGATAATTGGCAGCCTCGGCTGCCGCTGTCGCCGTCAACGCATTGAACAGTGTTGATTTGCCGACATTCGGCAGGCCGACAATCCCACATTGAAATCCCATTAGTTCTTATCCTTATCAGTCTGGCCCGGGGGCGGGGCAAGATACGCAACCCGCGTCATGAAGCCCGCGTCATCGCCTTCCACCAGATAGGGAACGGCGTCTGCAACGGCGTCTACCGTCCGGTCGACCCAGTCCATTTCGGCTTTCGGGAAATCCGAAAGAACGTAATTGTGGACCCGTTTTTTGTCACCCGGATGACCGATTCCTATGCGCACGCGTTTGAAATCCTGCCCGATGTGGGACGAGATGCTTCGGATCCCGTTATGGCCGGCATGTCCGCCGCCCATCTTGACGCGGACCTTGCCGCGGGCGAGATCGAGTTCGTCGTAAAGGGCGGTCACTTGCAGCGGGCGCAGTTTATAAAACCGCACGGCCGAACCGAGCGCGCGGCCGGATTCGTTCATGAACGTCTTTGGCTTCAACAACAGCACTTTTTCGCCATGAATAGTGCCCTCCGCCACATAGGAATTATGTTTGGATTGGCGCACGGTCAGGTTATAGCGGCGGATGATTTCATCCGCCGCCATGAACCCGATATTATGGCGTTGCCGGGCGTGTTTCGGGCCGGGATTGCCGAGCCCTGCAAAGATCAGCATGGCTGATTACCGGCCGCTGCCGGTAACAAGGACCGATCAGTCCTCGTCGCCCTCTCCGCCGTCGCCGGTATCTTCTTCGCCTTCTTCACCTTCTTCGCCTTCGCCTTCTTCACCTTCTTCGTCCGTCGTCGGTTCGATGACAATGGTCGGCGCAGCGATGGTTGCGATTGTGAAGTCACGATCAGTGATCGCGAATTCAACACCGTCCGGCAGGGTCACGGCGCTGGCGTGCATGGAATCGCCAACTTCGAGGCCGGCAAGCTGCAGGATGAGCTTCGGCGGGATGTTGTCGGCAGTACAAAGCACTTCGACTTCGTAGCGCACGATATTGAGCACGCCACCCGATTTCAGGCCGGGGCTGTCGTCTTCGCCTTCGAAGACTACGGGCACCGCAGCGGTAATTTTCCGCTTGGGGTCGAAACGCAGGAAATCGACATGCATTGGCGTATCGGATACCGGATGGAACTGCACGTCACGCGGCAATACGCGGTGTTTCGTGCCGTCGATCTCAACATCCACCAGCTGAATGAAGAACTGCGGGTTATCAAGCTCCTTGATAAGCAACCGCCGCTCCAGGGTCAGCATAATCGGATCTTCCTTGTTGCCGTATATAACGGCGGGTACCTGGCCATCTCGACGAGCCTGGCGCGCGGACCCCTTACCCGCGCCGTCTCGGTGAGAGGCGGGTACAGTTTCGACCACAGCCATAATTGTCTCCTTCTGGGTGATTGTGCCAGCCTCCAGGGGTGCCGGTCACAGAAAAAACGCCCCGCCGAAACCGGCAGGGGCGCGCGTTATTAGCCCTTAAACGGCTTCTAGTCAAACAGGCTGGAGACCGACCTGGCGTCGCTGATGCGCTCAATCGCCTCACCCATCAGGGGGGCGATGCTGATTTGCTTGATATTGCCGGCAACCCGGACTGCCTCGGTCCCGAGGATCGAATCCGTAATCACCATCGATTCAAGCGGTGAAGACGATACCCGGCTGACCGCGCCGCCGGAAAGAACGCCATGCGTGATATAGGCATGAACCGATTTGGCACCTGCGTTCATAAGCGCTTCTGCTGCATTGCACAGCGTTCCGCCCGAATCGACGATATCATCGACCAGGATGCAGGTGCGGTCCTTCACGTCACCGATAATATGCATTACTTCCGACACACCGGCTCGTTCGCGCCGTTTGTCGATAATGGCGAGGTCGGTATCGAGCCGCTTGGCAAAGGCGCGGGCCCGGACAACGCCGCCGACATCGGGAGACACCATCATCAGGTCGCCATTGTCGAAATTTTCTTCGATATGGCGGATGAACACAGGCGCGGCGAACAGATTGTCCAGCGGGATGTCGAAAAAGCCCTGTATCTGGCCGGCATGAAGGTCCATCGTCAAGACCCGGTCGGCGCCGGCGACCGTGATCAGGTTTGCAACAAGTTTGGCTGAAATAGGTGTCCGCGGGCCCGATTTCCGATCCTGGCGCGCATACCCGAAATAGGGGATAACCGCCGTAATCCTGCTGGCAGAGCCCCGTCGCACCGCGTCGAGGGCGACCAGGAGCTCCATTAGGTGATCGTTCGCCGGATAGGAGGTCGACTGGATGATAAAGACGTCTTCACCGCGGACGTTTTCGTGGATCTCCACAAAACATTCCATATCCGAAAAACGGCGCACGCTGGCTTCGGTGATCGGCAGATTAAGGTAGGCGGCAATTGCTTCGGACAGCGGACGGTTGCTGTTACACGCAATGATCTTCATGTGCGTCCACTTTCAGTTCCAGCCTCATGTGCCGGATTTCTTTGACTAAGCCTCACGCCCGCCTCCCGAGCCGACGCAGGCGCAAATTACCAGCGGTGCCGGGGGGTGTAAACGCTCCCCGATTCTCCGGCACCCGCATCTATTTTTTTGGTGACGGCGCGCCGGAAAGCGCGCTTTCGGGCACTTTGCTCAACACATCGCCGATGCCCTGTGCCGCACCCGTCGCGATATTGCGCGCGATTTCCGGCCAATCGTTCTCCAGACTTTTGGGGGTGACGGCGTTTTTCTGATTCAATTTGCCCAATTCACGTCCATCGCGGCTCATCACCGACCATTCGATCCCGAGTTGCCGCCGGCCCTTTGGGCCGGGTGACAGCGAAACAACGCCGACGATCACGATTGAATCGTCGCGCATTCTGGACGACACACGCAGTGCCCGCCTGCGTAGAGATGTTTCCAGTTCGGCTCTTAAAAGCGCACCAGCGGTTTCCGGCGCACCGTCTATCGGCCAGACATGCAACGTGCGTTTGCGCTTGTTGGCTGTGCTGTCGGTGACAGTAGGACCCTGAATGATCGCGGCAATTTTACCGGCGGATTTCGATGCCATTTCACGCAGCAGGTTGGGGCTGCCTTTCATCCATGCCGATTTTCGGGCAGCGATATCGATCACATGTTCGCCTGTCTGCAGGCCGCCTGGATCGGACACCCGCCAAATCAGACGAATTTCAGATCGTGCCGCGCCGCGCGGCCGAACAATGGCATTTCCAGTCAGGAGAAGACTGCTGCGATTACCGTTCTCGGTAAATGCTGGCAGGTTCCGCTCAATGAGTGCGGCCGCTATCGCGCGTGCCAACGCGGCGCCGGATTCCCCGGGCATACCGGTAACCGGGCGCACCACGACCCCGGACCTGTCCGGAATATCCAGAAGAGGATTGGAGATCTTTTTTGTATCGCTCGGCTGAAACGGTTGCGGCAGGGGTTGGCAGCCCACCGCGAAGAGTAACGACGAGAATAGTGCCGAGATGAGGATACGCCTAGATCGCACAGCTCGCCATCAGGCCCAGAATAAGGGCGAACATGAAAATGATCATGTAAGGCAAAGTCAGGGGTGTTCCGTCAATGCGATGGCCGACAGTCCGCGCCCGTAATCGTCTTCGCTGCGATGACACGTGCGGCGATAACTGAAAAACAGTGCATCGCTTGCATAGGTATCCGCATTTATAGCGTCAACCTTTGCGATGGAGGCCTGGTGCAACTTGCGAAGTACAAAGCTTCGCAAGTTGAAAAAATGCTTGCCGCTATCGCCGTCCGGACGGAACAGCTCGGACGCCCCGGGATCCGCGTCGAGAAACGGCGCAGGAAATTCCGGCCCCACCTGATAGGATTCCTGTGCGATACACGGGCCGACCGAAGCATTGATTCTGGTCCGGTCGGCGCCGAGGTTTTCCATTGCGGCAACGGTCTGTTCAACCACGCCCCCCAACGTACCGCGCCAGCCCGCGTGGGCCGCGCCGATAACCCGGTTCTCGGGGTCGGCGAACAGTACCGGCGCGCAATCTGCGGTCAGGATACCGAGCGCGACATCGGGCGCGCGTGTCACCATTGCGTCCGCTTGCGGACGGTCAGCCCGAACGGGTGCCGGGTCGGTCACGGTCATCACTTCGGGGCTGTGAACCTGATACAGCGTCACAAGACGGTCTTCCGCCAACCCGAATTGCGCCACCGCCCGGCGTTTGTTTTCGAGCACATGGTCGGGATTATCGTTTGATCCCGCGCCGCAGTTCAGCGAAGCGTAAATCCCGTCGCTGACACCGCCATCACGGGTGAAAAAAGCATGTCGAATTCCGTCCGCACCGCTCAGTGCCAGTGATTTCATCATTCCGGATCTACCGTTGTCTCGAACCCGGCCAGTGTAGGGCAATCGGCATGTGTCGCCACCATAACCTTGAACAGTTCACCCATCTGGTTTTGCGCGGTCAGTCGTTCGGTTCCCGATCTCAGCGTCGCTGCGATATCAGGGGCAATCCCGGTCGTAAGCTGCTTCGTACGTTCTTCGATGCCGAGGGCGGATAGAAACGCAGACTGGGTAACCGGTCCCATAGTCCGGGATCCGCCACCGCGCAAGCGCCCACCGAATGCATCAAAATCAACATGGGCCGTGAGGTCGGCGTCTCCCGGGTGTCCAAGAATATCTGCAAATTTTTGTGACCGTACCGCCTGCAGGGTGTCGCCGACACCCGATTTGCCGTGGCCGTAATCGATGAACAGTGCGGCGCCCGGTGTGTTCGACAAACGCCGGTTGAGGGTATCGGCGAAATTAAGCGCGGCAGGACAGGTTTCGAATATGCAGCCGGTCAGTGCGTGTGCTTCGTGCGGCGGTACTGTCAAGTTGGTGTCGGAAACGTCGTCGCCTGTTTCAAAGACCAGCCGGTTATCGGAAAGGCTGACACGCCGTTCCGCCCATCCGTTTTCGGTTCGGATCAATTGGCGGATTGGCAGGGCGTCGAGAAACTCGTTGGCAATCAGGACCGTCGGCCCGGGCGGGATGGTCTCCAGACTGTCATGCCACTGCGGGGTGTGACCGGTCAGTGTCGCGCGCTGGCGTTCTCGCATCGCGGGGCTCGTCTCGACCAGGTGAATTTCGACGGAATCGAGAAAGGGCGGCATAGTTTTTGCGGCCCTTAACAGATCGCTCATCAATGTTCCGCGCCCGGGGCCGCATTCGACAAGGATAATTTTAGCGGGCGCGCCGATCTGCTGCCATGTCATGGCGGACCACAGGCCGATCAGTTCCCCGAACACCTGGCTGATTTCCGGCGCGGTGATGAAATCGCCCGTCGCGCCGAGCGGATCGCCTTTCATGTAATAGCCGTGTTCAGGATGCCCCAGGGCCATCTCCATGAAGTCGGCGACCGTTATCGGCCCGTCCGCGGCAATCCGCTTGCGGATCAGGTCTTCAAGCGGCGACATTTTTCCGTGATGTCACGACCAGCCAAATACCGACGGCAAGCAACGGCAGGGAGAGCCATTGGCCCATTGTCGAACCAATGGTGAGAAAGCCAATATGGGCGTCCGGCTCGCGGAACATCTCTGCGACCGGGCGTGCAATACCGTACCCGATCAGGAAAACCCCGGA
>Ga0315321_10004597_pt1 | contig 10587 bp, 11 predicted proteins | sample M180m21515metaG_FD_203464 | JGI IMG/M metagenome (GOLD analysis project Ga0315321, IMG submission 203464) | Ammonia-oxidizing marine archaeal communities from Monterey Bay, California, United States - M1 80m 21515 | ecosystem: Environmental > Aquatic > Marine > Intertidal zone | place: USA... | reverse complement strand
ATAACGCCTGAAAGGAGATCCCGATATGATGAAAGTCAATGACTTCCTGAGATATGAAATCAGCCTTAGCATTTCATATGAAGATTACTTCCGCCTGATATACGATAACAAATACCTCATTGAGGCTAGGCTAGGTCCTGATCGAACTTTTATAGCCAAAAAGTCGGTTTACGGGAATAGTCGCAAAAAGGCCGTTCAAAAAGCGGTTCAATGGTTTTGGAAGGACTTCAAAGGAGTGTTGGGACCTGCCCACAAGATCATGACGGTAAACGACCCCCATGATGAGGTGGTTTACGACGATGATTTTGCCTGCAACGACTTGGGCAACAAGTATCTGGATGAGCCAACGATTTATCGAATATTGGATGAGGCCGATGGTGAGTTGGCTAGGGATGAAAGCCAAGGTTCCGAGAATCATCCCCCAAATAGCGTGAAGCGTATCAAGCGTCGCAGAAAGCAAAGCGTTCAGTTGACTTCCCGCCTTACTCAATCTCCGGGAGGAACGATTTACTATCGGATGACCGAAATGCCCGCTGCGAAGAATGCCCGTCCCAAGACCAAAAACATCAAATTGGCTTCAAAGAGCCTGGACAAGGCATTGAAGGAAGTTGCCCGTCGAGGGCTCGACAAATTCGAAAAATTCGAGGATAATGCAAAGAGGAAAAAAGTTTCCTCTCCCAAGGCAAAGCAAGCCGCTTAATTATTTGGTTTTAATCGAATGTCCTCCGACCCTCCAGATCGCTCCGCCGAGTTGGTTCAGTTGATGATGAAGTATCAGCGACGTATTTTCGCCTATATTCATACCCTTGTGCCATCCCGCAGCGATGCCGAGGACATCCTGCAAGAAACCAGCCTCACGATTTGCGAGAAATTCAAGGATTTTGAACTTGGCACGAACTTCTATTCCTGGGCCTGCCAAATTGGGTATTGGAAAGTACGTGCTGCCCGCAAAAAATTCGCTACGGCCAAAGTGGTATTCAATCAGGAGGTCGTGGACGTGATCTCGCAAACCCGCGGCGAAATGGAGGAAGAACTGGACCCTCGTCACGGAGCCCTGTCCCGTTGCTTGGAAAAGCTCAACGATCGGGACCGCAGGATGGTTTTGACCCGGTACGAGTCAGGGAAGAACGTTTCCGCCGCCGCCCAAGCTTGCGGTCGTTCGATTCAGGGGGCCTACAAGGCTCTTACACGGATACGCAAGGCGCTCTTTGATTGCGTTTCATTCGAAGTTTCAACGGAACAGGTAAGATGACTCTGACTGACGAAGAAACCCTGGAACTTCACGAACTTTTGGACGGGTTGGTTGAGAACAACCTGTCTCCTGCCAAGAAAGCCAAGCTCGAGAAATGGATCATGGAATCTGATGAAGTCAGGAGGAGATACATCTACTTCATGGATATGTCTTCGAGTCTCGTTCATTTTGCGGACGAACGCATTAGTGATGAAACTTCCGAGGAAAAAGGGCTTTCCGCCGGGGAAAAGATTGTTCGTTTCGTTCGCCCGGTTGCCTTGATCGCCGCTCTTTTGGTCGCCGGATTCTACCTGCCCCGCATGTTTGTTGATGAACAGAATGATGTGGGCGGCCTTGTCTCAACCGTCGACAAAAGTTCACCTTCCGGCGTTGTCCAGGAGGAAGTGATTGTAGACTCAGTCGCCGTTCTTACGAATACGGTCAGGGCCAAATGGGCTGAAGAAGCCGAAATCAAGCCTGAATTGGGTAAAACCCTGGAGCCATGTACCCTGAAACTGGAAAGCGGACTTGCCCAAATTGAATTTTTGCAAGGCTCCACCATTGTATTGGAAGGTCCCGTCGAATTTGAAATTGTGAACCCGAATGGCGGGGAGCTTTTATTTGGCAAGTTGCGGGCTAGTGTTCCTCAGGTAGCCACCGGGTTCAGTATTGAAGTTCCTAACGGAAAAGTTATCGACCTTGGAACTGAGTTTGGACTGCACGTGCACAAGGGGGGCTCGACCGAGGTCTTCGTTTACAAGGGCAGGGTCCTTTACGAAGGGGTTGCTGGAGAGGACGAAGACGTCTTTCGTGAGATTTCCGGGGGCGAATCCGTTTTCGTTGACCCTTATGGATTTCCTAGGTGGGTCGAAATGCCAACGGAACCTTTCATGGGCAAAGCCGAATTGGCCTATAGGTCGATGGAGGAGTCGCAACGCAGACATTCCGCTTGGGTTCAGTTAAGCAAGGAAATTGCCCAGAACCCCAAAACCCGTCTGTACTTTACTTTTGAGAATCAAGATGACTGGTCCCGCGTGCTTCCGGATACGAGTACCTCTAGTCAGACCCCAAGCAACGGTGCTGTTATCGGATGCAAGTGGGAGGAGGGTCGTTGGGCGGGCAAAGGAGCGCTTTCATTCAAGCGCAACAATGATCGGGTTCGTTTGAACCTTCCGCAACACTTGTCGTCCGCAACCCTTGCGGCATGGATTAAGATCGAATCCTTGCCTCTGACGGTCGCTCCGATCATTTGTGCCGAGCCTCTTTCTTTGGGTGCTGCCTGTTGGTCGATCAACAAGCAAGGCAAACTTGCTCTTCGTGTCAAGTCGGCCAAGGGACTGAACGTTTATGAGTCGGCGGTAGCTTTTGGCAAGGAACGCGTCGGCAGGTGGACTCACGTCGCTACGACTTTGGATTCCAAATCGAAAATGATTAGCCACTATGTTAATGGCCGTTCTTTCAGCCATGAAAAAATGATTGAATTGGTTCCTCTTAACTTTGAGAAGTCACTGCTCGGACATTCGAGTTCCTTGCCAGAGGGTCCCAAGGGGGTTGCTTTGCGCGGAAGCATAGATGAGTTCGTCCTTTTCGAGGAAGCGTATCAGGAAGACGAAATTCGTAGGTTATATGAGATTGGAAGGCCTAACGAGCCAACCAATCCCTTCGGTTCTAATTCTCCCTGATTTCGACCCCGGAATTACTCTCTGATTCCCCAAAGCGCTTGGAACTTCGTTCCCATGTGAACCGGGTGGATGATTTCCTTGAGTGTTTGCATCTTTTGGTCGGCCGGGTGGGCACTTGTGTGAGAGAAGATCTCTTGTATTTTGCCACTTGCATGGTTCATTAGAAAAGACTCTTGGCTTGAAAGTGCGCTTTGAGAGAATTCTCTCTCGTCGAGCACGTCTAGCAGTTCATCCCAACATAGGTGGCAAGTGATGTCTTGTTCCCCTGTCCGTGCGAGCAAGTCTTTTTCCATTACGTGCCTGTGATAAGAGCGAGCCGTGCCCAGTGGCCTTTCCCTAAGCAAGACCTGTTTGCTCAATCCATAATCGAAGGTGAGAAACAGCCCTTTCCATGATTCTTTGCAGAGATGGTCAAGAATATCAATCGATCCCGACGGCCAATCGATTTGATAGGCGTTCGAATAATCCTTCGGAAAGATATTTTCCGTCATGCTTGAGCAAAGGTCAGGGGCCAGTATCTTGTCTTTAAAAAAATTGTTTTCCAAGGAGACGCCTAACTCGTGCCAGATTTTGGATTCAGGACAAAAGCGAAACCGCTTGAATGGTTGGGCGTCAAGCCATTCGTTCGAGTATACTATAGCTGGCGAAGGAATCTTTATCTCGTTTCCCTGACGAATAGTCAGAGACTTTCCGAACGGGTGCTTGAGACCTTCCAGTACGGATTCTTCAGGTTCTGCGGCAATCTCGACGAAAGTGTAATGACGGAGCGTTTCTTTATGGAGGATTTGCTTACAGGCGTCGACAATCAGTTCACCCCAAAGAGGACCAAGCGATGAAGATGTGTAGAAATCCGTCTTTTCCGATCTCCCGACTCTTTGTTTCGGGCGGGTGTAGTAACCGATTTCTTTATCGTAAAGAGCGAATTCCATGAACTCGTCGAAAGGCATGACCTCTCGATTGCGCAATCGTTTGCCAAAGGCGAGGATCACGCTATCCTTTTGCTTTGTCGTTGGCATTGTCTATACGGTTGGATAAATCGTTATCGGTGAAACTCAAGAGAGTAGTTAAGTGGAAGGTTTCGTTGACGCAAGTTTTGCTCTTCGTGATTTCGGGGTTACTGGGATTCGTCGGTGCCATGTTTTACGTGAATCCTACCCTTAAGACTTGGTTTGATTATGAGTATTGGAGTGCAATGAGTCGGTTCGACGAGTCACTGCGCTTGGCCCATGCAAGGCATGTTGATGAGGAAAAGGCGAGCTTCGATACTCTTGCGCAGGAAGCAATTGCGGGGATGGTTGAAAGTTTGGACCGTCATTCGAGTTATTATTCCCCGGTTGAATACAAAGCCTTTCAGAACAGGACTCACGGAAGGTATGTGGGGATTGGCGTGATGCTCAGAAAGGTGAAAAAGGGCGTTCTGCTGACCAAGGTATTCCCGGAAGGTCCGGCTGAGAAAGCCGGGTTGAAAGCGGGAGATTTTATTTTGGCTGTTGAAGGCGAATCCTTGGAGGGGTGGGAGCTCGATCAGGTGATTTTAAAAATCAAAGGAGTTCGGAAAACCTTGGTGGAATTAAAGGTTTTGTCTTTGGATGGGGAGCAACGAATGGTTTCGGTCCGCCGGGATGAAATTGAAATTTCATCGATCGAGGATTCAAGTGTGGACGAAAACGGAACGGGTTATCTGCGGGTCATGCAGTTTACGGATCGTACCTGTCAGGAAATCCAAGACGCATTGGCCAAGTTGGAGGAGCAAGGGATGAAGCGGTTGGTATTTGATCTGAGGGACAATTTGGGTGGTTTGCTGGAGTCTGCGGTTGAAGTTTCCGACTTGTTCCTTGATAAGGACCTTTTGGTCGTTTCCATCAAGGGCAGAGAGATAGCCGGTAGCCTGGACCGGAACTCAACCACGGCCCAAACTTATGCCTTTCCATTAGTCGTTCTCTTGAATGAGGCAAGCGCCAGTGCTTCGGAGATTGTGGCTGGCGCTCTTTCGGTCCATGGCCGTGCTGAGTTAGTGGGGGAGAAATCTTACGGAAAGGGTTCGGTCCAAACGATCTTTTCATTGAGTGACGAATCCGGAATGAAATTAACCACGGCCATGTACTTTCTTCCCGATGGCACGACCATCCATGAGCAAGGTATCGAACCTGATCATTACGTGCCATGTAGCGAAGATAACGAAACTAAACTCCGTGTTCAAAGATATGGGCGACGTGATCTTGGTGAAGCGGAATTTCTCGAGCTTTTTGGCTTTTCTCCGATTCCTGACATGCAAAAGTTAAAAGCGAAGGATATTTTGATTCAAGGTGCCGGTGTTCGTGAAAAGGAATAGGTTTGCGCTCTTGTAAAGCCATGATTTTAGGAATCGAAAGCTCCTGTGACGAATCGGCCTTATCTCTTTATGACCCAAAACGAGGCATTGTCGGGGAATGGGTTCATAGCCAGATCGAGAAACACGCGGAGTATGGAGGCGTCGTTCCGGATTTGGCTGTAAGCGAGCATTTGACTAATTTTTTTCCTCTCTTGGATCGTGCCCGAAACAAGTTTGAATTACCTGGGGATTTGTCGAGGATTGCGGTGACTTGCGGGCCGGGGTTGGTCGGTTGCCTTGGCATCGGTTTGTCGGTAGCCAAGGCCCTGGGATTGCTTTGGGGTATTCCCGTCGAGGGGGTCAATCATTTACGTGGTCACGCTTTCTCTCCTTTCATGGGTTTGAGGATGACGGAGCCTGATTGGCAAACCGTTCTGCCCCACCTCGGGTTGATTGTTTCCGGTGGTAATACGCTCCTTTTCAAGATGGATGAAGACAGACAAATAGAGGTTCTTGCGAGAACTCTCGATGATGCTGCTGGTGAGGCCTTGGACAAGGGGGCAAAGCTTTTGGGCATTCCATATCCGGGCGGAGCGGAGCTTGAGAGAAGAGCAAGAGACGGGAATTCCAGCGCTTTTCCCTTTCCTCGAGCCTTTCCAGGGAAGAATGAAAGGAAATTCAGCTTCTCCGGGCTCAAGACAAGCTTGCTTTATACGCTTCGCAAGATGACTGAGGAAGAAATTGATCATCGTTATGCCGATCTTTGCGCATCCTATCAAGCGGCTGCTGTTGATCAGTTGTTGGTCAAGACCAGGCAGTTATTGCAGGAATATGAGTTCCGTAGCTTGGGTTTGTCCGGCGGGGTTGCCAATAATTCGATTTTGAGGTCGGCGATGGAGGGGTTGTCAAATGACGAAAGCGTACGATTTCTCGCTTCGGAGATGCGACATACGGGAGACAATGCATCCATGATAGCCTTTGCCGCGGATGTGGACCGTGAGCATCTTTGGTCCAATGAAAACCACCAACTTTCCTTCAACCCTTCGCTCCAGTTAGACGAATCGGAAAGAGTTCGGAACTAGCGTTCAAAAGTCTCGTTTCTCAATCCCTCTTGTTTGGCTCCGTCTCCGTGCCCGAGATTTGATCCAGTCCATTTCCGTTCCTATTGACATGGGTATATTATACCATATTATGGTTCGGCTTATGGCAGAAACCCAATCATACCCAATGCCTAGTCACGCAGGTTCGGGTCCGTCGAAAGTCATTTCTTTTCTTTTGAAAAAGGATGACTTGGCTTTGTTGGACGAGATGGTGGCTGAATTTCCTCCTCAAGTAAATCGATCGGACGTGCTTCGCGAGATGATTATGCCGCATCTGAGCGCCTTGCGTTTGGCGAAGAAAGGCAACGACTGGGAAGAGGTTCTCGAGCGAGGGGATGGGTTGGCTTATCTGCGGAATTTAGTTCGCAAGGCGGAGAAGGAATCTGCTTTAGCTTTTTCATTCTCTATATAGTATCACCTTTGCCCGCTATGACATCCCAATCAGATTCCGAAAAACCAAAGAGGCTTTCCAAAAACGAGAGTATAAAGGAGGAAAGCGATTTTTTGCGTGGTACCATAGCCGAAGGCCTCGCGGATGACTCAACTGGTTCGATCTCCTCAACCGACGCCCAACTTACCAAGTTTCACGGTACTTACTTGCAAGATAATCGTGATGAGCGAAAGGCTTTGCTCAAGGAAAGGAAGGAAAAGGCGTTTTCCTTTATGATACGCGTTCGTGTCCCGGGTGGGGTTTGCACTCCCGCCCAATGGCTTGGGATTGATGAGCTTTCTGACAAGTTTGCAGACGGGACATTGAAGCTTACGACCCGGCAAGCCTTTCAATTGCATGGAGTTCTCAAGCGTAATCTCAAGCAAACCATGAAGGAGATAAACGATACTTTGCTTGATACGTTGGCGGCATGTGGAGACGTGAATCGTAACGTCATGAGCCCATCGAACCCTTTTGAGTCGAGTTTGCATGGAGATGCCTTGTCTTTAGCCCAAAAACTGCACGATCATTTGACCCCCCAAACCACTGCCTATGCAGAGATCTGGCTTGATGAGGAAAAAATTTCCGTGGGTGAGAAAGTCGTCGAGCCGATTTATGGAAAGACTTACCTTCCCAGGAAGTTCAAGATCGCCGTTGCCCTGCCTCCGCGTAATGACGTGGATGTTTTTTCCAATTGCCTCGGATATGTCGGGATTGCTGAAGAGGGAAGGATCGTCGGCTACAACGTTTTGGTCGGTGGCGGTTTAGGCATGACTCATGGGAAGACAACTACCTTCCCCCGTTTGGCCGACGTGATAGGTTTTTGTTTGCCTGAGCAAGCCGTTCAGGTTGCCGAGGAGGTGGTTAAGATACAACGTGACTACGGAGACCGGAGTGATCGGAGGCAGGCTCGCCTGAAGTATACGATCGAGAACCGGGGGGTGGATTGGTTTAAGGATGAACTTCATGCGCGGCTTGGTTGGAACTTGGAGGAGGCGAGGGAATTCTCATTCGAATCTACGACAGATCGTTACGGTTGGTCCGAAGATGCCGATGGAAAGTGTGCCTTCGGTTTATTTGTTCAGGGGGGGCGTTTGCGTGATATCAATGGCCAAAATGAAAAAAAGGCAATTCAGTCCATCGCCCGGGAGATTCCTTGCGAATTCCGGCTGACTGCAAACCAGAATTTGGTCATTGCAAGGGTTTCGTCTGAGGACAAGAGCAAGGTAAATGACATTCTTCGGTCCAATGGCGTCCCCTTGCCCGAAGGGCTTTCCGGTTTGAGGCTCAATTCCATTTCCTGTACAGCTCTTCCGACATGCAGTTTGGCGATGGCTGAGAGCGAGAGGTATCTTCCCACCCTCATGGACGAGCTTGACGAAATCTTGATTGCGTTGGGTTTGAGCGAGGACTCCATTGCGATCCGCTCAACGGGATGCCCCAATGGATGCGGTCGCCCCTTTCTTGGAGAAATTGGTTTGGTCGGGAAAGCGCCGGGCAAATACAACCTTTATCTAGGGGCTGGTCTTGATGGCATGCGTTTAAACAAACTTTATAAGCAGGCTATCACCCACGATGAAATCGTTAGTGAATTAAAGCCTGTGCTCGAGGATTTCGCAGGGAATAGAAATGATCAAGAGCGGTTCGGTGACTTTTGCATAAGGCAAGGATACGTCAAGGCGACGGGTCAGGGTTCGGATTTTCATGACTGAAATTTCGATGTCAGCTCTTGGACCCCATCTTCTTGAGGTTGCTGATTGATGGGACGCCGATTTTCCAAATCCTTGGGCAGGAAAACCCATGGCAATCCTCAAGCTAGCATCTCGACTCTGAACGAAGACGAAGCGCTTGAATTTATCGAGTCCTTTGATGGCGATCCTTTCGTTCTTCTTTTGGACCAAGTTCAGGACCCCCGAAACCTCGGGGCTTGTTTGCGTTCAGCAGATGGGGCAGGGGTTGATTTGGTCGTGATTCCAACCGATCGTTCCGCTGGGTTGACGGAAGTCGTACGACATGTGGCAGCTGGGGCGGCGGAGTCGCTTAGCCTTGCCCGGGCCAAAAACCTTTCCCGCTTCATGGCTCGGCTCAAGGAGCTCGGCGTCAAGTTGGTAGGTACCAGCGATCAAGCGAAGCATTCCATTTTCGAGTCTGATTTGCAGGGGCCGATTGGTCTGGTAGTTGGTGCTGAGGGAACAGGAATCAGACGATTGACTGCTGACAATTGCGACCTGTTGGCGAACATTCCTATGACTGGAGGCGTAGACTGCCTGAACGTTTCAGTAGCTACTGGTGTTTGTCTTTTCGAAATCCGTCGTCAAAGATCCTTCTCTTCTTCCGGTTCTTGAAGCCCAGTTCCAATGGGGCCGAGCTTTAATCGGACCCGGCAGGTCTAGGATCTCCAATGGTGGCTGAGGCCGGTTCCTTTGTTCGCAGGGCGATCCAACCGAGCGCTGCCGTAAAGAGAACCGTGCTGACCAGGGTGTTGCGGAGAAAAAGGTAGGCGGGAGCAAACCCCGGTTCACCTATGGTTAATGCTTGGAGAAAACCGCTTGCCGATTTGGCGTACGCCGGGTTTCCAAACCATGCGAAACCACAGGTTAGAAAATGAAAAAGAAGGGCTCCTGCTATGCCTCCGCCGATCAGTTTTCCAAGGCTCCTTGTCGAATGGAGTTTTTTTCCAAGGAGGAAAATCAAAAAATAAGATAGAAGGGTAACGAGCATGAAAGGTTCAACTAGGCTTAAACCGTAGGAAGGGTTGATGATCAGATCGGTGATCAATACTGCGCAAAGCGGGGTGACCCAGGACCAATATCCTTTAAGGTGCGAGCCAGAGAGGAGTACAAGCGCCAGGATGGGGGAGAAATTGGATAGCTCCGGGTAGGACAATGGGATGTGCCGGGAAATTCCTATGACGAGCAGGAGTCCGACAAAACGCAATTGGTTTTGATGGGGGGATTTTGTTTGTTGGTGAATTTCTGACATTGCAAAAACAGGATAGCTTGCTGATGAGATATTTTCAAACCTTCCTTTTCCACATGTGTTGGCTATTGACGTAATTTTTCGAGGAGGCGGTCAATGAAGGGCTCTTGCTCCTCCCGCAGTTTTTTTTTGGCAGCAACGGGATTGAGCATCAACGCGCGATCTATTTCAGGAAAGGTCCAAGTCTTGCCCGAACCCTTTGGGTACTCCAAGGTTATTTCGTTGCAATCAGGGTTTTTACCCTCTGGCCAAGTGCCTTCGAATGCCCAGGCGTAGACTCGTTTTCCGTTTTTTTGCAAGATGTCGCCAAGCTCGATAAAGGGCCCCTGCGGAGCCAGGCCAGTTTCTTCTTCGAATTCCCGCAAGGCTGCTTGAAGGATCTCCTCACCGTCCTCTGGTTCCCCCTTTGGGATACTCCACCAACCTTCGTCCTTCTTCTTGAAGAAAGGTCCGCCCGGATGGGCGACGAGCATCCGGAGGCCTTCTTCGCCGGAGTTGTCGAAAAGGAGCAGCCCGCCACTGGTTTTTGCACCCCCGCTCACTTCTTTCGGGAAGGATCGAAAGAGCGAAGGTCCAGTGACATGATGACGAGATCCTGCCAATCACCACCGACCTTCCGACATTTTGGTTTTACAAATACAGGTCTAAACCCCAAAGCCTTGTAGCAGGACATTGCCGCTGTGTTGCGCCCGAAGGTATTTAAGTCAATCTTGCGGTAACCTCCTTTCTCCTTTGCCCATGTGAGCAAATCTTTGCAAAAAGTTTTCCCCAAACCCTTTCCCCTAAGGTTTGGACGAACGATTACACGGCAGAGAATGCCTGTCCTGTCCTTTCCCTGTACGAGATCGGCATAG
>Ga0315321_10004596_pt1 | contig 10588 bp, 4 predicted proteins | sample M180m21515metaG_FD_203464 | JGI IMG/M metagenome (GOLD analysis project Ga0315321, IMG submission 203464) | Ammonia-oxidizing marine archaeal communities from Monterey Bay, California, United States - M1 80m 21515 | ecosystem: Environmental > Aquatic > Marine > Intertidal zone | place: USA... | reverse complement strand
GCAGCAGCAGGGATCTACACTCTAGATCACCACATCGACAGATTAGCAGAAGACCATACACGGGCAAGAAAAGTAGCCGTAGCGATAAACGCAATGGATAATTTCAGCGTCGATATGGATGCAGTCCAATCAAACCTAGTCTATGTCAATTGTAACATTCCAGCAGTCGATGTAGTAGCATCATTGGCCGAACACGGAATCGATATGTTCGACCTACCTTACAACCGAGTTAGGGTAGCAATTCATCTGCATATTACAGATGAAGATGTTGAGCGAATCATTGCTGCTTTCGCTGCACAGTGATGGCTGCAAACATTGTAATTGCAAGCACAGCCATGAGGCTGATACTTGGAAGTCCACTCTCTTCTTCAATCGACTCTTCTTCGTTATTGTCCTCGTTTGGATCAGGGGTCGTATCGGGAACTGTCTCGGATAAAACAACTTCATGGATAAGATGGATTTGTAAATCATCATCATCATATGAAGCTGGAAGTGTGATATTCAAACTTCCTGACATAGAATCGCCTAGTTCAATTATCGCTCTAACACTGTCATGATAGTAATCTTCTCCATTACTTCCATCTGGGAAGTAAGCAAGATGTTCAACAACCCAAATTGAACTGTTTATGGTTGCACCTTCTGGTATTACATCGGTATCAATTACCAAATTCCATGTTGCAATAGCGCTGGAGTCATCGGTTGCTGCAACCCATCCAAGTGTGGAAGTTCCCTGCCCCAAACTCAACGAGTTTTGTAGATTAGTATTGTAATCATCCTGCAATGAGTCTCCAGATGGAACACTTCCAACCTGCTTGATCGTTCCATTGAACACAACCGTTGGGGGTTGTCTTTGATCATACCTCTCAATCCACCGGTCGTCTCCTTCCTGGGATCCGAATGGATCTTCACTTTCTCCAATGAATCGATGGAAGTGATACTGTTGCATGTTATTGGTAGCTTCAACATCATCAAGCGCGTGTTCTACCTTTACGCAATTAGTACACCATGTGGCTGTATAATCTTCCACAATAGCGGGTAAATCCGAAAGTTGACTTGTACTATTTCCTGAAGTATTTGCATCAACATATACTCCTCCAAAGACAACACCTACGTCATCTAGATCCTCCGGACTACCACCTTGAACAGGCAAAATAGTTGATAGTCCAAACAATATCACAATCAAAATTACACGGCTTCGCATATTACATGCCAAATTCTCCACCATTTCAAAAGTTTGTACCTCCGGTTAACGCTGGGTTCAAGAACTACCGCCACCGAGTTGGGCCGTTAGGCGGATGAATCTGTGATGAGTGAGGCAACTGTATCAACGACTGGTCTCTCAATGGAGGCTATTCCAGCAGGTCGCGCAATGCCCGGTTGGCTAGTAGATGCATTATTGAGCGGTCGAAGATTGATGATAATCCACCCTAGTGAAGAATGCCGTAAACAAGCAATTGAAATCTTACATTTACAAGGTGGAGGTAAAGCAATCGACACAACTCACCATTTGACAATTAAACGATTAATAGGAATCCTACATTTAGATTTACGATTACCTTTGTTGATGGAAGATGACGGAGTATTGTTTGAAAAAACACACCGTGCATTAGCTAAAACTGCCGCAAACCATGGATTTCCGTTATTACAATCTAACCCCCAACACCGCTGGTCACGTTCAAGAACTCGCAGACTACTCACACTTTACCATGAATTGACAACCCTTCGGAAGCCCTGGGAGTGGGAAGATGATCCCGGTGTAAAGTCATGTGACGTAGTTCTGAAATCAATAGAGAAAGAGATGCAAGCAACCCACCCCTACCGCTTGGATAGAACGGTATGGAATAAATTACGAGATTGTAAACAATCTCCATTTACAATTTCCGATATTGAAGGAATAATAATGCTAGACCACCCATCCGGCTTAAGTGAAATCGCAATTGCAATTATTCAAGAAATATCTCGCTTTACTGGCTTGCATCAATTGGTAAATCCCGGTTCACACCGTCTCGGATTCCATGGCGAATATATCGAGGACATCGCTCCAATCAGAATAGATAAGTCATTACCGGAATGGATTCCAAAACACGAAGTTTGGGCTGCAGAACCATCTCCACATTGGTCAACCTCTATCGGTGAAGAAAAACAAAGAAAAGTACACCAATTAATGTGTGAACTACACACCCATACCCCTCTTGCTTTAGCAAATATATTACAACAATTGGAAGGCGAAATACTTGTAGTCAGCGGGGATGCAGATTCCCTGAAAGAATCATTACGCCCGCACTTAGAAATAATGGGTCAAACATTGGCAAAACCTTCGACCAAAATAAGCGATACTAGCGCAGTTGCTAGAATCATATCATTTGCTAACATTTCTCGAGGCGAAGACGCCTGGGCGCTTTCGAGACTAAATGAAATGTGGTCTCAAATTGAATTACCTATGGCGTGGCCAATATTAGATTTACAACACCCTACAGAGAAAGATTGGCGCCCCCGATTACATGCGCACATCCTAACTGAAATCGCCAGAGGTTTCCACCTACTCGGGGGGAGAGGCGCTCTGCAAAGGTGGGTTTCAGTGTTATCCCAAGCAAGTCCTAGGGCGGGTGTAGATCCCGTTCGTAGAAGACAAGAATTAGAAGAATGCCAATGGTGGCTATCTTGTATTGCTAATTGGATGGCCCCAATTATTCCTGAAGCTGATAGAGAAATTACTTTGCAGCCAATAGTAGGATGTTCTTCAGGACAGAATCTCCCAATTCCACAACAACCGGAAGGTGTAATCGGATGGCTTAATTCATGTATGGAGCAAATAGATTGGAATGTATTCACTTCTAGAGATTCGGTACGTGAGAATTCGTTACCCGGCCTTCAACATCTAATGGGTATATTTTCAAAATTACATCATGAAAATATCGAGGTAGAGGCTGATGATTTCTATGAACTTCTAAACGTTCTTGCGACAACTACGGAGATTCCAAGTATCCGCGCAAGTGACAAAGGTATCAAAATTCTAACACCCTCTCAAGCTTTTGGACTTGAAGCAGACTATCTGATAATGTGCGGAATAGATGCAGAGACTTGGTCGATGAAACCTCCTAAAATACCATGGTTGGACGATTCTAGTCGTATGAAAATCGGATTACACAGGCCAGATGAATTATTACGACAAGGAAGACATCACCTCAGACATCTTCTGAATTGCTCTCCGTGTATTTTGATTATTGATTCTAGTATTGAAGAAGGAATGGAACTCGCTGGTCCATTAGATGAATGGTTTAGCGATATCGCACAAGAAGGAGGATTGGATTACATGAATCAACCTCCTTCATTTATGAATCCGATTTCATGGCACCCCAATACACCCGATAGGGCATGGGAATGGAGAGAAATAAATGATAATAATAAACTCATTTATCGAGTAAATTCAATGGAGAGTTCAGAAGGAAGTGTACGTACTCATCGCAGTGGAGATTTAGGCAGAGATAGAATACAAAGGGCAGGAATCTCGGTAATTGAATCGAGACGCCCACCAACGACTCCATTGAATGAGAATTCAATGTTAGCGGCTGCTGAAATTGAAATACTTGAAGATCAATTTTCTCGAAGAAGAACCGGAGACCATCTAGAACTTGGCGAAGTATTTTCCTTTGACGAGGCCGAAAATCGGATTCAATCTGCGGATTTGAAATTAATGCCTACTAAATCGAAACCAGCAAACGGCCGAGAATCTAGTATTTGGCCACATCTTGGAATAATGGGGAAAAAGGGTCTTGGAGTACCAGTAGATCCACGTCCAATATCGCCCCCTTCTACAAGAATAGAACATCTAGATTCTATCACCGGAAGGGGAGAAATACAGCTAAACTTGCCAGCTGTTTGGTCACAGGGTCGCCTTCAATCATGGCTTGAATGTCCAAGGAGAGCTTGGTATGAACGGCATATGTATTTAGGAAAAAGAGAAGACGTGAAAGAAGATTTAGCCGCAACAGCTAGAGGAGATATAATTCATCAAATCGAAGAAGCAATATTGCGAGCACATGGCTTGGAAGAGAATGTAATTCCTTCACGTGGTACACCCTTAAATCTTGGAAATCTAGGAGATTTAGAATCAGCATGGCAAGTGGCATTACACACGCTTTCCGAAAACGCTCCATGGATGAGGAGAGAAGATGGCATTTCAGCACACCGATGCCGGGATTTAATCGGCGTTTCTCCACCTGCTTGGAATGAATGGTTGGAGAATGGAACTCCGATTCCCCTAGGTGGTAGAATCGGTAGGATGCTGCATTGTGATTTCACATTGGTTGATGCAGCACCTATTGCAACAGAATGGGAATTGGTAAGTGGTGAAGGTAGACAAGTAAGATTGGGCTTGCCTGATTCCGAGACCACCTTCCTGTTACGTGGAAGAATAGATCGAGTAGATGAAATACATATTTCCGACAAATTATCCACCGATTGTCTTGAAGTAATTCCATTAGATTTCGACATTGATAATCCTCCCAAAGCAAAACGATTGGTAATAATTCGAGATATCAAATCAATAGACGGAGCCAAAGATAATGGCGAAAGTGAACGCCATTTGAAAGGTATATTCCATGAGTTACAATTAGCACTTTATGCACGTGCTTGGGAGATCTCGAACCCCGGTGACCGAGTAGTTGGCGTTGGGGCAACACTAGTCGGAATCGATACACATCCATACTTAGAAATCGATCCAGAGTTCTACGAACAGTGTGTTGAAATGCCTATTGGCATAGTAGGTGGACAAACACACAATCATTACCGTCTGCCGGGGAATGAGGGCGATGAAACTTCGAACCCATTTAGGGCATGGATGCGTGAAAGAATTACTACTGCGATTAGAGTAATAGAAAATGCCTCAGCCGGAAACATCCACCCTGAGCCATCGAATTCCTGTAAGTATTGTCCGATAATAATGGCATGCCCAAGTGCGAAGCGAGGTGGATGGTGATGATCCGTTTCAACCGCGCTCAAAGCCTTGGCCTCGACATTGACCGCCACATCGCATTAGATGCCGGCGCAGGTACAGGTAAAACTACGGTTATGGCAAATCGCTATTTGCAGCATATCTTATCCGGTGACCAAAGAGCTACCAGATTACTCCCCTCTGCTCCACGAATTCCATTACAAGGAATGGGCGCAATTAGATGCCCCTCTCGGGAACGAACCTCACTTAGTGAATGGCCAGGCCTTCTGCCTACGGAAACAGTGGCAATTACATTTACTCGTAAAGCAGCGGCTGAATTGAAGGGTAGAATTAGGAGATTAATCGCCTCATTAAGGGCACAACCACCGGGTCCAGAGGATATCAATGGCTTACACGATACCAGGTTGAGAAACCAAGGAGATGTTGCAATGTTACTGTCTTTAGTTGACGATGCTCCAATTTCAACCATAGACGCCTTTCTATCATCAATAGTATCGCCATGGATGGGATTAATCTGCGACGACCCGGCAACTGAACAGGTGGATGAAGACGGCTCTATATTCCTGCGAGAAGAAGCAATTCGAACAGCGTGGAGACTACAGAGAGGTATCGATGGAGTCGAAGCAGGAATGGGTGGGGATATTGAATCATTTTTGGAATCGAGGGATAGATTATCTGTACTTTTAGGCGGGCAAAACTCATCATCAACAGTTGTCAGAGGGATGCTCAAGAGCTCTTTGTTTGTAGAAGAAGCAGCACGTAGGCTAAATACAGCAGGGTCTAATGGAATTGAGGTAACATCACTAAATCGCCTCTTCTTAGAACCGATTGGTGAATCCCTCGACGATTGGTATACCGGCTTTAGAGAATTTGTCACAGGATGGTGTGATGCTTGGCTCGATGGCGGTGCTCAATTTGTGCTAGGGGCTGATGAACCAATAGGCATGACTCGTTACAGATATACGCAATATCTTTGTACACTAGAAGCGAATGAACCGATTCAGAAACTGCAATGGATTTGGTTAGTATCTCATGCGATTACATCATCTGGAAATTTGAATAAAATTCACTGTAAATCACTGTATAGAGCCCGCCCTCCAAATGGAGAGAGTTGGCCCAATGGAATACTTTCCAAAGGGAATTGCGCATTGGATAATACCGTTAAAGATATGATTATTGGTAATGCGGAAACGTATGCTGATTCTATAAGAAATATGTTGGAAACTTCACAGGGTTTGTTGATTCGAGTTTTGGGTCAAGCATCTCATTTACTAAATCCGTTATTCGAAGACCCGGATGAAGTACCGGGTCAATTAGCATACCCTCCTCGTTTGGATACAGAGATCCCTCAATTACCACCTAGCTCAAAAACGAGACTTACCACGGAATTAGAGCTCCAAGTTATTGATGATCTATTCAATGTACATCGCGGAGTTCGCGAGATTTTATCACGTTTAAAATCTCAAGAAGGTGTTAGAGATCACGATGACATGCATCGCTTTGCTGAAGACTTACTTCTTACTAGATGCCCTACAGTTTGTCGAAATTGGTACCCAACTTCAGTTATTGATGCACTAGATTCAATTGGCGAAGAACCATGGTTAGATGATCATCTCCACCGGGCGATTTCTGCAAGTCAAGGTAACCAAGAAGTCCAAACAGATCTAATGCGTAGAATCGAAATTCTTCGGGATTTAAGAAGGCAATATCGGGCATTCATTATAGATGAATATCAAGATACTAATCCTCAGCATTTCCGATTGTTAGCAAGGCTTTGGGGTAGAAGAAAATTAGAGGATGGGGAGCCACAACCACCAGCAGCCCAATGGGATCCAACAATTTGTATTGTAGGGGACATGAAACAATCAATTTATCGATTCCGTCAAGCCGAAGTTACCGTGATGAGGACCGCGGTTGCAGCGATTCGAGAAATGAATCGCGAAGAAGCGGTAATGGAATCACGAACCGAATCATTACGGAGGCCTGATGCAGCAAGAGACCCCCGTCCGATACCCGGGTCAGCAGGTGAAAACTCGACATTTGTACGATCCAGTCAATTGGTTAGTGAAGATGCTATGAGAAACGAATGGATCTCATTCCACCTCGATGATGAAGGAAATGCAATCGATAATCAATCTCTCAATAGGCGAAGAGAAGGGCACATTGAAATGTCTACAAATCATAGAACACTCCCTCTTTTGATGAATACAATGAATGTTATGTTCCAAGATACATTTTCTCAAAGACATCACCTACTCCCCGGTCCGTGGCATGCCGAAGCACAAGATTTGACACCTGCTAGAACTTCTGAAACGCAGGCAAGGATGGAATGGATTCTACCTGCAAGAACCGGTGATGGAATGCGGCCAATCGATCCAGAAATTGCGATAGATCCTTTCCTATACGAAGGTTCAGATGACAGAGAATTATGTGCCAATCTATTAGCAAAAAGAATCGCCGCATTAGTCAATGGCGGCTTGGCTAGAATATTTTGTGCTGAAACAAATTCTTGGATTGATGTTTCCGAGAATACAGGTACTTACCGGCCAGAAGACATCATGATTCTAGTTTCATCTCATGGTAGAATTCCACTATTGATCAATGCGCTAGATGCACATGGAGTGCCAGCCATGGCGGGTAAGCAAGGAGTTCTGTTGAATCGTCCAGTTATTCAGCCATTGATGTCTGTCCTGTGGCTTCTAACTGCTACTCACGACAAGAGTGCCGCACTTGCAGTAGCTCGCTCTGCAATTGTTGGAATGGATGATTCCTCAATAATCTCACATCTTTCTAATTTTGAAGGCAATCAGTTAGAAGGATTAATTTCAGTTGCCCCTAACACTGCTATTGTTTCATTATTGGAACGTTTGCATTATCTTTCATCTAATGGAAAAGTACGTGATGCAATTGAAACAGTAATCGACCATTCTGATTTATTGTATTCTTATCCACGCGAAAGTGATCGGCAAGATATTGAAAATTGGCTAGCACTTTATGATCGTATATCAGCAAGAGTAGGAGGAGATTCTGCACTTGTATTTGGGCAATTACAAGAGTTGTCTGAATTAGATGATAAAGACGCACCAAAAAGCAGTTCTCCTGGCCCCGGAGGTGCTGTTCAAATCCTAACAATACATGGTTCCAAAGGCCTAGAAGCACCAGTAGTTGTTGCGTACGACATCTTTGCAACCGGTAATCGAGACACGATGTTTTCTTCACAAGTCAATGTGTTGGTGACTCCTGATATTATAGCCGGGAGAATACATCCATGGAAAGGCTCAGATAAGCCAAAAAGTGGCTTGTGGACATTAGCTAATCTATTCGATGACGGCCAGCAAAGAGCAGAACGTCGTCGTCAATTCTATGTGGCTTTGACTCGGGCTAGAGACCGTTTAATTATCGCTGGAGGCCCATCTAACGGGGCGCTATTAACCGATGATGGGACGATCCAATTTACTCGAGGGAAAGGGAGGCAGAATATGGGTTACATGTTCCTAGACGGATTAGCCCATGCATCTATTGTTTCTGGACAAGAAGGTTGCAGTTGGTCTCAAGGAGGGTTAGATCAAACCGGATTAAAAGTAACTTTAGATCCCGGCTCATTACTACAAAACGCAAACCTTGGGCCAGAATGCGTTGCAGGTATTTCGATATTCCATCACCCCGATTGCTTCGATTCAAACCCATTAAATTCTGTACTATCAAATTGGAGAGATCGCTTGGAATTATCCCAAAACCCAATTGAAATACAGGACGAAGTATCCGTTAGAGAAATTGATTTCACAGTTCCTATTACTTCACATGGATTAGACAACGCATGGTCTTGTAATCGCCGACATTGGCTCTCAACAAAACTTAATTGGAATTCCGAGAAATTTGATTATATTATCGAAAATTCTGAAGAGTCTTATTGGCCGAAAGCAACAGAATTTGGTTCACTATTCCATAGACTATTGGAAATAGGTTTGGCAAATCCCGGTTCTGAAGTTGAAGATTTAGATGACACCTGGACTCAAAAACAACTTGACCATTTGACTGATGAGAAGACAATAGATGAGGTAATGGCTCAATCTAGTATCACTGAAAAAGAAGTCATTAGTAGGACGCGATTGCGACTACTACATCTCGGAAAATTAGCGAGAGAAGGCATCCTCGGGAAATTAGTATCGGGAGAAACATTTGATGGCTTTACTGTAGAGGGATTGAGAACCGAATTACCATTCTACCTCACAATCGCAAATCAACCTGATAATCTTCAAAGAACAACATGGGCCCCGCATGCGCGTCAAGTAAAGGCTACAATTAATTCTGTAAGTGCCGTTTTTGACGGGAGAATTGACCTTGTACTAGCATTGAGAGATTCTAATTCACAGGGATGGTTACAGGTTGTCGATGCAAAAACAAAGGAATGCCGAGGCGGATTCAATCCATCTAACACATTAGAAGGTAATGACTTACAGATAGTTGTAAACCCAGATTCACCCTATGCTTCATCTCCCGCTGAAGAGGAAATTATTGCAGAACATCGACTCCAATTAACGCTCTACAGTATGGCCCTAGAAGTAGGTGAATCAATAAAACCTGAAGAAGAAAGAAGGAAGATTCTACCACCTGCAATTCAGGTGTCAGCATCAGGCAGGATGATTCGAATGACGGATGATGATTACTCTAGGGCTCGTGAGGATTTAGATCGATTAATCAAATGGATAGGAGAAACCGCTGCATTGGAAGAAGAAGTTGAACCACCAAAGCGCCTACCAATGACCAAATCTTCAACTTGTGAATCTTGCCCGTATTATTCCGGCTCAATCAAGCTATGTGGCCCTGAAGGTGAGCCGCTCGGCCCAGCATGACCAACGTCCCCGGAAAATCACCCTTGGCGGCGACCTGTTGGATTTCGATATTTGTAAAACCCGCTTTTTCCATAGCAATAGTCCACTGCGAAATCGACATTGTTGTCATGTGCACACCTACATGTTCTGGCCACGTTAAAGAGTCTTCATGCTCGAGATAATGATCGACTCCTGCTACAAATATTCCGCCATCTTCAAGCCACTCGTCATGAATAATTGAGATCATTTCGGCAGGGTCTTCAAGGTAGTAAAGAAACTCCATTGTATGAACCAAATCGAATCTTCTGTTTGGTTTCCATTCTGGAAGTAATCCATGGGTGTAAAGGTGTGTTGAATCGATTTCCTTTGCTTTGCTTATCATTTCTAGCGCACCGTCAACACCCTCGCTATGTAATGCTCCAAGTTCGGTTAGCATCCGAGTAACCCACCCATTTCCACATCCCAAATCTATTGCAGAAAAGTCATTATCAACTTGCGGTAAGGCTAGTTCTAGCATTGCTTTGACCGAGGGGGAGTGTCCTCTTTCCATACCCTCATCCTTTCCAATTAATGCCCACTGTGAAAACACATCAGTGGCGGATTGTGTATCCATAATCAGGTGGAAGTCAAAGCCGTCAATAAACCGTGTGCCTATCGAAAGGAACATGTTCTGTAAACGATTGCACGAATTATGCAACTAACTTCACAAAGTATCGACGACGTACTTTACCCTGAAATTGAAGCAAATAGTACCGGCTTTCTCAAGGTTACGGAATTGCATACGATCGCTTGGGAGAGAGCC
>Ga0315321_10004594_pt1 | contig 10588 bp, 8 predicted proteins | sample M180m21515metaG_FD_203464 | JGI IMG/M metagenome (GOLD analysis project Ga0315321, IMG submission 203464) | Ammonia-oxidizing marine archaeal communities from Monterey Bay, California, United States - M1 80m 21515 | ecosystem: Environmental > Aquatic > Marine > Intertidal zone | place: USA... | reverse complement strand
ACCTGCATCAAGACGTCCACCACCGTGGCACCTTCCGCTGTGGCCATCAACGGGTTGACCTCCACCTCGACCAATCCCTCTACGGCGAGAGCCGCTGCCCCGATCCGTTTGATGACGTCGACCACCGCATCCAGATCGACGCCCGGTCGACCGCGATGGCCGTCCAGCAACGGACGGATGGCCAACGCCTGGAGTGCCCCCCGGATGTCGTCATCGGTGGCCGGCAACAACAGGCTTCGGGTGTCGGCCAGCACCTCGACGAGGATGCCGCCGGACCCCACGGTGAGGAGCCACCCCACCGGGTCGGCCCGTCGGACGGTGACCAGCAACTCGACGGGCCAGCCAACTGGCCCGCCACCAGCGGGCCCGCCTACCTGCGCCTCGACCAGCACTCGGCCGGCACCGGTGGCCAACCCGATCTGCCGGGCCGCACCGGTCACCTCGGCCGCGTCCGTCAACCCGACGGCCACGCCGTCGACCTCGGTCTTGTGGTCCACGCCGACCGCCTTGACGACCACCGGCCAGCCCATCCGGTCGGCCGCCGCGGCGGCCTCCTCGACCCCCACCACCTCACCAACCGGGACCGGCACTCCGTACCCGGCCAGCACCACCTTGGCCTCAGCTTCCGGCAGGGTCACCCAGGTACCCCCGACCCGGCCCGACGGCGCTGTCGCTCTCGCCGGCAGGGACGCCGGCGGCGGGCCGTCCACCCTCCTTCCCCACCAGGCGGCGGCCTCCAACCCGACCAGCGCCTCATCGATGCCCCGGACCGGCACGAGACCGACGTCGACCGCTGAGGCCTCCACCGTCAACGGAAGGTTCTCGGCCATCGATGCGGCTACCACGCCGGGGGTCCCGGTCACCATGCACGCGGCACCGAACGCCTCCAGAGTCGGCCACCAACTGGAGGCGTCGAGATCCGACGCCGGATCCTCCGGCGGGAAGTCCAGGACCAGGAGGGCGGCGTCCGGCGACCCGTCCGGTTCACGGGTGACCGCCTCGGTGAACGTGGCCAGCAGGCGTTCCGGGTCACCCCAGATGAACGTGTGGTAGTCGAACGGGTTGGAGACCGAAACGAGGGCTGCTTTCCGGGGGTCACCAAGGGCCGTCCGGATCCGATCTACCCGAGCTCCGTCGAACTCGGGTAGGGAGAGGTCGAGTCCCTCGCAACGATCAGCCACGATGGAAGCCTCGCCACCGGAGCAACTGAGGCTGACGATCCTGTTCCCCGGTAGACCCCCAAGCCGGTCCAGCACGTGCAACGTGTCGAGCAGCTCGGGTACGGACCGGACCCGGCGCACTCCCGCCCGGCAGAAAAGGGCCTGATAGGCCTCGTCGCTGCCCACCATCGACGAGGTGTGCGACGCGGCGATCTCGGCGCCACGGGTCGAGGACCCCGTCTTGAGCGCCACCACAGGCACGCCCCGTCGTGAGGCCAGCCGGCAGGCGGCCACGAATCGGGTTACGTCGTGGAGGGCCTCGACGTGCAGGCCCACCGCGGTGACCGCCGGATCGCCTACCAGCGCCTCGAGGCATTCCTCGATGCCCACGTCGGCCTGATTCCCCAGCGTCAACATGTGGGCAATGGGCATGGGTCGGGTCTGCAGGGTCAGGTCTAGGCCGATGTTCCCGCTCTGGGTCACCAGCGCCACGCCCCGATCGGTCCGGCGACAGCCCTGCTGGTCGGGCCACAGCGCGGCGCCGACGGTGGCCGACACCGTCCCGTAGCAGTTGGGGCCCAGTACCGGCATTCCGTCGGCCGCCGCTACCAGGGCCTCCTGCAAAGCCGCGCCGTCGGGGCCGATCTCCGCGAAACCCGAGGCGTAACAGACCGCTGCGCCGGCACCGATGGCAGCCAGGCGTCCTACCGCCTCGACGGTGGCGTGCCGGTTCACTGCCACCAACGCGGCGTCGGGAACCCCTGGAAGATCATCGACCGAGGGCACGCACGGCACCCCGGCCAGATCGGTCCGCGTCGGATGCACCGCCCACATCTCGCCCTCGTACCCCAGACGACGGCACTGCTCGATGGCTAGCTCCGCTGGTCGGCCTCCGATCATGGCCACCGATCGGGGCGCAAGCAGGCGGGTCAGGCGGGGTTCCCCGCCCACGTCGGTCACCTTCGAGATCCCCGGATCAGGCGCCGAGGGGGCGCAACATCTCGCGGCTCACGATGTGGCGCTGGATCTCGCTAGTCCCGTCCCAGATCCGGTCCACCCGGGCATCACGCCATATCCGCTCCAACGGCAGCTCATCCATCAGGCCCATCCCGCCGAGGATCTGGATGGCCTCGTCGGACACGAACTGGAGCATCTCGGTCGACGAGATCTTGGCCATGGCGGCGTCGCCGTCGGCCATCTCGCCCCGATCCATCAGCCATGCCGCCCGGTAGGTCATGAGCTCGGCCTGGACCATCTGGGTCCGCATGTCGGCCAACTTGAACGAGACGCCCTGGAACTTTCCGATCTTCTGGCCAAACTGCTCGCGTGATGCCGCCCAGTCCAGCGCGACGGCCATTGCCCGGTCCGCCCGGCCTAGGCACACCGAGGCCACCTGCAGGCGGGTGGCGCCCAGCCACTCGTTGGCCACCTCAAAGCCCCGGTGTTCCTCGCCCAGCACGGCCGACGCCGGCACTCGGCAGTCATCGAAGTTCAGGATGCAGTTGTTGTAGCCGCGGTTGGACACCGACCGGTAACCGTCGGCTATCTCCAGGCCCGGCGTGTCATGGTCGACCAGGAACGACGTGATCAACTTCTTGGGGCCCCGGGGGGTCTCCTCCTCGCCGGTCGCCGCAAAGAGGATTGTGTAGTCGGCTAGGTCGGCGTGGCTGATGAAGTGCTTGGTCCCGTTAATGACGTAGTCGTCCCCGTCGCGTACCGCCCGACACGTCATGCCCCGCACGTCGGACCCGGCATCGGGCTCGCTCATGGCCAGACAGTCGACCCGTTCGCCACGGATGGTGGGCAGTAGGTACTCCTCGATCTGGTCACCCACGCAGGCCTGGAGGATGTTGGACGGCCGGGCCACCACGTAGTGCAGCGCGTACTGGGTCCAGCCGAACGCCCGATCCACGAGTGCCATGGTGAGGTTGTCGAGGCCACCTCCGCCAAGGTCGGCCGGCATGTTGGCCGCGTAGATCCCGGCATCCAGGGCCCGATCGCGGATCTGGGCGACGAGTTCTGGACGAACGTCGCCGAGACGCTCGACCTCCTCCTCGTGGGGCACCAACTCGCGCTCCGTGAAGGCCCGGACGGTGTCGACCACCATCTCCTGTTCATCGGTCAGGGCGAAGTCCATGGGGGCTCCCTACGCAGCGGGGTCGGACGGTTCTTGTCGGGTCGGGGGTCAGGCGGGGATCCGCATAACCCGACCCACCTGGGGCGGAACGGGCAGGTCGGCGTGGGCTCCGGCAACGGCAGCCAGGGCGGCGGCGGGACCATCGAGGATAGGTGCCGTCGAACCGGTCCCGGTGTCGACGTGTAGCAGCATCTGTTCGGTCGTGCACAACAGGTCGCCGATGGCCCCAGCCTCGTCGACCAGATACATCGCGTGGAAGAAGTGCAGCCGCTTGGAATCCACACCGAGTATCTGGGTGGTGAATCGCAACGGCTCGCCGAGCGACGCCTCCTTCACATAGTTGAGATGGGTCTCCACGGTGAAGAAGGTATGGCCGGCCGCCCGGTAGCCCTCGTCGATCCCGATGTAGCGGAACAGCTTGTCGCTGGCCCAGCCGAAGGCCGTGAGAAACGCCCACTCGGACATGTGGCCGTTGTAGTCCACCCAGTCGGGCTCGACGACCGTCTCGTACAGGGCCAGCGGGGCAGCCACCAAATGATTCTCAGCGTCGTCACCGGCGGTCCACCTTGAACCCGAACCGGCCTCGTGGATGCGGGCCTCGCGCTCGGCGATCAACCGGCCGGCACCCAGGTCCAGCGGCCGCAGCGACCGCATCACCGAGATGACGTAGTCGTCCCGGAGGCGTTCCAGTTCGGCGATGGAACGCCCCTCGGCCTGTTCCTCGCACCCGTCGGCCATGGCCTCGATGAGGTCATCGGTCAGCTCGGGTGCCTCAAGCTTCGTCCATGGCAGCTTCAGGGCCGGACCGAACTGACGAAGCATGTGGCGCATGCCCTGCTCGCCGCCCGCCAGGTGGAAGGTCAGGTTGGTGCCCATGCCGGCCCACCGGAGCCCCGGCCCATAGTTGATGGCGTCGTCCAGCTCGCGGGTGGTGGCCACCCCGTCGTTCACCAGATGGAGAACCTCCCGCCACAGGGCCTCCTGAAGCCGGTCCGAGAGGTAGCCCTCGATCTCGTTCCGCACTACCAGCGGATGCATCACCAGGTCGTCGTAGTGGGCTACCGCGGCGTCCATTGCCGCCTCCGAGGTCTGCTCGCCGGCCACGACCTCGACCAGGGGCAGCAGGTACACCGGGTTGAAGGGGTGTCCGATCAAGATCCGCTCAGGATGCTTGCAACCCTCCTGGAGATTGGTGGGAAGGAGGCCCGAGGAGCTGGAAGCGATGACCACCTCCGGGCCCGAATGGGCGGCCAGAGTCTGGATCAGCGGTCGCTTGACCGTCTCGTTCTCCGGGGCGCTCTCTTGGATCCAATCGACCCGACCGGCCAGCTCCTCAGCGGTGTCGACCCACGTCAGGCGGGTCGGGTCAGCTCCCGGGAAGAGGCCCAGTTTCGTGGCCGACGGCCAGGCCCGCTGCACGGCGGCACGAAGCCGGGCCTCGGCGCCCGACGCCGGATCCCAGGCCACGACGTCGAGTCCCCGGGCCAACGTCCGGACGGCCCAACCGGCGCCGATCACCCCGGTGCCCACCATGCCGACGGTTCGCCCCCCGGCGACCGTGTCCATCGAACCCGCCCTAGCCGAGGTTCAGGGTCTGTCGGGCATCAGCCGGGGTCTGGACCCGGGCACCCATCAGTTCCACGATCCGGATGGCCTTCTCAACCAGTTGGGCGTTGGTGGCCAGTACCCCGCGCTCCAGGTAGAGGTTGTCCTCCAGGCCGACCCGCACGTGGCCACCCAGCATCACCGACTGGGCCACCATTGGCATCTGCATGGCACCCAGGCCGAATGAGGTGAACTCGGCCTCTGCGGGCAGTCGGTTCACCATGGCCTGCAGGATCCCGACGTCCAGCGGCGTTCCGTAGGGGATAGAGAGGCAGAGCTGGAGCCAGTACGGGGCGTCGATCAGGCCCTCGGCGATCATCGTCTCGGCGAACCACAGGTTTCCGGTGTCGAAGACCTCAAGTTCGGGCCGCACGCCTAGTTCGCGGACTCGCTCGGCCATGATTCGCAACATGGCCGGTGTGGACACGTAGACCTCGTTGTGGTCACCGAAGTTCAGCGAACCACAGTCCATCGAGCAGATGTCGGGGCGGATGGCCTCCACGTGGGCCAGGCGTTCGAGGCCGCCTACCAGGTCGGTGCCGGACTCCCAGGCCATCGGATCGTCGTCAGGACCGACGTTGAGATCACCGCCCATGCCTGCCGTGAGGTTCACCACCACGTCGGTGTTCTTCTCGCGGATGCGGTCGACCACCTCGCGGTAGAGCTCCACGGTGCGGGTGCCCTTCCCGGTATCGACGTCGCGCACGTGGCAGTGGACGATGGCCGCCCCGGCCGAAGCGGCGTCCAGCGCGGAGGACGCGACCTGTTCCGGGGTGATCGGCACATGTTCACTGCGCCCGGTGGTGTCTCCTGCGCCGGTCACGGCACAGGAGATGATGACGTCACGGTTCATGGATCGGGTCACGAGGCCCCCCTGTCGTCTGGCCCATTGTTCCGAGAACGGGGCTTGCGTAGGCTTGTCCCCGGTCCGGATCCCGCCTCCCCTTCAAGGGCAGGCTCTTCAAGAGCAAGCCCTTCAGGAGAAGGTTGGACCGGTCCGTCCCAGAATCCGCGCAGGCTACCCCGCCGTCCGCACCGCAGGTGCCGGCGTCGGCGTGTCGAAGGAGCAACCATGAAGATCCTGTTCGCAGACGCTCTCCCCGAGGCGTACATCGACCTCCTCAGGGATCGGGGCGACGAGTGCATCGTCTCTCCCGAGTTGGGTGCCGACGACATTCCCGATGCCATCGAGGGAATCGACGTGCTCGTCGTCCGCAGCACCAAGGTCACAGCGACGACGACCAGCCGATCAGACCGGCTAGGCCTGATCGTCCGGTCGGGCGCCGGGACCAACACCATCGACTGCCAGGCGGCAGCCGACGCCGGGATCTACGTGTGCAACGTGCCGGGCACCAACTCGGTCGCCGTGGCCGAGCTGACCCTCGGGCTGCTACTGGCCGTCGACCGTCACATCCCATCGGCAGCGACTGACCTCAAGCACGGCACGTGGAACAAAAAGGAGTACTCGAAGGCCGACGGCCTCATGGGCAAGACCTTCGGTGTCATCGGTGTGGGCGAGATCGGGTTGGCCGTCGCCGAGCGGGCCCGCTCGTTCGGCATGACCGTGGTCGCCGAGCGCAAGACCGACCGTCGACCCGACGTCGAGGCCCGGATCCGTTCCATCGGTATCCGCCTGGTCGAGGACCTCGATGAGCTGGTGACCGAGTCCGACATCGTCTCGATCCACGTGCCCGGTGGCGCAGCGACCGAGAACTTGGTCGACAAACGATTCCTGGACCTCATGAAGCCGGGCGCCATCCTGATCAACACCAGCCGTGGCGAGGTGGTCGACGAGGCGGCGCTCATCGCCGCCATGGACTCCAGGGGGATCCGAGCCGGCCTGGACGTGTACCGCGACGAGCCGGCCGGCGGCACAGGTGAGTTCACCTCCGAGCTGGCCGCCCACCCCAATGTGGTCGGTACCCATCACATCGGGGCGTCGACCCAGCAGGCCCAGGACGCCACCTCGGCGGGCACCGTCGACGTGATCGAGGCCTACCGGGCCGGTGACCCGGTGAACTGCGTGAACGTGGCCGGGACCCGCATGGGTTCGGCCACCATCACCATCCGGCACTTTGACCGGGTGGGCGTGCTGGCCGCCTCGCTGCAGGTTCTGCGCCGGGCCGACATCAACGTCCAGACCATGGAGAACAAGGTCTTCCAGGGTTCCAACGCCGCCATGGCCATCATCGACGTGGTCGGTGACGTAACCGAGGACGTCACCCGAGAACTGGCCAGCCTGGACAACGTGATCCAGGTCCAGACGACTACCCGCGAGCAGTGAGTGTGCTGCGCCCCTTTCCGGGGCTGATCATCGAACCGGCGTGGGCCGACCGGGTCACCACCGGCCCTTACGACGCCTACTCCCCGTCCGAGCGGGTGGCCATTGCCGAGTCGAACCCGTACAGCTTCCTGAACGTGACCCGATCCCAGGAGGATGTGCCGGTCGAGTGGCGAGACGACGTTGACTGGTTGATCGGCCAGTGTGCCGAATCCATGCAGCGCATCTACGACGCCGGTGCCTACGCCGAGCATGACGAGCCGTCGCTGTTCCTGTACCGCCTGGAGGCAGGCGGCCACGTCCAGACCGGCGTTATGGGCTTGGTGCCGGTGACCGAGCCGGGTGACCGTCGGGTGTTGCGCCACGAGGCGGTGCGCCCAGGGCGGGCCGACCTGCTGACCAGGCACCTGTTGGAGGTGGGCATGTCGTCCAGCCCCATCTCGCTCACCTATCGGACCGATGCGGTGCTCGACGCGGCGATCGTCGCCGGTTGTGCCACTGAACCGGTGCTGGAAGCCGACGGTGACGGCATCCATCAGACGGCCTGGGCGTTGTCCGGCGAGGCTGCCGATGCCCTCGTGGCCGCCATGGGCGACCGGCCGCTGTACGTCACCGACGGTCACCATCGACTGGCGGCCGCCGTGGAGGCCCGACATCGGAACCCCGATATCGGTGACGACCATCCGCTGCAGTGGACTCAGGCCGTCCTGTTCCCCGATGCCGAGATGCAGGTCCTGGCTGCCCACCGTCGGGTCGGTGATCGGGCCGGCCGCTCAACCGACGACCTCGTCGAGGCCCTGACGGCCATTGGCCCCCTCACGCCGTGTGCCGACGTCGCCGAGGCCCGGCCTGATGGCGCTGGTGCGATCGGGGTGTACGTGGGTGGCCGCTGGTTCTCCATGGACCTGCCGGCCGCGTCGGGTAGCCGGGCCGTCGACCAGTTGGACGTGTCTCGGCTTCAGGACGGGATCCTGGCACCCGTGATGGACATCACCGATCCGGGGAGTGACCCGATGATCGACTACGTGCCCGAGCCGGTGGGCATCAGCGCACTGGTCGCACGCTGCGACGCCGACGGCCGCGTCGGCTTCGTCCTGCATGCCACGTCGGTGGCCGAGATGATGGCCGTGGCCGACGAGGAAGGACTGATGCCTCCAAAGTCCTCGTATTTTGAACCCAAGCCCCGGTCCGGCGTCTTCGTCCGCCGCCTGGACCGGGAGACCACCGCCGGGGCCGGCGGGGACTAACCGGTGGTCCCCGTCCGTCGACTCCAACACGAGGCGACCAGTCCATGACCGGGGCCCACGTACAACGGGCGGTGCTGCAGTTTCCGGTCGACGGTCAGCGCCGGTGGGTCGCGGCGACCTAGATCGGGGACCGACGCCGTGTGGATGGTCAACTCGGACGGTCGGGTGCCCATCATCCCGATGACCGACCCGGTGCTCAACCTCGGCGGCGTCGAACCTCTTCGGTGATGGCCGGAATGACCTGGTGCAGGTCGCCGATCACCGCGTGACCGGCCCGGGTGACCATGTTGGCCTCACGGTCGGTATTGATGGCCAGGATGTTCTTGGCCGCCATGGCACCCACCCAGTGCTGGATGGCGCCCGAGATGCCGCTGGCGATGTAGATCTCCGGGGCGATCCGGGTGCCGGTCTGTCCGACCTGATCGCTGTGGGGCCGCCAGCCGTTGTTCGTGACGGCACGGGAACAACCCACCACGCCGCCCAGCTCGCCGGCCAGTTCCTCCAGCGGAGCGAACGCCTCGGCCGACCCCACGCCACGGCCGCCACCTACCACCACCGGTGCGGTGGACAGGGTGATGCCCCTAGTCAGGACGACCCGATCGGCCACCACGGTGCGGGCCAACGCATCATCGAGTTCGGGGACGAACGACACCATGGTGCCGGAAGCCGGTGCCTCGGCGGCGACCCCCTCCACTACGTGGTGGGCCACTGTCACCAGGCGGATCTCGGCGGTCAGGGTGGCGTCCTCGAGTAGCGAACCGCCCCACTGGACGCGGGTCATGGTCCAGTTCCCGGAGCCGTCGCCCGTCGGGTCGACGCTTCGGCAGTTGGCTACGAACGGCTGATCTAGGCGGGCGGCCACCTGGGCCACCACCTCGTTGCCCCGATCGGTGCCGCAGGCCAGCACGGCAGTGGCCCCGGTGCCTCGTACCAGTTGGACCACCGTCTCGCCCCAGGCCTCGGGGCCGAAGTCGGTCAACAACGGATGGGATGCGACGTGCACGGTCGACGCGCCGTGCGCGCCCAGACCGGCTGCTGCGGCATCGGCGCCCTCGCCGATGACCACCGCGGCCATCTCGAGACCGGCCGCCGCCGCCAGCGGGCGCCCGAAGGTGAGTGCCTCCAGCGAGGCGTCCGACAGGGTGCCACGATCGTGGTCGCAGATGACGAGCAGGCTCATGACAGCACCCCCAGTTCCTCAAGCAGGTCCACGACCGCCGGGGCGGCCTCCGGGCCGGTTCCCAAGATCACCGTCTCGCTGATCTGTTCCACCGGGCGGTGGAGGCGCAACCGCACCTGCCCACCGGCCTCGACGGTCCGCTCGTCGGTGTCCACCACGGCCTTCTTGGAAGCCAGACGGCCCTTCATGGTCGGATACCGCGGGAGGTTGATCCCCTCCTTGACGCCCAACACCGCCGGCATAGGCACGTTGTAAACCTCGAAGCCGCCGTCGATCTCCCGACGGGCCGTGGCCACGCCCTCGTCCAGTTCCCCGCCCTGTTCCCCACCAATCTCGATTCCCTTGATGCCGTTCACGATGGGACGTCCAAGGTGATTGGCCACCCGCACCCCGACCTGGAAGCCACCGGCATCAGCCGACTCGTTCCCAAACAGGATCAGGTCGAATGCACCGTTGGTCTCCTCGACCGCGGCAATGGCCTCGGCCAGGGCCGACGCGGTGCGTTGCGGGTCCCAGTCGACGTCGTCGATCGGGATCAGCACGAAGTGGTGGGCGCCGACGCTGGCCGCGTAGCGCAGCTGCTCCTCGGCCGCCACCGGGCCGAGGGTCATGACGGTGACCTCGCCCCCGTGGGCCTCGGTCAGCTGGACGGCTTCCTCCACCGCGCACTCCTCGTGCGGACTGGTGGTGAAGCCCAGGTGGGCGGCATCGACGGTTTGGCCGTCGGCGGTCACGTTGATACGTGCCCCGGGAGCCGGGACGCGTTTGACGCAGACGAGGATCCTCATGGCCGTCGGATCAGCCCTTCAGTCGCGTGTCGTCCGGATCGAACACCGCCCCCGTGGAGGCCACCTTCACCGGGTACATCTCGTTCATGTACATGACCTGTAGGTCGGTGCCAGCCACGGCGAGCTCCCGCGGCAGGTACGACATCAACAGGTGCTTTCCGACTGACGGGCCGTAACCCGCCGAGGTGGC
>Ga0315321_10004593_pt1 | contig 10589 bp, 5 predicted proteins | sample M180m21515metaG_FD_203464 | JGI IMG/M metagenome (GOLD analysis project Ga0315321, IMG submission 203464) | Ammonia-oxidizing marine archaeal communities from Monterey Bay, California, United States - M1 80m 21515 | ecosystem: Environmental > Aquatic > Marine > Intertidal zone | place: USA... | reverse complement strand
TGACAGAGCTCAGGAAACGTCATTGACCTCGAATTGCTCACGGCATTGGGGGCCGGTTGTGCTTGCGAAGACAATTAATCTGAAGTCGTTGATCCACTTGCCAGAAATAAACTCGACACTGCACACCGTGTATTCCCAATAGGGGATTTCCGGTGGCAGATCAGGTCCACGCTGATCAAATCGACAGGCGGTTGTCAGGAGTGGCCCTGGAAGACGGGCTTCGCCGCCATAACTGACGTCACCGGATGTTTCTGTGAAGATGAGCCCCGCTTCAATGAAGAACTCACGAATGGTCGAGGCACGGTCTTCGACAGCGGCAGGTGTCGCGAAAAGATCAACAAGTGCTCGGTAATCATCACTTGTCTGATAACTGAATTTCGGATTCAGATCACATCGATGGACGAACCACATTCAGCAGGCTCGTTAGAGCAGCAGCCGGGCTCCTGCGTGCAGCGACAGCCGGGAACGGCGAGCAGGGCGCCGATTGTTGGAGCTGTCAGGTAGATCCAAAGATAGCTGAGTTCGCCGCTCATGATTGCGGGGGAGAGGGACCGGGCGGGGTTCATGGATGCTCCGCAGATTGGTCCGGCAAACATCGCTTCGAAGGCCACGACGCTACCGATCGCGGCTCCGGCCATGATGCCCTTTTCTTTCGCGCCGATTGAGACGTTCAAGATCACATACATCAGCATAAACGTCAGCACGACTTCGAAAATAAAAGACTGCCACCAGTCACCTTCCGGAAGCGTTGCTCCCAGATTCGGATGTTCGAGAAACATCACTCGCAAGAGACCACTGGCAGCAAACGCTCCGACACACTGGCTGACGATGTACGGGACGACCTGCTTGCCTTCGAACCGCCCGGCTACCCAGAACGCGATTGTGACGGCCGGATTGATGTGGCATCCCGACACGTCGCCAATGGCATAAATCATTGCCATCACGACCAGGCCAAAAGTCAGCGCGATACCGACGTGTGTAATCGCCTGATCGCTGACATCATTAACGACGATCGCTCCCGTCCCGGCGAAGAGCAGGCAGAATGTACCGATGGCCTCGGCTGCGTACTTCTGATTCATGAGTGATGATCGATATTGTTTACAATTAGTAATTGAAACTTCGTCACTCTCGCGCAGGCAGGAAAACAGTCCAGGTTTCAGTGGTACGCGACATCAGTCGCGTCAGCCCTGTAATAATTTACCGCACGGAGTGCCGAGCCAAGATGGAGAAGTAATCTCAGAAACGATCCTAAGCAAGGATCTCGCTCACGACGCGAGACGGTTCGACGCCTGTCAGTCGTTGATCGAGTCCCTGGTACTTGAACGTCAGCCGATTGTGATCGACGCCAAGCTGATTCAGGATTGTGGCGTTCATGTCGCGAATGTGAACCGGGTTTTCAAGAATGTTGTACGACCAGTTGTCAGTCTTCCCAAATTCGAATCCGCGTTTGATACCGGCTCCGGCCATCCACATCGTGAATGCTCGACCGTGATGATCGCGTCCGTGGTTGTCGGCGGTGAGCTTACCTTGCGAATAAATCGTGCGGCCAAATTCGCCGCCCCACACAACCAGCGTGTCATCAAACATGCCTCGCATTTTCAGATCGCTAATCAAACCCGCCACCGGATGGTCGATCGAATCGCATTGCCCGCGAAGCAGCTTCGGCAAACTTCCGTGTTGATCCCAGCCTCGATGGAAAAGCTGAATAAACGGAACACCCTGCTCGGCCAGCTTGCGGGCGACGATGCAGTTTCTAGCGAACGTGCCTGGCTTCTCAGCTTCGGAACCGTAGAGTTCCATCGTCTCTTTGGTCTCGCTGCCAACGTCCATGATGTCGGGCACGGACATCTGCATGCGAAATGCCATTTCGTACTGAGCGATCCGAGTCTGCGTCTCCGGATCCCCAAACTCGTCGTAATGCTCGCCGTTGATTTTCGCGATGCGGTCGAGCATTCGTCGTCGCATGCCTCGGTCGATGCCGGCCGGGTTTTCCAGATACAGCACAGGATCGGTGCCGGATCGCAGTTTGACTCCCTGGTGCCGCGAGGGCAGAAATCCGCTGCCCCACAGCCGTGAATACAACGCCTGCTTCTGCCCTGGCCCTCGCGAGATCATCACGATGTATGCCGGCAGGTTCTTGTTGAAACTTCCGAGGCCGTAGCTGACCCACGCTCCCATGCTGGCCTTGCCTGGCTGCTGGACGCCAGTATTGATGAATGTGATGGCCGGGTCGTGGTTGATGGCTTCGGTATGGACAGACTTCACGACGGAAATGTCATCCACAATTCCAGCCGTCTTCGGCAGAATTTCGCTGACCCACGTTCCGTTCTGGCCATGCTGACTGAATTTGAACATCGGGGCGACGACCGGGAACGACTTCTGCCCGGATGTCATTCCAGTCAATCGTTGCCCCTGTCGGACGGATTCAGGAAGTTCCTGCCCGTGCAGCTTGCGGACTTCAGGATGATGATCCCACGTGTCGATGTGCGACGGTCCTCCAGCCATGAAGAGGTAAATTACCCGCTTCGCCGACGGAGCGAAGTGCGGCAGCCCAGGCAGCCCACCTCGACCATTACCCGTGGCTGCGACCGCGGAGCTTGCTGACTCATTAACAAGAGATGCCAAAGCCGCAGCACCAACAGCTCGCGACGAGTTGTTCAGCAGGTCCCGGCGGGTTGTCCGAAGTTGGTAATCAGTAAAAGGATTCATTGATTGCCTCCTGGGAATTTTGCAAATGTGTCGGACGGGCAACTCAACACATGACACTTCTTTGGTTGAATGCTGGTAACCCTCTGTGGCAGAAAGGGATGAGTCCCTCACTTACGTTTCGAGTTACGAGCTTCTGCTGCTTGCTACCCGCGCGTCAGAACTTCGTCCAGATTCAGAATCATGCTCGTGGCGATCGACATGGCTGCGTGAACGGCCGGGTCGAGTGTTTCGTCACGAGGCGATTCACCGGCTGAGATCAGCTTTGTGGCTCGCTCGTTGTCAGCTTGAAAAATCTTTAGTTCATCATGGTAAGTTTGCTTGAGAATCTCGCGAACGAACGATTTCGGTCGCACGCCAGATGCCAGTCGGTAGGCATAGTCGAGCTGCTCGTCGAGAGTGTTTCCACCTTCTTTGAGTGCTCGTTCCGCGAGAGCTCGTGAGGCCTCTACAAACTGCACATCGTTAAGCGTGACGAGTGCCTGGAGCGGCGTGTTGGTCCGCGATCGTCGCAGGGCGCACTTCTCGCGAGTCGGTGCGTCGAAGATTGTCAGCGACGGTGCCGGCGACGAACGTTTCCAATAGGTATACATGCTTCGGCGGAAGAGTTTTTTGCCATTATCCTGCTTGAACTTCGCTCCGCTAAGGCTGACTTCGTTCCACAAGCCACCCGGCTGGTAGGGCTTCACGCTGGGCCCGCCAATTGTCGACACGAGCAATCCAGAAGCTGCCAAAGCGTTGTCGCGAACGAACTCACCCTGCAGCCGGAATCTCGTGCCTCGAGCGAGCAGTCGATTTTCCGGATCTGCTTCGAGCAGTTCATGGCTGATTCGTGACGACTGTCGATATGTCGCGGACATGACCATCTGCTTGAGCATTCGTTTAATGTCCCAGTCGCTTTCGACAAAGTCGACGGCCAGCCAGTCGAGCAGTGCCGGGTGGCTCGGCCATTCACCCTGTGAACCGAAATCTTCCAGCGTCTTAACCAGGCCGGTTCCAAACAGCATGTACCAGTATCGGTTGACGGTGACTCTTGCTGTCAGAGGATGATCTTTCTGAACGAGCCACTGCGACAGCCCGAGTCGAGTCGTTGGAGCCTCAGGCGGCAACGGCGGCAACGCTGACAGGACTCCCGGATTCACCGGACTGTCTTTTCTGGGAGACGCGTACTGACCTCGGTCAAGGATAAATGTCGAACGCATCTTTGGAACGTCCTGCATGACCATGACCGTGCTGATCGGCTTTTCCGATTCAGTAATTTTCGACTTCAGGTCACGCAATTGCTTCGAAACTTTCTGCCACGGTTTATCGTGGTTTGTCAGGTAGAAGCTTCGCAGGAGGGCCACCTGCTCAGGCGAGCGTTCGTCAGACTTCACCGCCAGCAGCGGGGCAATCGGATCTGCACCTGCCAATGCCTGTATTTCACTTTCCGACAACGCTCGACCGTAGACACGAACTTCGTCGATCAAACCAGTGAAACCGCTGCCAGGGTTTCTACGACCAAGATGAAACGGTGACTTCGTTCGAATCGTTGCCGAAAGTCGATCCTGCTCGATCGTCCATTCCTGCGGCTTGCCGTCGAAGTAGACTTTGACACCAGTCGCTTTGCTTGAACCATCATAGGTCACGAAGACGTGCTGCCAGGTATCCTTCTTCAACTTGCCTTTGGTGTTGACCTTGATCGCGTTCGTCGGCCAGGTGTTAATGATGTGAACTGCCAGTCCGCCGTTGCTGCAGTACATGTCGTAGCCACGATGCCCATTGCCATCGTCCATCTTCGCAATCGGAGCACCAGTTCCGTTTCCCTTCGGCTTGATCCAGCATCCGTACGAGAATGATTCTTTGGTATCGAAGTTGCCAAGCTGTCCAGCATCGACCCAGTTGCGGGCGTCGCACTTGAACGACTTGCCGAACTTACCGGCATCCCACTGAGCCTTTCCTTTGATTGCGACCTTCCTCTTAGAGTCCGCCAGATCGTCGAGCGTTTCGTCGAGCGTCAGATGTGCGACCGCTCCTGTTGGTAAAAACGACTTTCCTTCTGCCGTGGCCGATTCTTTTTTCAGCCAGGCGATGAAGTCTGGCTCGATTTCTTTCGCCCGGCCTTCGCGTTTAGCTTCGAGCGTTGGTAATTCCTGTTTCAAAATCGTGGCCTGCGAGAGTCGATCAGGATCAAAGACGTCTACGATCGGAGTCTGGTTGCCTCGGCGAGTCTGCATGCCCGGATCAGACGCCTGATTGAAGTACGCGAAGAAGCGATAGTAATCCTTCATCGTGATGGGGTCGTACTTGTGATTGTGGCACTGAGCACATTCCAGGCTCAACCCCATCCAGACCATACTGGTTGTCTTGACCCGGTCGACGGCGTACTCAACGCGAAACTCTTCCGCGATCGCGCCGCCCTCGTCCGTCGTCGCATTGTTTCGGTTGAAACCGGTCGCGATCTTCTGCTCGTTAGTTGCTTCAGGAATCAGGTCTCCGGCAATCTGCTCGACAGTAAAATCATCGAACGGCTTGTTCGCGTTGTAAGCGTTGATCGTCCAGTCACGCCACGGCCACATGTCCCGCGGTCCGTCTGCGTGGAAGACGCTTGAATCGCCATACCGAGCGGCGTCCATCCACATCAGAGCCATCCGTTCTCCGAAATGCTTTGAAGCCAGCAGGCGATCGACTGCTTGTTCGTAGGCATTTTCCGGATCGACTTTCGCGGCAGCAAGAAACTGATCAATCTCCTTGATCGTCGGTGGGAGGCCGGTCAGGTCAAAGGTTACTCTTCGCAGTACTCGTTCGAGCTGAGCAGGATCGTTCGGCGACAGACCTTGTTCTTCCAATCGCTTCAGGATGAACGCATCGATCGAATTCTTGACCCAGTCTGGCTTGTTCAATTCAGGAACCGGTGGGCGTTGCGGAGCGATAAACGACCAGTGACCCTCCCACTTCGCGCCGGATTCGATCCACGCTTTCAGCAGCGTGATCTGTTCGGGTTTCAATTTGAGATGCGAATCTACAGGCGGCATCCGAGTATCAGAATCCTTTGAGATGATCCGCTGCCAGGCTTCACTTTTCGCAAGACTGCCGCTGAACGCTGCAATGACTCCATCCTCATCGTCGAGTCGCAGTTCAGCCTCGCGATGTTTGTCGTCCGGTCCGTGACACTGAAAACAGTTTGCCGAGAGAATCGGTCGGATGTCGCGATTAAAGAGCGGGGCATCCGCCGCGAACATTGTCGATGTCACCGAAAATGCGAAGACGACAGAACTGAAGTAAACAATCGATCGATGCAAAGCGTGCATAGCAATACCGGATCAACTTTAGGGATAAGATTTCGGCAGGATACGCGACATCAGCGATGTACGTTGGGGTGTGGATCAGCCAGTCTACGTTGATCCGGAAACTATTTCAGCTACTCGTACCAGTCAGGCCATCCGAATAACGGAACAACGGATTACCGCTTCAACGTAGCAGGCAACGCGTCGCAAATCAGACAACCGGGCGAATTGATGCAACTGGAATCGGCTCCAGTTCGAAATCACCGCTGTGACACTCGAAAAAACAAGGTAGTATCGCAGCGGAATGATGATCACGATCCTGCAGCCGTTTTTCCGCCATGAGACCTTCAGTGTTCAACACCCGACCTGTTCCGGGACCACGCAGGCGAATCGTGCTGCTTGCCGGCGGCGCTGTAACGCTGGTGGGTATTGCAGTTCTCTGGTGGCTGGTATTTGCCAAACGCCCTTTCGACCAGGTGCTGAAGGATGCTCAGACAGCGTTTGCGCAAGGTGACTTTCAAACAGCTCTTCGGTTGGCTAATGACCTGCGGAGGCGGACTCCCGATTCACCGGCAGCCCTTCTGGTCAGCGGGAAGGCATCGATTGAGCTGGGTCGTTGCACCGACGGCGAACAGCTTCTTCGACGTGTCCTGCAGCAGGACGACACAAACATCGAAGCTCATTTGACGCTGGTGCGACTGCTGAAAATTGAAGGCCGATTCCGGGATTTGCTACCGCATGCACGATCGCTCTTTCTATCGGGTAATACCGGCGGCGAATTCCTGATTCCGCTAGCCGCGCCCGACGGCATTAAATTGAGCGAGGGTGAGCTGAAACTTGCGGAATTTTTTGGCTCATCCGTTCCTGATGACCCCTTACCGCTGCTCGGAATTGCACGACATCTTCTTCAAAATGCCGAAACGGAACGAGCCAACTTGATTCTGCACCAGATCATGGAATCAAACCCGGAGAACATCGAAGCACAGGCTCTGCTCGGAACCGCGCTTCTGGAACTCGACAATGTTGAGCAATTCCTTATCTGGCACCGACAGTTGCGTGACGTCGCCGACAGTCACCCGGAAATCTGGTTCCTGCGCGGTGTATGGTCGCGACGTAAGAAATTACCTCGCGAGGCGATCCGTTGTTTCCTTGAAGCAGTCATGCGCGATGTCAACCATCGACGCGCAAATCTATTCCTGTCTCAATTGTTCATTGCAGTCGGCGAGTCCGCGAAAGGAACACCTTTCGCGGAACGGTTTGAACGACTGGAGGAAGTGGATCGTCTGGCTACGCGCGGAGATGACTTCTCGGGCGACAAGATGACCGCAAGAACGATTTACCGCATTGCGGTATTGATGGAGAGTCTCGGTCGATTGTGGGAGGCAGCAGGCTGGTCTCGACAGGCGATTCAACGTGATGCCGATTTTGCCGAAGCAAGACAACTACTCGACAACCTGACCATCCGCATCAATGACTCGACGCCGCTCACTTTACCATCGGCGAATCCGGCGCGGACGATTGATCTGCCAACTTACCCGCTGCCCGACTTGCATTCCGGCGAAAGCCACAAACCGTCGACGCGTCAATCAACGGCAGATAATTCGAGAGTGTCGTTTTCAGACAAGGCCGAATCGCTCGGACTGAAGTACCGTTTTCACAACGGCGCCAACCCGGAATCCGGGCGGGCTCGCATGTTTGAATTCAGCGGCGGTGGCGTCGCTGCAATCGACTACGACTGTGATTTGTGGCCTGATCTGTATCTGACCCAAGGGAGCCCATGGCCTCAAACGTCTGCCGATTTTCGGGACAGTCTGTTCCGAAATGTTGATGGCGATCGATTCGAGGATGTCGCAAAAAACAGTTTCCTGAGCGACGAACGCTACGGCCAGGGAGCAACAATTGGCGATCTCGATAACGATGGGTTTCCCGATATCCATCTGGCAAACATCGGTGAGAATCGACTGTACCGAAACAACGGCGACGGTACATTCACAGACATCGCCAAAGAAGCGGGAACGAGTGGTAACGAGTGGACTTCGAGCGGCCTGCTGGCTGACGTGAATGGCGACTCACTACCGGATTTGTACTGCGTTAACTATCTCGGCGGCGACGACGTGTTTGACCGAGTGTGTCATCGGGATGGTCGACCAATTCAATGTCCACTGCACTTTTTTCCTTCGGCACAGGACCGACTCTATCTGAATCTCGGCGATGGTCATTTCCAGGAAGCGACAGAGACCTCGGGCATCGCAGTTCCTGAGGGAAAAGGTTTGGGAATCGTTGCTGCGAATTTCCAGCGGACTGGCCGACTGAGTTTGTTTGTGGCAAATGACGATAAACCGAACTTTTTTTTCGTCGATAAAGCGGCCCGGACTGACACTGCGGTTTCGTACTCGGAAATTGGAGTCCCTTCCGGTCTGGCGTTCGGTGAATTCGGAACGGCACAGTCCTGCATGGGCGTTGCCGCCGGCGATGCAAACAACGACGGGTTGCTGGATCTGTTCGTGACAAACTTTACAAGCGAGCATAACAATCTGTTCGTGCAGAAGCCGGACGCTATATTTGAGGACTTGTCGAGACGATCGGGACTGCACCTCGTGACCTTGCAGCCAATGGGGTGGGGGACACAATTCGTTGACGGTGACCTCGATGGTCTGCTCGATATCATCGTCGCCAACGGTCATCTGGATGAAAATACAGCGGGCGATCTGCCCTGCAGAATGCGAACCCAATTTTTCCAAAATCTCGGCGAGCATCGGTTTGGCGAAGTTATGTCAAGTCAGCTCGGTCCGTATTTCGAGCGTAAACGTGTAGGTCGAGCAGTGGCTAGAATCGACTGGAATCGAGACGGGGCGGACGATGTTTGTATCACTCATGTGGATACCCCCGCAGCTCTACTTTCCAACGTAACGGCACAACGCGGACATTACTTGAGCGTTCGGCTGCGTGGTGTCGCATGTAGCCGCGACGCGATTGGATCCGTTGTCAGAGTGACGGCCGAAGATAAATCGTGGTTCCGGCATCTGACTGCTGGCGATGGATTTCAGGCAAGTAACGAACGAAAGTTAACATTCGGATTCGGGAATCAAGAGGCGATCGACGAGCTCACGATTTACTGGTCGTCGGGATTCGAGCAGACCATGCCGGCTCCGGAACTGGATACCGACATTCTGATTATTGAAGGGCAAGAACCACGGATATTGAGCAAACAAGACCACGCAACACCTGGTCACGACTCCGATTAGCATTCCTTCCTTCCTTGGCAATCATCACGATGTTGCTAGTGGGATGGTGGTGGCAATCGACGAGGCCCACGGCGCGAAAACTGCTTCAGAAGGCAAATGCTGCGCTGGCTCTCGGCGACTACGAGTCCGCAAATGCCTACTGTCAACAAGTTCTGAATCAGGATAGTCAATCAGTGCCGGCACTCATGTTGGCGGGAGAAGCGGCAATGAGGGCGGAGCGGTACGATGATGCCCTCGAGTACTTTCATGCAGTCCCACACTCGGACTCCGATGATTCGGTGGCAGCAATATTTTCAGCCGCCGAAGTATCCAGAGCGAATGGATACCCAGGCGACGCCGAACGCGATTACCGCCACGTGCTGAAGTGGCGACCTATGCACGCATTTGCCCATGAACGGCTGGCATTCATTCTGGATTTGCAGGGTCGACGCTGGGAATCAACGACGCATCTATTCGAGCAGCTCCGCCAGAATAGAATTTCTTATTCGACGCTGATCCGCCTTGGGTCGAGAGACTCGGCAGTACCCTTCCCCGGGGAGCTGGACAAAATTCGGCAGGCAAAACGGGATCCTGCTGTTGTGAAACTGGCCGAGGCGGTCGACGCCATGGCTCATTTTCAACCAGCAACAGCAGAACCGTTGTTGCGTGAGGCAATTCGACTAAAACCAGAACTGATCGAGGCTCACGTTCGATTGGGTCGACTGCTGGTTGATCGAGATCCTTCAGGAGTTCCAGCCTGGCAACGGCGTCTGCCAGCGCAGGCCGAAGCACACCCGGATGTCTGGATCACACGGGGACAATGGAGTCAACACGTCGGTCAAACTCACGCGGCGATTCGGTGTTTCGGGAAAGCCGCGACCCTGGATCCAAACCTGAGGATTGCCCACTACCAGTTGAGTCAGTTGCTGGCCGATTCAGAATTCGCAAACGCGGCAGGCGAATTTGCTGAACGTTCGCGATTGCTGCAACACCTGGCGTCCATCATGAATCAACTGTCATTGAATCGTGGCGATGGCTCGACGATGCAGACTGCCTCGAAAGTTCTCGAACAACTTGGCAGACAATGGGAAGCATATGGCTGGTGCCAGCTCCAGATTGCCGCAGGATCGGGCGATCAATCCGTACGAATGCGGATGGAAAGATTGAGCGCGAAGCTGACTCCGAAACTTCTCATGACGGATCCGAATTCGAACCCAGCAATGCGTCTCAATTTCTTGACGTTTCCATTGCCTGAGTGGCCAGCACCGAATGAAAAATCACTTCCCGGTCGTCTTTCACCAGATACAGATTCCGGTTCTCAGATTCAGTTCGTAGACCGTGCCGCTGAATCCGGTTTGCGATTCACGTATTTCAATGCGGATGATCCGAATGT
>Ga0315321_10004591_pt1 | contig 10593 bp, 11 predicted proteins | sample M180m21515metaG_FD_203464 | JGI IMG/M metagenome (GOLD analysis project Ga0315321, IMG submission 203464) | Ammonia-oxidizing marine archaeal communities from Monterey Bay, California, United States - M1 80m 21515 | ecosystem: Environmental > Aquatic > Marine > Intertidal zone | place: USA... | reverse complement strand
CGCAGGCCTTGGCCACGCTCTGTTCTCTCTTTCAAATCTCGGTCTTTTTGAACTTCGTATTGATACAGTTGAGACACTGCGGATTGCTGGAAATGGCGGTGACGACAACCTTGTGGTCAACGGCCTGTCCAGCACGTCTGTTGAGCTTGTCACCTTTGCCTGAGGCGAAGGTGACGATGCGCTGATCGGCGGCGGCGCGACGACTGACCTGGTCTTCAACGGCGGTGCCGGGCGTGATCTCGCCATCGGCGGCAGTGGCAATGATCGGCTGGTTGGCGGCGACGATGATGACCAACTGATTGGCGGCGCTGGTGATGACCGCATCACTGGCGGCAGTGGCAACGACAATATTGAATGTGGTGGCGACGACTTCTCCGTATGGAATAACGGCGACGGCAGCGATCTGGTTTCGCGCGAAGCTGGCTTGGATACGCAGCGTTTCAATATGGCGGATGGCCCCGGCGATCAGCTGCTGCTGACAGTAAATGACACAGTCGGCACGTTTGAACGCGTTAATTTCAATCCGTTCTCTCTCGAGATGATTGGGGTGGAACGTGTTGTCGTGACCGGCCAAGGTGGCGACGACAGCTTAACGGTGGCGCAATCTGGCCCGATATCAGCTTTCGGCGCGATCCATTTCACCGGCGGCAGCGCCCAAGATAGTTTCTTCGGCGACACGACCACGTCCCGGAATTTCATCTCCGGCGGCGACGGCGATGACGTCATCATCAGCGGTTCAGGCAATGACTTCTCGCTGTGGGTTAACGGCGATGGCAGCGACAATGTCATTGGCGGCGACGGGAATGACGCCCAGCGCTTCAACATGGCCGACGGCCCGGGCGATGAAGTAACACTGAGCGGCGATACGGGCGTTGCAACGTTCGCACGCACAAACTTTAACGAATTCAGTGTTACTATGCAGCAGGTCGAACGCGTTGTCGTAAGCGGTTTGGATGCAGATGACATTATCACCCTTGATAACGCAGAAGACGGCGGCATCTTCTCAGTCAACTTTGCTGGCGGTAATGGTCAGGACCAAGTGTTAACCGATTCTTCAACAACAGTTCGCGTTATCGCAAACGGCGGCGAAGGTGACGATCAGCTAAATGGCGGCGCAGCAAACGATGTCCTCATCGGCTGCGCTGGGCAGGATAACCTTGTCGGTAATGATGGCCGTGACCGTTTGTTGGGTCAGGCTGGCGACGACACCCTGACTGGTGGTGCTGGACGGAATACATTTGTATTCACTCCAGGCTCCAACAACGACACGATCACGGACTTCGAGATTGGGCAGGACATCATCCGCTACAATCTGGCGACCTTCGTGTTTGATGACCTGAATATCTCCGCGAGCGGCGGCGACCTTTGGATTGCAACGCCGGAAGGCGACTCAATTACATTGGTTGGTCTTGCAGAGGAAACTCTGACATCAGCCGACTTCATGATCGTTACATAAACCTTAGCCTTAATCGGCTAACTGAAACGGCCCTGCAACATCAGTTGCTGGGCCGTTTTCCGTTCTATGGCTACAGGCCTAGGCCACCATCAACATGGATTGTCTGGCCTGTCACATAAGCCGCAGCATCGGACAGGAAATACGCTACAGCGGCGGCGCATTCATCGGTCTTTGCCAGCCGCCCAAGCGGAATACGGTCCGTGATTTCCTTCCAGCGCGCGTCTGAGATCGCTGCGTGAGCGCCCGGGTCTTTCTGCGTATATCCCGGCGCCACAACATTGACCGTCACGCGAGCGCTCGAGAGTTCTGCGGCGAGAGCTTTGGCTAAAGCTTCAAGCGCGGCCTTAGCGGCCGCAGACGCTGGGAACAGATCTCCAGCATGCGGAAACCGATGCGCCACAAACGAACTGACCGCAACAACCCGCCCCTGTTCAGACGCGGCTAAATACGGGGTCGCAGCCTGCGCCATCAAGAAGAAGCCATTGGCGATAGGATTGAAGCTTGCGGCAATACCTTCCGCCGGCAATTCACTGATCAAGCGTTTGTCTGCAAAGCCCGCATTCGCAATGAGCCAATCCAATCCACCAAAGGCAAATTTCGTGGCGTTGATGACGTGGCTAGCACTCTCAGGGTTTGCCAAGTCCGCCAATACAATTTCAACGACAGCCCCCTGCCCTGTAGCTTCCGCCGCAACGAGCGCTAGCCCGTCAGCATTCTTGCGCGTGTGCAGCATCAGCTTCATGCCGGGTGCCGCAACCCGCCGCGCAATCGCTGCGCCTATTCCAGAGGCAGCGCCGGTGATAAGTGCAATCGTCATGGCGCTACCTCAATCGTTATTCTGTTATGCAGTTGGCTTCAGATAAAAAGCTTTACCGCGTGGCTTCAAATCAGGGCCAAGGTCATAGACCAGTGGATTGCCGGTCGGGATTTCGACAGATGGAATATCCGCGTCTGAGATACCATCCAAGTGCTTCACGAGGCTCCGCAGGCTATTGCCGTGGGCGGAAATCAGCACCCGCTCGCCTGCTTTAATGCGTGGCGCAATCTCAGCCTCCCAATATGGCTGCACGCGAGCGATGGTGTCTTTGAGGCTTTCGGTCAGCGGCACGATCTCTTTCGGCAGGTTCCTATAGCGGGGATCGTTGACGGGATAGCGCTCATCGTCAGCGGTTAGTTCCGGCGGTGGAATATCGAACGAGCGGCGCCAGACCATAACTTGGTCCATGCCGTGCTTGTCAGCAGTTTCCGCCTTGTTGAGGCCCTGCAAGCCGCCATAACTGCGCTCATTCAAGCGCCAGTCTTTGATCACTGGCAGCCAGCGCCTATCCATTTCGTCCAATGCAATCCACAGCGTGCGGATAGCCCGCGTCAGAACGGATGTATAGCAAATATCAAAATCATAGCCCTGCTCGCGCAACAGCCGCCCGCCTTCTCTAGCCTCAGCCTCACCTGCTTCCGTCAGGTTCACGTCCTTCCAGCCAGTGAAGCGGTTTTCCAGGTTCCACTGGCTTTGGCCGTGGCGGATGAGAACAAGGTTCGACATAAGGCGTCCTAACAGGAATCGAGGTGTATTCGATCAGAAGATAAGCACTCGCCAGCCATCTGCAAGGCGGGTTGTGTCATCGCACCTATGTGAGCAAATGGCCAATGCCGACGCTCGTCAGAACCGCGAATGGCATGCAGATCAACCCGCCCACATACCGCCGGGCTGCTAAGCTGGCACCAAGCAGTGGATGCTCCCACAGAATGAAGCGCTGAATGTTCACAATAGTCCAAGCATTATAAAGGGTCAGCACCTGTGCCATACCTGCGTCGGCCTGCAGAAGCCCAGCCGCGACAGGCAGAACGACCATCGGTCCCGTTGGCAAAAGCGAACCGGCAACCCCTGCCAATAAAAGCCCAAGCATGCCGCTATCTTCACCAATCAAACGGCTAACGAACTGTTCCGGCAGCAATTCACCCAGAAATCCGGCAATGAACGCAGCTGGAATGACAATTGGCAGAACCCGCACACCCTGTTTCCAGGATATGGCAAGGGCTTCACGAATACTCTTCTCCGGGTTTGCCAGCACAATCATGCCTGCAAGGCCGGTGAGTGCGGCGACCATCAGAAGGGAAATAGACATCAGCCCGCCTCTCGTTCTGCTGCTGGCGCTTCAGGCGGGCCAATAAGCGGGAAATACCGGCGGATCAGCATGCCAGAGATGATTGGCAAAGGCAGAGCTGCCAGCATGCGAAGGCCGCCCATCTCCAAACCGAAGAATGGCATCTCCCACACAAGAAACCGGTTCAAGCCGATTGTTCCCCAGCCGATGGCAAAAGCGACGCAAGCCCCGGCGTCTGCACCAGAGCGGGCGACGGTCAGCATCAGCGGCATGATCACCCAAGGCCCGCCCGGCAATAGCGCCCCGGCCCCAGCAGCAATCGCCAAGCCCTTGATACCAGACCCAGCGCCAAGCGCCCGAGCGATGGATTCTTTTGGGATCAGCACTGTCAAGAAGCCAACCAGCAGCATGCCCATCAGGATGCGCGGTGTCATGGTCTCCAGAATGCCAAGATCGACCCAGAGCGCACGGATGAACGCTGCCTCACCCTTTAGCCAGAGGCATAGAACGCCAAGGCCAATCGCCAAGCTCCATACATAGAGCGCCGGCCCATAGCCGCGAAATAGTGGTTTTTTGGCCAATTGGCTGCCCTGACTCCGCTGCCGCTTGGGCCGCACATGGAACGATCAGGTCAGGATAGATGGTTTCCCCAGCGGGGAAAATGCCCGGTGATACAGATGATCAGGCTGCGACTTCTGCCTGCTTCGGCCCGGGCCGCTGGATCGTCCGTGCCGCTGGCATAGTCACCCGAACGGTCGTTCCTTCATTGACGACACTCTCGATCTCAAACACGCCACCATGCAGTTCCGCCAACTGCTTGCAAAGCGGCAGCCCAAGACCTGTACCGTGATATTCACGGGTCAATTGGTTATCAAGCTGCACGAACGGCTCCATAACGCGTTCAAGGTTGTCTGCTGGAATACCGATGCCTGTGTCGCTAGTTTCCATAACCACGCCGCCATCTGCACTCTGATATGTGCGTACATACACAGAGCCGCCAGTTGCCGTGAACTTGGCGGCATTGGAAGCGAGATTCAGCAGGATCTGCCGCATACGACGTTTATCGCCACGGAAGTTTGATGTGCCAGGCTCTGGCTGCGAAAGAATTTTGATATCGCGGGCTGCCTCAGTTTTGCTGACAATCCGCACCGTTTCATCAACGATGCTGGCTGGATCAACAAGCTCATCCCGAAGATCAACCATTCCAGATTCAACTTTGGCCAAGTCCAGTAGGTCATTGATAACGGAGAGCAGGTGCGCGCCAGACGTTTAGATATCCGCGGCATAGATACGGTATTCGTCAGAGCCAACAGGCCCAAGCGCTTCGGAGCAGATGATTTCTGAGAAGCCGAGGATGGCATTGAGCGGCGTGCGCGGCTCATGGCTCATCATTGCTAGGAATTGCGTTTTGGCGTGGTTTGCGGCTTCGGCATCATCCCGTGCCTTAACGACTTCGCTTGCACGTTGGATCAGTAAAGCGACTTCCGTCTGCAGTTTATCGCGCTCAGCCTCAATCTCGGCCAGGTGCGGATCAGGCTTCGCAGGGGCAGCGAGATTAATCTTCAATTGCGCCAGTTCCGCACGCTGTTTTTGCGTCCGCAAGCCGAGCATAATCGCAACCGTGCTAGCGAGAGCCAGTCCAAGCCACGGCAGTGCAGACCCACCCGTTGGCGCAATAGCGCCATCAGCAGCTATGGCTGCCTTGGACGTACACGTGAGCGCCACCGTGGCGGTTAGGCCAGTCAGTGCGCGACCGAGGCGGTGGGCGTTGAAATGCGGCAAACGGATCTCAATTGGTTATGCGGAACCTGCCAACACCTTATCGAGCGACGCCTTAAACCAGAGTTAAATTGCTCCCCCCAAAATCCGATAAAACCACTGCCTTCCAGGCATTAAAATGGCGGGGGCCTAACGACTTAACGCCCCGACATCCCAAAACAGCCCAGCCATCACCCGCAAACCACTACGAAGTGTTGGCCCCAGCGCATGTTCATCAGGCGCGTGCTGGCTACAGCCTGCGTAGGAATGTGGAACCCAGATTGTGGGCATGCCGAGTGTGTCCGTGAACACATCATTGGGGATCGACCCACCAAGGCTAGGCAGAAGCGCCGGCTTCTCGCCTGTGGTCTTAGCCAGGGATGCAAGTCCGCGATCAACCCAGGGATCGTCCAGCGGCGTGCGCGTTGCCGCCATGGCACCGCGCGTTGGCGCTGCCTCAATCATATCATAGCCATTGGCGACCAGATGCGCCTGGATAGCTGGCAGAAACGCCTCATAGTCTGATCCCGCAACAAACCTGATCTGGCATACAGCCATAGCAGACGGTGGGATGGCGTTGACGGGTGCGGCTGGATTCCCAGACTCCATCGCCAGAATTTCCAGGGTATTCCATGCAAAAACGCGCTCGTTAGGCGTCAGACCTGCAGCCCCCCATTCTGGCTCAATGACTGGCGCGTCCGGCCCGCCGTCAACTTCCAGGTCGGCCAGTGCCGCACGGACAGCATTGGAAATGGGCGGCGGCTTTAACGCGTCTAGTTGCAAACGCCCCTTCCCATCGACAAGCGTGGAAATCGCGTTGACCAGCTGAACGGCAGGGTTCGAAATCAGCCCGCCCCAATTGCCAGAATGATGGCCACCATCGCGGGCATTTATGGTTAATGAAAAGTTTGTGTTGCCCCGGCTGCCCAGGAAAATAGTCGGGCGATCTGCCTGAACGCGCGGGCCATCTGAAGCAATCAGCACGTCTGCGCGAAGCTTGTCCTTATTCGCAGCAGCAAACTCTCGCAGCCCTTTCGAGCCCATCTCCTCACCCGTTTCCACCAAAACACGGAGATTGAAGCCTAGCGATCCGCGTTCCTGCAGCACTGCAGCAAGGGCGGCAAAATTGATTGTGTGCTGGCCCTTATTGTCCGCAGTGCCACGCCCATACCAGCGATCGCCTTCGACCGTCATTTCCCATGGCTTCAGGCCATCGCGCCAGCTCTCATCCTGCCCGCGCACTGTATCGCCATGGCCATAGACCAGGACGGTGGGAAGGTTATCGCCTTCATGACGTTCGGCAATCAGCAGCGGTCCAGCATCAACCGGGTTCGGAAAAACTTCCCACGTGCAGCCAAGTTCTCTTTCAAGCGCTGGGCCAATGTTTTCGTGCAGATAGCGTGCCAGTTCCGGTGCTCGTTCTGGCTCCTGGCTGGTGCTCTCAATCTTGATGCGCTCATTCAGAACATCGAAGAAAGCGCCATCGTCGAACGCTTCTTCAACCCTAGCAATTGCACCATTGCGATCACCCATTATCACGACCTCCACCGCGCACTTGCGGCTCAACGATGTCCAGGATTTTGCGCGTGGTTTCTTTGACCTCACGGCGACGTTGGGCAACATCTTTGCCCGCCCAATTATAAAAGCCCTCCCCGGCGTCCGCACCAGTGCGACCACTATCCGGCAAGTCCTGAACCCACTGAACGGCTGTGCGGCCAAGGTGCAAGTTCGGAATAATCTCTGATTGCGACTTCGCGTGAACAACCAGCCCGCCCAAGTCTTTCACTTCAATCAGCCCCCCGGCGCACATGCGCGGGCCAAAGGCGAGGCGCGCGAATTTGTCTACATCCTCAACCGAGCAAAACCCTTCCTGCACCATCCAATAAGCCTCATGCAGCATCGCGTGCTGAAGTCGATTGAAAAGTGCGCCAACGATGGGGCGGTTAAGCATCACGACTTCTTTGCCCGTTCGCTCAAGCGCTGCTTTAACGCGGGCGGCAGTATCGTCAGACGTGGCAGAGATACGAATTTCTTCGACGCAGGCAAAGGCTTCTGCTGGCTGTAGGTAATGCACACCAAGGAAGTTCTCTTTGTGCTGCAGCGGTTTTGCCAATTCCTCCAAGTCGAGGCCGGACGTGTTGGTAGAGATAACCGTCGCCCCGCCCCATTTCGCTTCCATTTCCGCATACAACGCATGCTTCGGTGGAATATCTTCCGGGAAGTTTTCGGAAACGAAATCTGGCGCTTCATCTGGCAATTCAGAAACTGCCTGCATGCCTTCGGGCGCAGACGCCAGAACTCGAGCCGGGTCCCGCGTTAGGATCGTGACATCGAATCCGGCATCGTGGAAGGATGTACCAACCCCTTTGCCCATCACGCCAAAGCCCGCGATCAATACGGACTGGATTGGTTTAGCCATTGATTATGCTCCTGAATTGACGCCAGTGGGCATAACCCGCACCCCGGCGCGTAAACGTGTGAAAGGCAATGCATCTGGAAACGCCGCCATCGCACCTGGCGCGGCCACATCCAAAACCGCATCTGCGATAGGCTGGAAATGGCCCCTGAAATGCGCAGAACTCTTGATGCCAAGGAACCGCATGGCACCGGGTTCAATACCGACATGCCGGAAGAACTCTTGATCCGCCGCTTGTACGCGCTTGCCAACGACGACGATATCTATCCCGCCAATCCGCAGCCGCGCCATTGGGTGTAGGTCCATTCGCCCGCCTTTATATAGAGGCCCCGAAGCAATCATTCGCCCAGATGGCGCGCAGATGACTTTGAAATTTCCGGTAAGCGGCGAATCGCCGGGCACATCATGCTTTCCGCCAAGTGCAACCGATATCTCGGCCCCCTCCCCAGCGCGTGCAGCGATGGTCGCCACATGAGGATCGAAGACGAGGCCTGCGGCGGCGTTCTCTATGCCTGCATCCAACATGGCCTTGATCAGGCCCATGGTATCGCCCGTGCCGCCAGCGCCTGGGTTATCTTGGATATCGGCCAGAACGATGGGCCGCTTAGCACTTTCTGCCAGACGCATGGCTTCCACAACGGCAGCTTCTGGTCCGAGCACATCACCGCCCCAATCCTGCTCCCGCGCTTCGACCATTTCTGCGAGCCGGTTGACGGCGGCTTCAGCAGCCGCCTGATCCGCTGCATAGCCGTAGATACTTGGCCCGCAATCCGGAATGTCAGCGGCTGGAAATCCGCCAGCGAATGTCAACAACGCGCCTGTTTCGGCCTCTATCTCTGCTACAGCAGCAACAATCTCATCTGCGGGCGCACGCATGGTGCATCCGGCAAAAAGCGGGATCAGGAATGGCGTTTGCCGAAAGGCGAAAGCTGGACGCTTAGCACCGCTTGCGAGATGCTTGTCCAGCCATACCGCCATCCGCTCTCCCGTCTCCGCCATATCATCATGGGGGTAAGCCCGGTAACCAGTGATGGCTGTTGCATGCTCACAGGCGTCCCGGCTCATGTTCGCATGGTAATCCAGCGTGGCGACAATCGGCAGCGCTGGCCCGACCTTCTGGCGGAGACGTTGCAATAACTCGCCCTCGCCATCATCCAGATGCTCCGCAACCATTGCACCGTGCAGGTTCAGAAAAATGGCATCGATATCGCCAGCCCCGGCCAATTCTTCAAACAGCATGCCGAAAATGGTCTCATAGGCATCCTCAGTTACCTGGGCAGAGGGTGCCGCCGAGGCGAACACCAGCGGCGCAATTTCATGCCCCTGTGCCTCGGCCCTGTCGATGAAACCGGATATTCCAAGATTGAAGCCCTTCACTGCCGCTGGCAGGACTGCGCCACGCACAAGCGATGGCCAGCTATAGCCAGTTTCGAACTCTGGCAGCGTCGCCTTATGGGGCGCGAAGGTATTGGTTTCGTGGCGAAACCCAGCGACCGCGATCCGCGCCATGCATCGACTCCTTGTTGCTTATACCCCTGAGCATAGCCGCCGTTCCCTTCCGCGCAATCCAGGCCTTATAGTTCACATCCCGCCCTTTGGAGTTGCCCCATGGATTACCGCCCAGATGCTGAATGCCCGCTAGATGGTGTGCGCGTGCTTGATCTATCGCGGTTGGTCGCAGGCAATATGTCCACCCATGTGTTGGCGGACCATGGTGCCGACGTCATCAAGGTTGAGCCACCTGGCAAAGGCGATCCGCTTAGGGATTGGGGTGCGGATGGTATCAGTGTTCAATGGAAGATCTACGCCCGCAACAAACGCAGCATCGTCATGAACCTGCGAGACGAGCGCGGGAAAGGGCTGTTGCTGGATATGGTCGAAGGCGCGCAGGTGTTCGTTGAGAACTTCCGCACCGGCGGGCTAGAGAAGATGGGCCTATCGCCTGAAACGCTTTGGGCGCGGAACCCAGCGCTCATCATCCTCCGCGTGACAGGTTTCGGGCAGACCGGTCCTTATGCCAACCGCCCAGGCTTCGGCACATTGATCGAGGGCATGAGCGGGTTCGCCATGAAAACGGGCTTCCCAGACAGGCCGCCTACCCTGCCAAATATGGCATTAGCGGACATGGTCGCTGGCCTCTACGGCGCATTTGCAGTGATGACAGCACTGCGTGAAGTCGAGCATAAGAGCGGCAAAGGCCAAGTGATTGATCTGTCATTGTTGGAACCGCTGATGTCTATCCTTGGTGGCGACGCAGCTTTGCATCATGTGACAGGCAAGGCACCGATGCGGACAGGCAACCGCTCCCTCACCGCCAGCCCTCGCAACACCTATCAAACCAGTGACGGTAGTTGGCTCGCGATATCCGGCTCCATGCAAGCGATGGCGATGCGCTTGTTCCGCGCCATCGGCCGCGAGGATATGTGCGACGACCCCCGCTACGCCACCAATGCCGCCCGCGTCGCCCGTGCCGACGAAGTGGATAAAATCGTCGGCGATTGGGTGGGTGCGCGCACGCTGGCGGAAAACCTATCCTTCTTCGAGAAAGCCGAAGTGACCGCAGGCCCCGTCTACGATGCCGGCCAACTCCGCGAGGACCCCCACGTACTTGGCCGCAAGGCGCTGGTGAATATGCCGGAAACAGAGGCACCAGACGGTTACTTGCCCATGCACAACATCATCCCACGCTTGTCCGAAACCCCCGGCGCCATCCGCCGCCCAGCGCCGACATTGGGCCAGGATACGGATGATATTTTGAGAGAATTGGGGTTAGACAATGCAGCAATCAGGATGCTGAAGCAGATGAAAGTCATTGAATAACCCCAACGCCAACCCATGCCTCATCGATGGCTGTACAA
>Ga0315321_10004589_pt1 | contig 10594 bp, 11 predicted proteins | sample M180m21515metaG_FD_203464 | JGI IMG/M metagenome (GOLD analysis project Ga0315321, IMG submission 203464) | Ammonia-oxidizing marine archaeal communities from Monterey Bay, California, United States - M1 80m 21515 | ecosystem: Environmental > Aquatic > Marine > Intertidal zone | place: USA... | reverse complement strand
CATTATACGTCATTTCTTTGATTAATTCAATATTTTCATCATCATCTACACCTTCACGAATAGCGTGTTTCATAATGAGCCGCTTAATAGAAGGGACGGCGAAAACATCTTGAGATTTAATAATCTTGTTGAAATATTTTTTTCTTTTCTTTTCCCCTAAGAGTTCGAAAATTAAGTGGCAAATAGAACCTCTTTTAGCTCCATCATTACTAGCGTCTGGAAGTTTTAATTTATATTTGCACCAGTATAGCCAAGAACAACCCTCTACGGTTTTAATTCTACTTGCCGAGAGAGCTGTTTTAGGATTATCCATCTATCTTACTTGCTGTTTTTATTTCCGTTTTAGTAAAAGAATATTTATTCTTAGATACAAAGTCGGCTATAAATTTACGTTGATCTTCTTGATTGAGTTCCTTATCCAACCACTTATTGATATTATAACCATTTTGGTGGCATTCTCCAAAATCATTTCCTTTTTCTGGAAGTTTGATTGTCAAAACATCCAGATCAAAGTGTAGGGATAATTTTAAATAATTTTTTATTGCTGCGATTAAACCCCTGTTTTCTTTAGAATTAGAATCGTTATTGGTAGAGATAAAGATATCATCGAGAACTTTACTGGAAAGGTAGTTAATAATGCTGGGGCTAGCTGATAAACCAAATAGAACTAAAACATTTTTAACACCTTGATCATATAGAGCCATAGCATCACCAATACTCTCTACGAGAATGACCTGAGAGGTTCTTTCAATCTCAGAATCACACTCATTGCCTTCAACATGAGCAGGATAAGCCCAAGTAGTCTTTTTGCCTATGTGTTTCCATTTAGGGTAATCGTTATTATCGTCAATCTTGCGACCAGAGAAACCAATGATCTGTTTATGCTCGTTATAAATAGGGAAGACCATTCGCCTGTACATTTTACCAACACCAGCTAACCCCACCTTGAAGCACTTTTGTGTCGCTTCTGAGATTCCTTTATCTGAGTAAAATTTATAATTAGGGAATAGTTTAGACAAAACGTCTTCCGAGTAAGTTTTTTCCATTTGAATTTTATCTACTTTTACGTGGTTGAGTGGGCCTTCTTTTTTGATCCTTTCAAGAACGTCTGAGAACATGCTTTGATCATTTGTAGTTAGTTTTACTAAAGCCTCAAAAGGTTTGCACCCTTTGTTATCTACAAAATCCATCCAGACCCCAGTGTTTTTATAAATCTTTACTGCTGTAGTATTATCGCCCTCTCTATACAAAGCTTTGGTTCTCCAATGATCTCCAGAATCAATAAGGTTATAACCTAAAGACTCAAGTATCAATTGATAGTCTTCTACGCTAACTGAAGTCTGGGGCTGTTTCGTGTCCATCTTGTGCTAAATCTTCATCTCCATTTCTCACTCTTACAATATCCCTCAAGTCTCCGCATTCAGTAATATTGAAATTATGAAAGCTTAAGTTAATAAAGTTTCTACGTAATGAGTCATCAACTTGAATAGGTTCAATTGCACCAGCAATATCTTGACCTAAGTGTCGAGATTTTACATTGATCAATTTATGTGTACCAAATCTTTGACCTTCTAATTCAATTTCATCTTCTGTCTTCTTGCGAAGAATAAACATGTGGGAACAGAACTGAGTAATTCGATCTGATAAACTAACAACGCTTTCATCATCAATGATGTTTTGAGAATTTCTGTTGTTTGTAATACCGCTCCTATTAGACTGAACAGAAGTAATCATCGGTATAATTGGTAGGCCGTCCACCAGAATCTCTTTTTGGATACACTTCTTAAACTTGTCTACCATCTCCCCAACAACCTGCCATTCGTTTTTGTTGCTAGCTTCGCTTGTTGTCTTAATATAATCAAAAGAGAAAACCATTGGGTTCCCTCGGCCCACCTGAGAAAAGTAAAATCTTTTAAGTGAATTAATCATAGCATCCACATCCATGCCGCCGACATTATAGTAATAGAACTTTAGCTTTTTTACTCTGGGCCAGACAGACTGAACTTTCTGGACTACATCCTGTCCAGCTTGTCTCCATTTACCACTCTCAAGTAAATGCATGGGAACTCCAGATAAAGCCGCGCATTGACGCATCATCAGTTCTTGTTTACTCATCTCGCCATTATCAAAATGGAGAATTGGCACACCATATTCATCTCCAACTTTGCTAGCGTAATCCATACAGAACTGGGTTTTACCAACTCCTGAACGAGCGACAACAACTGTAATATTACCGGGCCTTAAAAGTGATCCATAAATATCATTTATCTTTTTGTGTGGCCCCATCATTCCAAACTCAGTAACAGGATTGTTGCCAAGCTCCTCAATGACATCCTCCATCTCATCATAAATGTTTGTCGGAACATCATTTCCAATCTCATACAGATTAATTCTAGAGTTGTAAACGTTATCAGCAATCTCTACAATCTCGCGATAAGAAGATTCTGGAGGCATAGCCTTCATCTTTTTGGATATCTCCTGAGAGGAGTCCATGATCTCACGACGAATTGTATATTTCTTTAATTCCCTAGCTGTTTTAATTACATTACCAGCAGGTACTTTACGCATACCAAGAGACTTGATATACTCCGCTGGTGTGATGCCTTCAAAATTCAATCCAACGTCATTAACTCTTTGAGCAATAATGACCTCATCTACTTCATCCCCAGCATTAATAGCTTGCTGAATTACCCTGAAGATAGTCCCATGAAGAGCTGTATTCTCTGAGTAAAAATCTTTAGGGCTAACAAAATTATTAATCTCAACCAGCATGCTGGGGTCTTTCAAAAGACCTGCGAGCAATTGTTTTTCGAGTTCGTAATTATAGATCATTGTAATCTTCTTTATCGCTTTCGTTGCTAAGTAGCCACTGCTCAAGAGTTTTTCTTAATCCCAGTTCTACAACGGTGGAATCAAACTTTGAAAAAATAGTGGGAGAGCCATTCTCGCTACAGTTACATAAAATAAAACCTTTGTATTTATCTGACCCTCCTGAGAGTTCATAAAGTTTTTCTAGCAAATTTTCTGGCAATTCAAATTCTGGAGCGTCTTCGTCTTGGTTCATAAATAAATTTCTTGGTCTTCGAAAAAAGATGCATTGACAACATCTTGTGGGTAAATCTCTACGAGGTTTATATTATTGATTTCGCAGAAGTCTAGCTTTTTTTTGTCCCTTTTTAATTGATCAACATACTTTAGCCTGTTACCATGAAAATGCTTTACATATTTAATGTGCTGACCACCTTGCACTTCAATAGCTATTTTTTTATTAGCATTATAAAAGTCAAGGGATAATCTTGTACCTACTATTCGGAACTCCTCGAAAACAATATCGTGTTCCCAATAAGGCATTAAGAAATCTTTTACACCTTTTTGAAATTTACTCCTGCTTCCAGCAGTCCAATCTATTAAATACTTTTTGGGGTTTTTTAAGTTCCTTTGTTTGTTGTACAAATCATAGAACTTCATGAAACCTCACCAATAGCATTCTTAAAATAAGTAACCAAAAAATCACACAGATCTTGATTCTCTTCAATAAAGCTAAAAAGCTTATTATCTCCTTGAACTTTATCTGGGATTTCGAATTCAGTATCTTCAATCAATTCTTTAAAGTCTTCTGTAAAGGAAATCCAAGGGCCAGCTTTTTTAACAAACTCCCAAGCGTATAGTAGATCAACTATCTCTTTTTCTACCCAGATCGATGTGCCATTTTTACGGCCATACCTAATTGGATAGCTCACCACCATATTGGTTTTCTCGTTGGGGGATTTTTTAACTACCACTTTAGCGACATGACCAATAGCAGGATTCTTTGAATCCATTTTCTTAATCGACGCATTCTTTAGAATGTTATCTCCAGCATATCTAGCTTCGAATTGAATAATCCAATTAGCAAAGTGCAGCAAAGCATTTCCTCCAGTAGCTGTAGTCTGTCTGACTGGAGCTTTGGAATATGGGTCAAGCTTAATATCAGCTCTAACTTGGGAAATAAAGATTGCCATATGACCTCTTTTTGCGAGAGCAATTGACATCTTCTTCATAAATGTGCCAGCAATAACTGCACCCCCAGCAACTTTAGCCGAGTCTTCGAAGCTCTTATTGATATCGTTTTTAGTGATTAAGCCATCGACAGAATCCAACAAGAAACAGTATTTCTTATTACTATCGTTCTTAGAAACAAGCTCTCGGAAAAGCTCTACAACAGTCTCGTAAATATTAGATTCAAAAACAAAACAAGTGCCATCAACCCATTCTTCAGCGGTATACACAAACTTCACACCGCTCCTTTCCCTCATTTCTGGAGAAAGTCTTCCTTCAGCTTTTACAAAAACACCTTTAGAATTTGGGATTTGTTTCAAGAAATTTTTCATAACCTCAAGAGATTCTGAAGTCTTACCTCCTTCATTCATACCTACGAATCTATGGAGTCCGGGGCCGAAGCCTCCTCCTAACTGTAGGTCAAACTGAAGCGATCCGCTTGACACTTTATAATTAATCTCATCTTCAAAATTGTAATGGTCTTCTTTATTGGCTTTTAAAAAACTACCCATTAACTTTTGATCATCTTGCGTTTCTTTGGTGGCTTTACTCATTTAAAAAATCCTTAATTGTTTTATTTTTGACTTCGATTGGCTTGTCATCCCCAATCTTCTCGCCCAGAGAATACTCAGGATACTTGTTTTTGTCAAGACTATAATTGAAGGCTCTAAATTTTTTATCCAAAGTATCTTTAAGCTTGGGGCTAACCAAATAAGACAGAGAATCAAGCTTCTTGAAGAAAGTCATAACATTCATGAACTCAAGAGAGTACCTCCCGCAAAGATCATTCAACATCTTCATTTCGCGCATGTAGAACATACGCTTATTACTAGAAGGCTCGGAAACAAGCCTCTTTAATATTTCTTTCTTGTTGATTTTTGGTTCATCGTCTTTCTTCTTCTCGGGGAAGACGTAACCACAATCACACGTAGAAGTCCTTACTCCTAATAAAGCTTCGCAGCTAGGGCATTGCTTTTTACCTCTTGGCATAGAGGTATACTAATATGCATCAATGTCGTTTGCAACCATTTTCCTGACTAATTCAAGGAAATCAATTTTAGGTTCCCAACCAAGCTCCCTTCTTGCCAACGAAGAATCCCCTAACAGCAAGTGTACTTCAGCAGGACGATAGAATTCAGGATTGATCTGCATTAAAATCTTATCTTCATGCATGTATTTTTCATTAACTCCATGACCATCCCAACGGCACTTCTCAGAACCAAAGCCAACAAAATTAAAAGCTTCCTCGACAAATTCACGAATAGTGTGAGTCTCATTTGAAGAAAGGACGTATTCTTTAGGTTCTTCTTGATTAAGCATCAACCAAATACCTTCGACGAAATCTTCAGCATCACTCCAGTCTCGCATGGCATCTATGTTGCCCAATTCTAGAGGTTTAAACTCTCCGCTAGCATATTCTTTTTGAATACGAGCTACGTTCTTTGTGATTTTACGAGTGACAAACTCTTCTCCACGACGAATTCCTTCATGGTTGAATAACCATCCTTGGATAGCAAATAAACGATAAGAATCTCTCCATACTTTTACCATATGTCTCGCACTAGCCTTAGAAACACCATAAGGGCTTCTTGGGCGCAAAGGGTGAGACTCTGATTGAGGAGAATGCAAAACGTCTCCAAACTCCTCTGAGGAGCCAGCGTTATAGTATCGGCATTCAGGGCAGTGTTTGCGTATCGCCTCAAGTTGATACAAAACCGCCATAGCGTTAGTCTCCATGTGATTCACTGGCATTTTCCAGCTTACGCCCACAAAAGAATTCGCTGCAAAATTAATAAAGTAATCTGGTTTCTCCTCTGCTATTACTATGTCTGTATTAGCCTGATCTGCAACGTCAAGATCAATAAGCTTGAAGCGCGGATTATCTACTAAATGTTCAATATTCTTATGGTTTTTGACGCTCAATCTACGGACACCAGCAATAATTGTATGCTCGGTATTCTTCAAGAGGTAATCAGCCATAAAGCTGCCATCTTGACCTGTGACTCCTGTGATAATTACTTTCTTCATTTTTTATTTTCTACAAATTCAATAAGAGATTTTTCTATGGAATATTCCCTCTTGGGATCTCCGAAATTATCAGATATAAATCTTCTACCGTTTAAAGCTATTTCTTTGGCTTTTTTATCATTATCTTTACACCACTGAATTTTGTCAAGGAAATTGGAAAAATCCCTTTTACATTCTACATAATGGACACCGGGAACTAAATATTCCTCACAAAGCCAAGAATGAAATCTAGGCTTTGACATTATTGGTACGCAGTTAGAAGCCAGAATCCAATTTAAAGCTGAAGATTTATCATTACCTTCTAAAACTGGTTGGTATTTATAATTTATAATATGTTCTAAAGATCTAGGGGATTCATATAAATCATCTGTATATAAGTTTGGGTATATAGATTTATTTTGAAGCTTGCCAGAAAAAGCTACATCATGAGTATGGTAAAATTTTTTAACAAAATTAAATCTGGGGTTATCATCCATATTTTTCCCCGTATCTGCACCTCTCCACATCCAATCATTTTTTTTATAATCCCAAGGCGCATCATTTTTTATCACTGGACCAACAAGAGACCAATGACGATTGGAATTCAAATTAGCTAAAATACCTACAGATTTAACATTAAATGAATCTCTTATTTTGATTAATGTCGGATATGTATTTTCTGATGGGATATCCCCACAATTAAACCAAAGTTCATTTAGGGTCATATATGAACAATATCTAGCTATATCTACATCGTAAGATAACCTTGACCTACAAGATTTTCCAGACTCAACTTTGAATGGATAATCAAAAGGGTGAGATTCGATGTTGCTTCTGTCAAAAGGCTCAACCGAAACATCATAATCACAATCTCCAATATAGAAATTTATTCTATCTTCTTGTGAAATCATAAATTAGCTAACCCCCTCTAAGTTATGTTTGTCATGGAAACCAAAAGAAAAATAATATTTATTTATGTATGAAATATACATCTTTCCTGTCGTTTTCATATTTTTTAAATTCACTTGTAAATGGATATCCAACTAGTGTGTTCGTTTGTTTTAATAGGCAGCGGAATACATATTGCCCGACCCACATATCAGAATTAAAGCTTGGATCGCCTAATGTAATTCTTGTCTGGCAAAAAGCGTTCAGAAATTTAATTATGTTGTCGTAAGAACCTCCTATAACACCCATATTAATTAAATCCAATTTATTTTTTTGGATTGCCATTGAGAAAAAGTCATCCCAACCAGCTTTTTTGTGAATTTCCAAGTATGGAAACTCTTCTAGTTTTATGGAATCTTTGCAAACGTATAAATCATGAACTGTAGAATTGACAATTTCACTTGGGTCTTTAACGACTTTAACGTCAGAGCCATCTGATAAGAATACAGAATCGAATTTATTTTCTTCTAAGAAGTTCCTATAACAGAAAAATCTCCAATCATTATTGGAGTAGTCTGATGTCTCAACTTTTATGAATTTAATCTTATCTGTCTCATATTCTTCGATGAATTCGTCAGATAAATTATCATGGAAGACTCTACCCTCTATATTTAGATCACGGATAGAGTTATACCAAGGCTCAATATACTTAATATTGTTTTGCATAACCCTCCCGTCTTTCTCACGGCCAACAACGTGATTATCGTTCGGGTGATTAGGGTGTGTCTTTTTTGAAAAGTAAGAAGTTAGAATCACGCTAGACATGCATGATTATATCCTAAAGCTCCTCTTCTTCAACAACTAATTTAATTTCATTCAAGAAAGGATAGGCATTGAGTAAATCTTGTTGCTCTGCAAAATTTTCGTCATCCCAACCCCACTCACTCAATAACTCTTCGTCATCCCAAGCAATAGCCTCTTCTGAAGCCATCGAACTAACAGGCTTCTTACTCCAGAACTTACAACTCCAATATCTAGGGGTGGTCTTGTCTTTAGCTGAATCACACTTATGTCTAGCTCTGAAACTCCGACGACGATCTGGATCGTCTCTTTTGATTTCCATGTTGGGGTCGCCAAACTTTACCATGATTGTATTTCCAGTTTTGGGGCTTTTAACATAAACACCAAACTTCTTTTTCCCATCTTTTAATCTAAATGGTTTATTTAAAGTCTTTTTTTCAGCGTCTGAGAACTCAAGATCTTCCGCTTCTACGTCTTGCTCCCACTCATTAGCTCCAGCCATAACTAAATCAAGATGAGCAATATCGAACTCAATATCTTGAAAGTCAACAAAAGCTTCTCCCTCATTCTCAAGGTAATATTCTTCAGAACCTTTTGCCACATCCTGATCAGCAGCACGGTAAGATTTTTTAACTTTGCCACCCCTAACCATTTTAAGAAACATGTTAACGCGAGCCATAGCCCACTGACCACGGGTTTTCCCGGGTCTGTGGCTAGAAGAGAAAGCTCCAGCACCACGACGATAAATTTTCTTAAGCTGGCCTAGTGTGACTTTTTTGGAATTTTTTTCGTTATGCTCTTTTACTTTATTCTTGAGAGAAGTGATGATTTTGTCAGAAAAGGTAATAGATCCACCTTTTTTACCAGCGGAACCTGATTTATTCTTGCTAGATCCAGACTTCTTTTCAGAAGGTTTAGCTGGAGTTTGAGCAGAACTCTTAGGACCGCTTCTTTTTGCGGCTTCCATTTCCTGAATTTTTCTTGAAAAATCTAATTCCATCCTATTAGCCTTTACACATTTTATTGAAAAAAATGAAATTATCCTTCACAAGATTTACATTCCATCATAGATCTTGCTAATTCTTGACTTGGATTAGCACTTCTTTGGTAGTAGAAACCCTTTAACCCATTCTCCCAGCCATAAATCATTAACTCACTAACTTCTTTTGCGGGAATTTTCGGAGACACCATGATATTCAGAGATTGCCCTTGGTCAATATACTTTTGTCTTTGGGATGCTTGAATAACAATTTCTTTTTGGCTTATTTCTCCAAAAGTCTTGAAGATGTCTTTTTCTTCGTCCGAAAGGAAGAGTAAATGTTGGACGGAGCCGCCAGTTTCAAGGATGCTCATCCAAGTGTCTTGATTATCCTGACCCTTTTCAGATAGGAGTTTTTTGAGGTAAGGGTTTTTAAAGGTGAATTTTCCTTTAGCTAGATTTTTGGTGAAATAATTACCATTGAGAGGTTCGATAGATGGAGAAACCTGACCCAAGATAAACGAGCTACTTGTGGTTGGAGCAATAGCTAGGGTAGTCGTATTTCGACGGCCATACCCTTCACAATACATAGGCTCCCCTAAACCTCGCGACAATTCTGCTGTCGCTTCATCCGCACGATTACGAATAGTCTTCCAAATAGAACTATTTTGCATTTTAGCCTCCATACTTTCGAAGCTAATCATCTTGCTTTGTAGATAAGAGTGCCAACCAAGAACCCCCATTCCCAAAGCTCTGTGACGCTTCGCAAAGTTATGAGAAGATTCCATGAAGGGAATGCGCTTTGTTTTTAGAATATACTCTTCCATTACTGCATCAAGAAACGCTACTAATGTCTCAACAGCATCAGTCTTTACAATATCATCCCATCTAACTAGATTCAGAGAGGATAAACAACAAACAAAAGATTCATCTTCTTTGGATGGCAAGCTGATCTCATTACAAAGATTAGAAGCATATATCTTCATGTCTTTATCTCGATAACATTCTGGCGCGTTATTGTTAGCGGTATCTTGGAAGAATAAGTATGGATAACCAGTTTCAAACTTCTTCTTGATAACTAAAGCCCAAATCTGACGCTTCTCAGAGTCACCCCCAATCATTGATTTCATCCATTCGTCTGTAATGGTGACACCAAAAGACATATCTTGGATTGCATTGCCCTCACTCTTGATACGAAGAAACTCTTTTACGTCAGGATGTTCGATAGGTAGGTAAGCCGCGAAAGAGCCGCGACGAACATTACCTTGAGAAACAACAGAAGCAACCTTATCAAATAGCTCCATAAAATGGACTGCCCCAGAAGACTCACCACCAGAATTAATTGATGCTCCACGTTCGCGAAGATCGCCAAAGTAAGCGGAAGTTCCCGACCCATGCTTAGTTTGCATACCCACCTCACACTGTTTAGCTAAAATGCCATCCATCTTGTCAGGAACATAAACTCCATTACAAGATATGGGTAGACCTCGATCACGACCAAAATTAGACCAAACAGGAGAAGCTAAGGAGTAAAACCCCTGCTTCATGTAACCCTCAAACTTATCAGCAAACCCGTCTATACCTAGATATACTTCGGCGGTCTCTGCAATATCACGAATTCTCCGCTCTGGAGTTTCACCTTTTTTTAGATAGCCCCTCTCAAGAAATAATCTTGAGTCATCATTTAGCCAATAGTAATTAGTCATTTAGAACAAGTCGTCTGCGTTGAACGTCTGTGAATTTTTTGAATACTCGACTGGTCGAGAATAAAAGAAGTCGGTGGCATTATTGCCAAGCAACTCCTCTTCAAACCAGATTGTATCTTTCAGTAGATTTTTGTCAACATCGAAAGCTTGCTTAAAGCCAATTTTTTGTAAAGAA
>Ga0315321_10004588_pt1 | contig 10595 bp, 11 predicted proteins | sample M180m21515metaG_FD_203464 | JGI IMG/M metagenome (GOLD analysis project Ga0315321, IMG submission 203464) | Ammonia-oxidizing marine archaeal communities from Monterey Bay, California, United States - M1 80m 21515 | ecosystem: Environmental > Aquatic > Marine > Intertidal zone | place: USA... | reverse complement strand
GCGATTGCGGGTTGGCTGGGCGTGGGCTCCCTCGCTTGTGCGGGCAACGAGTCGTCCGCGCCGCCCGGGAGTGCCCCCCCAGCGCTCTCCTGCCTGCAGAAGGTTCAGGAGGCCGGCGCCCTTCGTCGGGGCGAGGTAGAGTCCCCCCAAGATGGCTTGAAAACGGCGGTTCTCACGATACTTGGCCACGACCTCGTCGCCGAGCTCGCGCGCACTGGAAAGGAGCGCAACACCGGCCTGATGCTGCGCGATGCGCTGGCCACCGATTCTGGCATGTTGTTCGTGTACCCCGACGACCGCCCGCGGAGCTTCTGGATGCGCAACACCTGCTTGCCGCTCACCATCGCCTACATCGATAGTGCGGGTCTCATCGTGGCCCTGGCAGACATGCATCCCCTCGACGAGACCCCCGTTCCAAGCCGGGTCCCTGCGCGCTACGCCCTTGAGATGACCCAGGGCTGGTTCGCCCGCAAGAGCATCTCGGTTGGGGACCGCGTGGTGGGCCTGCCGCCCCGGGTGCGCTGAAGCTCCATGTACGCCACCCAACACACCCTGGCTCGGCCCACAGCAGTCTCCGGCGTGGCGCTCCACTCGGGCATCCATGTCACTGCGACCTTGGTGCCTGCGCCTGCGGACCACGGCGTCGTGTTTGTGCGCACCGACCTTCCTGGGCGCCCCCGACTGCCCGCGCTGGTTGCGGAGGTCGGCAAGGCCCGCTTGGCCACACGGCTGGAGCGTGATGGGGCCCACATCGTCACCGTGGAGCACCTTCTCGCTGCGCTGGCATCTGAGGGTATCGGCAATGTCGAGGTGCAGGTCGACGGTCCCGAGCTTCCCGTGCTCGACGGCTCCTCGGTTCCCTGGCTGCGGGTCCTCGACCATGCTGGCCGCCGCTGTCTTGGGGTCCCCCAGCTCGCTCTGAAGCTCAAGCGCCCGGTCGAGGTCCGCGACGGCGACCGATGGATGCGCGCGACACCGGCCCGAGGATTGCTGCTCGACGTCACCCTCGACTTCGCCAACACCCAGATCGGCGTGCAGCGGGTCGTGTGGCGCCAGGGCTGGGGCCGGTTTCGCGCCGAGCTGGCCTGGGCGCGCACCTTCGCCTTCCTGCGCGACGTCACCCACATGCGGTCCCATCAGCTCGCGCTCGGCGGTGGCCTAGACAACGCGATGGTGTTTGCGGACACCGGACCGCTCGACCCCGGTGCCCTGCGCACTGCCGACGAGCCCGCGCGTCACAAAGCACTCGACCTGCTTGGTGACCTCTCGCTCCTCGGTGCCCCGCTTCATGCTCGCGTCACTGCGCTCCGCCCCGGTCATGCCCTCACTGCGGCGTTGATGCGTGCGCTGCAGTCTGCCATCGAGCCCGCCCTCCCCAGCTGATCCAACTTCAGGCGAGTGCTACCCTGAACTCCGAAGTGAGCGGGCCCTCCCGTTCTCGAACGCTGTCTGGAGGCTCCCCGATGGGCGATGGTAAAACATATGAGATGATGTGGGACTGTGGGGCGTGTGGCACGCCCAAACTGCTGGCCAAGAGCCACAAGCACTGCCCCACCTGCGGCAGCCCCCAGGATCCCACTTGGCGATACTTCCCGCCCGAAGATGAAAAGGTGGCCGTCGAGGACCACGAATTCATGGGCAAGGACAAGGTCTGCGACGCCTGCAGCACCCCATGCGCGGCCCAGGCCCAATTCTGTGGTGGCTGTGGCTGTGACCTGGATGGGGCGGGCGAGGCCAAGACCCGGGACGACCAAGTGGCGGAAGAAGGCCAGGCGTTTGCTGCCGATGATGCGGATGCTGCGGAGTCCGAGGCCAGGGCCCGTCGCAAGGCCGAGCGCGCCGCCAAGATGGCCGCGAGTGCGCCGCCCGGGCACTCCAGCAGCAGCGAGCCCAAGTCCAAGAAGGGCCTCATCATGGGGGCGATCGGAGGCACCGCCTTCGTGCTCTTCCTCATCTGCATGGGAGTCTTCTTCTTCTGGAAGAAGGACGCCACCCTCCTAAACACCGGGCACACCTGGGAACGCACCATCCACGTCGAGCAGATGAAGACGGTGTCGGAGAGTGCGTGGGACGACGAGGTGCCCCGCGCGGCCAAGCAGGTGTCCTGCAAGAAGGCCAAGCGCGGCACCAAGGAGGTCGCGGATGGCCAGACCTGCAAGACTCGCCGCAAGGACAATGGCGACGGCACTTACTCCGAGAAGGAGGAGTGCAAGACCAAGTACCGGTCCGAGCCCGTCTACGGTCAGAAGTGCTCCTACAAGATTGACAAGTGGGTCAAGTCGCGGGTGGCCAAGGCATCGGGCAAGGGGTTGAGCAAGGCTCCTCACTGGCCGAGCACCAACATCAAGCGCACCGGCAGCTGTCTGGGATGCGAGCGTGAGGGGGTGAAAAACGAGACCTACACCCTCACCTTCAAGGACACTGGCACCAAGAAGTCCAAGTCCTGCAGTGTCAATCAGAAGCTGTGGACCAAGGTGAAGCCAAAGACGAAGTGGATCGGTCAGGTGGGGGTCGTCTCAGGCTCGCTCGACTGCAGCGATCTCAAGGCGGCGAAGTAGTGCCGGGCACGCCACCCTGCCGCGTCGCGATTGACACAGCCGGAAAATCGCGGCATGTTTCCCACGAACCCAATGCCTCGGAGGCACATATGGACTGGCGTCCTTCCCCCCGGCCCAAGCCGGATCCCAAGAAGCCCTCCTGAGGGCACCGGTGCGCTCCTTATTTACGTACATTGTCGGGACCACCTCGGTCGAGGTGGTCCCGCATTCGTCTTGGCTCCGCATTCCCTCGTCACGCTCCCTCGTCACGCTCCCTTGTCATGCTCCCTCCCGGAAGCCGCCGCAGCGAATAGACGGTCGGCCGCCCCGGAGCCGCCATGTCGCTGACCCATGCCACCGCCCTCATTGGCGACACCCCTTCGCTTCCTGCCGGACCGCCCTACGCCTGCGCCGACCTGGTCGACTGGCTGGGCGTGTCCTTCGAGCTGCCGCCGGGCGATCCCCGCTTGTTGGCCATCCACGATGGCGGACCCGCGCCCACCCCGCCGCTCGACAACCTCGCGGGTGCGGTGAAGTACTGGCGCGAGCACCCCGACTGGATGACTCTGCTCGACCCCACCTCGCCGGCCCACCACGACAAGCTGGTTGAGCGCGCGCTCTACCTCGACTTCTGGCGCGACCACCTGCCCTCTGGGGGCGACCGGGTGCTCGACCTCGGCGGAGGCGTGGGGCGCTTCATGGACTGGCTGCTTGGCCAGGGCTGCGCGGTGGAGCTGGTCGACCCCGACCTTCGCAGCTTGTGGCGCGCGGTCACCTCGGCAGCCGGTAAGAGCGGTGCCCTCGACGTGCACTGGTCCACCGGTGAGCTGCTGCCTCAGCTTGAGCCCGTCGACTGTGCCGTGGCGTGTGAGGTGCTGTGCTACGTAGAAGATCCGGTTCGGGTGTTGAGGAACATCCGACGCGTCCTCAAGCCGGGTGCGCCCTTGCTCTTCAGCGTCGAAGCGCGCTGGGGCTGGGCGATGGGCCCCGATGTCCACGATGGTTCCATCCACGACTTCTTCGGCGACGGCATCGTGCATGTGCCGGGTGACCGCTGGGTGCGCACCTTCGAGCAGGAGGACATCGCCAAGGTGCTTGATCTTGCGGGCTTCGAGCTCGTCTCACTGCAGCCCAGCCACTACGCCATGTCGGGTCCCTTCGAGATGGCTGCCGGAGAACTGTCCGTCGAAGAGGCTCTTGAGCTCGAAGAAAAGCTCCGGTCCCATCCGGTATCGCGGGGCCTCAACCGGGCGTGGATGGTTGTTGCGCGGCCGGTCTGAGTCCGAAGTACCGTCTCCACACCGCCCATCCGGCTGTCAGCACTGCCACCCCCCGCGAAAAGGGGGTAGCTTCGAGCCATGCGCGTTGTCATTGTCCAACCTCCCCGAATGTACTGGCCTTACACGAGCGAGGGAGACAACTTCCTCCTCCAGCAGGCGCTGCCCGCGCTGGCCGCAATGCTGCGGAATGAACCCGGCATTGATGTTCATGTCATCGACTGCATGCCGCTGCACATCGGCTGGCGCTCGCTGGCCGACGAGCTGGAGCGCCTCGACCCCGACGTCGTGGGCTGCGGAGAGAACCACGCGCTGTACGCCGCCGAGGCTCTGCGGTTCTTCCGGCTGGTCAAAGAGCGCTGTCCCCGCGCCAAGACGGTGGCCGGCGGCGGTCACTTCACCAACATGTCCCACCGCTACCTGGGCCCGGACAGCGACATCGACGCCATCTGCGTCGGTGAAGGCGAGCTCACCATCGTGGAGCTGTGCCGCGAGTGGGCGAAGTCCAACCCCGATCTCAACAAGGTCGATGGCCTCGCCTGGCACAACGGTGAAGAGCTCATTCACACCAGCCATCGCAAGCTCGTGGGCGATCTCGACACTCTGCCGATGCCCGCCTACGACCTCATGCCGATGCACCTCTATGGCAAGAGTCGGTACTTGTTTTCCCCCGGCGGCACCACCATCCACCACTCCCGCGGCTGCGTGAGCAAGTGCAGCTTCTGCGCGTGGTGGACCACCATGGCCGACCGCAAGACCCAGCCCGACGGCACCGTGCAGCTTCGCCCGCGCTGGCGCAGCAAGTCAGTCGACCGTGTGTTTGAAGAGACCGAGCTGCTCTACCATAAGTTTGGAAAGCGCGGCTATGTGTGGGTCGACGAGTCCTGGAACATCGACCCCAAGTTCAACGACGCCTTCGCCGAGCGCATGATTCGCAGCGGCATGAAGACCAAGTGGTTTGCCTTCATGCGCGCCGACTGCCTTGTGCGCGACGAAAAAAATGGCATCCTCGAAAAGCTCGTGAGGTCGGGGCTTTCCCACATCCTCATCGGGGTCGAGCGCGCCGAGGACGACACTCTGTCGATGCTCGACAAGCGGTTCTATACCGGCGGCGTAGCGATCGAGGCGATCGACATCTTCAAGCGCAGATACCCGGAGGTCTTTGTGCAGGCGACCTTCATCGTGGGCGTCAAGGAAGAGTCCAACGCCACGATGGAAAAGCAGCTGGCAATGGCCAAGAAGATCGACGTCGACTTTCCGGCCTTCCACCCCATCACGCCTGTCCCCGGCACCCCCATCTACGACGATGCCCTCGCCAACGGTCACATCACCGAAGAGGACTTCGACGAGTTCGACTGGCTCACCCCCGTGCTCGACTCCGACTTCATGACGAAAGACGAAATCGCCATGGAGCTGTACCGAATCAACAAGGCCATGGTCAACAAGCGGTGGCTGCTGCGTGGGCTCACCTCCAGAGTGCCCTACAAGCGCGACATGTACATCTGGTTCGCAAAGGTGAGCGCCACAATGGCCATCGAGGCCATGAAAAAGAAGATCAACCCGCTCAACGTCGAGCACTATCAGCAGCTCGTGGCCCCTTACTGGTACGATCGGTAGAGCTTCAGAACGCACGTCGATAGTTTGTTTTGGGCGCCCCCTCCTCTCCATCCCTTCCGCATGCAGGTGCTCGGGAGAGGCCCCATCTGTTCCGAGGACTCCATGAGGAGGGCACGAGATGGGATCGATGATGCGGTTCCAGCACGGCGCATCGTGCATCAGCGAGCACACATTCTGGGACATTCAGATGGAGCGCCACTCTGGAGAGCCCCCTTCGTGGAGCAAGCGGATGGCGGCAAGGGCAGCGTTGCTCTAGGTGGGCCAAGCCCCTGGAGGTCTGATTGCACGTCGACCGCGGCCGACCCCACGACCTGGGAGCAGCTCGGTGAGCTTGCGCCGTGATCCTCAGCAGCGACTCTCAGCCGTTGGGGCGCCCGCTGATGTCTTGGATGGTTTGGAGCGCGGCCTTGGCAGCCTCTTCGACCTCAGCTTCGCCACCACCCAGGTAGATGCGGCCGAAGGCCCCGACCGCACGGAACTCCAACACCTCGATGGGTGCGGCCTTCTCTGCTTCGTTGGTGGCCACCAGCGCGTAGCCGGCGGGGTGAGTCTCCAGCACGTAGAGGGTCTGGTACTCGTGGATGAAGTTGCCGTGGCGCATTCGGTTGACCAGCTGGCTGTGGTAGCCGGTGACCCCGGTGATCCGCTGCTCGCTGACGACGCGGGGTCGCAGGCGGTCCTCCATCTTCAAGCCGAGCGCGCCAAGGATCTCTTCGCCCGCCGCCCGCACCTGGCCCTGGTCTTCGTGGTGAAGCTCCAGCATGCCGTAGCGCCGCTCGACCACCTGCATGCCGGGCTGGCAGCTAGTGCGCTTTAACGCGATGTCGGTGACGACGTTGATGTCCATCCCGGGTGCCACTTCGATGAGCAAGGCGGCGTGGCCCACCAGCGGGTGGTAGCCCTGGCTGACCGTGCCGAGAAAGCCGGCGGTCTGGGGCTGGAGGATGTCAACATAGGTGAAGCAACGCAGATCGAGGGCCATGGCCTTCCTCAGACTCGGGCGGGGGCAGGTCCCGGGGACAGCGCAGCTAACCACATGCGCGGCGGGCGGGGTGAGCAGCTGGGTGGAAGCGGTGCTCAGACGGTGGTAGCGTCCGCCGATGACGGAGGATGCGGTGCTGAGCACACGTGCGCTGACCTTGGGATTGCTGGCCCTTCCAGCCCTGATCACTGGCTGTGGATCGGACTGCGACGACATCGCGCGCCTCGACGGCTCCTGGGTGGTGAGCTCGTGGGTGGGAGGCGATGACTGGCAGGTGAGTGGCTTCGACACCACCTCGGCCGACGTGGAGACTGCCCAGCAGGCCGCAATCGACCAAGCGTCCCTGCTGTCGCAGGTGTTCGCTAATGGAGAGTCCCAGTGGGAGCTGGCCCGGAAGGGCGATGGGGACACCTTCACCCTGTCCATCGACAACCAAGCCTACGATGCGCGGATGATAGAGCAGAAGGGCGCTTGCAACGCGCTCGACCTCACCTTCCAAGGCGCGTGGACGGGTGCGGACAGCAGCATCCACACCTTCAAGTTCGTGGGGGAGGTGACCTTTCTTGGCGATGAGCTGACGGGCACTTGGAAGTATACCGACAGCTTCACGTGGGACGACGCGGACGCCTCGGGCACCGTGGCCATCCCCACGGGCGTGATGACGGCCTCGCGCGATGCAAGCGATTCGGGGAACTGACTTCGGTGGTGCGACGTCGCCGCGAAGGGTCGTTAGAGCGGCGTCATGTACAATCTGCTCATCTCCATCGGTATCGCCCTGGTCGCCTTTGCGATCGGCGCGGTGGTCACTGCTTCGGCTCCGGCGGGCATCATCCCAGGGGTGTTGGCGCTCTTGGTGGCGTACTTCATCCTGGCGCGGCGCACCTACAAGCTGATCGAAGGCACTGCCGCCTCGGCGATGGAGCTGCTTCAGAGCGCCCAGCAGGATCCCAGCGCCATTGACAGGGCCTCGGCCCTCATCAAGGCGGCCCTTCCCATGGCGAAGTGGCAGTTCCTGGTGGGCAGCCAGCTCCACGGGCAGCTCGGGCAGCTTGCGTACATGAAGGCGAACATGCGGCAGTCCGCCGACTTCTCGGAGGCCAAGAGTCACCTTGTGCAGTCCTGGACCCGCGACTGGCTGTCCCAGACCATCCTCGCTGTCATCCTTCACAAGGAGAAGCAGTTCACCGAGGCGCTGGAGCGCCTGGAAGGCGCGAAGTCGGGCGGCTCCAACCAAGCCTTGTACTGGGCCCTTTACGCATGGATGGCCAAGGCGAGCGGCGATGTGGACAAGTGCCTGGCTGTGCTCAAAAAGGGCCTCGACGCCAACAAGGAGCACGCGGGGCTCACCGAGTTCCGCGATGCAGCGGCCAACGGTGCCGCGCTGCCCATCCAAGCCTTCAGCCCGCAGTGGTTCCAGTTCTTCCCGCTGCACATCCAAAAGCTGCCCTACGAGGAGCAGCGCAAGCTGATGGGAGCCAATGCCCCCGAAATGAATCGGGCGCAACGTCGGGCGATGAAGCGTGGCGCGAAGCCTCAAGAGCAGAAAAAGGGGGCCTACTCCATCCCCCATCCGCGGCGGTAGCGAACCTTCGATTCGGGGGCTTTCACCGGCACTCGGGAAGCCCCCACCGGTCTCTATCCAAGCAGGAAGCGTGCGGCTGAGAGCGCCAGCACGAGGAGCAACACCCACCGAACAGCGGGTGCGCCACCCTTGAGGGCCACCTTTGCGCCCACGACGCCCCCTGCCGCCGTACCGCCTGCCAACACAAGACCGGGTCCCCAGTCCACCGCACCTTGTGACGCGAACACCACCAAGGCGGGGACGGTGAAGACCAGGGCCAACACCACCTTGGCCACGTTGGCAGCCACGAGGTCTTTTCCAGCGAGGCCGACCAGGCCGAACAGCAGGAAGATGCCCACACCAGCCTGGAGAAAGCCGCCGTAGAAGCCAATCGCGAAGAACGCCAAGTCGATGGGGCCAAGACCCAGCCGAGGCGGTCGGGTCGCGCCCATCAGGAAGCGCTTCGGCCGGGCAAGCACCAACGCCATCATGCCCAACATGGCCAATCCCACGATGGTTTCGAAGACATCCCGGGGCACATCGAGGCTGAGACTGGCTCCCACGACCGCGCCGATGATGGTGGCCGGAGCAAGCCGGGCGACGAGGCCGAGCTGGGTGTGACCCGCCTCTCGGAACGTGAGGAAGGTCGCCAGTGACTGGAGCGCAATGGCCACACGGTTGGTGCCATTCGCCACATCCACGGTGAGTCCCCCCGCCACGACCAGCGCGGTGAGGGTGATGAAGCTGCCGCCACCAGCGAGCGCGTTGACGATGCCGGCCACAAAGCCGGCGGTGGTGAGGATGAGGGCGGTGGGGAGGTCCATGGATCGGATGTAGCGTGGGCGGGACCTGCTCGGCCCGCGCCTTCCTCACCAATCCACTCCCCAAGGAGCCTGTGGTGGTGCAGGTCGAGTGGCGCACTTGGTGGGTCGGTGCCGCCCGCACCCCCTTCATGGCTCACTGCGCGCGCGACGCCTGGGTCCAGCCGGCCTCGAACGCCAACTACCCAATAGGTCGGCGGTTCCTCCTGGGGAACGCAGAAGCCGCCTCTGGTGGGTCACTGTCCAATTGGCCCCTCCACGTCACCCACTGTGTCGGCTCCCCGCGTTAGCTCCCGTCCCTTGCCATCGGAGCGCCCATGTCTGCCGTCCCATTCGCCGAAGTTCCTGACACTGACGTCGTCCTCGCTGCTCCAGTCCGCACTCCCATCGGCCGTTTTCTGGGGGGCCTCTCCGGTGTCCGTCCCGACGACCTCGGTGCCCTTGTCATCGCCGAAGCTGTCCAGCGCTCCGGCCTGCCGCCTGAGCGAATCGAAGACGTCTTCTTCGGTTGCGCCAACCAGGCCGGCGAAGACAACCGCAACATCGCCCGCATGGCGCTGCTCCTCGCCGGACTGCCCCAGTCCGTGCCTGGCGTCACCGTCAACCGGCTGTGTGCCAGCGGCCTCGAGGCGGTCAACCAAGCGTACCGGGCCGCCAAGGTGGGCGACGGCGACCTCTTCATCGCGGGCGGTGTCGAGTCGATGAGCCGCGCACCCTACACAATGCCCCGCGGTCCCCAGATGCCCAAGGCCGGCAACTTCACCGTCTACGACACCTGCCTCGGCTGGCGCTACCCCAACGCCAAGATGGAAGCCATGTTCCCCCTCGAAGCGATGGGCTGCACCGCCGAGAACATAGTCGACGAGATGAATATCAGCCGCGAGGACCAAGACAGCTTCGCCCTGGCCAGCCATCTCAAGGCCCTCGCCGCCTGGCAACAAGGTGCCTTCGACGCCGAGGTCATCCCCGTCACCGCGCCCGCTGGTCGCAAGAAGACCATCGTGGTCGACAAGGATGAGGGCCCACGCCCCAGCTCCACCATGGACAAGCTCGCCAAGCTCCGCGCCGCCTTCCGCAAGGGGGGCTCGGTCACCGCGGGCAACAGCTCCACCCTCAACGATGGTGCTGCCGCCATCGTCGTCTGCACCGCCGGTGCCGCCCGCGAGCTTGGAATTACCCCCGTGGCCCGCATTCTCAGCTGTGCCGCCGCTGGCGTCGACCCCGTCACCATGGGCTACGGCCCGGTCCCCGCCACCAAAAAGGCGCTCAAGCGAGCGGGTCTCACCATCGATGACCTCGACCTCATCGAGCTCAATGAAGCCTTCGCGGCCCAGTCGCTCGGCGTCATCCGCAAGCTGGGCCTCGACGAAGCCAAGGTCAACGTCCACGGTGGCGCCATCGCACTCGGCCACCCCCTCGGCTGCTCGGGCACCCGGATCCTCGTCACGCTCCTCCACGCCCTGCAGCGTCACGACAAGCGCGTGGGCCTCGCCACGTTGTGTGTGGGCGTCGGCCAGGGCGTGGCCACCATTGTCGAGCGCATCGAAGCCTGAATCCAACTCAAGTATCGAACAGGAGTCCCCATGACCTCCCCCTTCCAGCGTGTGGCCATCATCGGCGCGGGCACCATGGGCCATGGAATCGCCCAGGTTACCGCAGCAGCGGGTGTTCCCGTCGCCCTCTACGACCTCCACCAAGACGCCGTCGACGGCGGACTCGCCCACATCGCGAAGAACCTCGCCAAGGGGGTCGCACGCGGCAAGGTCACCGAAGAAGCCCAGGCGACCACCCTCGCCAACC
>Ga0315321_10004587_pt1 | contig 10596 bp, 9 predicted proteins | sample M180m21515metaG_FD_203464 | JGI IMG/M metagenome (GOLD analysis project Ga0315321, IMG submission 203464) | Ammonia-oxidizing marine archaeal communities from Monterey Bay, California, United States - M1 80m 21515 | ecosystem: Environmental > Aquatic > Marine > Intertidal zone | place: USA... | reverse complement strand
GCAATCATGAATACATTATTTGCCAATATTCTCGGATATCGTCTGAAAACCAGTCATTGGCTGGCGAAAACCTTTCCCTCGTCACGCGAGAAACACCGATGAACCGTTCAACCATCCAAAGGACCTGTCCAAGGGCTTTCCCATTGGTCATTGGGTTCTTTATCACGCTCCTTGCAAGTGGATGCGCCACACTCACTAAGCCAACATGGCCATGGAGTGATTCGAGCGTAAGACAGGATGAATCAGTTATTGATGATGAGTCCTCTTCTGTCATCTCATCAGAATTCACACCGACTGATGAAGATTTTGGTTGGAATGTGTTGAAGGGCGAAACAATAAATCGGCGCTTCAAGAAACTGGTTGGTCGTGGCCCGAATGAGTCAGTAGCGAAAGATGCTCTCGCCGAGGGTGATGATCTGTTTGTTCAGAAAGAATACAAAGCTGCTCTGAAACAGTATTATCGCGTTGTCGACCGATGGCCGGATTCTGCTATCGAAGAAGATGCCATGTGGCAGGTTGGCGAATGTCTTTTTTTTACTGACCAGTATCCAAAGGCTGAGGACCAGTATGATTCCCTTGTGAAAAAGTACCCAAATACTCGGTACCTCGATCGTATAGCAAAACGACAGTTTGTGATCGCGCAGTACTGGCTGGCACTTGATGAAAAGCAGCACGTTCCACTCTTGATACCGAATTTGATTAATCGAAGTCGTCCTCTCTTTGACACACGAGGACGAGCTCTCAAAGCATATGAACATGTTCAACTGAATGATCCCCGTGGATCACTTGCTGACGATAGCCTGATGGCACAAGCAAATGCCCATTTTCTTGAGGAAGAATGGCTTGACGCCGATTACTTTTATTCAGTTCTGCGGACAGAGTACCCAGACAGCGAATTTCTGATGCCGGCCCATTTATTTGCACTCCAGGCAAAACTCCGGGCGTATCAGGGCCCCGCATACGAGGGAGGCATGCTCGATGAGGCGGAGATCTTGGCGGACCAGATTCTTGTTCAATTCCCAAATCAATTGGGTACCGACGAAGAGGAACGCGTCGTTCGAACACGTGCTGAAATTGCAGCCCAGCAGGCCCTTCGCCACTGGAAGAGAGCTGAGTTTTATGCAAAAGGAAAACACTATTCTTCTGCTCGAATCTATTACGCACTGATTGCTCAAGACTACCCAAAGACCATGCTCGCTCAACGTGCACGAAAGCAACTCGAAGGCATCGCAGGACTCGATGATTTCAACGACAATCCTTGGCCAACTCTTACAGCTTTTTTGAATCCAGATTCTCTGAAAGAGGCTGAGCTTGATGCCATGGCTGAAGCTGACACCGTTATTGCCAGCCAGGATAGTACTGGTGAAAAACAGCCACTGAGGTGAAGTTCACAATGGTCCCATCAATCAACCGCCGGAAGGTTTTGTACGGGCTTACCTGCTTTCTGCCGGGAGTCGTGGGGTGTGCTGCATATCAGTTTGGGAACAGTACTCTGTATGCGACAAATGTTCGCACAATCTATGTACCACTCTTTCAATGTGACAGCTTTCGTATGACGCCTGCTCTCGATATTGGTGAACGTTTGACTGAGGCCGTCTGTAAAGAAATTGAGAAGAGGACCCCGTTCAAGGTTGTTGATAGTGCTGGGGCTGACAGCATTTTAACCGGTCGCATTGTTGCAGACACCAAGCGCATGATGGTCGAGAGCCCAACAGATCAATCGAGAATGGTTGAGATGAATCTACAAGTTCTTGTCACCTGGGCCGACCGAGGTGGAGCCGTTCTAGCTTCGGGATCCATCCCAGTGCCTGCAGCAAGTGTTGATGTTGGTCAGGCAGCTGCACTCGTTCCAGAATATGGTCGATCCGTAGTCAGCACCCAGCAAGAGGGCATTGTTAAGATGTCACAGCAAATTGTTGGACTCATGGAAGAACCGTGGTAATGAAACCACATGTTGCTGATCCTGCTGAGTGGCAACTCCGTACACGGAGTGTGCGTCTACCCAGACCTGACGAATTGCCACTTTTAATGGGGATCGTAAATACTACGCCGGACAGCTTCTCTGACGGCGGTCTGTGGACACAGACCAAAACTGCGGTAGCACATGGACTGTCACTCATTGAAGCTGGTGCTGACATTCTAGATATCGGTGGAGAGAGTACTCGGCCTTTCTCAGATTCAGTCGATCCAGAGGAGGAATGGCGCCGAGTCGGAGAAGTGGTCCGGATTCTTTCATATGAATCGGACTGCCCTATATCTATCGATACATCTAAGGCTTCTGTGGCAAAAAACGCGTTAGAGAATGGCGCCGAGATAATTAACGACGTCACAGGCCTTGAGGGCGACCCCGCAATGATTCGAATTGCAAGTGAGGCTGGTGCCGGAATTTGTGCCATGCACATGCAAGGTACCCCAAAGACAATGCAGCTCAACCCAAACTATGAAAGCGTCGTCACAGAAGTTTATGCCTATTTAGAGAATCGAAAGAATACGCTCGTTGCAGCTGGCATTGCCCCTGATTCAGTCTGTCTTGATCCGGGTATCGGCTTTGGAAAAACACACAGGCATAATATTGAACTAATGAAACATGCATCGAAATTCCTTGACCTTGGATGCCCAATTCTAATTGGCCATTCCCGCAAAGGGTTTCTTGGTAAATTAGTGAAACAGACGCTCCACAGAGAAGCATCTCTACAAGAACGTGATATCGCAACGGCTGCAACAGCCTGCAGTCTAGCTGACCAAGGCATTCACATCTTGCGAGTGCATGACGTAGCAACCGTGCGACTTGCTCTCGCTGCCTACGCATCAAGCAGAACAACCGAGTCGCACTTATGAAGACATGGCTTTGCGGGCAATAGCAACACACTGCCGAATGTCATTCAAAGGATTTTCTGGATTTTTCTCATATTCCAGAGAAAGTGCACCATCTTCTGGAAACCCAACCTGATCGAGCGCAACGAATACAGCCAGAACATCAAGATGGCCTTGTCCGAGGATAACTCCCTCTGTTTTTTTCTGCATTTCAGCAAAGTCTTTGAGGTGGATGCCGTACAACCTGCCTTTTAAAAGTCGTATCACTTCGACCGGCCGTTCACCTGAACGAATATAGTGCCCAAGATCAGCACACGCTCCAATGCGTTGATCCCGGTTTTCAATAGCTCGTAAAACGTCAAGGACTTTGCTGTAACGATGACCTGGTCCGTGATTATGAATAGCAATACGAATATCGAATTCCTGAACGAGTTCTTCGAGATTATCAAAGGAATCTGCTGATGGATCCGCTGTCAGAGTTTTTATTCCAGCCTGTTTTGCAAATGAAAAAACTTTTCGATTAGCTGCACTGTCTGCGGTGAATTTATTGACACCATGGGCAGAAATCTTCAGCCCCTGATCTTTTACCTTCTGCAACACTGTTTTGATTTGTGACTGGCTATCCGTCACTGGAAACATTTTTGGATAGAATTCAATCGCGTCAAAACCTAAATCTTTTGTATGACGTAAAGCGTCATCAAGCGAATATTTCCTCAACGAGAATGCTTGAATTCCAAGGCTGAATTTAGGGGGTACTGGTGCAACTGCATGGGTGACAGAAATTCCTGCAACACCTACAGCAGCCGATGCAATAAAAGATCGACGACTATGAGCAATCATAAACAAACTCCTCCATGCCGGTGTAATTCGACGTACACTGGTCTTTGGTCCTGTGTGCTGACCAAGACCTATGGTATTTGGTAGCGTACCATTACAGAAGAAATATCCACACCTGCGCATAAACTTTCTTTTTCTTTATAAAGAGCCGCCTCATGCCAGACAGTTCGCCAGATTCAAATAACGAGCTTCAAGATCATTGCCGTCATACTGCTGAAAAGAGTCGTGCGGCCGCGATACAGTTAGCAACAATCTCGGGCCAGCAGCGAGCGGCGTGCCTTCGGGCTGCTGCGAATACAATCCGGAAGGATGAGGCCGACATCCTGGAGGCCAACCTTCGGGATCTCGCCGCAGCACCCGGCTTTGGCCTCACAGAAGCTGCCACAGACAGGCTTCGTCTCGATAGCCAGCGAATTGAAAGCATTGCCACTGGTGTCGAAGCAGTAGCCGATCTACCAGACCCAGTCGGTGAACTGATTGAGACGTCAACACAACCAAATGGGCTTGAGGTTCGTAAGGTGCGTGTTCCCCTTGGTGTCATATTTTTTGTTTATGAATCGCGCCCAAACGTCACTGCGGATGCCGCTGCAGTCGCACTGGCATCGGGAAACGCTGTCATTTTACGAGGAGGAAAGGAAGCGGCTCACTCAAGCAAAAGAATTATTGAAAGTATTCGTCAGGCGATCACTGCAAATGGCCTCCCAACTGATTGCGTTCAACTCGTTGACATTGCAGATCGTGAGGCTGTTGGTGCCTTCCTCCAGTTCGACAACCTGATTGATCTTGCAATTCCTCGTGGTGGTGAAAGTTTGATACGACGAGTCTGTGCTGAAGCGCGCATGCCTGTTCTCAAACATTTCAGTGGAAATTGCCATGTGTATGTCGACAAATCTGCTGAGCTTGATATGGCTGAAAGAATTTTGATTGATGCCAAGTGCCAACGCATGGGGGTCTGCAATGCAGCAGAATCGCTTCTTGTTCACAGAGATATCGCACAAGAATATCTTCCTCAAATAGCTAAACAACTTCGATTACGTGACATTGAATTGCTCGGGGACGAAGCTACCTGCCAAATTCTTCCTGGAATAGGGCAGGCGACCGATTCAGATTTCGCAACAGAATTTCTGGGCCCGAAACTTTCCATAGGTGTTGTCCGTTCAATTGATGAGGCTATCGAGCATATCAACCGATTTGGATCTCGACACACTGATGCAATCGTAACTTCAGAGAAAAATGCTGTTGAGAGATTCGCTGCACGGGTTGATACCGCAGTGGTACTCATCAATGCCAGCACTCGCTTCAATGATGGCAGTGAGCTTGGGCTCGGTGCAGAGATTGGAATTTCAACAGACAAACTCCACGCACGTGGCCCGTGTGGCCCAAGGGAATTGACCACATATAAATATGTCGTTATGGGAAACGGACAAACCAAAGGGTCGTAATCAAAAATCAACCGGAGAATTCGATGGATCAAGAAACCAGAGAAGCACCGAGGTATTGGCTTCGTGCCGTTGCTTTTGTTCTTGTCGCGACAACTTTTTCAATAGTGCTCTTTGCTCAAGGTCCTCCGCGGATGAGGAAACATAGAGTTTCTGAGGCAAAAACCTTGGAACTCGTTCCAGCAAACGAAAAACCTTCCGCATCAAACCGTGTTCGAGTAACTGAAAAAGATGGCTTTCGAGTCATTGAGTCGAATGACATTCCAAAGCATACAGTTGGAAAATTTCCAAACAGAGGTAATCCAAATACCATTGCTGCCCAGAATTGGACGATTAAAATTCCGCTTCGACCAGCCCGAAGCGAAACGATAACCCCTCTCCATCAGAGCACCAGTCGCGGCCCACCGAATATGCCCTTCGGCATTGCCATCAACGGTGTTCTTTTTGAACCTGGCACGGCAGAGTTCTGGATGGGTGATCGAGACGCTGACTGGAACTACGAGGCACTTGGAGGGGCAGTTGGTCTGGGGCTTGATTCCAATCATGCTCATGTTCAGCCCGGTGGCATCTATCACTACCACGGCCTTCCTACTGGCTTGCTCGAAGAACTTGATTTCATTGCAGGCAAAGACGAACAGGACAGGCATTCCCCACTTATTGGCTGGGCCGCAGACGGATTTCCTGTGTACTACGCCTTTGGTTACCAACAAGCAGACAGCCCAAAAAGTGACATTGTAAAACTCACAACAAGTTTCCAATTAAAAAAAGGGGAACGACCAAGCGGCCGTGCCGGGCCAGGTGGTCAATATGATGGAGCCTTTATTCAAGATTACGAATTTGTCGTAGGTACTGGTGATCTCGATGAATGCAATGGGAGGTTCTGCATCACACCTGATTTCCCTGAGGGGACATATGCCTACTTCCTCACGGACTCCTGGCCGGTTATTCCCCGTGGTTTTCGGGGAACTCCTGTCGTGCTTAAAGAGAGAAGGCACGGTGCACATCCAAGGCGTCCCCGTTGACACACCTGTATCAGCCTGAGACTTTGTCTGCAAAAAATTTATAAACCAAATCGATTCCGCACAATTTGTGGCACTCCAATATCGATAATCTGAATCCTGCCCGTATAACGCTTTGCATCGATAGTCATAAAACCTTGTTTCGATGCAACAAAGGTCAGCGTCTCATTGGCACAAACACAGGGGCCACATGGCACTCCACGATCACAATCAAAACCTGACGGCACATCAATAGAGATGACACGAGGCCGGGGATCAATTTTCATTCGCCCTAAAAGTGATTTGATTGCAACTTTTGAATCACCTCTTGCGGCACCCGTCGTACCCGTTCCAAGAATTGCATCGATTACGCATGTTGCTGACAACAATGCATTCTGCCACCGTTCTGCAACAGCCCCGGCGAGGCATACCAGGTCTATGCCTGATCGATTGATAATTTCAAGATTCGTCAACGAATCTCCTCTGAATCGTTGTGGTGGTGCTGCAAGTACAACCCGAACCTTAGCTCCAGCAAGTTCCAGATATCGTGCAATGACTAACCCATCTCCACCATTATTTCCGGAGCCTACCACTACGACCACGTCTTGTCCTGAAATTGAATCAAATAGACGTACGATGGCTTCACTCGCATTACGGCCAGCATTTTCCATGAGAACAATACCCGGGAGGGAATATTCGTCCATTGCTACCGCGTCAACCTCACGCACTTTGGCTCGACTCAATGCCAGCATACGAATGTCTCCAAAAAGCCATTTCTTCTTCCGCACACCGTTCTTGTACCTTGGAAAGCATAACCGGAGCCGAGAAATTGTGTGTTTTGCGGCAGACGGACCATACTGGTTTTCGAGGCAGTTTGTGCTGCTATGATCAAGAGCGGTGTAACCGGCTTCAAGGTTTTCACCGTTCGACAATCCAAATCGAAAAGGAGTTTTGGTGTGGCACAAGCAGCCCTTGCACTCGAAGACGGAACATTTTTTTTGGGTGAGGCATTTGGTCACCGGGGAACGGTGACTGGAGAAGTCTGTTTCAATACCTCAATGACCGGGTATCAGGAAATTCTTACTGACCCTAGCTATCGCGGACAGATCCTTACCATGACTGCCCCGCAGATCGGCAACTATGGGATCAACCCTCAAGACGTAGAGAGCAGTCATCTTCAAATGGCTGGTTTCGTCGTCAGGGAAGCCAGTCGAATGGCAAGTAACTTTACCGCAACCGGCACGCTGAATGATTATTTGAAGACAGCCGGTGTTGTTGGCATAAGCGGCATCGACACACGAGCTCTTGTTCGTCAAATCCGAATGCAAGGCGCAATGACTGGTGTTGTTTCAAGTGAAATTCTTCAGGAAGAGAAACTCGTACAAATGGCTCGAGAAGCACCAAAACTCGTTGGTCGAGATCTTGTTCAAGAAGTCATGCCTTCTGAAATGAGTCAATGGGATGAACCGCTCGCTTCTGATGGAACACCACTTCGCCAACCAACGGAGGGTGGAGAATTCCCACCCAATCCTCAGCATGCTGGGGGAAAACATGTTGTTGCACTTGATTACGGGATGAAATGGAACATCGCAAGGCACCTTGTTACACAGGGCTGTAAGGTTACTGTCCTGCCGGGCAACACCACTGCGAATGAGGTGCTTCAGTTCAAGCCGGATGGAGTTTTCTTGAGCAATGGTCCGGGGGATCCTGAGGTGGTTGATTACGGAGTATCTACAGTCCGAGATTTAGTTGGAAAAGTACCAATCTTTGGCATATGCCTAGGACACCAATTGTTGGCCCAGGCATGTGGTGCAAAGACATTTAAACTTAAGTTTGGTCATCGTGGAGCCAACCAACCTGTTCTTGATCTTGACACTGGTCGAGTTGAAATCACATCACAGAATCATGGATTTGCCGTCGAGGAAGAATCTCTTCCACCAACACTTGAAGTCACACATAGGAACCTCAATGATGGCACGATAGAAGGTATTCGCCATAAGACCGAGGCTGCGGCAAGCGTTCAGTACCATCCAGAGGCAGCAGCGGGCCCTCACGATTCATCACCTCTTTTCGTCCGCTTTCGTGAAATGCTGAACTAGCAATCAAAAAGTCAGCACGACGCATTTCTAGGACGTTACATGGGGGCCGGCTGCACCCTGTTTTCGTGTCAAAAGCTTTCTAAGAACTCGACACAACTGAAACAAAATACTGGTGTGAGGCCGTTTTTTCAGCCTTATAAAAGCCCAAAAAGCACCTACCAGATTTATTTTTTAAAAAAACCCCCCGGAAAAGTTTGACATCGGGTTTCTGTGTGCAATTTTTGAGGGAAGCTACGGGCGCCTCCGTCGCTTCACTGTCGATCAAAGGATTCGGCGGTTTTTCTCCCTATTCAAGTGTCAAGGAGGCTCACCCATGAGTCGTGCGTTTTACTTAGGCGGTCTGACGGCCGCACTTTTATTGTGTCTAGGTTCTTTTGCCGAAGCTGGTCTTTTCGGTCATCACCATCGAGCCAATGCTGGCTGCTGCGAACCAGCTTGCGGTTGCGAGCCAACTTGTGGTGTCGAGCCTACTTGTGGGTGCGAGCCTACTTGTGGATGCGAAACTGCCTGTGAGCCAGCTTGCGGCTGCGAGCCAAGCTGTGGTTGTGAGCCTGCTTGCTGCGATTCCGGTTGCTGCACCAAGAAGCGTTGCTGCAAGCTCGGTACATGGCTTCGAAGCCTTCACGAAGCAAAGATGGCCCGACGAGCACAACGTCGCTGCTGTGAGCCAGCTTGTGGATGCGAGCCAGCTTGCGGTTGTGAGCCAACTTGCGGATGTGAGCCAGCTTGCGGATGTGAGCCAGCTTGTGAACCAGCTTGTGGATGCGAGCCAACCTGTGGTTGCGAGCCATCTTGCGGAATCTAAATCAGCGTGACTTCTGAACTATTCCCCGATAGTTTAGAGACTATGCCACATCGACCCGGCCGGATATCATCCGGCCGGGTTTTTCTTTTTTGTGAGCATATTTTTCTGAGTCGATCACTTTAAGAATTACCGAGATATCCAGGCCCTTGCAGCGCGACGTCGTGGCTCCTGCAAGTCAGGGATTCTACTCGTGTTCGGCCAACCATCGTTCTGCATCAAGAGCCGCCATGCACCCCGTACCGGCTGCAGAAATAGCCTGACGATAATAGTCATCAGCTACATCGCCAGCTGCAAAGACGCCCTCAATGTTCGTTGATGTACGGAAATGGTTTTGCCAAACAACATATTTCTTGGAGGTTAGTTCCAACTGCCCGTTCAGAAATGCTGTGTTCGGCGTATGGCCAATTGCAAGAAATACACCAGCTGCGCTTAATGTGGTTTCTTCGCCCGATTCTGTTGTAGTTTGCAACCGAACACCGGTAACACCATCAGTATCATCACCAAGGACCTCAACCAGTTTCGAATGGTAGTGGATCTCTATTTTTTCACTATCATACGCTCGTTTTGCCATGATTTTACTCGCTCGCAACTCATCTCTACGGTGAATAAGATGAACCCGACTTGCAAATTTTGTGAGATATGTGGCCTCTTCTACGGCTGAATCTCCACCACCAACCACAACCAGTTCTTTATCGCGAAATCTCGGGAGCGCTCCATCGCAGACAGCACAGGCACTGACTCCACGATTCTTAAAACGTTCTTCACTCTCCAAGCCCAGCCAATTTGCGCTCGCTCCTGTTGCCACGATTACACTCCGGGCGCGGATCTCACCGCCTCCTGCACGAGTCAGAGTGAATGGATTTTTAGAAAAATCCACCTCTTGTATGTCGTCCGTAATAACCCGGGTGCCAAAGTTCACTGCCTGCTGCCGCATCAGTTCCATCAATTCTGGACCTGTTACACCTTCTCCAGCGTGGGGCGCCATCATCATTCGACGATCTTGAGGCAACGCTGAATCAAGGAATGCAGCCAGATCACCCGCCGGGAAGCCAGCATAGTTCTCTACTTCGCTTGTCAGCGCCAACTGGCCAAGCGGCAAGGTTCCTGCCATGCGATTCTCTTCAGTAATAGCCCCCTCAAAAACCAGTGGCTTCAACTGCGCTCTGGCGGCATATGTTGCGGCGCACCAACCTGCCGGGCCGCTCCCAATGATGACAACATTCTCGAGTGAATCTTCTGACATTCCTTACTCCCTTGGGATTACTCACGCGGCATGCCCTCACTATTGTGCCCACACCGACGTTCTCAAAAAAAATTTTGCTGCTCGCATGATCATGATAGCTGAAACGCATATTCCTGCGTGTACGCGTCATCTCAACAAATTCTTACCCCTTTTGTCACTCGTTTCAGCCCAACACACCCGCACCGGCACTTTTGCTTCCCTCCCTCCAATTTCCACCCCTTTTTTGGACAGCTACCCAACTCAGCGAACAACGGATTAGTAAAAAAAAAGCAACCGCCCCCTAGCAGACCAGCGATTATTTTTGTAATTTTGACGCACAGTGGTACCATAAATCACTGTTCTGGCCATAAATGGCGTCTAA
>Ga0315321_10004586_pt1 | contig 10600 bp, 10 predicted proteins | sample M180m21515metaG_FD_203464 | JGI IMG/M metagenome (GOLD analysis project Ga0315321, IMG submission 203464) | Ammonia-oxidizing marine archaeal communities from Monterey Bay, California, United States - M1 80m 21515 | ecosystem: Environmental > Aquatic > Marine > Intertidal zone | place: USA... | reverse complement strand
CACCTTTTCACATTCACCTCCAAGGCAGCGATGAGAAACGTGCAGAACCAAGCAATCCACTGCTTGGTTCAGCCCAAAATCGTGCCCGCTGGCGGATTGTGTCCTCTTAAAAACTCCACTCCAGCCATTTCACGCTTGCCGGCAGGTTGGAGTTTCTGGATTTCAATCAGAGAATCCGAAGTTGCCACAATGAATTCATCACGGGGCACAATCTCCCCGGGAACGCGAGCACCAACGGGTTCATCCAAAACCCTGATCTCCTTAATCGCCAAACGAATGGCGGGCTTGGATCCGACCGGCTTGAAATGGGTATAGGCGATCGGCCAAGGTTGCATGCCGCGTACATGACAGTGAACTAGACGGGCGGTCCGATCCCAATTTATCTCTGCATCTGATTTATTAAGTCTGGGAGCTTTGGTGATGGCACGTGCATCCTGCATCTCACCGATTACTGATTCACCATCCCACTGACAGAGCATCTCAACGGCTTCCAGCGTTGCTGCGACCCCTAGCAATGCTAAGCGATCCTCGAGTTCACCAGCAGTTTCTTGCTCATCGATCTCAAGTTCACGACGGGTGATCACCGGTCCGCCATCCAACCGCGGTGTCATATGTATGATGGACACTCCTGTCACCTGATCTCCACTCAAAAGAGCGCACTGAACGGGGGCAGCACCGCGGTACTTGGGCAACAAAGAACCATGCAAATTGATACCGCCCAACGTTGCTGTCTCCAGAGCATCGGGTTTCAAAATTTGTCCGTAGTCGCAAACCACCAGCAATTGCGATTGCTTCTCTGCAACGGCTGCCACAGCCTCCGCTTCGTTGATGCTGGCGGGTGCAAAGACTTCAAAACCATGGGATTCTGCCCAATCACGCACTGGTGCGGGCGGAGGTCCCTTTCGACTTTTAACGATCCGTGCAGGTCGCGTGACCACCATCGCAATTTCATGGCCCGCCAATCGCAATGCATCAAATGATGGAACCGCAAAGGGTCCCGTACCCATTAATACAAGACGCAGGGGAAGCTTTGTCGTGTGATCTGCCAATCTACCTATCCTTCTGGAGAAACCGCCTCACCTCCGATACGGCCCCGGTCGGCAAGGACTTCATATAACGCATCGGTTGGGCGTACGATTTCATGCGTACTTTTCGTACCACTGATTCAATTCCGCGATCAGTTCTTCATCGCTGGCTATGCCTCCTGCCCTGCGTTTGGATTCAAATACTGTTTCCAGTTCATGCAGTTGGTCATCAATTTCGCGTTTTGCTTCTTCGATCATCCGATCAAAAAACATGACCCCATCAAGGTGATCGTTTTCGTGCTGGATCACTCTGGCAAGAAACCCATCGACCACACGATCGATTTGATTGCCTTTGAGATCAAAAGCTTTCAACCGAATCGATTTAGGTCGTTTGACCTGTCCAAAAACCGTAGGCAAACTCAAGCAGCCTTCCTGGCCAGTCACGCTTCCTTTTGGCATTTCCAGTTCGGGATTTATCAGCACCAGCTCTTCACCGTCCCCTCTTTCGCCAGAAGGATTTGCGACAAAGATTCGGAGCGGCAGATTGACTTGATTTGCTGCCAGTCCCACACCCTCAGCTTCATACATCAAGTCCAACATCTGAGCTGCCATATTCCGCAGCTCCTTGTTGACCCGTCGTATCGGTTTACTGCGAACGCGTAGAGTGGGGTGAGGATAGGGTATGATGCTGAGTTGCATGTCGGACCGTGTCGTAACAAAAACCAAGTGATAACAAAGAAGGGAGCGTGTGCAATTTCCGCCGCTTGTCTATCGCCTACAGCAGGTGCCCTGCTTTGGCGAAGCCAAAATTGGGGTATCCCACGCAATTCCCTCGAATGACCAAGGCACGTAAGGATGACCGATCTACTGCCAATTGTGCAGGGGATTGGCTAAAAACCGTGCTGAAATCTCTTATCCGGCCCCACTTTTGGCCTCGCTCCCGCTGGACAGAACGCACTGTTTCCACCAACATCGTCGCATGGTCAATGAACTCGCTACAGAATTGTTTCTGAAATCAACCGCACGGGCTAAACAACTGGGCTGCCGTATCGAATCGGTTGCAGGTGCCCAGATTTTGGACGCGGGAGTCAACACTCGCGGATCCCTGCAAGCTGGCCGAATGTTGGCACAGCTCTGCATGGGAGGGCTCGCAGAAATTGCCTTACTGCCCGCTGATTCCACGTTGCTCGTGTCCAACAACCTCGTTCGGGTGCAAACCGATGATGCGGTGATCGCTTGCTTAGGCAGCCAATACGCAGGATGGCCAGTATCCACGGACGATTATTTCGCGATGGGTAGTGGCCCCATGCGGCTTTATCGCGGCCGCGAGGAAACGCTTCTTCACTTGAAGTTGACCGAGTCCGGCAACGGGCCAGTCGTCGGAATTCTCGAGAGTGAAACCCTGCCCACAGAAGCTGCCATCGAGCTCATTGCACAAGAGTGTGGCGTGCCAACAACCGAACTGCGTCTCGCAGTGGCTCCTAGCACTTGCATTGCGGGCAGCTTTCAGGTCGTTGCTCGAAGCATCGAGACCGCAATGCACAAACTTCATGCACTCAAATTTGACGTCAACAAGATCACCTCAGCGACCGGAACGGCCCCATTACCCCCACCAGCGAAAACCGGGGATACCGTGGGAGGCATCGGAAGAACCAATGACGCCATGCTTTACGGCGCCACGGTCACTTTCTGGGTCGACGCAAGTGACGATGAAATCGAAGCAGTGGCAAGCGATGTGCCAAGCTGCTCGTCACGTGACTACGGCCGCCCATTTGCGACTATCTTCAAAGACTACGAGTACGATTTTTATAAAGTCGACCCCCTTCTTTTCAGTCCAGCTTCCGTCACGATCCACAGCCTGCAGAGTGGAAACACATGGAGTCATGGCCGAATTGATACCGATATCCTGCGAAAATCGTTTATTTCAAAATGAGTCAGCTCCGCATTCTCTGCTTGGGCGCCGGAGATGGATGGCACTCAAACCAGCTTTCCAACGCATCGGCTGAAGCTGGTTGCCGAATTGATTTCGCAACCTATGAATCATTACAAACAGTAATGATCAACGGAGATCCAAACCATCAATGTGAAGCAGGCAACTTGCGTGATTTTGACGTACTGTTAACCCGCACCATGCCCGCAGGTTCTTTAGAGCAAATCACGTTCAGACTCGCAGTGCTTCACGCACTGGTCCATGACCAGACGCTTCCTATCATCAATCCACCGGATGCATTAGAAGTTGCGATCGACAAATTTGCGACGCTACAGCGGGTATCCGCACTCGGATTCCCAACTCCCGACACCGCGGTTGTTCAATCACGACGCGACGCGTTAGATGCGTTCCAGATGTTAGGAAGTGATTGTGTTGTGAAGCCCATCTTTGGCGGCGAAGGGCGTGGCGTGATGCGAATCCGAGACCCTGAACTAGCTTGGACCACTTTTTCAACTTTGGAAAATCTGGGTGCAGTTTGCTACGTTCAGAAATTTGTGCCCCCCGGCGGATCTGACACTCGCCTGCTGGTCATTGGTGACACCGTGCGGGGCATTCAACGCACCAACGACACCGAGTTTCGAACGAACGTCTCAAGTGGGGGACACTGCCAAGCTATTGACCTGAATGAGCAACAGGTGGAGATGGCACAAACCATTTGCAAAGACATTGGACTTCGATTTGCATCGGTAGACTTGCTGCACTTTGAGGGCGGTGAAGCAAAAGTGATCGAAGTCAATGCGATTCCAGGATGGAGAGGTGCTCAAGCCGTATCGCAAGATTGCATCGCGGACGAAATTATTCAGGAATTGCAGAATCAAGCCGCGGCATTCGGAGTGAAGGTTTCCAAATGAGCGACTCTTTTCCCCCACAAAATGCCCCGAACGACAGTGACGCGACTGCGGCAAGGCGACTTCCCGTCGACGGGAACGTTGCCGGCCGCCTGTCGATGGTTGCCTCTCTGGCTCCGGGGGCCATTGCCATCGCTGAACCCGACGGCCCACCTCAGCCTGATGGACTCCGCAGTTATGCGTTAACCACTTTTGGAAGTCTTGACCAACGCAGCGATGAGATCGCTCGCGGCCTCATCGCATGGGGTGTCCAGCCCGGCATGCGACTCGCCATGCTTGTTCCCTTCGGTGCCGGGTTCATTGAACTCGTTTTCGCACTGATGAAAGCGGGAGTGGTGACGGTGCTTGTCGACCCCGGCATGGGCCGTAAGCATCTGATTCGCTGCCTGAGCGCTGCTGAACCGGATGGTTTTATCGGGATTCCAAAAGCCCAAGCCATTCGCTCTGTGTTGCGACGTCGCTTCCCAAAAGCCAAGTGGAACGTCACCGTTGGACGACGACTTTTCTGGGGGGGTAAGACACTCAAGCAAGTCGCAGACATGGGCAAGGGGCAACAAGAAAGCATTCAATTCCCCCGCGTCGATCGCGCCAATGATGCCGCTGTCATTTTTACAACTGGCAGCACCGGGCCTCCTAAAGGCGTTCTATACACGCATGGCGTTTTCCATGCGCAGATTGACAGGATCCGTGAAAGGTATGACATCCATCGAGGCTCCCGCGACCTCGCCTGCTTTCCACTGTTTGGCTTATTCGATGCGGTAATGGGCGTGACGACCATTATTCCTGACATGGATCCCACCCAGCCCGCCGCCGTCAACCCAGAGCGATTGATCGAAGCAGCGACTCAATGGGAGATCGACCAGGCGTTTGGGTCGCCCGCATTGTGGAACACAGTTGTTCGATGGGCCGAGGCGAACAATGCAACCCGTCCCTTCCCAACTCTCAAAAGAATTCTCTCGGCGGGAGCACCGGTTCCAGCCGAGACGCTTGAAAAGCTAAGAAATCTCGTCGATCCGGAAGCCAATATCATGACTCCCTACGGCTCGACCGAGGCGCTTCCCCTCGCCTCAATCGAGTCGCGTGAAGTCATTGCTGAGACCGGACCAGCCTCTCTCAAAGGCAAGGGCACATGCGTCGGCACGCGGTTTGAGGGAGTTTCCTGGCGAGTCATCGAAATTCAGGACGGACCAGTAACGGATATCCAGGAAACAAAAGAACTGGAACGCGGAAAAATCGGTGAATTGATGGTTACGGGGCCAATGGTTACGCAGAAATATGTTGTGCGATCTGACCAAAACTCTCTTCACAAGGTTTCAGATGGCAAACGCATTTGGCACCGCATGGGTGATGTTGGGTACCTCGATGCCCGTGATCGATTCTGGTTTTGTGGGCGTAAGGCACACCGCGTCACGACAGGCAAGCGGACTCTGTTCACCGTTCCCTGCGAAGCGATCTTTAACGGACATCCTGCGATCTATCGCTCTGCGCTCGTTCCACGTGGGCAACGCCCCAATCAGCAACCGGTGATGATCGTAGAACCGCATCCAGATCAGATGCCGGTCAACGTTGAGGCAAGCGAGAAACTGAGCGAAGAATTACTGGAACTGGCTTCCAGAAACCCACTTACTCGCCGAATCACTGAAATCGTCATTTGGGACAAGCCGCTACCTGTCGACATCCGTCACAACAGCAAGATTTTTCGAGAAAAGCTAGCCGAGCAAATCAACGGCAATAGCGAGATTTGAATGGATACTGAGCCACCGCACGGCGTCTTATCCTTCTTCCAACGCAGCATCAGCCCGCAACGTCCCCGCTCGTGAATAAAAGTGTTCGCAGATCGTTTCGAAGTGGAACTGCAGCCACGCAGGTGAAGTGTAAACGCCGTGTCCAAATAGTTTCTGATGCTCACGGCCCGGCGTCGCCGCGTAGTCCACCAACAGTGTCTTACCATCGGACGACTCTCTGCGTCCCTGTTTCAATTTCTGAAACAAATCTCGCCGGCGTGCTGTTGATTCAAACATTCTGCGTAGCCGACGTTCTACCACGACATCCCGCAACGCAAAGATAGAAGGGATAAAGTCCGTGCCGGCAAGCGCCAAGTGCTGAATATAATCACCTGCCGCCGCTGTAATCACATCACCAACAGACTTTGGAATGACTGCCTTCAGAGGATCGGCCCCGTCGGTAGGGCGGTGCTGCGTAAAGTGCAACAAACGTGGCACCACCCGCTCATTCCATCGGTAGCGCAATGGGGCACCAAAAGTTGCAATGTCAATTTCTCGACTCGGTTTGTGCCCATCGAGCAAAATTTCACGGGCATGCATCCAATCCTGCAAATCCACTTTACTGCGTAACGGACTGTGGTAGTGCAAACGCGTTGCCTTAAAGAAGTACTCCTTTGCCTCATGCGGTGCCGCGGCGATCTGTGACAGCATGGCAAGCAGACTGCCGCCATGGCTGTGGGCCATCACCAGCAACCGCCCCTTTGGATCCATCGAGCTGATTTTGCCTAGCAGCGATACCGCTGCATCAGCTCGTCCAATGTGATGATTTTCACCAGACCAACCGAACCGCTCAACTTTGATCGTGGGCGAACCTTCCGTATTGATTAAATACGACAGCTGCTTCGCATAACCCTCAGTATAATTTCCGACATCGCCGGCGAGTTCATCAAACCAAGCCTTGCTAATTTCGTCAATCCGCGATGCCCTGACTGGAGAAAACCGCTTGACTTCACGAACAAATCCGGTGATATCGCCTCCTGCGAAAGTCCCATGAATTAGCAAAATGTGACGCACATTGGCATCTCTAAGCTGTTTCGCTACCGCAGCAAAACCCGCGTTAGTCGGATCGAATTCCGCAACTACGTCCTCGACTGGTATTCGCGACACCTCACCTCGCGACTCATCAGCCGACAAAGTGTGGTGTGGGAATTGCAAATGCCCACTGGGTGCGCATCGAGCCATGGAAATCTCGTTGGAAGGGCAGATTCATTCTTCAGACATTCCGAGCGTGTTGTTGTATACTGTGCGAAACAGCAACACATCACCGACCGGGAAAATCTGGTCCGAAGAGGTAAGAAAATATCATGAAGAGACGGGAATTCCTCGGGGCCAGCGCCGCTATCTCCTGTGCAATATCACAACCGCAACTAATCATGGCACTTGATCAAGATAACCGATACCGAAAGGAAATCGGAATTCAGCTTTACACGCTCCGCAACCAGATCAATGGAGATGTCGAGGGGACACTGAAATCAGTTGCTGATGCTGGGTACAAGCAGGTAGAGCCGTACGGATTCCCCAATGCCAAACCGATGATCAAAGCAGCCAAAGACAATGGCCTGGCTGTAAAATCATCGCACTTCAACTGGGATTCAGTTGTGAACCCTGATGACAAGGGTGTGATGCCCTTCAAACAAATCCTCGACTCAGCCAATGAGGTGGGACTTAAACACTTGGTGGTTCCTTACCTTGCTGATCGCAACAGAAAGACTCTCGACGACTACCGCACTCTGTGTGAACGTTGCAACCGTGGTGCCGAGGAAGCAAAGAAGGCCGGAATTCAACTCGCCTATCACAACCATGCTTTCGAATTCGAACCCAAAGAAGGCGGTAAAACTGGCTACGAGATCATGATCGAAGATTTTTCTCCTGACATGAAATTCGAAGTTGATGTCTTCTGGATCAAGGTAGGCGGAAAAGATCCCGTCGAACTCTTGAAAACTCTCAAAGGGCGAGTCTCCCAATTGCACCTCAAGGACCTCGACAAAAGTGTCAAGACACCTGAGTACGGTGGTATCCCGAACGAAGCATTCAAGGAACTAGGAAACGGCGTCATCCCGATGGAACCGATCATCGAGGTCGCTGCGGAAACGGGAGTCGACATCTGCCACGTTGAGCAAGATCACTCGCCGAATCCTCTGAACAGCATTCGACAAAGCATGAAATACCTGAAGACATTGTAGCGGGCATGAAGCCACACCCAAGAATTCACTAGCCCCTTACCAAGTTCATTTACACCAGGAAATCAGATGAAAACTCGTTGGTTGATAGCACTTACCTTACTAGCGTCCTTGGGACTGGGAAGCGGAATGACACAAGCAGAGACCTCAGTCGGTGACCAAGTCCCTGACTTCGAACTTATTGGCAGTGACGGAAAAACTTATTCGTCGAAACAGTTCAAAGGAAAGAAGGCGTTCGTCATCGCCTGGTACCCCAAAGCTTTTACCGGTGGCTGAACGAAGGAATGCAAATCGCTCCGTGAGAGCGGTAAACTGATTCGTGATTTCGATGTCGCCTACTTCACCGCAAGCGTCGACCCCGTCAAAAAGAATACAGACTTCGCAAAGAGTCTGGATCTCGACTACCCAATCCTGTCCGATCCTGAAAAGCAGTTTGCTGATGCCCTTGGGTGCCTTAACGCTCGTGGGATGTCAAATCGCTGGACCTACTACATCGGTAAGGATGGAAAGATTCTTTACATCGACAAAGCGGTCAAAGCCGGAGATCATGGCAAAGCTATCGCTGCAAAACTAAAAGAGCTGGGTGTGGACAAGAAATAGTCCTCAAGTTCCGGCGGAACAACTTCGGCCACTCGGTGCCATTGGTGTCGAGTGGTCTTTTTTTGCAATCACTTTTCGTTTCTCACTGACAGACAGCGATGTCCCTTTTTTCCCATTTGACCAGCCTCAAGTGCATCCTCTCGGTTGCAACTCTGACAACGGCCACACTGTCGTCCCACACAATCTTCGCTCAAGCATCCTCCTCTGTTCCCATCGCCCACGCGCACAACGACTATGAACACGAACGCCCACTACATGACGCCCTGCAAGCTGGTTTCACGAGTGTCGAAGCCGATGTTTACCTCGTCGACAATCAGTTGCTAGTAGCCCACGACCGGCGCGACACGACCCCGGACCGGTCGCTTGAGTCTCTTTACCTCAACCCGCTTCGTCAGCATTTCTCTAACCAAACTGACGACTCAACACACAAGACATTCTGGCTGATGATCGACGTGAAGTCAGACGCCATCAAGACACATCGAAAAATCCAGTCAGTGCTGGAGCGCTATCCTGATTTATTTTTGAAAATTAAAAATTCACGATCGAAACAAGTGGACTCCAAAGGCCCTCTTGTCCGTGTGGTGATAAGTGGCAACCGCGCCAAGGAAGATATCCTGCTAACTCAGCCCCGTATTTCAGGGATCGACGGACGTCTTTCCGACTTGAACTCGGAACTCTCGTCCGAGGCGATGCCGTGGATTAGTGACAACTGGCGTTCACACTTTCGCTGGCGCGGGCAAAATGAGTTCCCGAAAGAAGAACGAAACAAACTACGCAAGTATGTCAAACAGGTACACGACAAAGGCCGTTTGTTACGATTTTGGGCGACACCAGACTCGCCTGCACTGTGGGACGAACTTTTGGATTTGAACGTCGACCTCATCAATGCAGACGACTTACGTGGTCTGCAGTTGCACCTACAAAAAAGAGCTCAGCAACACAACTGAGAGCGAAAACACCTCTCAATCTGAAATGCAAACGCATTACTTGTCGAAAACGTCTACGCCGAACGACTTCAGCGTCTCGGTCTGGGCTGCCTTCTTCTTCTCATCGATCGGGTTTCCACCCAGATAAACCTCTAGATAAGGTGCAAACCTTCTGTCGCCTTCAGCATCTTTTTTGCACATTTCAACCAAGGGCCCTAGATCTGCAATCTTGTTACCTGAGACCAACAGCATGTCTAACTCGGGAAGCGTTCCCAGCGGAGCCAAGGAACTCAGTTGATTGCCGGTTAAGTCGAGAGTAGTCAACCAACGCAACTTGCCCACAGGTCCCGCATCCGTCAGCTGATTTCCAGAAGCATCGAGGGACCATATTTTGGTCAGTCCCGCAATAGGCCCAATGTTCTTGAGTTGATTCTGGGCCAGATAAAGTGTGCGGAGATTATCCATCTGCTTTAAGGCGCCGATGTCCTTGATGCTGTTGCCTGAAAGATCCAGTAACTGCATTGCCTTCAGGTCCTTCAAGGGCGACAGATCCACAATTTTATTTTTACCGAGGGCGAGGTATTGAACCCGCTTCAAACCGGCGAGCGGTTTCAAATCAACGATCTCGTTCTCCCCGAGGTCAATCTGCATGATCGCCGTGCAATGCTGCAACCCGTCCAGATTTTTGATTCCTTTCCCAACACCTATCACTCGGGAAATATTGGCAACGTCAGATTTTGTGATCGGTTCATCATTATTTCTCTTTGCATAAACTTCCTTGCGCACAGCAGCCTCGAGCGCCTTGTCTGAGAAAATTGCAACTGGCTTCGGTGGTGGCTCCTTCTTTGCCTCCTTCTCCTTCATCTCTGCAGCTTTCTTGTCTGCTGCTTTCTTGTCTGCTGCTTTCTTATCTGCTGCTTTCTTATCTGCTGCTTTCTTATCTGCTGCTTTCTTATCTGCTGCTTTCTTATCTGCTGCTTTCTTATCTGCTGCGGCTTTCGCTTCGCTCTCTTTGGAATCCGCCGCCTTTTTGTCCTCTGCCGCTTTGTCCTCTGCGACCGCCACATCAGCAGAGTTCCCGCCCCCTTTGGCTGGCACGTCTTGGGCAGACAAACAAGCGGACCAGGTCAACAACAGCACGCCGGAAGTCGCGGCACGAAACAACATTTTCTGAGTAAAAGAAGGCATGCGAATTACTCTCGTATGCAAGCAGGTGGGGGTAAGCAGAATTGCGCAGGGCCCCAGTT
>Ga0315321_10004582_pt1 | contig 10611 bp, 12 predicted proteins | sample M180m21515metaG_FD_203464 | JGI IMG/M metagenome (GOLD analysis project Ga0315321, IMG submission 203464) | Ammonia-oxidizing marine archaeal communities from Monterey Bay, California, United States - M1 80m 21515 | ecosystem: Environmental > Aquatic > Marine > Intertidal zone | place: USA... | reverse complement strand
GGGAGAGAGCGTGTTTATATGGCCCGAAAAATTTGGTAAACGCTTTAAAGACTTTAACGATATTGCTATCGAATGTAAGGTAGATGAGATAGGCTGGGAATTTATAGAAAAAAATACCTTCGATGGACTCGAAGGTATTGTAAGATTGAGTGAGATTAAAAAATCGGTTAATCTTAAACGTGCTTAAACGTTGGGTTGTCAGTCTGAGCTAAATACCCTCTAAAGGATTCAGCTAAAGAAGCTAATTCAGTAGCAACACGAGCAATTTTACGCTGCTCAGATTGCTTCATTCTATCAAAAATAGTATCAGCTTCTGCTTGAGATAAAGCAGACTGTATAGAGTTATCCTCACCATTCAAATAGTGTAAGAACTTATCCATTTCACTAACCCAACCAGTAAGTTCTGTTCTCATTTTTGCAGCATGCTCGGATTGCGCTTTTGCCGCTTGAACTGCAGGATCCGCTTCAACCTCAACCTCGTCAACTTCCATATCAACATCAAAATCATCAGCTTCAGTATCTACATCAAGTTCAGCCTCAAAAGCCTTTTCTTCTTCTGTTGCCTCTTCAAGCGTTTTAAAAAATCTCTTTTCGAACTTTGTCATGTAATTATTTATGCTCGAGCATAAATATTTTAAGCATGAATAACGGTTATTATCCATATAGTACAGGAATCGCGTCTTCTCCAATAGATAAACAGTTGGGCGTTGATAGTCAAATAGCGAAATATAAGGATGATGAAAAAATGCAAAAGGCAGATAAGCAGCTGCCACATGAATTAGCTAGAATTACTGAACTTTTAGGTAATACCTTTGTGTCTTTATCACAGCTTAGATCAATGTTAGAGCTAGCAGTACAAAATAAAGAATTAGACCAGTTAGGTGTTAACAAGATAAAGGAAAAAATAGATAAAGTAAATGAAATAATACTTGATATACCAGAAGATTTGGATATACTAGGTATATGATAATTGTTAAGTCATTATTTATAACTAGTGCTATATCTTTTCTGTTTGGATTCGGCTTCCGTAATATAACAGGATTTTGGGAAGCTTTTTCTATAGCTTGTGGGTTACAAGTAGTAACTGCATTTGTTTATTCGTCGTATAAAATTACTGCTAATAAAGACACCACACAAGAGTTTGATGCACAAATAAAGGAACTTTTAGATATGTCTAGGGTGACTTTTGAGTGTCCTTGTAACAACAACCGCATGACAGAAGAGATATTTGTAGGGGTTGATAATATTTTTAAATGTGAAAAATGTGGTAATGATATTAAAGTCGATACTAAGATAGAACCGGTGCTTCAAACTACCCCAGTTGATATAAAGGGTGTTTCTTTTGATGGTCTTTTAAAAGAAAAAGAAGAGAAGGAACAATGATATAATTAGTATATGAATAGTATTAAACTTAATAAAAAAGACGGATCAACAGAATATATGGATATAGACGAATTTGCTCGTTGGGCATGTTTAGTCGAAGCAGTAAGTACTGTCGGTGAAAAGCTAGACGCTGATGGTGTACCAGCTGATAATGGTAAATGGGTAAAGCCTCTTGCATTCGAAAAATACATTAAAGAGCGTTTCCATGCTATGAGAGCAGATGTAATAGTGGAGGCTACTCTTGGCCGTATCTAGTTAACAAAATGAAAATTGCAGTTGTTACTGGCTCAGCTGGGCTGATTGGGTCAGAATCCACCAAAGCTCTTCATGAAGAGGGATTCATTGTTGTTGGAATTGACAATGACCTTCGTGCTTACTTCTTTGGACAGGAAGCATCAACTGATTCGATAAACTCTGAACTTCAGGAAAAGCTTCCAAATTACCTTCCTCGTAAAGTTGATATTCGCGACTTTGAAGCGGTTAAAGAGGTCTTTGAGGAATTTGGATCGGACATCAAATTGATTGTTCATACTGCCGCACAACCTTCGCATGATTGGGCGGCTAAGGAGCCGTTCACCGATTTTGGAGTAAATGCGAATGGGACTTTAAATCTTCTCGAGGCTACCCGCCAAGTTTGCCCGGAGGCGGTCTTTATTTTCACGAGTACGAATAAAGTTTATGGTGATACACCGAATCATCTTCCATTGATTGAATTAGAGGAGCGATGGGAAATCGAAAAGTCACACCCCTTCTATGTCGGAATTGATGAATCAATGTCGATTGATCAATGCAAACACTCTTTGTTTGGAGCGAGTAAGGTGGCAGCAGATGTCTTGGTTCAGGAATACGGTCGCTATTTTGGAATGAAGTCTGGTGTCTTCCGAGGAGGTTGTCTCACTGGACCCGCCCATGCCGGAGCAGAGCTTCATGGTTTTTTGGCTTATCTCATGAAGTGTATTGTGGAGAGGCGACCTTACCGAATTTTTGGATATAAGGGAAAGCAAGTCCGTGATAATATTCATGCGCACGATTTGGTTTCTGCATTTCTGCAATTTTATGAGAATCCACGGGTAGGAGAAGTTTACAACATGGGCGGCAGCCGCCATTCTAATTGCTCAATGCTGGAGGCGATTCGGATCGGTGAGGAGCTCTCAGGAAATAAGCTCGATTACACCTATCTCGATGATAATCGGGTTGGAGATCATATTTGGTACATTAGCGATGTACTAAAATTCCAGAACCACTACCCAGATTGGAGCTACAAATATTCCATTAACGATATCTTAGGAGAGATTTACGAGGCTTGTGCTAGTTAATTAAGAATATTTAGCAGCAACCACAAGAGCCACACGATCCACTAGAACTTGGCGTTATACTTGGTGTTTGAGTTGGAGTTCCTGTCGGGGTGCCAGTTGGTGTAGGTGATGGTGAAGGGCATGATGAACTCGGTGATATACTAGGAGTTATACTTGGTGTAATACTAGGCGATATACTTGGCGATACACTCGGTGTTAAACTTGGTGTTAAACTTGGTGTTTGAGTTGGTGTTTGAGTTGGTGTTTGAGTTGGAGTTCCTGTCGGGGTGCCAGTGGGTGTAGTACTCGGTGATATACTCGGTGATATACTAGGCGATATACTTGCCGAAGGTGTTATACTCGGCGTTATACTCGGTGATACGCTAGGTGTAATACTTACCGAAGGTGTTATACTCGGTGATATACTAGGCGATATACTAGGCGATATACTTGCTGAAGGAGTAATACTTAACGAAGGTGTTTGAGTTGGAGTTCCTGTCGGGGTGCCAGTGGGTGTTTGAGTTGGAGTTACTGTCGGGGTGCCAGTGGGTGTAGGTGATGGTGATATACTAGGCGATATACTAGGCGATATACTCGGCGATACACTCGGCGTTAAACTTGGTGTTTGAGTTGGAGTTCCTGTCGGGGTGCCAGTTGGTGTAGGTGATGGTGATATACTAGGCGATATACTAGGCGATATACTCGGCGATACGCTAGGTGTAATACTTGGCGATACACTCGGCGTTAAACTTGGTGTTTGAGTTGGTGTTTGAGTTGGAGTTCCTGTCGGGGTGCCAGTTGGTGTAGGTGATGGTGATATACTCGGTGATATACTAGGCGTTAAACTCGGCGTTAAACTTGGTGTTTGAGTTGGTGTTTGAGTTGGAGTTCCTGTCGGGGTGCCAGTTGGTGTTTGAGTTGGTGTTCCTGTCGGGGTGCCAGTGGGTGTTTGAGTTGGAGTTCCTGTCGGGGTGCCAGTGGGTGTAATACTCGGTGATACACTTGGCGTGATACTTGCTGTTGGTGTTACAGTAGGGCTAGGTGTAATACTTGCTGTCGGTGTTACAGTTGGTGTTTGAGTTTGAGTTGGTGTTACAGTTGGTGTTTGAGTTTGAGTTGGTGTTACAGTTGGTGTTTGAGTTGGTGTGACAGTTGGTGGTGGGGATGGTATAGGGTAGGAAGATGAGGATGGGGTAGGTGATGGGGTTATTGATGCTGTTACACTAGGTGTGGGAGCTGGAGTTCCTGTCGGGGTGCCAGTGGGTGTAGGTGAGGGAGTTACAGGTGGGGTATTACTAGCTGAAGGTGTAATTGAAGGTGTAATTGAAGGTGTAATACTTGCTGTCGGTGTTACAGTTGGTGTTGGAGAAGGTAGTGGTACTGTTGGACAATTTAAATTAAACTCCCAATCCTTATTACCAAGAGGGCTAAAGACTTTTACAAACGCCGGTATAGTATCATTATAGTTTGCAACTGATACAGTCTTCGATCCCTCCAAAGGGGTATAGACATAAGGATAGCCATCAGGTGCAATATTTAAATTGGTAAAGTCAAACCCTTTGTTAATTAAAGCATTAACAAAAGCTCCTCTCGATGAGCCGGTATAGTTATATGTAGAATTACCTATATATTGAGTCTGTATAATTATATTATTATCATAGATTACAGTGTATCTATCTGGACCTGTTTCAGAGCGATATACAAGAGTCAAACTCTTTGTAGTAGGAGTTGCCGAAGGTGTAATACTCGGGGTTGGTGTTGGGGTTACGCTCATTGTTTACTGTGATTTAGTATTTACTTTAGTTGTTGCAGGGTAGTCTCTATATAATCCACACTCAAAATTTATATCTTCACCACAATCAACTTCTCTTATAGGACACTCTAAGTAAACTTCCCAATTAGAAGCAGATAGTGGGTTGAATATTTCAAAAGTGCCTCGAGCTTTATCGGTATCCTTGAAAAAGGAACTTATAACTGATGTCGTAGTACTAACTACCGGATAACCGTCATTAGCGTTTACTGTACTAGGTTGAGATGTTGTATAGCTATCAAGGGAGTTAATAAAGGCTTGTCTTTGACTACCGCCTATTTCATAATCGCTACTACCTAAATATCCTGTATCCATAATAGTATCACTATCATAAGTCAAAATAAATCTAACTGGTTTTCCGTCAGGATTATTTACTTGATAGTCTACATTACCTATTGTTGCAGATAAGCTATAAAGTATTGTATTTGGAAAATAAGTGCCTGGATTACTATTACTATTACCGGATAGCCCGCAATAAGCGTTAGGGCAGCCTATATTAGGCTCTATACCCAAAAACGGTAATAACTTATTACTTTCTTTCTCCGCGACTCCGTTTTCTATAGGTGGTCCAAGAGCTGTTGAATCTAAAGAATATACAGATAGAGGTGTAAATGTATTTTCAAACGTACTGGATAGAACATCTGTTATCGTTTTGCCTTCGACATGAAAATTACTAATATAAACCTCAACATTAGAGTTACTACCAGTTAGCGGCTTACTAACAGTTATACCTGGTCGGTAAAGAGTATTGGTATCGAAGGATAAGCTAGTTATATCTTTAGTAAGTATATTAGTAAAGTCATTATCTGACTCACCTTTATAATCAACGTAAATTGCCCTACCGTAATTACCTAATCTACCGCGTAATGTTTTTACTCCATCACTTAATATATCAAACGCATCTATTGATACGTTGGAATCCTGGTAACTATAACCAGAAGCTTCATCACCTCTTATAGATATAGAATTTAGCTTTCTGCCAGAAAGTGGAATACCTGAACGAGTAGTAGAATCTTCATAAGTCTTTTCTAAAGCATAAAATCCATGTGTATCAAATCCTACACCCAATATACCACCACTCAATCCACGTGATCTTATATCACCTGAAGCGCCACCAGCATATCCTAAATCATCACCAACACCCCCACCTGTTAAAGGTATTGTAGCGTTTTGCAAAAACATGGTAAATCCTAACCCATCACCCGCATTCCAATTTTTAACCTCATAATTAAATGACCAGGTTATATCATAGGAAGGTGATACACCATCTTCGAAGACTGCGAGAGAAGTAGCAGATAGTGGTAAGGCTGATAACGCTGGTGATGTATAAGGTTCTGGATTATAGTTATAGTAATTTTCTAGATTAAAATCTGTTAAAGTGTAACCAGACGCAGCGAATCCCCCAGCCGCTGCATAATCTGTATCAACGTCTGTTATTAGACGGTTTATATCATTATAATTACGTGGTGAGCTTATAAACGGTCCAGAACCTACATAATGAAAGAGTCCTAATAATACAACTTCATTATTTTGAAGCATCAATAAAGGGCTCCCAGAATCACCTGGCACGTTGTTATAATTCCATAATTTCGCCGTACTATCAGTCGCCGTGTTAACAATGAATTGAGCATACCCGGCAAGAGTGTAATTGTTAGGATCCGGATCAATAAGACTTGCAAAATTTACAACACTTAGTTTTTTAACAGAAGCTAACTCAGTTTGATTTGTATGTAATACTAATACTTCTTTGTCGGTTCGATAATCCCTCCAAAATGTATTACTCATGAAATACTCACTGTTAAAATACCTATATGCGTCTTTAGGTAATACCTTTACTACATCTATAGTCTCAGGTAAATCGGATTCTAGAAGAGCAATACCGTAATCACCATATGTAAGAGGTACGTTTTTAACAGCTACTATCTCTCTAGTTACAAGTGTATTATCTTTAGTTACAAAATAAACAGTATCACCTGCTACATAGCCAGCATGCTTGCTGTATACTACATGTCGTTTCGTAACCGCAGCTCCACCTATCTCAGTATCTGTCCTATCATTCCACGCGACGACACCAGTTATACCATCAAAATTATAGACCCAGCTGCTTGTATTTCGAGTTAAACTTCCTACTGAAGTATAATCACTAAATATAGCTCTATCAGTAAAGGGACTCTTACCGTCAATTGCAGATAAAATTGAGCTTGTTGAGGTCTCTTGTAGTAATTGGACTGGATTAGACATTTACGTTATTATTTAATCTGATGGACAAATACCAGAGTAAAAGATTCACCAGACTTTATAGTAGATTTGTGTACGAGTATATAACCTATTTTTTTGAGCTCATAATAGATAGTTCTAAAATAGTCTCTTTTGATGTTAACGACAAGACTCCTACGATTTTTATCTTCAAGTATAAAATCGGTAAATTCCTCTAGAAAGGAGCTAGCTCGTTCCCGTACATCCACCTTAATATTTAATCACTTTGCAGTGCTTCTACTATTTGGTTAATTTTATTATAAAGTGGGAATACCTCTGCATACCCTAAATCACTAGATATGGTAAAAGGATACGACTCTATTAACTTCTGAAGAATTTTAAAATCTTCCGGCGTTACACCATCAACAACTAACTCGTCCATAAGCTAATTTAATGTAACTTTTCTAGAAATCAAAGGCCCCATTCAAACTTTACAAGCCCATCAGCTGTATTAACTGTAAGGCCATTGTGTCCACCTGCACCAGCCCCGGCAACATTATCTGATCCCCAGAAAGAAGCAGTAGCTCCTACCTCTTCACCACTTTGGTTTGTATCCCAACCACCACGGCCACCATCAATTACATGACCACCTAAAACGTATGCTGACTGACCTCCTGCTAGACCTGTACCGTTTGTTGAAAGATTACCAGTATTAGTACTGCTGTCCGGCTCCCCATTGGATGTTTGCGTAACAGCACCTAATGATCTTGCAAGCTCAACACTATCAATAGAAATGAACGATGGGTTACCTGAAGCGCCATTTGCTCCGGTAGCACCTGCACCTACTGTAATATCAATATCTGTACCGATAGGAGCTGAAAGAATACCAGTAACGGTGGCAGCAGCACCACCTGTACGTGTCCCACCTTTTGAACCAGAACCTGTTAACCAAAATTTAGTATACTCAGCTAAAGTAGTAAAAGTATAATCACCAGCAGTTGAATTAGCAGTAATACCAGGCGTTCCGGTGCTTAATACAAGATTACCTGATAGAGGTGAAACTGCTGAAGTCTCTGCTGTTCCGTTAACAGTTAATGCTAGTGGTGATTTGACTTGAATTGTTGATTGTGCTAAACTATCAGGTATCGCCTTAATAATAAACAATGCGCCTTTTGCACTTAATGAACCAGTACCTGTACCAATGTTTAGTGTTGTAGATCCAGCAGGATCAGACGCAACCCCATATAAAGCAGCGTCAGTGTAGTTTGGTAATTTAAAGTTAGTAGCATTACCACCAAATTCAGAACCAATTATATTATAAAGTTCTGGATATGTTGCAGCAGCAACTGTCTGCCCGTTGCACAATAGCCAACCTTCAGGAGCAGCGTTAGCAGATACATATGGCATAATTGTACCTACTGGAATAGGACCTGCAGTAGAGTTAAAGAAAAACGTAGAGGATTGATCAGGTACTTTCCATGTAAGATTACCTGATACATCTGTACCTAAAAATTTATTACTTCCTACACCACCAACAGGGAAAGTATAATCAACCGCGTTAATACTAAGCTTTTGCGGTAAATTAAGATAGGTTGTACTATTAGGTGTAATCCTATCTACTGAAATATTTGTACTGCTTAATGCAACCCTACCATTTGTATCAATTTCTAAAGAATTGCCTAATGCGTCAGCATGAATATTGTTAGCGGATAAACTACCAACCTTAATAGTACCATCTGCATCATTAATTGTAATAGTACCATCACCAGCTGTTAAAATTCTACCTGCAGATAACCATGAGGAAGTGGTTTTAATATAAAGTATATTACTTGTAGAGTTATGGGCGTAATCCCCTTCAACTGCATCTGCTATTGTAGTGTGATCTACACTAGATCCCTTGTATCTGTTACCGGTAATAATACCACCAGCTGTGGTACCATCACCTACGTATAATCGTTTACTATCTTCTGTATATCCTAACTCACCTTCCGATAGTATAACATTTTTACGATCTCCATCAACCCCCCTTCTTACGAGAAGCTTTAACAAAGTATTTTCTAGAATTTCAATTTTTTTTGCCATTTTTTTAATTAGTTAGGTACTTTAAATACAGGTATTGCTACAACACCATAATCTCCTGTATCAAACTGAATAAATCCAGCAGAAGAAAGATTTACAGAAGCAGTAGAGGTTCCGGTACTATTAGCAGATGTAGCTGCTATTAATGTGCCCCCACTCCATGGAGCGCTAGGATATTGGTCTAAATAACCTCTATATGCAGGAGTTGTTCCTGTTATATTTTGAACTATTGTTGAAGCACGAGAAGAAACACGTCCATATATATCGTAGTTTATAGCATCTAGTGGTTTTGTTAAACCATTACCTATAGTTGCGAGATTTAAAACATTACCTGACACATTAAGTGTGGCACCTACACTACTACCCTTGAGAGCATTTGCATCAACTACCCCAGCTGGGACAGAAGCTATTTCTAACTCACCACTTGGAAATGAGAAAGTGCTAGTTGCATCTATACTTATTGTCGTGCCACCACCACCTTGAACACCATTACCAAAAGAGGAAGTAGCAATATGATTTTCATCTATTGTTAATACTGATAATTGATTAGTAAGGGTGTTAACCGTTAGAGTAGAGTTATCAACATTTGCAGAAAGACCTGCAGTTGCATTTAATCCAATTGCGCCAGATGAATATACAGAATCAGGGTGTAAATTTCTAGCAGAAATAGCGTTATCAATAACATGTAATTTATTAGAAGCGTTATAATCTATAGTGTTTGCATCAGGTACTGATCCAATAAATCCCCAGCTCGATAATACAGAGTAATCAGTACCGGATAGCTGATATAGAAAGTTGTTTTCATATACTAAGTCACCAGTCGTGGCTGTTGCTAAAGCAGTTCTAGAGCTAATAGATAGAGGTGGGTGAACTATATTACCTGTAATGTTACCACCTGATGTAAATCCATCACCTACCCAGATACGCTTATTATCAGTTGTATACCCAAGTTCGCCTTGCTCGAGAATAACTGAAGTTCTTTGGGCTTCAGTACCTCTTCTAATTTTAAGTTTTACTATTTCAATATCTGGCATTTTTCTAAATTGTTAAGCTGTTCTCTTCCATACATACAAACCAAACGATGGTGGTGTGTTATTGTGAGCGGTTCCACCGCCAGTAGCTGATGATGTTAGTGAAATAGAATAGTCAGCGTTTTTATGACTGCCTACCCTCTGGTGTGGTGTTGGATTAGAAATACCGGTATAATCTTTATGATCTACTATAGTGTCGTGCGTATGAGCGGGTAGTTCAGCTTCCGTGAGAGTATGTTTATATTTCCCTGTTGAATCATTACCGGCTGGAACTGCTTGTGTATTAGTACCATCGTTACCTGTACCGACACCGGCAATAAATCTTCCTTCTGCTTCTTGTGTCCAGGTTGTTCCAGAGAACCTAACTCCGGGATTTGTATTATCAGCAGAAAATATAACAGCCCCTACAGGGTAAAGTGCATCTATAAAACTAGAACCTAAATCACCATCAATATCGATTCCTTCACCAGCTTGACCAATCTTTAATGAGCTCTTATTACCAAAACCATCATATACATACTGCAACCCACTAGCAGGTATAGGCTCTCCTTTAGCATGTAGGACTCCAGGATATGTATCACTAATGTTTGTATTAGTTAATGATGTAGTTGCCATACAGTTATTTATAAGCTAAAGCCATTTATCCAATTAAATTAGTATTATACCCTGAGAATTATATGCTGTTTGAACAGTAGGACCAGCATCAGGTAAAACCAGATTAGTTATCTTACTTTGAACATCATAAATCTCTGAAAAGCATCTGTTTATTACCCCAACAAGACTTTCTTCATTGGTATGTATAAACATATTTTCTAGA
>Ga0315321_10004580_pt1 | contig 10614 bp, 5 predicted proteins | sample M180m21515metaG_FD_203464 | JGI IMG/M metagenome (GOLD analysis project Ga0315321, IMG submission 203464) | Ammonia-oxidizing marine archaeal communities from Monterey Bay, California, United States - M1 80m 21515 | ecosystem: Environmental > Aquatic > Marine > Intertidal zone | place: USA... | reverse complement strand
CGAATTCAGTTGCACCCTTGCCGGCATCTCCGATCTCGAGCTTCGTATTTATGATGATGAATTTCTCAATCATTACAGCGATGCGACCCTGACATTCCCCTGTGAAGCGGGAGCGTTTATCAGTCAACCGATGCTGATGCACGGCCTGTATCGCACCCGCTGGGTGGCGCTCGACGAGCAAGGTTTTGAGGTAGCAAGATCAGCACTGGAACCGCTCGATGTCACCTTGGTGACCTCTGCTGTTGTTGCACCCGCCACCTTTGTCGTGACCAGCCCCGCTCCGCTCCCTCAGGGTGATCTTGAACTGACACTGGAGTGGGACACCGACCCAAGCTCCTTCTTCACCGCTGGCACCTGCGGCTCTGCAAAAGTCGACAGCCTAAAGTTCCGCGTTTTGGATGGGTTCGGAGCTCTCCTGAGCGAAGGCGACGCCCCCTGCACCGAGAGCCTCATCTTCGAAGATCTCGCATACGGGGACTACTCAGTGGAGATCGTAGGCTTGCTCGACGGAGTCACTTACTGGAATACCCTGTGCAGCCCCTTATCGCTGAGCGCACCGCAAAGTGGGTATATCTGCAGCATCGATCGCACTGACTTCTAGAGCGAGAACCCCGGGGACCGGCCCTCTCCTCGAGAGGGCTTTGTCCCTTGATCCCGGGCGCACTCTCTTGCCAGCCAGTCCCGAGATGACTACACGTGAGGGGCCGTGTTTCGCTTTCCTCGACTAACCCCCTTCGTCAAAAAGATGCTGATCGGTCTCTTTGGCGCCTTTATCGCATCCGTTGTTCTTGAGAACTGGCTCGATGTACCGGTTGGGCGTCTGATCGCGCTGCAGGCCGGGAATCTCGGCTGGCCTACATTATGGCAAGTCTTCACCTACCCTGCGTATTACCCTCCGCAGGCCGTCGTCTCGCTCCTGCTCAGCTTGGTTTTTCTGTGGTGGATGCTCGCTCCCTTTGAAGAGCGCTATGGCGCACGCCGTACGATGCAACTCTGCCTAGCTGCAGTCGTCTCCGGCGGGAGCGCAGTGCTCGTGGTCAGTCTCTTCGGCCCTGGACGAGGTGAAGTCCTCTTTGGCAGCAACGTGATCATTCTGGCGGCCATTGCGGCTTTCGTCTGGCCGATGCGGCATCAGCAAACGCAGATCAGCGTCTTTGGTGTTCTGCCCATGCGCCCCATCCATTTGCTCTACGGTATTGTCGGTTTGAGTTTTCTCTTCTTCCTCGCGAATCGCCACACCGCACAGTTTGTGGCGGATCTCGGCGCCATCGCGGGCGGCATCGGCTTCGTCGAATGGATGACGAAACCCCGGCCACGAGGCGGTTCAGGCCGTCGCAAACCGGCGCCAAAGAAGCGCAAGTTCGAGGTCATCGAAGGGGGCATTCATGAAGACGATAAGCCCCGCTGGCTCAACTAAGCCCGAAGAGACTCAGGGCGCCATGACCGGCGGCTGTCCATAGAGGCAGCTCGAATCCTCAAGGCAGTGGTGACCCGAAGGGTTCGTTCGGTAAAGCAGCTCGCGCCCTTGAGACGCGAAGTACCACGCGATCAAATTCGCGAGGTACTCGCCCTCATCCCACACCTTCGATCCGTCGATAGCATCGAAGCCGTGCTCACCATTCGGACGCACCATCGCGTTCAGGAACCCCGAATAACTTTGGCCAGCCTGCAGCCCCCACACCAAGGTGTCGTCAGGCCGCGTCATGGGACGGCTCGCACGCACCCACCTCAAGGGAACCGCTGGACGCGGTGCCTGATAGGCCGGCGTGTCTCCTCCCGGAGCAAGCTGACCTCCACCGTCGGCCCGGAACCACTGCTCTCCCTCACCGAGGTCATCGACATCGAAGAGGAAGTTGTCGCGCTCAGCCGTGGGCACGCGGCCCAATCGAGCGACGCCCTCAAGCACGTAGTTATCGACCAACATCCGGTGAGGGCTGCGATAGCCATGCGAGTCGACGAACGAGGCGGGGGCCCGATAATCACGGAATACATCGGGAGCGTCCATCGGCATGAAGGGCAGGACTCCTGCCGCTCGCGCGTAGGCATTGCCTGCGCTGATGGGCACGTTCATGTCCCCGATCGTGTTCATCACCAGAACGTTGCGACGCACGCCAGCGCCATCACGCACGTCAGGAGCGCTTACCGGATCGAGGAAGATTCCCCGAGCATACGCGCCAGGATCCCCCGGCTCGAGTGCGATTTGCGCCAACGCAAGGAAACGCCTCAGGTCCGGTGTCTGCCTCGGCAGGCCGTAGCCTTCGGTCGGAGTGACAAGCGCATCACCCACGTTCCAGGAACGACCGCGGTAGAGGGCGCAACGCTCGCATTGCCCCTCCCCATCACCCGTGCTGACGCCAAACTCCGTAATCACTCCACGAAGCTCAGGCCTCTCGCCGATCCAAGTGCACGATTCTCCGTAAAGCATCTCGTCACGCCCGCCTACGTAGATCTCCACCTGAAGCACATCTCCGGTGTCGGAGGGAATCCCGATACGAAGCCGAGACTCCGCATCGGCGGCTGCACAGCGTGACTCTCGATTCGATAGATTCCTTACCACCACCACATCGTTTGGCTCCAGCTCATCGTCGGCGAGACACGCAAACTCCGTCGTCCAGGTGTCGTTCACATCCGGCACCACAAAGCGGAAGGAATGCTCACCCGCCTGGCATGAGCTGTTACGCGAGGGCCCCTCGGTATTGACGACGCTCGTCACGAGCGGACCCATCGTCCTGAGGATCACCGCTTCTCGCACACCACCCTGCGTGCTCCGTACGCCCACGTCGATAAGGCCGCCCGCCCCCGCCGTCGGTGCGGCTGCGGTCAATGCTGGCTCGGCCCCCGCAAGCAAAGCACTGAGAATCCCGCCTAGGGACTGCCCCCACGCGTAGTAGCCATTATTCCAGCCGCCGATATCCGGACGACCATCCCCGTCAAAGTCTCCGGCCACATCCAGTATGCCATCACCATCGAGATCACCGGTGAACTCTTGAACATCAGCGGCACCGTCCAGAGGCGCGATGGTACCGGGGGCGTAACGTCGCAACCCGTCGCCTTGCGCTTCTCCGAAGTTACGGAGAATCCGAATGGCCTGCATATGATCGAGAACACTCTGCCGGACAACATCTCTGGTGTGGAACACGTAAGAGGTCCAGTAAATGCCGGCGCTATCCTTCACGCCATCCCCATTGAGATCTCGTGCTCGATCGGTGAGCAAAGCCTGCGACATCCCATAGAGGCATCGCTGTGAGAAAATCGCCTCTACCGCTAGCTTCAAGAGCGGATCGATACCGAGACCGTGCCCCTGCGCGTCGATCCCCACGGTGCTGAGACCGTGCTGCGCCATCAGTCCACCGAAGCCGATCGATTCGATCATGCTGCTCGTATATCCATGTCCGTAGAAGACGACTGGGAAAGGCTGCTGATGCGTCTCGCTTTCCCTCGGCACGGTAATGAACATCCGCACGAGATCGCGACCGATACGCGCCTCGCCGGTCTGTCGGTTCATCTGCCAACGCTCGTTCACGTTGTCATTATTCGGATCACCGAGAAGGTAAGGCGTGTCGTAGAACGCCATCACAAAGTGCGAAACGTTGCTGTAGCTAGTCAGCAGCTCTTCCATCTCCTCAAGGGAGTTGCCGAAAGCTTCCTGCCCAACGGTGAGTAAAATCTCGCGTAGAGCCTCATAACTCACCGAATAAACATTATTCTCCGGATCGCAGGTCACCTGCCCCGTAGGCGGCCTCCCCCAGAGCGGTGATAGCTTCACGTCTGCCGGGAAGTCATCCGCGAGAGACGCGAAGGCCCCGCGGCCATAGATCCCTTCACGCAAGGCGTTCAGATCACCTGTGACTGATTGGGTCGTAAAGCTCCATGCAAACGCTACCCCCTCCCAGCCACGCGACGAGAGCTCACCGTAAAGCTCGGGGTTGCTCGAAAAAACATCGGGCAGCGACGCGAGAGAATCTCGCTGGCTGATATGATGAACATGAGGGAGCGGCGATCGAACCGAGCCTCCATCCCTTCCTTGAAGTCGATCGGTGATGACCACGGCGTAGGCCGTTTGCTCTTCGAGAGGGATAACCGGCCTGAGCAACATCGTGTTGGTCTCACGCTCGTAGAACCAGAGCATGCGATTGTAGGTGTCGAGAGGGTCATCGGAGCGCCGAAGTCCATCGATCGTGTTGGGGTGGTCGAGCACACCGTCGAAGTCGGTGTCTTCCCCAGGATCGAGTTCACCGTCGCCGTCGAGATCTTCCTCGACTGTCTCAAACATGATGTTCGACTCGCCCGCTCGGTAGTCGTTCTCCCAATAACGGTTCGGATCCCGAAGCGCGTATTGGTTGAACCCGCCATTGATATCCAAGGGAACCGGGATACCCGTCTCAAGGTTGACGACATAGATTGCATGCTGGCCCCAATCATCGGCGCCAAAACGATCCTCACCTTGGCGAGCGATCAGATCTTCCACATTCACCGGTGCGTCAAAACGCACTGAGATCGGCGCCTGGGTACCCCACCCGTCAAGCTCATCGAAGTAGATCCGCGTGCGCTCTTCCAGGCGGGTCGGAGCGACCATGCTCGCGTTGACTCGACGCCCCGTCGGAGAGCCGGGGTCCGGCCAGGTCGCGACATCGTTAGGCAGAGGCACCTCCGGCAGAGGCTCCGCTGCGAGGTCCCAGACGATCTGCGGACCCGAGCCCTCAGGTGTCTCAAACCATCCTTGGGGCAACCCTCCAGCATCACACGCGCTGAGAGCAAAAAGGCTAGCCAGAGCCAAGACTGTAGTTCGTACGTTTCTCATCAGAAGCTCATCCCAAATCGGAGGCGCAGAAGACCCATCGAGTCCATCGCTACGCCGGATTCATCATCAAAAGCACGGCCCGGGAGAAAGTAGCCTCCCTCGATTCCGCCCTGCACCCGAATGCCGCGCGCAAGCTCGTATTCGGCGAGGATAGCCGCGTCGAGTTCCAGACCCAGGTCACGATTTTCGGCTCGTCCTCCTCGGTAGTTCACGCTCCGCGACTCCGCTCGCTGACGGTAAGGGTCGACAACATCAGCGCTCGCCCGAGCCCACACCCCACCGACGCGGAGCTTGAGCCATTCGGTCGCGTCCCAAGTCACGGTCGGGAAGAGGTACATGGCACCAGAAACCCCACCGTTGGTCGGTAGCATCTCCGCTCCACGGCTCGGACGGCCGAACAACTCCGGGGAACCCGCGAGCGTCGCAGAACGCGCCGTCTGCCACGCGATCACCTCGGGAAAGAGGATCAAGCCGACCTGGTGGTCCGGATCCATCGTGCCACGGCTCTGTACATCATCCTCAGTATTCGAGTCACCCGAGGTATACCCCCCCTCCAGCGCCACGTCCCAGTCCTCGCGGCTGTAGCCCAGCTGCACGGAGGCCATCATCTGCCTGATATCGTCGTAATGTTCGCCATCATCGACGTCAGACACCGTGAGCGTCGCGTTGGTCTGACCAAAAGCGACTGCCGCCTCGGCTGCCAAACGTGCCTCGCCGCCCCCAGGGACGTCCCATCTCCAGCGGGCGAAGCCATCGATCACGTGAACGAAGAGTTCCGAATCATCCGCCTGCACCAATCCCGGACCGGTATCGACCGGCATGTCTTGGTAGCGCCGTGCCAGATAGACACCGAGGCGGCCGTGCTCATGCTCATACCAACCGGCGAACACCCCCTGAGCGCCCCGGTCCCCATCTCTTCGGTTCGCTAAAATATCCTGATAGAGGATGTCCCAGCTGAGGGCTGCATAAACGGGTATATCGGCCCCGAAAGGCTTGGTCGCAAATGCGAGACGTATATGGCGGTCCCCAAACTCATGGTCGCCGAAGGGACGCTCGTGCGCACCGTCATTCGCGAGGATGCCCATCCCCCAATGGGAGGGCGTGAGTCCGGCGCGAAGCAAGCCTACCGAACTGCGCCACTCCAGATAGAGTTGTCGGAGTTGGACTCCGGTCGCGCCGAAGAGGTCGACCTCATCTCGAGGTCCCTCCGCCGCCGTCACCCCATTGGTGAAATCACCGCTGAGGAGGCCTCGGGCCACGTCCATTTCGAACTGCAACTCGAGTCGCTCACGAAGTCCCACCGTGGCACCCACCCGAAGCCATTGCGCAACCCAGGTGTTCTGTCCGAGCGTGGGCTCAAAGCCGCGGCTTGGCAAAGCGGTGAGCGGCACGTCGTCCATGAAAGAGCCGCGAAGCTGGTACGACCCTCGTAGCGCGATGAAGAAGTCCAGCCCGTCTTCGTCTTCTTCAGCCTCGGAAGGTTCGCTCGGCTCGGCCTCCGGGGAACTCTGAGGCGCGGGGTCGTTCGCAGCGGCAGGCTCCGGTGCAGCTTCTTGCACATCCGTTTCGGCAACGGCGGGCGCGGGCTCCGGATCGGGAACATTTTGTTCCTCGGAGCCGACGGCCTCGGCCTCATTCACCGCCTCCTCCTCTGAGCCAGCGCTCGGACCCGCAGGTGCAAGAATCTCAACGCCCGGCTCCGGAGTCTGAGGGGTGTCAGCGGCTACCGACTGAGCAGCGATCAGACTCGGCGCAGACAGTAGAAAACAAAGGACAATGGCAACTTTCATTCGCATGGTAATCGGCGCACCATACGCCTTCACTAGCTCGATGCCAATGGTTGCCGCCAACTTGGTTTCTACTACCGTATGCAGAGTCAAAGACCTCTCCTTGCCTAACCTTCGTTTACATCCATGGATCTATATCGCGACTCTCGGGGCGTGCCTGAGCAGCCTTGCGTGCGGTGATCCCTCGGAGACCGTAGTGCCCTACCAGCAGGGCGACCCCAGTGGTGCGGGAGATACCGCAGAGACACCGGCTCCGGATGGAGAGCAGTGGCGCCCCACCGAAGGCATCACCCTCGCTCCCGGAACGCGCCGTGTACAGCTTGGGGATATCGAGTTTTCACCCGAAGGCCAGGAAGTACGGGCCGCCCTTCGCGTTGACACTGACCAGGACGGTTCCGAGGATATTCTCGCTATCACTAGGCTCCCCGATGGGAGCGCGAGCTTGGTGTTTGCCCGCCGCCGTGGGGCGAGCCTTTCCGGAGTGCAGACCTTGCACCGGCAGACAGCCCCGAGCGCATGCACCGTCACCCGACCGCACCTACAGACCTTAAGCCCGAGTATCGCTGTCGCAACGCTGCAGTGGACATGTCCCTCCAGCTCCGAGGATAAGCCCCCTGAGGAGTCCATTTGGATGCTGCGGCTTGGCGTTCATCCCCGGCTAGGCGAACAAGTCTCAGTTCACCCCGGTAACGACAGCGGCACGGCGATGCGGATCGAGGTCCAACCGGCCGCACCCCACGATCCCGGATGGGATGCCGATTTGGTCAATTTGCTCGTCACCATAAGGCGCGAGGGAACCACGAGCCGCTTGCCGCTGCAGTGGCGCGATCACCCGTCGGGGTTTGCCCTCGATCGGGAGGGGTTACAGGCAAGGCTTACCGAGATCGCCGAGTTAGCCCTCCGAGCCGAGGGCGACGCTCCCCTGCGAACCGCCTCGCTCCTGATGACGTCCGTTTGTCGCGGATACAGCCCCAAGGTGTCGCTGGGTGGCGTGTTGGGCCTACCCTGTCGGGCTCAGAACGCCTACCGCTCGCTCGTGGTGCGCCAAGTGCGTAACGCCTTAGCGGCTGACGGCTGGTCTACCGCCCTGGAGCTCGAAAGGCGAGAACTCGCAGGGGCAGCCCCCCTCAGCCGCGCGCAGGCCGCAAGCCTCGACCTGGCATGGGCGACGGCTCGAGACCGGAATATTACCTGGACACGGCCGGCCGGTGCACCGACCTTGACAGCGAGAACGAGCCCCAGCCCAAGTCGAATCACGTTTCTTGAGGAAGGCGAGCTGCTCGTCCATGTGAGCCCAGGCTTGGAACCTGTCCGCATCCCGCTTGCCGAGGGCGCTCAGCCTGTCTCCGAGGATGTACCGGTAGCCGCCCCCATCCCCCCGCTGGCGACCAGCTTTGAAGCTCACTTGCAGTCGGGACTAGAGCTGCAAGGCGTAGCGCTCGGCTGTAGTGGATACCGCGTGCTCATTGCTCCCCGCGGTGCCCCACCGGCTACAAGCTTTCCCGGCGACCCATCTCGCTCGCCTCTGGTCGAACGTGATCTTCCCGAAAAGCCTGAACGATGCAGCAGTGATCCTCTCACCTTGATTCAAGATGACGGCGGCTGGCATCCCTTGGGCTGGATTCCTGGCGCGATCTTCATAGCTCGCCATGACGGTGCACTTCGACTGCCGGTAGATGAGCAAGGCCGCAGCCTTGGCAACCCCGAGCGGGTGACCGGGCGACTGCCTGCCGAACTTGTCAGCGCTCGAGGAGGGGTTCGAGCCGATGGCTTCGCGTTTGGCTACCCCACCCCTCATGGACTGCTCCTGTACGAGTTGGATCTTACTCTCCCCGCGACAATCCAGCGTCCGCCAGACACCAGCGGTCCGATGAACATCTCAGACGTTAGTTTCGCTCCCTCCGGAAGACGGCTGAGTATGGTGGTCGACGGGGTGATTTGGGTAGGTGAAGCCACCGACGCGCCGCCGTTGACCCCACCGGCCCCCACCTCCCCGAATTTGATGCCCTCTGCGCCCCCTGGTACATGAATAGAGTGCCCCATGTGCTCGCATTTACCGGCTTCTCACTGTCCTTGATCGGCTTGCTCGTGGCCTGCGGGAGTCCGCAAGTACAGACGGCCACGCCGTGCATGTCTGATCGTGAGTGCTACGCGGAGCGTATCTGCCACGAAGGGCGCTGCGAGTTCTCGGAAGTCGTTTTGTCTCGAATCACGCTCGAAGCACGAGAAGATAGAGAGACTCTAGGCGAACCAGAAGCCGAGTCATCTCGGGCCAACCAAGCTCCGCAGCAATTTATGGGAGGGCCGTTCCGGCGCGGTACCTTGACCGTTCAGGGACCTGACCGCGAACCCACTGAAGCCTGGCGAGTCGCGACCGAAGGGCGAGTCTTCTCAAGCCCCATTATCAACGAGCGTGGCATCGTGTACTTCGGATCTCTCGACAACCAGTTTCGCGCGGTCGACCCCGACGGAAACCTGCTCTGGTCATACGAGGGGCGCGACAAGTTTTACGGCAGCGGCGCGCTGACGCCCGCGGGAGATATCGTCATCGGCGGAGATGATGGCATCCTGCGCTGCTTGCGGAGCAACGGAACCCTGCGCTGGCAGAGGGACCTCGCGCACCCCATCGACGCCAACCCGCTTATCACCCGGGACGGTGAAATCTACATCGTCGCCGATGGTCTCTACGCGCTTACGCCACACGGGAATATCCGCTGGCATTACGCCACCGCCAGTCATCTACGCAGCTCACCCGCTCTTCATCCCGATGGTTTGGTCGTCTTTGGGACGCCTCAAGGCAGCGTACTCGCGCTGCATACCGATGGCCGCCTCGCCTGGGAGACAGAGGTCGCTGGCAGTATCGACGGCGGCCCCTCGGTCGATACCGAAGGGCGTATATTCGTGGGCACCGATCTAGGCCGCGTCCTTGCCCTCAGTCCCCGCGGCGAGCTCCTTTGGGAGTTCCGCACCGGCGCAGACGTTCGCGCGACCCCCGCCATCGCGCCGGATGGTTCCCTCGTCGTCGGCTCCTACGACGGGACGATCTACTCATTATCTTCGGCCGGAGAGCTTCGCTGGAGTCACGCTACCTCGGGCCGCGTTCGCGCCTCAGCGCGCATTGACGCCGACGGTACGATATACGTGGGCTCCCAAGATGATTTCCTCTACGCTCTCACGCGGGACGGGGAGTTGCTCTGGCAATACAACGTGGGCAGTGACGTCGACGCAACCGTAGCCATCGATAGCACCGGTCGGATCCTCGTGGGCTCCGATGACGGCTCTCTCCGCGCCTTGCGCTAGGAACATTGTGGACACTGAAATCAACCGGCAAAACTTACTCTCTGCCCTCCGCCGGCGAGGACCTCGCTCGATCCACCTAGTTGAGCTTTGTGAGGAGTTGGGCGTCCCCGCCTACCAAAGGGATAGAGTGCTCGACGTGCTCGACGAAGTCGTCGATTTGGGGTTCGCGGTGGCTCTGCCCGGCAATCGCTTTCGCGCGCTGAAGAAAAGCGCCGTCGCGAGAGCCGCTGCACGCCGCCCTACTCGTGCCCCAGCGGAAGCCGGCCTTACTGGGCGACTCATTAGAAACCCTCGTGGTTTTGGTTTCGTCCATACCGGCGACGGTCAGCCCGACGTGTTCATACCGCCGAGCGCGATGAAAGATGCCATGCACGGCGATCGCGTCGAGGTACGAGCCTGGGAGAGCAGCAAAGGTCGTGACGGGGAAGTAGTGACTGTCCTTGATCGCGGACCGCAATTGGTGACCGGCACGCTTCATAAGCAACTCAAGGAACGCTGGTTCGAGCCCGACGATCGCCGACTTCCAGCCAGGATGCTGATTCATGGCCGAGTCCCTCGTGAAGCTCGTGGGCAAAAGACCGTCGTGGCTCGCATCCATCGCTACCCACGCAATGAATCAGATCTCGCCCTCATCGAAGTGGTGGACGTCTTGGGCTCACCTGGGGAAACCGGCGTAGAGGTCGCGAAGATCAAGCTCCGCGAGGGTATCGTGGAAGCCTTTCCAAT
>Ga0315321_10004575_pt1 | contig 10617 bp, 9 predicted proteins | sample M180m21515metaG_FD_203464 | JGI IMG/M metagenome (GOLD analysis project Ga0315321, IMG submission 203464) | Ammonia-oxidizing marine archaeal communities from Monterey Bay, California, United States - M1 80m 21515 | ecosystem: Environmental > Aquatic > Marine > Intertidal zone | place: USA... | reverse complement strand
TCGAACCTTGATGAAGTCTCATTTTGGCCTGGCACAACAAATTCTTCTGGCATTACGAATTCTTTTGAGAACTTGTCAATAGCGTCTTCAAGGTTTGTAACCATTTCAGAGGAGACAAGACTTTTGCCCTCTTCTAATTTTTCACGATTTTCTGGCAATGTCGCTAATTCAGCCATGAGAACCCATAAATCACGCAAGATTTGAATTAACAAAAAATCTATTTCATTGCCTGACTTGATCGCAGACCTAGCTAGTCCTATAGCTGCTTGGGCTTCGTCAACTTCTCCATATGCAGTGGGCAGCTCAGAGTCTTTCCGAACTCTCCCACCGTAAAAAAGTCCGGTAGTTCCATCATCACCTTTTCGGGTATAGATCTTCATATCTTTGACGATATCGGAAGTATCTGTCCATCATTTGTTTTCATATCAGCCATAATGCCATCCGGTACATGAAATAGCCTTATTATTCAAGTTTCTTAAAGTACAGCTGGAATTCCATTGTTGCTTTATCGTCTACAGATAGGACGACAGCTGACCGAGGCTTATCTATTTCATAATTGGCAAGGAGTATTGGGGTCAATTCACCGTAGACGAGGATACGACTTCCGTTAAATGATACGTTTAAAACGATTTGTTCTTGACGGGTTACGCCATGGATGGTGAGGTCTCCTGAAACTTCGATTTCAAAACCAGTTTCTAGGTCTGTGGCAGAGCTGAAGTCTATTGATTCAACTATGTTGAATGATGCCTCGGGATAAGCCGAAGTTTCAATTGCTTGTCTTTTGATTGCATTATTTCTTCCAGCATCATCAGTTGTGAGTTCTGTCATGTCTGCAACGATGGTTGCGGTCTCCTCATTACCTCTTAAGAAGATATTTGTTCCTTCAATTGTGAATTGTGCTTCTACTCCAGGGGTGCGTCCTACAACAGTTTTCCCTCCAATCCCTACTAGCTCTTCATCGATTCTGAATCCAACAAACGATGAGTTACACACTGTCGTTAAACATGACTGGTCAAATATTCCAATTTCTGTATCTACGACCCAGATTCCATCCAAAGATTCAACTTGGGCTATACCCGCATCAATTAAGACTTCTTGTCGTGCTTCTTGAGCGGCTTGACTATTTACATCCGCTGGGGAGGTATCTCTGAAGATCAGAACCCAAGCGAGAAAGCCGACGAGACAAATTAAAATCACGCTGATAATCAACCACTTGGATCTATTACGTTTCTTATTGGCGTTACCTATCTCTTCCGTCATGTCATCTTCTCTTATCTAAGTTGTGAAATTAAAATGAAAAGGCCTTAGGTCTAACATCCTGCTTCAGGTGTCCAGAAGGATTCTAGCTACGAGATCCATTCCGAAACCAGTTAAGATTGCTAGATACATCAGTCCTGTTGCAGCCATAACTGCAGAGTACTCTTTCTCTTTCAACGCCATTCTTGTTACCCCCACAAGGCAGATAGTTGCTATTACACAGGCAACCCAAAACCAACCCAAAAGACCATTGTAATTATCATCAATAGTCCCATTCAGAACTGAAAACATGCCAGTAGGTAGACATAAGAGAATAAGTTCTGGTAGCCAAAGGATCCCTGTCCATCTCACTAATTGATGGATAGGTTCGCGTGATAAACCAGGTTGCACTAGGTACCAGTGTCCAAGAAGCATTGAGTTTGAAACGGCTCCGAGAAATGCAGCACCAACGATTGTTCTCGCTATTGAAAGCGCTACTGGCCCTCCAGCATCTACAGAGCCAGCAATTAATCCGACCGCTCCGATGAAAGGAGCAACCAGATCTAAAGCAGGTGGAAATTCTTTTGGTGCAATGGAATCTTCAATGTCTTCTTGATTGTTTCTTCCTAGCATTTCTGCGACTCTTACTATACGAGATGACTGGAGTGCTCTTTGACCTTCCACTCCTGCCTTTCGTCTTGCTACAGAAATTCCTAAAGAAATGATTATTGCAAACAGGAAAAGAATCGTTGACGACTCTCGTACCCATAAAGTCTCTAATGACAAACCTGTTATGAGACTCAAAGAAGCAATTCCTAGGTAAATGATTCGAGTTGTCCATCCATATCCAAGCCCGACAAGTCGTTGTTTTCCGGTAACCCATAAAAAAAATGCTCCCCCGACTGCCCATTGGAGCAAGAAGGTGGAGGCTTCAAAGTTGATCATTTTTCCCTAGCGGATTAGTGCAAGGTCATGGTTTGCGGCGTTAAGTGAAATTGGGCCGTCATTTGTTACGGCGACGATATCTTCCAGACGGGCACCCCATTTGTCGGGAATGTAGATACCTGGTTCGATGCTAAAGACATTTCCTATTTGGAGAGGGGCCTCATTGCCTTCGACGATATAGGGCTCTTCATGTGCTTCTACACCTATACCGTGACCAGTCCTATGGATGAAGTATTTTCCATATCCTCCTTGAGTGATGATTTCCCTTCCAGCTCTATCAACGTCTTCTGCGGGGATGCCCTCTTGGCATAGCAGGACTTGCTTCGCTTGCGCATCTTGGAGGACTTGGTACATTTCCTGGAATTCTTGTGGCGGATCTCCAGTCCATACACATCGCGTGATATCGGAACAATAACCGACACCGTCTTCGCCAATCATTGTTCCCCCAAAATCACAAAGGACTACCTCAGACTCGTGAACTAATCTTTCTCCGGGTTCATGATGTGGGCTAGCTGCATTTTCACCAGCAGCGACAATTGCAAAATTAACTTTGTTGTGACCTTCTAGTATTATTTGCCTTCCGATTTCATCAGATATTTGTTTCTCGGTTCGACCCACAAGATCTATTTCCCCTGATTGAAGACGGGCAGCAATTCTGTCAACGGCGGAAGAAGCTTGTTGCAGGCGGAATAATTCATCTTCACTTTTTACTGCCCTGAGTTGACTTGTAAGGCTACTAGCTTTTGATAACTGAAGATTTGGTAAGTAATTCAGAATATCTATTGTGAATCGGCTCCAGGTAGTGTCTCCAACCGCCGCAGTTTCTGCCCCCTCTAGCAAGTCGACGACTATACGTATCGGGTCTTCCGTTTCTTTCCACGGGTGTACTTTGAATAGATCTGGAATCTTTGTCACTCTGGGTGCTTCCAATTCGGGAATAACTAAAACGGGTTGTTCTCCTGTTCGAAGCACTAGCATGGTAAGACGTTCAAGTGGCATCGCTTCATACCCCGTGAAATAAGGCAGGTCCGCTCCAACAGAAAGCAGCATTGCGTCAATGCTTCTTCCTGACATTAAATTCTGCGCATTCTGTAAGCGGTCTTTAAACATGGTCTAAGAATAGGTTGAACTGAACACTGAAGGCATATTCGGTAGTGTTGGAAATCACTTGTTTATTTTTTCTGTAGCTACAAGTTCCGATTTTTTAGCGTGGTAGCTGCTTCTTGTTAGAGGACTCGCCTCAACGTGTGCTATTCCCATTGCTTCCCCCAGAAGTTGCAATTCTTTAAATTCGTTCGGTGTCCACCATTTACGAATTGGTAAATGATTCGTTGTCGGGCGTAAATATTGGCCCAAGGTTACGATATCTACACCTATTTCTTGAAGGTCTTTGAGCGTACGTAAAACTTCTTCTTTTCGTTCACCTAATCCGACCATGATTGATGTTTTGGTGACTAGCTCAAATTGTTTAGCTCGGGCTAGAACTGCGAGACTCCTTGCATAACTTGCTGATGGCCGAACGCTTCTTTGTAGTCTTGGCACAGTTTCAATATTATGGTTCAAAACGTCGGGTTTCGCTTCAAATATCGTCTGTAAGTGCTCGGGATTTCCTTTGAGGTCAGATATCAATACTTCTACTTTGGTCTTCGGGTTTTCAGAACGGATTCTTTCAATAATTTCTTTTATGTGGCTCGCCCCACCGTCATTAAGATCATCGCGTGCGACCATTGTGATGACTGCGTATTCAAGTTGCATTCCTTTGATAGCTTCGGCAATACGATCAGGTTCTTGATTATCGATAGCTTCTGGTTTTCTAGTATCAACTAAACAAAATCCGCATGCTCTTGTGCATCGTTCTCCAAGGGCCATAAAAGTAGCAGTTCCTTGGTTCCAGCATTCAAAAATATTGGGGCATCCTGCTTCTTCACAAACAGTGGTTAACTCGTATTGGCGCATAGTTTTCTTAAGTTCTCTATATTGAGGGCCCATATTGGCTTTTACACGCATCCATTCTGGCTTTCTTTCGATTGGTGATTCATTATTTGGTTTTTTTGATTTGCGAGTGATCGAAATCGGAGTTGTTTCAGTTAGCGGTCTCAGCTGTGTTGCTTTGGGGGTATCTCCTGGTCCTTCACCTCGCGAAAAAGCGCTGAGTTCATTTTTTCTTTGACTCCAAGCAACATCCATTCTTTCCAATTCACCTTTACCCCATTTCGCTGCTGCAAGTTCTGCCACAATGTTTGTTACTTCTTCCATAGAGGTTGATAGGTCTTCTTGAGCAAGAGATGTCACCGATTTGTCTCTAATGCCGCAAGGAACGATCGCTTTGAAAAATTTCATGTCTGGGTCAACGTTTAAGGCAAACCCATGCATTGATCTCCCTCGCGTTAAGCGCACACCAACTGCTGCAATTTTTCGTGGGGTTTCAGTTTGAGCATCTACCCATACTCCTGGGTATTTATCCAGACGAGAACATTCAGGAAGGCCGATCTCAGCTAATGCGTTAATTATGAGGTCTTCTACTGAGTGAACGTAAGCGACTGTATCTGCCATTCCTCCACCTCTTTTGCCTGGAAGGGACAGGATTGGATATCCGACTAGTTGACCGGGTCCATGGTAGGTAACATCCCCTCCGCGATTAGTCTTTACGACTTCTACTCCAAGGCTTTTAGGGTCAAGAATAATATTGGACTCTTGTCCTCTGACTCCTAACGTGAACACATGGTGGTGTTCTAAGAGAAGGAGATGGTTTTCTGTACCGTTTGCAAACAATGCGTTTTGCACTGCCAAAGCATCTTGATACGAGACTTTGCCTAGCCACCTCACATTTAATGGCTTTACTAGATTCGTAGTGTTATTTTCAAGATCTTTAAATGCCTGCTTTTCCATGTTCATCTATTCTAATTAAAAAATCGGAAGGCACAGAATTTTCTGAGTTAACCGTGTAATGCCCTGCCGGTTAAAGCTAAGACTGTTTCTCCAAACAGTTCGCTCATTGTTGGATGTGGTTGAATGAATTCAGCTACTTCATCGACAGTTGCTTCCCAATTAACCGCAAGGTAGCCCTGCCCTAGTTGTTCAGTTACCCATGGGCCGACCATATGGACCCCTAATATTTGACCGCTTTGCCCATTGCGTGATTTTTCTGCAATGACTTTTATGAGTCCTTCAGTCTCGCCAACGATCATGGCTCTTCCATTTCCTGTGAATCGGTGTTTAGATACTTCTATCTCGTACCCAGCTTCTTTTGCTTTTGATTCAGTGAATCCAGCGAAAGCTACTTCTGGGTGACAATAAATGGCCCATGGTACTTTGTCGTAATCGACAGGAGTAACGTCCTCTCCACAAATATCTTTGATGACCATGATTGCCTCGGCAAATGCAACATGCGCTAATTGGGGTGTATTGATTAAATCTCCTATTGCATAAACATCTTCTTCGTCGGTTCTACAGAACGGGTCAACAAGGATAAATCCACCGGTGTCAACTGCAATTGAAGTTTCGCTTAGACCTAGTAGGTCTGTAAATGGTCGACGACCTATGGATATGACTACTTTTTCTACGTCTATGTCTTCACCATCGAGATGGAGCGTTACTCTATCTTCTTTTTTGGTGTGGCCTTTGACAGTGCTGCCTGTGACTATATTAATTCCTCGTTTTTTGAAAGACCGGCTAACAGTTTTTGAGAGATCTTGATCGCAGCCTGCGAGAATATCGGGTAGCGCTTCAACGATGGTTACGCTTGAGCCGAAATCATTGAGAGCCGATGCGAATTCCACTCCGATGGCTCCCCCACCAATAATTGCCACAGATTCCGGCACTTCGTCCAAAGAGAGCAATTCATCTGAAGTGAGAATCTTATGACCATCTATTTCAAACCCTGGAATGGTTCTCGGTTTAGAGCCACTTGCAAGAATAATATGGTCGCCATTTATCATGATTTCAGAGTTGTCAATTCCTTGAATTTTGACACCCCTATTAGGCATCAGGCTTCCGATTCCGTTGAAAATGGTTACTTTCCGCCGTTCCAGAAGACTTTCTACTCCTTTGGTGAGTTGATTAATTACTCCTTGTTTCCGCTCCATGGTCTTTGATAAATTTAGTGTGGGTTCGGATGTCATGACACCGAATTCTTCAGCTTCGCGGACAGTTCTGAGAACCGAAGCAGTTTCTAAAAGCTCTTTCGCTGGAATGCATCCAACATGTAAACAAGTTCCCCCTATCTTTGCCATTTCTACAAGCGCTACGTTCATTCCAGCTGCGGATCCATACAATGCTGACGCGTAACCACCCGGGCCGCCGCCGATTACTATCAGATCAAAGTGCGTGGGTTCTTGACTCATACGGCGATCCTATCTTGATCATTTGCTTTGTAGGCTATTCTTCTGCAAAGGAATGACTGCTTTCAGGAAGCTACGAGAACTTGGACAGTGAATGCTAAAAGGATCGCTAAACCGCAAGCGAGAGAAACGATGATTAGCATTTTTGTACTCATGGCGACTTCAAGACTACTAGCTGAGATTGGTAATTATAAACCTAATGTGATTTGAATCTTGAAAGGTCGGACCACAGGAACTGGTTTCTTTCAGAAAGCGACTGATACTGTCAAGAACTAGGTTAGGTGGGATATGAGTGAATTGAGTAACGTGGTGCGGGCTTTGCGACCCAGCCAGTGGGTTAAGAATGTACTCGTTTTGAGTGCTCCGATTGCTGCCGGAACGTTTACTGAAACTCCTACTTTCCTTAAAGCCTTACTCTCTATGGTTTTGTTTATTTTTGCATCCTCTGCTGTATATGTCTTTAATGACATTCGCGATAAACAACTTGATGGTTTCCATAAAACGAAATCTCTTCGCCCCATAGCATTGGGGCAAGTTTCTCTTAAAGTAGCGGTTCTTGTTGGGGGTTCGTGCTTTCTAATTGCGTTAATTAGTGGTCTTCTCTTTAACCTATACGTGGGATTTGTCTTAATAATCTATTTCGGTATCAATGTCGCATATTCGTTGCATTTCAAGAATGTCCTCTTTATTGAAATGTTATTCGTAGCATCTGGGTTTGCTCTTCGTGCTGTCACTGGTGGTATTGCTACAAACACGCCGTTTACCTTCAGTTATGTTTCCGTTATATCATTTTCGTCTTTGTGTCTCATTTCTTGTAAAAGGTATTCGGAACTTGTCGCATATGAGAAATATGATTTCCGACCTGTTTTGAATCGTTATTCCCAGCGAAATCTCTCTATCGCAATAGTTATCTCTATTCTGGGTAGTTTTCTAATGTATGTGGTCTGGGTTTCTCAGGATCAGACCACTAACAATGTGCTAGCGGTTATTTCTTTGGGAATTTACTTTTTAGCTCTTATCCGGTTCGGATACCTGGCGAAATTAGGATTCTGTGAAGATCCTGCGCGTGTCTTATTTAAAGATCGGTTGCTCATTTTTATGCTTCTTGCATGGGTATGTATATACGCAGGGGCAGTGTATGGATAAGAAGACCATTAGAAGTTGGGGGGGCGTCCATCTTTCAAAGTCATGGCAATTTAATCCCCGCAATGAAGAAGAAGTTGTTTCGTTGTTCGACTTGAATGACGAATACGGCGTGATTCCGCGTGGTTCAGGCAATAGTTACGGTGATCAAGCATTGAATTCGAAAGGAGGCATAGTCTCCATAGAAGATTTTCCTGAACATAGTGAACTGCCAATTACTACTGAGGGCCATGTGTCTGTTCACGGCGGAACATCGTATGCGACGTTACTAACTGCTTCTGTTAAACAGGGTTGGGGTATGCCTGTGGTCCCCGGTTCGAAATCAATAACGATTGGTGGTGCAATCGCTGCTGATGCTCATGGGAAAAACCATTTCCACAAGTCAAGTATTGCTTCTTACATAATTGAAATTGATCTTCTGACCGCTAAGGGATCGGTTGTTAGGTGCAATAGGTCGCATGAGCCTGAGTTATTTTGGGCGACTATAGGGGGTTTGGGTTTAACTGGTTTGATATTGAAAGCAACTATTCAGTTGGAAAAAATAGGGTCTACCCAACTCGTTGTGAAATCAGAGAAGTTTTCAGACTTTGATGGGTTGATTGACCGTTTCAACACAGCAGCTTTAAACCATTCATATTGTGTCGCCTGGCTGGATCTCCTATCTAAGAGTAAGCCTGGTAGGGGAATAATTCAATCTGCTGATCCTGCCGGCGTCTCTTCTGAAGCATTGTCATATGAGTCTCGTCAACGCGTAAGCATCCCGAAATTAATTCCTTTTAATCTTGTTAATAAAGCGAGTTGCGGGGTATTCAATGCAGTTAAGTTCCATGGTTGCCCATCGGGACTGCAGAAAAAAATAATGCCTATTCAAAAATTTCTTCACCCTTTAGATCGTGTAGGGAATTGGAATCATTTGTACGGGAGGAAGGGTTTTTTCCAGTGGCAGATTGTTGTTCCTGAAACGGAAGAGTCTTTCTTAGAAGAAATCATCAGTAAATTAGGTGATTTGCCGCTCCTACCTTCCCTTGCAGTCCTTAAGAGGCTTGGTGCAGAAAGTGGAAGTTATTTATCTTTCTGTAAACCAGGGTGGACTCTCGCTGTAGATTTCCCCTTCCAAAGTGAATTGAGTAGGGGGTTTCTAAACAATTTTGATAAGAAGCTTGCTGATATTGGGGGCCGTATATACCTAGCTAAGGATGGAGGAATGAATCCTGAATTACTAAATGTCATGTATCCCCGTTTAGGCGATTGGAAACAAGTTAGGAAGGAATACGATCCGGAAAATATCTGGCAAAGTAATTTTTCAAGAAGACTTAATTTGCATGACCCCCAGAGTTAATCCAATGGTGGAAGGTCTCCGAAATTGAGACCTAAGGGCGGATCAGGCTCATGATCATCACTAGCTTCAGATATTTCAACTGAAGTTTTATCAGGCTCTAAGATCTCACCAACGGCCATCATCGCTGCTCCCAGGATTACCGCTCCCGCTCCTTTAGGTTTTCTGCTTGCATTCGTTTCAGAAGATTCGTTTTCGGTTTCATCAAGTTCCATAACATAGTTTGCCATGGAAAAATTCTTATTCCTTAAGCACATTTAATTGTGCCTAATTTTTTCTTTCTATTACTAGTAATGATCTCTCTTTGAAAGGAATTTAAGCATTATTTGGGTTTACAATACTTATGAGTTTTAAATAGGAACGCTTTCGTTATCTTTAAATCCGGGAGGACTTATGTTAATTGCAGTTACTGGGGCAACAGGATTTATAGGTTCTGCATTATGTAAATTTCTTAAGGGGCAAGGGCACTCTGTGCTTTCGGTTAGTCGAAGTTCTGGTAGTGACGTGATGTGGGACCCTGCAAATGGGGATATAGATGCTGAGAAATTAACTGGAGTTGAAGCCGTCATTCATTTAGCTGGTGAGAATATCGCTTCTCACCGGTGGACAGATAAACAAAAAAAGCGGATCCTTGATAGTCGCGTTGAAGGAACGACGCTTCTGTCAGAGACGTTAGCTGAGATGCCTAATCCACCTAGGGTTCTTTTGAGCGGGTCAGCGATTGGTATCTATGGAAATCGGGGCGATGAAGAACTAGATGAAGAATCTAGTTATGGTAAAGGGTTTCTAGCAGATGTTGTTAAACAGTGGGAAAGCGCTACTTTCGCTGCTGAAAATGCTGGGATACGAGTTACACATTTACGAACGGGATTAGTTCAATCTCCAGCTGATGGAATGTTAAAGAAAACACTTCCACTTTTCAAGCTTGGTTTAGGAGGAAGAATGGGGAGTGGAAAACAATTCTGGAGTTGGATTTCTCTTGAGGATGAGGTTCGTTTAATTAGTTGGCTTTTAACAAATGAGGTCTCTGGACCAGTAAATTTAACAGCGCCGAACCCTGTTACGAATGCTGAATTCACTGACGTGTTAGGCACAGTTTTGAAACGACCTACGCTCCTTCCTGTTCCTCTTTTCGGGCCTCGCCTACTTTTGGGTAAAGAATTAGCGAATGAGCTAATTCAAAACAGTCTAAGAGTTTTGCCTCAACGGGCCCTTAGCAATGGTTTCATCTTCAAGCATGTTAATTTGGATAAAGCATTTGCCGAAATTCTAAGAAGCGAATAGGGGTTTCTGACGTGTCACCGAGAAGAAAAGTTTCCGTTTCCGTAGTTGCGCCTTTTCCTAAAGACTTGATCTTTTCGATAATTACAAATCCTGCGGATCATACGAATTTTGATGGATCTGGAACTGTCAAGGACTTAGTTGATGGTGAACGCATTTCTGGGATAGGCGATGTATTTCGAATCAAAATGCGAATGTGGGGGATTTCTTACAGAATAAAAAATACGGTTATGGAGTACTCTGAGGGTGTTGTAGTAGCTTGGGCCCACTTAGGAAAGCATCGCTGGCGTTACGAACTTGAAGAAGTAGATGGTGGAACCCTAGTCACTGAAACAT
>Ga0315321_10004574_pt1 | contig 10617 bp, 3 predicted proteins | sample M180m21515metaG_FD_203464 | JGI IMG/M metagenome (GOLD analysis project Ga0315321, IMG submission 203464) | Ammonia-oxidizing marine archaeal communities from Monterey Bay, California, United States - M1 80m 21515 | ecosystem: Environmental > Aquatic > Marine > Intertidal zone | place: USA... | reverse complement strand
GAAAGTGTATCCGTTAATAGAATCCACTTTGTCTAGTGCGTTATCAATCGTCTCAATGTTTTCTTTTAGATTTATATCGGAGAAACTATGAAACGCTGTAATATCATCGTCTGATCGAATAGGTCCTTTAACATCTAGTCTACATGCTCCACCTGCGACAACATCTTCGATCTCAACAGTACCGTAGAATATATGACCATCTTTTTTATGACTTGCAGAATTCACACCATCAGCATATATATCCATCTGCCCTTCGACTCCATCTAAAGAGCCTTGTAAGAATGTGTTTCCTGCTGTACCTGCGCCGCCAGAAAGTCTACATTGTGTTACAGTCAAATTAGCAAATTGAGGATCTGATGTTGTTGTAATCTGCTGAATAAGCGATATTTCACCATCAGCAGAATCCATAGAAATACTCTCATCAGTAAAGGCAAATGCCGCACGAATATTAGTATCTGTAGCAAATTTGTTAGTAGTTCCTTCGCTGATATCATCACTGTCAAATTGTATAGCGCCGTTAGCGTCATTTAAACTAGTAACAATACTCGCAACGCTTGCTGTACCTGTAAACGTAGCATTTGTTCCGTCAGTGCCATTTTCTAGAACGACTGTACCATCATCAGCTTTAACATCACCAATCAGATCGGCTGTTAGTCCGTTAGGAAAAGCTCCAGAAGTCGGAAGGATTGATGCGTCAAGTGTTAAACCTGTGGCACTAATAATATTAGTACTCTCATTAATCGTAAATGCTTTCGAACCATCTGCATTTGTGAGACTGAACGTGTTTTGATGATCTGCGGTAAGCTTCCAACTATCTGCTTCGGTGCTATCAGCAAATGTAATCGTACTGTTACCCGAACCATCGTTACCGACAGTAAGTTCACCGTCAATATATGAATCGCCTTCAAGTCTAGTATCACCATTAATAGTAACGAGATTGAAGCCTATCGCAGTGTTGTACGGATTGATTACATCTGACGCAACGTTTGCAGTCGCAGTGATGTCACCGTTAATCCAAAGCGAAGCATTGGGGTTATCAGTGATTGTTCCACCTAGACTAGCAGTATCAGCAACAGCAGAGATGAGTTCGTTTGTTCGGTCTTTCCAAACTCCGAATGTGTTAGTATTAACAATGGGTGTTAAAGTTACGCTCATAGCTGTTCTTCTCTTTTACAAATATGTAGAGTTTTCTCTAGGTGAATAAAGGCTTCTTCAAGTCTATTTATTCTTTGCTCTAAGCCGTCTATGTGCTTTTCACGCTCCCGCCTTTTTTTGGCTGCCTGATAAGCTTTTAGATCAGCGTTTACGATACCTTTATCTTTTCTTACATATGTCTGTGTCATGTTAGTGCAATCGCTCTATAGTCGTTTACGTGAGCAAAGATGTGTACATCTGGAGTAATAGATAGTCCTTGTGCAGTAATCTCATCACCTGTTGCGTGTCTCATAATAATTCTAATTTGGAAAGAAGAATAGTCAGTAGTGTACGTATCTTCGTCTAAATCATATTCGAACTCACGGTAGTCTTTAATGGTGGACGCATTTGAGTATAGGTTTAAACTATTAGCGTCTTGCTCTAATGATATCCATCCGCTGTCAGAATCCATATCTTGAGGATATGTAAACTTACCTTGAACATCAATCATAGTTCCTGGTGGTCTGTAAGCAGATAGAATAACTTTCAGTCCAGCGGCGTCAATACCTTCTTCTAGTAATACCTTTTTAGATACGTAAGAAGATGAGTTAGCACCGACATCAGCAATCTTATATTGATAAGCATTTACTATAGAAAGATCATCATCAATAATAGGAGATGCTGTTGTGTATCCACTATTTCCAAGACCAACTTTTACAACAAACTCTTGTTCAGTAACTAGATTGTTTGTAGGATCTACTATGTTAGAAGTAGAGTTAATCTTTCTTACACCGTTTGTTAAGTACGTTGCATCATTACTTGGTATAGCACGATACGTACCCTCGCTATCATCATTTTTAAGTTTAAACGATGTGAATGTTTTAGAAGTATTACTCTGATAGATCACTGGTTGGAAGTAAGACATTGGAATATCGTCTACGCTTGCAACAGTTGCGCTACCAGTACCTTCTGTACCGTAAATAACATCAGTCGCTTGGAAGAACTTAGTCTCTGAAGCAGATGATTCTTTTAGGTGTAAAGTGTTTGGATTACGTCTATCCCAGTGTGAAACCTTACCACCAACAGCTAATTGGATAGAAGCCAATGCAGTTGAAGTGGGATCTAAGAATGCTGATGGAGGTATATCAAGAACAATCACAGTACTAGAAGATGTCGCTGTTAAGTTAAGAACTTTTGCCAAGTGCTTATGAGTGCCCTGAGTGATCAGAACATAATCTCCCTGAGAGAAGTTAACTGTAGTTTGCGGTATCGTAATAGTTTGTGCTGTTTGGATATCATCAGTGTACCCTGTCGGCGATGCTACAGCACCAGCTAACAAGTTAAACGGGGTCCAAGTTACAGGATATGTAACATTACTCTTCGTAGTATAAACTAATTCGTCAATAGAGAATCCGTTAGCTAATCCAGATAGTGATAAGAATTCCATTTTCTTAGGAACAAAGTCTACTGATCCAGATGATCCACTGAACTCAAGTCTGTTTAGCTTGAACTTAACATCTTCATCTTGATAAGACTTCCACGCTTTGTTGTTTGTTGAAGTGAAGAGTACTCCGTCACCCCAATCGTGTGTTACAGATAAACCAGTTTGCAAGTCTGTTCCGCCTACTTTAGATGTAAAGACTAAGTAGTTCGGATCTAATGCATCAGGTGCTACAACAATTGCATATTCTTTTTCAACGTTTAATCTTAAAGGGTTAGCGAATACAACGTTAGTCGCAACTGAAGCATCGTCTGATAGATTAACTTCACTTGGCTTCAGATGCTTCTTACCAAATGGTAGAACCGCTTCTGCTGGATACCCGTTAATAACTTCACGCATTTCAATAGTGACACCGTTTACTGTGACATCTGCCATGCTACTTTGACCATCGGCTCTTGCTTTGAAGAATAGATCGACATCTCGTATAAAGACTGTTGATGCTCCTCTAGCCATGCCACGCTTCACAAAGAACGTCTGTGAGAGCGGATCACGGTTATGGACTAGTAATCCATCAGCGAAATATGTATTGTTACCATCTAAGATAAAGTTAAAGACTTGTTGCTCTTTCTCATCTGTATGCCATTCAATAGTTTCAACTGTTATGTAATCACCTTGCTCTGTAAGGATTTCATCACCGACTGCTAAGTCTCCAACCATGATTGACTCAAGGTGTGGATAAGCAACTAGTGTGTCATTCATACGTGGGGCTTTCCAACCATCTTTAGTAAAGACTGGATGCTCTGGTGTACAGAAAGGACCGCTTTCATTGATGCCTACAAGATCACGACCATTTAGTGGTGGGTGATCAAATTCAAGTACAGTGTTGATTGAGCCGTCTTGACCGATAAGCTTTTCACCGATTTCAACTTCTTCAATCTTCTTCTTCGCACCATCTGCTAGAGAAACAATTGTGCCTGCTACGAAACATGATGGGTTAACGCCACCATCGCCCTCAGGTGGCGGAGGCGGATTAGGTACAAAACGTGATGTTGTATTATGAGTTGTAGTAACATTTTCGTCAACATCAAATGATGGTGTTCTAGTTGTTGTTGTTAACTCAGTTTTACCTACATCAAAGTTGTAGCCTCTATATGCACCTTTTGAGCGTGACGTACCGCCAGAAGATATGCTTGAGTATTGGTCTACGTCTGCAACTCTAATTTCATGTTCGCCAACATAATATGTGCTTTCTGGTATTAGAAAAACTGCGGCTAATGTGCCAGATGCGTCTGTTCTGATGTCATCGGTATATGCGCCTACTGGATATACCTGTCTTGCTGTTACAGAATTAACTGAAGAATCCTCAATCAAAGCACCAGGTCGTACACTACTATCCACGTTTTCTTCATCAAAGAACAAATGATGAATCGTATTAGCCCTTAGACCAGTTACATAAATCCTCACTAAGCGTCTTTGCAAGTAAGGTCTAAAGTTAATATCTGTTACGAACTCGCCTACTGATGAAGTTGTTTCTGTAACATCGCTTACAAGAGCATTAGTTACAGTCGTAGTAGTTGATGTTGTCGTAATAGTCTGTCCACCATTTCCATTAGTAGTAGTCGTGGTAGGAGGAGTTGTAGAGGAATTTGTACGAGTTAAAGGTACAAACTCTTGTAAGTTATCTACTAAATCTAGAATTGGCGTTGCGATATCAATGTCAATATTTACAGCTGGGTTATTAATGACATCATAACCAGAATCGAATTCTGGATAGAGTTGCATCTTACCTTTATAGTTGTAAAAGTTTGATACTGCATTACGATAATCTGTAGCAAACTTTTGATCGATTAGTTTTACTTTGTTACCATCATCAGAAAGAATTGAAATATCAGAATAGTTGGTAACACCAGACATATTACTTACTTCTAAATCAATAGGGAATTGCTGTATCGAAGGTGTAGCAATACGATAGCTTTGATCAATACTTGCTCTGAAGTCTGTATCGATCATATCTGCGATTAGTAAAGAGTTGAAGTTATCTACAAGAATACCATTCTTAAATCTATTTAAACCGTCTGCACCCGTGATCGTTAAACTTTCTGCTTCAGCTTCTAGCAATGATATTGTAACTGCTTCTGTGAGTCTATCGACTTTTTTATCAATTTGCTCAATATCACGCATTGTATAATTGTGAGTTGAGTGAGACTTAAGCCTCATTGCATTATCGCCACTAATTGCAGTCGGTACTCCTGGAATATATATTTCACCCAGAGTAAACACATCTGTTAAATTAGGTAGCTGTGGATTTTCAGATCCGTTACCCTTAACGATTTCGAACTCACCTAAATCAGATATTGCAACCGCATCAAATCTAGGTAGATAGTATTCGAAGTCTGCAATGATTGTGCCGCCATCAGAGATCGGAATAAAATCACTGAAGTTCAATGCTGTTCTGTTACCAATGTTTTCTGCACCCTGTGGTGAGATAGCGTATGAGCCTTGAAAACCAGCGTATGGTCTAAAGTCGATAGATGCTAGTGGATTATATGCTCTACCTTCATTAGACGAATAGTTTCTAATCAGATTGCCATCTACGTTTGCATAACTGCTTGCATCAAGATAGCCATTGACTACGTTTGATATTCTTCGGAATACAATCATTTTAACTAGTAGAATGTCACTAGCTTGAATTGCAGTTGCCGCTGGCTTAAGTGACATACTAGACTTATCATAGAATCCGTCTTTCTGCCCATTGTTTAATACAAATCTACCAGTCACATCTTCTGTGCCTGTGCCATCACTGGCTTGATTTATAACTTGCTCAATTTTAACAACGTTAGGAAGACCTAAGTTAGCAAAGCCATTTGATACAGTAGTTTTAACATACACTGTCATTTGCTGAATAGTATCTGCATTTGTTCCGGCAAAGATTGCATCAAAATAAACAAATGCTGGCGCACCATTTGCGTTATTGTATGTTATTGAAATATCACCATTAGTAGTGCTAGTATCTGTAATAGCTACTGCACGATTGGTTGATGTTACAAGAATTAGGTTTGTTGTCTTTGGTGTGTACTGAGAAGTATTAGGAATAACTACAACGTTAGTTGATGTATTAATATTAGTTGAAGTGATAACTTGCTTCATTCTCTTAGTGAACAAAACGTTTTGAATTGATTTCGTAGTTGGGTTACCACCATTAAAGATTAACGCACTATTACGTGTGCCTCTAACAGGAATAGGTACGCCACCTACTTGCTTAATTGGTGTGTTTGCGATTTTGAATATAGTAGAAGTTTCTTGTCCAGCAAGCTTCTCTATACCAAATACGTAAATTCTACCAGGCGATACGCTTCTAACAAAACATGTACCTATTTTAGTAGTGCCATTCGTAGCGAATAGATCAGCTTGTGCGCCCAATTCAAATGAATTGACAATATCATTTTGATCAGTGTCAACAACAAAGTATTGACCATAAGATGATGTGATAGCTTGTTGTAACTTAGTAGCCGTTTCACTTTCGAATGGAATGCGTAGTCTCTTAGGAGCCATGTTAACGACTTCATGCCCAAACGCATAAGCCTTACCTGGGCTAATCACAGCATATGCAAGTGGATTTTCATCAGCATCTATTGAAGGTGTTGGAATTTGTAATGTGACATTCAGACCACGAATAGTATAGTTACCGCTTTCTTCATATGTTCTACGTGCCATTGCTTCTGCAACAACGTTGAACGCAGTAACATCTCTTAGTGCAATCTGATCACCTGCTTCGAATCTAGCAATAGCAAAGAATTCTTCTGGTTCTGATCCAGAAGCAATAGCAGTAAGAACTGGGCGTAGTTTTAATCTGTCTGCACCAGGAGCATTAACATTGTTAAAGCCTTGTGCATTGTCAAGCAAGCTTAAGTCCGCACCATATTCTATGATGCTTTCTTCGACAACAAAGCCTACAGAAACGTCATCTGGAATGGCATCGTACTTAGAAATAATTACAAACTGTTCTTCTACGAATATGAAGTGACCTTTTTGAAAGATAATACCTTCATCGATTTGCATACCATATGAATTGCCAGCGTGATTCGAAACTGTAGCAACAGTTACAGAAGCATTGGGAACTAGATTACCATCTGGATCGATTAGCTTTAGAGTTTCACCTTGGTTAAATCTCTTAATCTCTGTAGTGCCTGAAGTAGTGGTATTCTTATAAACGATATAAAAAGTCTTGAGATTTGGGGCACGTGTCTCAAAACCATTTTCGCCTATAATAATATCAGCAATTAGACCAGAGCCTTCGCCTTCTAGTTGAAAGTTTCTAGCTACACCATCGTCTGTATATGTTTGCGTGTATACACTAGGATCCGTAATACCAGAATCTGTGATTTTCACATAGAAGATATCAGGTCTGTTTGAAATATTAACACCACTTACAACGGTGCCTTCTTTGTAAACATTTGAACCGAAACGTTCTACTTGATTTTGTAAGATAGTTTGTAGTTGCGTCAATTCACGTGCTTGAACTGCACGTGCAGGACGGAACAAAACACGACTAAATTGTTTTGTCTGATCAAAATCATCGAAATACGGATCAATGTTTAAGTCTGTATTAATGCCCATTTATAAGTCTTTCCTAGAAGTCAAATACGAATTTAATTTTTTCTTTTCTGTCTGCGTCTCTACTAATAGCGGCGAAGTCTACAAAGTGTAGTAGATCACCACTAAAGGGGACGTAAGTACCATAAGTGATTGAACCACTAGAACTATTTATAGTCACAGTTTCAGTGGTTGATCCAACTAATGTATCTTTTGCGCTTAAAGTTGCACCTAAAGTAAACGTAGAGTTAAAATCACCAGTATAATCTACACAATAGATATACCAATCACCACTCTCTTGCTTTACTTCATGCACTCTAGCATGTATCATCTGTGTTGCTTGTTGCTCAACTAAGTACTGCCCAACAGTAACATTAGGCGCAGTTGAACCTGTAATCTTAATTTTAAGTCTGTTATCCATTGTGGTCGGGAACGTAGCATCAGAAAATGTTGGATCTTTAACTAAACCAACTTTAGTATATGTACCACTGTCTGGAATTACTGAACCACTATCACTAAAGAAGTTTGTGATGAATGCTAATCGACTCATAAACAATTCTGAAATAGGATCTTTACCGTGACCACCTGTTGGTGATATAATAACACGTAAAGAAGCCGCTAAACTGGGGTCTGGATAAGTCTGTTGTAATGGTAGCGGTAGAGATACATTAGCTGTAGCGTACTTGTAACCATTACCTCTTTCATTGAAGTTGATACCTTCTAGTGTTCCGTTTGCGTCTAGTAAGCCCCATGCTACAGCATTGGTTCCAGCCGCTACATCATTAGCAGGTGTGATAGCAATCTTAGGTACAATATGTGCATTTGATTGATTTTCATAATTTAAAGCGGTAGCACTCTCAATAGTAATGAATACTATCTTATTTGTTGATAGTGCATTAGGAGTAAAACTATCTAATATGTCATACACTGCCCCATCTGAGTCAAAGCGAATATACATTCCTACATAGGCACCATTTCCTGATCGTGGAGAAGTCTCATTTGTATGAAACTCTAACGTGTATCTGTTATTACCTGGTGCAGGTTGTGTACTTGCCAAACTCAAACTACCAGGTAGATAACCAGAGAACAGTCCAGTTACAGTATTTTGAATAACTATATTTGAAATATCTTCTTTAGTAGCGTCTGTAACTCTAACATCTTCTACATACGGAAGAGAGGACTGTGTTGAGTATTCTGCATATTCAGAAACAGGTATGTTAAACATATATTTCCAAACATAACCATCAGCCGATGTTGCAACGATATTAGGATCAATACTGTTAACAGAAGGTTTAGATATAGACACCGCACCATTATTATTTGATATACACTTGAATACTTTATATGGACCTTCGTTCTGTTCACCGTCAGGAACTGTTACAAACATATTAAGCGTTTCAATATCTCTAATATCATCGAACGCATCATAGACAGTATCTTGTTCATTACTCCAAGGTATTCTATTAAACATATACTTAATATTTGAAACATCGATTTTCTTTGCAAAAATAACACGGCGTAGAAACTCTCTTTTTTCAAACTGAGAATTTAGAATATCATTTGGCTTATCGATACTAGAACCCATAACGTAATAGTTATTTTCTGGTAAGAATTCATTGATCTCTGATCTAACAAGACTAGTGATATCGTCTCTTGTAGACTCTGATAGTGCAGAATTCAAACCCCAAATTTTAACAGTAGTAGTATTCGCACCAGTAGCGAGAACAACAGTACCCGTATTTTGATCAAATGTGTAATCCGCTGGATTACTAGTTGAACTTAATAAGATAGAGTTAACAACAACTACAACATCATTATGAATGTTTGCGGTCGTAGCAAATGTTGTCACAGCGGGTGATCCAACAGCATAAGAATAATACTTAAAGCCAGTATTGTTAATTGCAGTGTAGGCTTCCAAACTTTCTTGGAAAGACTCGACTGCATTCTCATTTTCATTTAAAAATGAGCCATAGAGTTCGTTTGTCGTTTCTACTTTAAAGTTTTCTGTTACAACTTTTGCCATTCTGGTGCCTTACTAGTCGTTAATATCTGTAGTTATTTGATCTGATAAATCTTCATCTAGGGATTGTATAACAGCCACTAAGTCTCCAACAATAGAGTTACTTACTTCAGCTCCAAGTGTGCTAACATTTGTATTAGCGACCTCTTGTGCAAGCGGTTGAACGCTTAAGTCATATATTTCCATAGACGCATCTAGATCAACGTTTACGTAGTTAGTTGTATTTATGAGAGACGAACCGAACTGTTTTGTACCTGCTGGTTGAACAACATCAGTAACAATCTCTGTGTATTTTTCGGGTGCGAGTATAGATCGAATGTCGAATGAATACTCTTGGTAGTAATCGTTATCATGTATTACTTTAGTTGGATCATTTAAGAATGATGTAGTTGTCAACCAACCAGCTTCAGTTGTACCTGTACCCAAAACTTTTAAATATGAAGTCGCTACAGTTCTACCATAGTTAGGATTAGCAATAGTTACAACTGCGCCATTCGAATCCGTTGTCTTTAATAGTGGCTCATCACCAATGATATCTACTAACTCACTGTCTTCATATCTAAAGCCTGTAGTTAAGATATTAAGAGATTTGATTTGACCACGTGCAAACTCTGCCGAACCGTCAATAATAGCATTACGCCCAATGGGTAATGATAAGTCATCACGTGCTACACTCAGTACGTTATAACTTTCACCTCTGTACCTAATAGGAAAGTTCTTGTCAAACTGATAAAAGGTAATTGGTCTAAAGTAGAAGATGTCACCCTCTCTTCTGAGAAATCTTGCTCGTACTGTATAATCTTCTAGTATACCACTTTGAGTTTGTTCAACTTGAATTGTTTGCTCAAATATATCACCTGCTTGAGACCCACTAAAGCGAGGATCCTCAAATATGACAGAGACATCACGCTTGTCATACTTAGCAACTTCGGTTTGTGTAATTAAACTTTTCACATCTGATTGATAACCTTGACCATTATCCGTAACGATCAAACTTTTGATAGTACCAATGTTATATGTAATAGGCTTAAACGCATCTGCTAATGTAGTATCTAAAGTTTCAAATAAATCTCCAGACATACCATAGTTTGAACTATCTAGTTGAACATCTAAGAAGTCACCAATAATATCGGGAATAAAACTAACTGTCTCTGCGTCTGTGATTTCACCAATTCTATATGATGCGCTATTGTTAAACGGTGATACCGCTGATATATACCCACTCTTAGGATATGCTGTACCAGGGTTTACATGAGGGTAGCTATCGTTTATAAAATCCGCATTTGTGATTGCTGACCAGTAACCTGTAAGATCGCCTCTTAGTCCGACAATCTTATCAATGTTAGCAACTAGATACTTTTCTATATTTTCTCTAATCCAATTACGCTGATCTGGACTCGTAAGTTCCCCATTAAAATATTCGTTAACA
>Ga0315321_10004572_pt1 | contig 10620 bp, 10 predicted proteins | sample M180m21515metaG_FD_203464 | JGI IMG/M metagenome (GOLD analysis project Ga0315321, IMG submission 203464) | Ammonia-oxidizing marine archaeal communities from Monterey Bay, California, United States - M1 80m 21515 | ecosystem: Environmental > Aquatic > Marine > Intertidal zone | place: USA... | reverse complement strand
TACAGACAATACCTATTGGTACCAAGTCGCTTTTATTGACGTTGAAACCAGCACAGGAGACCCTTCAACAGCCTCCGCGCCTTTCGATTTCGTCTGGATGAACTTCTGGGAGACCTTGGAGGATCAGACGGAGGGCAATGCTGACTGGGCCGAGCATGGCGCGGCGATGCAAGCGAAGTTCGATCGGATTATGGAATGCGGTACAGAAATACCCTATCGCGGGCATTATTTCCGCACTGCCGCCAATCGGTAGTACGCAACAAACTTACGCGTGTGCATCGATACCGTTGGTGCGCACATCAACGACCTACTCACATTTTAACATTGGCGACCAGCGTAAGCTTGCCGTTAGCACTGTGAAAATACTCAGCCGATAGCATTCGGGTGCAGATTTTTCACTCAACCTTCAAGGACAAAAAATATGACCAATTTACTTCGAATATGCCTGCTGTTTGGCTTAATGCCTTTTACCGTTTCTGCCGCGGAGTTAGCGCTTGATAAAAACTCGTTTTTTGATGCGAATTTTACAATTGACTCTACCTACACCTCTGATGGGCAAAACTATCAAGTGTCTGCGTCCGGCGAAGCCGGCCCTTACGGACGGGTTTATTTATCTTATGAATTCACTGATAAGCAAGACTTAGGGGATCGCGGAGAATATACCGGTCATGCTTGGACCCAAAATGGTGAGGTGGTAGCAACCGCAACACTTCAAGGTATCTATGTTAAAAATGGCAGTCTCTTCAAGTTGTATGGCTTGAATACGCTGAGTGATGGCAAGTTTCATTATGCGATTGGCAACATCGATTTTGTGGCGAAAACCATGACATTCGAAGTCGCCGATATCATCACCGATGATTGAATCGTTACATTTTTAGCGAAAAGTTAACACAATGCCGCGTGCGCGCAGAAGGAAGCTTCTGCGCGCACATTGCATCGATCTGCGCTGATCCAATATCCAATGGCAGCCAATCGGCATGCGTTGCATGCAACTCCGGAAGGCGCAGAACTATTGCGACCTGATAAACGCACCCCCTTATTATCAATCGGTTTAGTCGAGCAGTTCCTGCAACAAAAACATCAGGTTATATTGGCTAAAGCTTGGAACGGACACGTCCGAATCGTTACAAGAGTTTCTGCCGGCACAAGTGCTCGGAAAGTTGGTGGAGCTTAAGGTATAGCCGGCGTTAGCATTGTGCTCGTAGCGCGTGAAGACAACCAAAACAACGTCTCCCTCGGGCCAGACATATATCTTTTGGCCTTCCAATCCGAGCGCGGCTGCCACCTGAATGGGCACCGCCGCGTTAAAGTAAGCTTCGTTCATCAGCCACCACTGGAAGCCGTAAAACCCACTTTGCGCGCTAATGCTGGCCCTGACATAAGATTCTGAGACAACCTGCGTTCCATCCCATTCACCGCCACGAGCGTAAAGCAGGCCAAAGCGCGCCATGTCCTCGGGGCGCAGATCAAGACCAAAGTAGGTCACAGGATTTCCCACTGCATCACGCCACATGCCAATCTGATCAACGTCAATGCCTATAGGACTAAGCAATTTCTGTCTCAAGTAGCTATGCGCGTCTAGTCCAGTGGATCGTAACAGCAATGGCTCAAACAGCTGGGACGTCGGATTCGAATAGACGAATGTGCCACCCTCTGGCCGTGTTTTACTCAAGTCCAGCGAAAATGCAGTCTGGTCAGCAGCAAAGAAAATTCTCGAGCTAGCGGGAAGGCCGCTGCGCATTTCTAATAAATCGCGAACTGTGATGTCGGATTTATTGGTGCCTTCCCACTCAGTGAAAAAATCGCTGGCTGGCTGGTCTAGGCTACTGATCCAGCCTTCATCGACAGCAATGCCAACAGCTGCACTATAGTAGCTTTTGGCCACTGACCAGCTAGTACCCAGCGTGCTGGCATCAATACCTTCGGCATAACGTTCGCCAACAATATAGCCATCCTTGACCAACATCGCTGACTGAACTGCAGCATCACCGAACACATGATCCAGTATTGCTTCAACCGCATTTACGGTGGTATCAGCCTCGGCGGGAGAAACTCTGGATAAACTCCAATTCACCGTTGAAGTTTGAATGGCCGGCGGTGTTACTGTACTAGCTGGCGGCGCAGGTACCGGCGTTGCGGCGCCATCACCGCCCCCACCCCCGCCACAGGCAGTAAGTAAGCTTATCAAAGCAAAAAAGAGAAGCGGCTTCATGGTGTTTTTAAGATCACTTGTTGATTAGTGCTGTTACATTAAACCTTTGATAGGCTGCCGGAAAGGGGAATATGACAACCAGCATGTCAACATTGAGCCATCAAAGGGCTGTTTTCGTTGCACTGAAATCAGATACCAGGTGCCATCCACAGCAAAACTAATTTTGCGAGATAAGAGATACATCGCTAATGTCACTTGCCACTTGCAAATCAGCCTTCAGACCTGTGAAACAAGAGCAGCGGGTCCCAATTGCCGCTAAAAGACTGCGTGTTTGACCAAATTTGGTGGTTCGCTTCCGGGTCGAGACTAGTCGTTTTCGTCGATATAACTGAATCATCGGGACCAAAGGTAAATGCACGTATCAGCCGCAACTCGAAATCTATCAGCATAAAACCTGGCCACATATCGCCTTTGATCGTACCCGCGTTGAGTAAAGTCAGGTTCTCAAAGTGAATCATAGTTTTGAAATGGACGTGACCATTGATTAAGAATCGGTGCTCTCCTTCATCAATAATTTTGTCGAGTTCATGGCTACGTTCAACCGGCATGCGTTCAGTGCCTGGCCAGACCTTTCTTAGATCATTGTCCCCGACCCCGTGGCAAAGCAGCACAGAACCGGCAATCGTGTTGAGCTGAATTTGAGTGGGCAGGTTCTCAAGAAAGGCGATCGACTGTTCATTTAATGTTTCGCGATGATGCGCGTTCGGAACATGGCGCGCTTTACGCTCTAGCAGCCAGCGGTCGTGGTTCCCTCTCACTGTTTTAACGCCGTGATCTCGTAATAAGCAAATGCTGGTATCTACGCAGCCCCGACCATCGGCGATATCTCCGGTGCAGATAATATCGCACGCGCCTTCGTGTTCCAGAAATTCTAGCGCTCGCCCAAGACGAATGTCTTCCGAATGCAAGTCTCCAATAACACCGAGTTGTCTAATCGCCGACATGTAAGTTATCTGTATTGATTTCTATTGTTTTACGACCTTATCTAAAATACAGATCGATTTACGCCTTATTTACAAAGGGTTGCTATTATCTTGCCGAGTATTCAACCATCCTTAGTCACGATTAAAAAAGGAAAGAACGGCATCGTTGATGAGCGTTCTTAGTTCAGGACGCGAGAGTTCTCCAGAAAGTCCAAACCGCTTCGTCAAATTAGAGAACTGCGGTGCATCAGAATAGTCGAAATGCTTGGTGCCTGCGACTAACTGTTGTTCGCCTCGGGATGATGCACTTAAAAACGCATCCAGTTTGTTGTAATTGATGGGATCTGACCACGCCGCTTGTCCCACATATTGAAAAGGCTTTTCTGTGCCCGCAGAAATAATATCGGGTGGTATCGGGACCATCCAACCATCCAATGCCAACGCCTTGGCTACCCTCTCATCTTTCACCAACAACATAAGTGCTGTTGCTCCACCGAAAGAATGTCCAAATGCGCCAACGGCATCGCTTTGCAGGTGAGCCCAGATGCTGCCAGGTTGTTCGCCTAAGCGCCCGATTTCGTTAAGAACAAACACGAGGTCGGCGACTCTAGTATTTAGCTGAGGTGAACGAAACGCCCAAAAATCATCACCGGTACGGTTTTCGTCATCTGATGCGCGATAATCTGCGGTTGAACCATCTGAAAAAATTGTCAGGAAAGCGTCGTAAGCATGATCTACGCTGATGACTGCAATGCCATGACTTGCGAGCGCCTCAGCCTGTATGGTGTTCTGATTTTTCATGCCACCTAGGCCGTGGGAAAACAAGACCAATGGAATCTTAGTCGACTGACTTAGCAAGGGAGCATCGAGGAGCGCGTTCGTTTTAACCCGCTGCATATGCCGAAGCATGAAACGAGGCAAGCCCGATTGATACGCCAACATATCGAGCCTCTGTTCTGGGTGATCTAAATACGGTTGAGAGGCATCGCCAGACGCAAGCGCCGTTGGATACCATATTTGCCCTACTAGTCGGCGTTGGTCATCAGGGTTATCTGTAAAAGATTCCCCGCGCGTTGTATCGACCCATTCAAAAAATCGAGTGCCCACTTTGTGCGGTCCGGGAGGCTCCGGCAAGTCGTCCAACGGAAATACCTTAGAAACCAACGCTGAACAGCCCGATGTAATAATTCCCAGGATAATCGCAGCGATTGAACGATACTTCATGTTTGTTCCTTTAGGTTTTATTTGTTTGTCGCACGATTGACCGGGGTTTTAGAGCGACCAGTGCGCGAAAAACAGGGGTAGCTAACATTACGTAGCCGATACTGCGTTAGATCAAGGCTTGCTTCAAGATCGGTATTAGCGCTCAAAAGAAACGACCGGCCTGATTAAACAGCGCTCACATAAAAGCGTCTGCGCACATGATCGTCGATAAGCGCTCTATATGACCGTTCTTTAGCAAATGTGGTCTATACTGCTCATCTTCAGCTATCAGAATGTGAGGCGCTCAGCATCAAAACTATACGACTGTTTTTCGGCTTGTTCGTTCTGGCCTCGCCCGCAGCAGAGGCGGACTCAGCATACGCGGTAGATCCTCACATTACAGTATTATCGACGATGTTAGCCAACTTCTCCGGCCATGGTGAATGGGGCTTTAGCGCATTGATTGAAACTGAGGCCGGTACGGTGTTGTTTGATACCGGATTCAAACAATCGACCGTGTGGCGCAATAGCCAATCGCTAAAGGTTGACTTGAGCATGGTGACTCACGTGATTCTGACCCACTACCACACAGACCATACCGGTGGGCTCTTACATATGAGGAAGCAACTTATGGAAGATTACCCCCAAGCGCTTTCGAAGGTGTATGTAGGAAAAGGTTTTTTCGCGCAGCGTTTTACCAAGGATGGCAAGCCAGTCTACTCGTTGGACAAATCGCTAAACCCCGATTACTTCGAAAAACCACAGGACTTTCGTCGAGCAGCGGAAGCGCTGGGTATTCAGTTTACTGTGGTAGAGCAAGCGCGCGAGATTCTTCCTGGGGTACATTTAAGCGGGACTATCAAACGACGACACGATGAACGTAATGTCAGCCCTGGACGCTTTCTTGACGCCGCTGCGGACCAGCCAGACAACATTCCCGAATCTCAGGTTATGGGTTTACTAACGAGCCGAGGCTGGCTGCTTGTATCAGGTTGCGGCCATGCCGGTATTGTTAACGCTACCGCCGCGCTGAGAGATATCGAGTCAGTGCCCGTTGTTATGGGGGTCGGCGGGTTCCATTTGTTTCGTGCTTCCAACGAGGTGTTGGATTGGACCGCGGGACATCTAAAAGCAGTGGGTATGGAAAGACTCGTTGGTGCTCACTGCACTGGCACGGCTGCGACCTATTATCTAAAGGAACATCTCAATTTACCCGCATCGAAAGTTTCCATCGGCGCAGTTGGCACTCAAATCGATTCATCACTGAACATTATCAGAGCTTCTGTTGAGTAATTAAATGCGCGTGGCGTAGTACCTGCCCAGCTAAATTAACCATGTCCTTAACGCTTCTTCATCAGGCATTAAAACCGAGCTTAGGCGGCAAACAATAAGTGGGTCACGGATCAATCGGCACCCCACTTCTCTGTCCTTTAATTTAGGCGCCAGGAAAAAGTTTACAACTGATTTCGCGCACAGTCGCTGCAAATGACCACCCCATTCAGATCGTCTGCCATTCGCAGTCAAGCATCGGCGACAATCTTACCAGGCCAAGCATTGTTAGCAGTTCATGTAAGTTTTCAACATCTGCGGCAGCCATGCTTGGCAGGGTTCTCGTCGGCGTTTTAAGCCGTTCAAGTCTTTCAACCCATACATCTCTGACTTGCTTATTTTTAGGTTTAACGTAATAGAGCACAAGGTTACTCAAGAATGCGACGACATCTTTCTCCGGGTGTTCAATAGCGCTCATCATTTGCTTGTTAAAATTTGCCATTCTCGCACCATCTGTATTATGCAGTGTCATCGACGTGACATCACTGAGATCCCAGATCATTGTTTTCACCGAATATATCTCATCAATCGTCAACGACTTAATGAACCGCAGCAACAATTGATCACCTTCATCTGTCACGTATTCGTCAAAAAACCTGAAAATCACAACACCTTCATCGAGCAGTGCTTTATATTCATTCATCCTTGCAGAGCCTTACACTCATTCGTTCTCGCAGCATCCCAACTTAAAAATTAACACCTGGTCTATCGATTAACGGCAGGTCCCAGAGCGCCATATCGGCATTGAACGGGCTTCCGCTGACGACATTAGTTTTATACGTTCTACTTATTGGGAGCATAATCTTAATCTTAGTCATAATCATCGGAAAAATGCCGCTTACGGTAAGAAAATCACCACCCCGAACGATACTGGCACTGTCAAAGGCTTCATATCGCAGTCAGCAGCAGAAAACCTATGCAGGTGGCGAGGATGATAGCCAGCGACCCACTTCGCGGGCACGCCGGCCGCCACCAAATTTCTACGGTAACGCATCAATCAATTTAGGATTTTTTAGGCATCCAAATGCTCATTAATTGAATGCTAAGTGCACAAAGCAGCAAAATGCCTTGAGGCGGATTCGGCATCAGCGACATGGGTGCACGCGGATTAATTGCGCGGGTAGTTCTTCACGTTTTGTGCCAGCGTCGAGAAAGTCACTATCTCAATAAATTGACCGCTAGCGTATTGACGCGAGCCTCATTTCAGGAAACTTCGAGGCCAGCGCCTTAAACATCTGCGCATTCCGAGGGTGAGACGGGTTCAATGCCCAACGCGTTATTCGCTCATCATTATCATCGATATGATAAGTCAACATCTTGTGCGTGACTGCGGCGTTCAATAGAGTCGTTAGCGTGCTTTTCCTGATATTAGCGCGACTAGCAATGTCAGAAGTACTCATCAACTCGCCAGTTCTGTCAGTCGTTTGTTCCCACAAAGCCAACTCCAACCGAATGAGTTGCCCTGACAGATCCCTATCTTCAAGCGAACAGCGTCCCGTTAATTCCCGCGCCCCTCTCACCAAAGCGGGCGCAACCCTCAGTTCACACTTTGACAAATTTAATCGAATTGGTACGCCGCTTAAATGGCATACGTCAACCATATGTTCGATCACATCCTGCGTCGGATAAAGGATGCCTCCTCGCTCGTAGCTGCGTCCCTCATCTATGTAACGTCCCAAAAAACGTCGGATGTAGCTTGACTCGTCAGCAGGACTGTTTACAAGCGCCTCTCGCGATATGCCTGTTCCATAACCAAACCAGTATTCGAGCAGGATAGATTTGAGGTAAGAGGCGCGGTAGCTATGGCAATTGGTTGTTTGTCGTCGATTCACACAATTGAGAAAATTTGACAACTGACTAAAACCCATTAGATTCTGGTCAGCTTCAAGAGTACTGAAATTGGAGTTATTTGGTACTACACGCGCAGCTTCTGAATACACTTGACCATCTATTGTCCGAGATAGGACGATCTAGACTAGCGCAAACCGTCGCAAATGTAAGCTATTAATTACATTTCGCAAAATATTCAGCCGTAGACCAGGGCGATTGTTTAAAATCTGACCAATCCAACAGCAAAAACCACTGGAACGTCGGTCGGAACAGTGGTTCCGGACAAACCATGCAAGCTAAAAAGTCCCAACGAAGTCTCACTAGTGGTATCTTAATAACGTTAGTAATGCCCGATCACACTGCCGAAAGAATCGACATCGAGAATGCTTATTGTATAAACACAGACAGTAGCACTCCGAGTGGCAGTGAACGTTAGATTTTGTTTACTTCGTTCAAGCCCCCAAAATCGAACTAACGTTGTGTTAGGAGTTGTGCTTGACGATCATAGTTCATGCCGTTGATTACGGCAGAAGAACAATAGTCCTTAGTCATTAACGATAGACTCACAGCATTTTTAACGCGGGGATCCTCAGTCACGTGGTACCTACACGATCTGCCCGCAATAAATTATTAATCTACAAAGGGGAATACAAACAATGCGATCAGTAAAAATCCTATTCGGTCTAAGCATAATTGCTGCGACGACCTTTACTTCAGCGGATACAGATGTCACTTTAATTGGCGACACAGAAATGCCTGAAGCGGTGCACAGCGAGGCGTTTATTCAAATGAGATCCATGTTGGGTAAATGGCAAGGGAAGTTGACACAATCTTCGGGGAACGTCGTTGATACTTCGTCTGAATTTCGTCTCGTTTCCAACGGCAACACCATCACAGAGAAGCTTATTGAGGACGGTGTTGAGATGCTGACGACTTACACCGACCAAGACGGAGAATTAGTCGTCAAGCACTACTGCGCGCTTGGCACCGAGCCCGTTTTCAAAGTGTCTAATCTGACCAGTAAAACCCTAAAAATTGAACTTGACGCTGCCGAGTCAAATTACCATCCGGGTCACCATAGCTTTGTTAATTCAATGCAATGGACGCCAGACCCGACGGATACAAGCATGGTCGTCGTTGATGCCACAATTTTCCTCAATGGCGAATTGCAAGCTCAGCAAACTGTCTTACAACGAGCAAATTAGAGTCACAGCGCCCTCTAAAACGAGGCGATTACACCCACTTGTGTCGACCTTCTTCAGAGGCAGAATGCCAGCAGTGCCGCGGCTGATAAAAACGATTGCTACCTTTACTCAAAGTAAAGGTAGCAATCAAATACGCACCTAGTTGGCACGGGTCACCCCTGAGGAGGGGGGTGTTTACTGGCTCACTTTCTGGAAGAAGTAGCCTCGGTCGTAAGCCTCGCAACTAAAACTTTCGCCGATAATATTTGCCCACGTTGTTTGAGCCTCATCCTGTGTCAAGAAAGCCAAAGTCTCTGCGACATTGCCAAACAGACCACCCCAGAGAAACTTAAACGCACCTGGGCTCATCTGATCGTCCCCCGTCCGCGGAAAAAGCGCGGTCACATTGTGATCTATTTTTTTCGCATCAAGATATTGGTTCCACTTCTGGAAAGTCACCGCAACGTCCTGGGGTGTTTTGCCTTCGTTCATGACGCAATCGAACATGTGTCCGAACCCCTGATTGAAATCTTTAGGGCGTTTCTCTTCACGCACCTGAATGGTGTTGAAGTGAACTGTGCCAGCGCAATCTAGAACCTGGCTATATTCGGTTGCGATCTGCCGACCCTCGGGTGTTGTGTAAAACGCCGAAAGGCCCTTCATCTGCTCATCGAAATTTGGCCAAAAGCCCATCATCAAGAAATCCCATGCGTACTCGTTCGGCCGACGGTAATGCGGCGTAGCCATCCACCAGTCAAATTCTCCCAAAGTCTCAAACCATCGGTTGGCTTGCTGAAAAAAGGCATTTAAATCGTCAGCTGACCTTCCTTCACGCACTTTGCAAACCTGCATTTCTGCTGGACTCACCTCAAAATCTGCGATGGCCATTGGGCTGATTAACAAAAAACCTATCGTGGTTATATTTCTTAACAATTGCATATCGTTTCCCGCTATTTACTCCAGGGTGTATTCTGAATGCTTAAAACGAGTGCACCAAGCATAGTTCGATTTTGGTTGCGACTTTGTTGATCGCCGGCACCTCTTCTGCTTGAAAATTCTCGTATCGGCAACCGGGGTGGCCCGCCCTACTCCACCTCCGGCCACCACTTTGTCCATTGCGATCTGCAAAGCTCGGTCCGTTTTGCAACGCAAAGTGGAACCTGTCCATCTCTAGCGCGATAGTCAACTCTTCACAAAGGACCTTTAAACTGCTGTTAATTAGCGCTTTTTCAAATTTCATAAAACATTTCTGGGGTTGGCATGTCGATTGCTATTTTAAGAAGGGGACACTAGGAGCAGCGAAATGAAAATATTTGGCCGACAGGAGAAAAATCGAAAGAAAGTATTAGCCGTTGCTTCGGGAGGGGGGCATTGGATACAACTTCTACGATTACAACAGGCTTTTAGCGCTTGCGATTGCACTTACGTTTCAGTCAATAAAGAATACGCTAGCGCCGTTTCTCCGTCGGCATTTTTTTACGTTCCAGATGCCAACCGAGAGGCCAAAGTTAAATTGGCAATCGCTGCACTTAAAATTCTGTTTGTTGTGCTCTGGCTCAGGCCTAACATCGTCATTTCAACGGGCGCCGCGCATGGATATCTGGCAATTCGCTTCGCAAAAATCGTAGGCGCGAAAACGATGTTCATCGACTCTATCGCCAATGCGGAACAACTTTCTCTTTCCGGTGAACTTGCGGTGTCACATGCCGACGTGATGCTGACACAATGGCCTGAGCTCTCAGACGGCAGCGCGATTCAATACTACGGATCCGTTCTCTAACTGAAATACGTCATTTACAGCAAAGCATTATCTTGAGTTTCGTTATCGCGGGCGCGAGATTGCCCATCTGTCGTCTTGCAGCAAACGTCTTCAATCTATCTCATCAATCTTTCTCATCAATCTATGTCGTCAATTTGAGTCGACAATATTCGGCCGGAC
>Ga0315321_10004571_pt1 | contig 10621 bp, 8 predicted proteins | sample M180m21515metaG_FD_203464 | JGI IMG/M metagenome (GOLD analysis project Ga0315321, IMG submission 203464) | Ammonia-oxidizing marine archaeal communities from Monterey Bay, California, United States - M1 80m 21515 | ecosystem: Environmental > Aquatic > Marine > Intertidal zone | place: USA... | reverse complement strand
TGACTTGTTCGGGCTCGAAATCCTGCTTTCTGGATATCGGGGATTGGGAGCCTCGATTGGGGATTTTGATCCGAGTGTTGCTGTTCACCGAACACCCAAGCGTTGGAGTCACAGACTGGCTGCGGTTGTCTCGAAATCACGTCGGATGCGGGTTGGACGCTTTCTAGATGTGCGTCTCTGATTAACCGGGACTTGGGATGTTTCGGGCGACTCGGAGCCCTACGCTATTCGAAAATCCGTATTCCATTCCGAGTGTATTGCGACTGGATGATCGCAATGCTCCGGGGAGGTCATTCACGCCGCCACCACGAAACACTCGTTGAAGACCTTTTGTCGACCCAGGTGGATTAACTGCCTCGGACCTTTGGTAATAGGTCTCATCAAATCGATCCCAGCACCACTCAGGAACGTTCCCCAGCATGTCGTGCAAACCAAATGCATTGGGTTTCTTTTTGCCGACGAATTGTACGTGTCCTGCCGAGTTTCCCGAATGCCAAGCAAACGCATTCAGGTCATCGGCTGTGTCGCCAAAATGCCACGGAGTCTTGGTTTCGGCGCGGCAGGCGTATTCCCACTCTGCCTCAGTTGGAAGACGATACCCGTCGCTGCCTCGCTGGATCGAGATGGTGTGTGTCTGCTCGTTAACTTCGTAATATGGGCGTAACCCGTTGCGGATGCTGAGTTGGTTGCAGAATTGAATTGCCTCCAACCAGCTGATGCCAGACATGGCGGTCTGGCTGTTAGACTCAGTGATCTGCTCAATGTTTGGATCGTCGCTCTGTGAGTTGGCTGTGCTCATCACCGCAATGAATTCCGCGGTTGTGATTTCAAACTTGCTAAGCAGAAAATTGTTGGTCAGTTGAACCTCATGTTGGGGCTGCTCGTCTGCCAAGGCACTGGGGTCAGTCTCCGGTGCTCCCATCATGAATTTACCAGCTGGAATTTCCAGCATGGTGATCGCAATCGGTGTGCTGTTGGTAGCGTCCAGTGCAGATGAATTCGTTGTCTGGCGGGCGGGTTCGCGAGCGAAGGGAGCTAACAGGTAAACGGCCAACGCAATGGCGATTGCACCCGCCGGTAGTGCGAAAATGGGGATGCGAGCGGGGGAATGTGTGGTGTGCAGCGAAGGTTTGTGCAGCGAAGGTTTCAGCACAGACGCATCGGCGTTCAATTCGTCAAGCTGCGAGGCAACCGATGCCATTGATTCAGGGCGATCTTGCGGACGTTTGGACAACATGCTGGAAAGCAAGTTTTCCAAGGCTACGGGACATTCAGGTCTGATTTCTCGGACTGACGGGATTGGTTCCTCGGTATGAGCTCGTAACATTTGTAGCGTTGAATCAGCCGGATACACATTCCGGCCGGTCAGTAGATAAAACAGAGTGCAGCCAAGGCTGTAGATGTCTGTTCGGAAGTCGAGTTCACGTGTGCCTGCGCATTGCTCGGGTGACATGAATGCCGAGGTGCCGATGACCAATCCCGTTTGGCTGACTTCGACGGCGTCGGGGGCACTATCTGAGAAGCGTGCGAGCCCCAAATCGGTAACTTTGGCAGTGTCATCTGAACCAAGCATGATGTTGCCGGGTTTAACATCACGATGGACGATTCCTTTCTCGTGCGCGTGATGCAACCCTCTCGCAGCGTCTGCTGTGCATTGAATTGCCGTTGCGACATCCAGCGGTCCTGATCCCTTGACTTTCGATCTCAGGTCCAGTCCCTGTACATATTCCATGACCAGAAAGTGCTGTCCGTCGACTTCGCCAGCGTCATGGGCAATCACAAGATTTGGATGTTGTAGTTTTGCGGTTGCTTCGATTTCACGTTGGAATCTTGTTCGCGCCGACGCCGATGCCAGTAACTCCGGTGCGATGAACTTGAGTGCTACTTCCCGTTTCATTTGCTTGTGGCTGGCAAGCACGACCTGTCCCATGTTGCCTTGCCCAAGTGATCGGTGAATCACGTAATTACCGATCGTACCGCCAACTTGCAGCCTGTTTGGCTGGGTCGGAATCGGCTGCCGCCAAGCTTGTTTGGCTTGCTGCACCATCGACTCAAGCACCTCATCGTGGTGCGTCTCAAGTTGACCGGGGTTCGTGCCATGCAGGTTTGCCGCTAACAGATTACCCAAACGGGTTTCCGAGACTGCGTCCATGGCCAGGATCGTGTCATGGCACACGTTGCAATCGTCGATGTGCGCCTCGACTCTTTCGTGATCGACCAAGGGCAATGCACCTTCCACAAACTGGCCTAGATGCTGTTGAGTTGGGCACTGATGCGATGTTCGATTGTTTTCAGGTTTGCTGGATTTCATCTGGGTGCCTGATCGGGGCAAACGCCACAGGATTGGGGTTTTGGTCGTAAGTATCGGAAAGCATCATTGGAAGTTGGAATGTGAGTGGGTCAGACTGGAGTGATTGCCAGTTGGCTCGCGAGATCGACAATACGCGAAATGCAGGTTCTATTTACTGGAACGTGGTGGCGTCCCATCAAAATCTAGGCTTGGGAATGGTGTTGAACATCGAATCTGGATTGTTAGTCAATTAAGTCGTCAAACTCTTCGCGTAATCGCCTCAGGACACGGTATTTTGCTTTTCGGACTGCCGCCGGAGTCATCTCGAGTTCTGCTCCAATTTCGTCGGTGCCACGGCCTTCGACCTGGCAATGCCAGAAAGCTTGCCACGTTCGAGGCTCAAAGTCGCCTTGAACCGCTTCCAGCATTTTGTGAACAGATGCGCGCAAAATATCCTGTTCGCTATTTTCCTCTTCTTCGGTGAGCGGGTCGGATATTTCGGCAAGCTTCATCTGCCCCACGGAGCCTCCCTCAGCCATCGCATGACCGTCGATGCGGCGAAAGTGATCGCGGATCTTGTTCGTGGTGATGGTCCGTAACCAGCCACGGAACGAATCCTCTTTTCGGTCGTGACGGAAATTTTGGATATGAACCGCTACCGACCGAAACGACTCCTGGAAGACTTCTGCCACGTCTTCTTCGTTCAGTTGACTGCGACGACACCAATACCGCACGAGCGGCGCATAAAGATCGACAAGTCGGTCCCACGCCTCTGCGTGGTTGGCTCGCACCTGTTCGAGTAGTGTCAGTGAAGTTTCGTCAAACGATGTCATGCTTAAAGTCTAGGCAGTAATTTCATGCTCGTAAGCAACGGTTCGCAAGAATATTTACACAGGGCGTCGTGCTGGGAATGATTCGCTCGCAAATTGCAAACGGAAAAGTGGTGTGTTTTACGAAGGTCCTTGGGCAATCACGTTGGTTTGCATGATGGTCGGCCTTTCATAAGCATGAGCTCCATGCACTGCCGCGTTCTGTCGCCGGGAAACGTTATGATGGGTTGTCGGGTAAAAATTTGTGATGATTGGAATGCTGAGTTAATGCGGAGAGAGGGAAGCGATGTGGTGCCGCGGCCGAAGCCCATGTTCGGTTGAGCGGTGACCGTTAGATGGCGATGGACGAGGGATACCACGCGTGAGGGCGAGGGACGAATGCTTGCAGCAGGTAATAGCGGATTCAGTGAATCCATTTCTTGTACACCAGCCGAGCAATCAAAAACAGAGTATTTGGTTGCAGATGCACCTGCACCGTCGAAAATATTGATGTCATGCCTTCACGCTTGCAAGGTTGGATCACTTCTGCTTCTAGTAACGCACGTCTCATCGCATGTAAAGTGCTGGCATCAGCTGCTTCTGTTGTTCCAGCTTCAGTTTAGCCTTGCGAGAGAAATCGACGAGCGGATGGAGTTCCAATCAATTAACACAGTGCGAATACTCAGGGGATCTCATTTGTGGGAAGAATTCGTTTTGTCGGAACCGAATAGTGCAATTCGTGTTTGGAGAGTTGCTACGCAATGCTTAGGTATTCTAACCCAATCGGTTTGTGTGGCTTTCACTGAAAACCGAGCAGAAAACTTCTGTACTTGCTTGAACTGTCTGTTGAATTATTCAGTTGCCTGCAAAAAATGAAGATCCCGATCATTAAATGCTCAAAGCTAACGCATGATTTCAAAAAGCCAATGATGTGCGAGAAAGTGTAGCGATATTTAGTCGAGGGTGATCAACCCTAGCGAGTATCGTGCTTACGAGACTCGTTTAGTTCCAAGGGCGTGGTATCGAAGATTGCGTACCGAGTTCTCGAGGGTAAACAAGGCGACTCTTATCAATCCTGAATTTTAGTAATCGTGTAATCATCAGACTTGGGGCTGATCAAGTAAATGTCACGTTCTGGCCAAGTCGCAGCAGAATCTCTCATCCAATTCTCCTGCACTTCCACGAAGATAACATCGTTCGAGGACAAAGGTATAGCCATCCCGGCCATTCCAGCCCTAGGATCTTTCCAGTTCCAACCATCCGTCACAAGCTCCATGCCGAGAATCGCGTTCGTCAGCCCAATTCGCTTGACTGCTTGAATTGTCCTGCCATCCACATTGTGAGGCGGTTGCATCCACAAATCAGTTAAACGAGTGGGCGTAGCGACAAGCCAACTCACAGCAAATGCGACAACAAAGTAACGAAGGAGAAAACGCGGAATTTGCGATGCCTTCATGTTGCAATTGGTTTCACACCGTTCTGATAGGCTTATCAAACCAACCGCAAGAACAATAGCAACCATGGGCAAGGCAGGTACATGCCACCTCGGCCCTACCCATGGCCTGTTAATGAAAATTACGAACGAATAACAGAATATCAAAGAGGTAACGCTCAGAATTGGAAGTCGCAACACACGCAGCTTCTTCCAACCGCAAACCAAGCTTACTGAAATGAAAGCCGCAGTTGGTACAGCGCTTCCAAACACTTGTTGATTGAGCATCACTGAGTTTTCATGAAACCAACTAAGCCAATGTGTAATCGACGTGGGAGGGTTGTAAAAGAGCGTCTGCAAAATCGAATTACCATATGGGGATACCCCAACACCGCCCATGTAGTATTGGTTGAATGCAAGATAGCATGCCACGCCCGGAATCGCTGACAGCGCGACCAAAATGGAGGGATAGGCTACCCTGGAGTTCCACGACAAAAAACTCCAAGCTGAATAACCAATTGCTGGCACCGCGAAGAACAACGCATCTTGAGGCCGAGTAATCACAGCAAACCCTAAAAACACACCTGAGAAACATGCGTTTCGATAAGAATGCGATTTCATCATCGCCATAAAACGATCCATAAACCCCCACAACAGAAATGCAGATAACAAGTGCGACATTTGTGTTGCCGCGTTGAACCATAGCCACGGGGAAGCAGCTAGCAACAGTGTTGAAAGGCAGGCATATTTACGCCCCAACTCCCTGTCCACCAAAAAATATGTAACTAACAATGTGCCGCATGCAGTAATCGGCGCCGCTAGCCATGACATCTTGAAAAGATCAAAGAGGCCAAGTAAGAGCGGCCATGCTGGAGGATACTTTCCAAAAAAACCCTTCGGACCCTCGTGAAAGAAAAACCCTCCACTCTCATTCAGCAGGTTGGGATTTGCTGGACTTTCGATCGCAAGATGACCTGACCAGTAAACACGCCCTTGCATCAGATAGGTTAGGCCGTCGCTCATATGTGGCATAGCATCGAGGACGAAGAAGGCTATGGTCCCACCTGCCAGTAACACCAAGCTACACATGGCTACAAGAAATCTTCCGGGGAATGCAGCAGCAGTACTGAAGAAGACGTCGATGAATCCGATTTTTTCAACATCGGATGCGGCAGCAACGCACATCGCACCAATAAAAAATGCGAGAGCTTGTGCGGTGGAACGATACTCGTAAGCTAGAAATTCTCCAGTCAGAAAAAATCCATACCATGTCGAGGCACCGTTGAGCACGAAAACAAAGATGAACAGGAGAAATAAGCGTCTATCGAAAGAACAGGAACTGGAAATTGCTTCAATGACGTATTTGGCAAAAGCAAGACTTCCTGTTGCGGCGATGATCAGAGAAGTGTAGTAAGCAAAATCTACTTTAAAGCCCGCAATGAAAATTCCCCCAGCATTGAAATCAGTCCATTGGAACGATGCTCCTATCGCTATGTAGGCGAAACCAGCGAGGAAGAGAAGAATGCGTGACATTGGAAGAATTCTCAGTGACCATTCAGGGAACAGCAGGGTATTGAACGCGTTTGCTAGTGAAAAACACAACGAACTGAGTTGAATAATATCACTGTACTCCAATTTAGTTATCTGTGGAGATCACCCTGAAAACCAACGTTTTGAAAACGAAATATTTGGCGACCATGGCTATCGTAGATACGCCCAAGGCAAGCAGTCGGTAATCAATTTGCGAGGCAATGATTAGCAAAGAAAATAGTAACCATTCGCTACAACGAAAACAAATCGAAGCAAATACGTACCTGCTGAATTGCGATGTTTTTGTTCCGCTAACACCTCTGAAAGTGTAGTGGCGACACACAAAAAAGTTTGCGCAAAAAGCTGTTGCCAATCCGCATGCAAATGCATATTGCGCATGAACGTCGAAGCACTCTCGTAGTAAAACGGTGAGGCCAAAGGTGAGACAAAAGCTAAGCCCTGTCGTAATGCACCAGCGTATTGCATTCAAGACGGATGAGGCGTGAAGGAGCTTTTTCACTACTGGCAAGTCTCGTCCGCGTGTGATTTCTTTCCGGAGGCTATCAGGTTCCAAGAAAAGGGTCCGAGCATGTTGCCGGCAGTGCGTTCGATTATCCGGTCGGCCCCGCAACAAAATCTCGATAGATATGTCGTTAACCACTGTGGTCTAAGAGGTACTTCCGCAAATGGTGTTGAAAATAATCCCTGTGGAGTAACTTGAACGTCCACAAGGCCGCCTTCGTTAAAAATCTCTCTTAGGTCCGATTTTGACAATTGGAGTTGATCTTCAGAATAAGATAGGTCCGTTTTTTTTCGTATTGCGCGGGCCACCCTGATGCATGGGTTTGCTGGTTGTGGTTCATTTGCGATGAGGACTCCGTTTGGCTTTAACAAGCGTGAGATGTCCCTGATTGCTCCGGTCATATCCTCCATGTGGTGCAAAACTCCAATCATGAAGATGCCGTCGAAGGTCTCTTCCGTTGAAAAGTCGTGTACGTTTTTTGCCTCGAATGTAACGCCGGGTCGGTCGTTGTAATGCGTTGCCAGTCGAATAAGTTCTTGTGAATAATCGACGCCTACAAATCGCTTATATCTGCCCTCCAGATACTGAGCAGAAAAGCCGGCTCCGCATCCCACTTCTAGGATGGCTGCGTCGCGTGGCAGTTGGGTGGATTGTATCGTCTGAGTAAGACGAAGCTTTCTTGCTACCGCGCAGGACGGCGTGAGGTCCTTGCCGCAGTAGGAGCCAGCTATTCGATCGAATAACTCTCGGTCCGTTGTTTCGTGACGGCTCAAAGTACCTGTGGTTTGATTAAACGTCATGTGTGTTTGCGTCCAATACTTAATCGGTGATGTTGCTGCGGATGATTACGGTGCCAATTGTGGTGTTCTGCAGGCAAACTTAGCCAGAACGCTTGTCGATCATGTCCGCCAAAAGTGCAAACATTGCCGTGTTCATCGCGAACAGCAGGAAGATCAATGTTTTGTCCGTAAGATTTTTCAGTACAAATACGTCATAGATGCCGCTGAGGATGCACGCAAAACCAAGTAAAACACCGATGGGAAAAAAAACACGCAAAGGCGCAAAATACATACCTGTGCGTAGGATCAGTTGGACGAAATTCAGTGTGTCGCGAATCGGTTTTATCTTCGACTGCCCGATTCTAGCTTTGTAACTAATGGGCACATAGCGAACGTCATAATAATTTGTCAGCATCGCTAGTGTAATTGTTGTTGTGAAACTGAATCCACTTGGCAGAATGTTAAGGAACTTTAATAGTACGGGCTTGTGCATTACTCGCAGGCCAGAGTTCATGTCCGGTATTCGTACGCCGGCAATCCATGATGCGTAACGAATTAAAAAGTATTTTGGGATCTTACGGATTAGAGGGTACTCAACGTTATCCGCTATTCTTGCACCCACGACCATGTCAGCATTTTCTGCTAACTTAACCATCTCGCCAATTCGATCGTTGGGGTACGTTCCATCAGCATCCGTGATGACGATTAATTCAGTACGTGATTTCCTGATTCCAGTTTTTAGAGCAGCGCCATATCCGGCATTCTGTTTATGGTGAAGAACTCTTAGGCATGCATGTTTTTCGGCGGCAGCGTCTAGTTTTTCGGCTGTGCCATCGGTCGATCCGTCGTTAACAAAAATGAGCTCATAGGGTTGGTCTTCGGGTAGGTCTCTTGCCAATGTTTGAATTGTCTGTTCGACGGCATTGACTTCGTTGAAGCAAGGGACGACGACACTGAACATGGGGGCTGAATCAAATTCCACTTTAGTATTTACCTGTGATCGGGTGCCTATCCGGCTTTTTGTTTGCAGTCGGTATATTGAGTTTTCGGGAGTTGCCCAAGACGTTTGATCTTTTCGTCATGCAAGAAAGGAACGATTTATTTGAAAACAGCCGTGAGAGCACAGAGGAGCTGCCGTGCAACGGTGTGCCAAAACCCCTTCGCGTCGGAAGGCAACCGCGGTGGTGCGAGTAGCATCGGAGGGAAAAGCTTGTCGGCACCAAGAGGAATACCTTTTGGGTTCGCGTTCAGCGGACTTCTGAAAGCTTCCCTCACCTTGAATGCTACTCAGTGCATCTTCAGATGGCAAGCATGAAAATGGTGACATCAAGGCAATGACCGAGGCGAACGTACTACGACCCTGCGTGTTGAATGCCGCTAGGTTGCTGTGCTTTCCGTGGCATTGGAAAACGTGGTTCTCGTTGCTGCATTGGATTTCTTTCCAATGAAGGGGCTGAGTCTTGTTGGTGTTTTTCGAATGTGGGAATTCCTGCCGTGATTGTCTGTATGCAGGCACAGATGGTTGGTGGGTGTGTGATGCGTATCAGCCTGAGGTAAATGAATAGGTGTCATCATTGCATGGTGAACGCTTTGATTGCGTTTTGCTAACCGGTGCATCTGGTGAATTCGTTGGGAAACGATCCGGCGGGTTATTGGGAGCCCCGATGTTCCTGTCGAATCGGGTGTGTGGGATTCACAAATATCCAGCAGATTGCTCCCGCCAGATACACGCCTGCGAAAAGTAATAGCACCAGATTCCAGTTGGCTGTCCATTCAAAAAACCAGGCAACAAGAACTGGGCAAGACGCTGCGGCGAAATTGCCAAACATGTTCATCGTTCCGAAGATCTGTGGCACCCGTGTTCCACCAATGTCGATCGTGGTTGCGAAGGCACATGGTCCCGCCAGTGCAGCGCAGAACGCCCCGGTTGCAATCAGGCTGACGGCAAGTCCCGGACTGCTTACAAACCATGCTGACAGGATAAGCAATCCGCACGCAGCCAATGCTGCCGCACCGACTCCGCTGCGGCTCAATCTCAAACTGTTCGTGCGCCGCCAAATCCAGTCTGTCGCAGTGCCGCCGATAAGACAGCCACCCAAGGTGCCAGCAAATACGAGGCCTTGCAGCAGACCCGATTGAACAACCGTAACACCACGTGTTTGCTGTAAAAATGTTGGGAACCAACTGGCAAAGAACATGTAGCCCGCACCGCGACAGATCTGCTGACCGCACAACAACCACATCATGGGGCTTTGGAAGATGCTGAGTAATTCTTGCCACTCGCTGGACTTCTGTGGTTGGCTTTGCGATTCTGATTCACATCCAGCTGAGATCAACTCCAACTCACGCGATGATATGCTGATGACTTGCTCAGGACGGTTTCGAAACCATGTGAAGAATACAATGGCCCAAATCAGACCAGGGAGCGCGTAAAGTACGAACATCAATCGCCAGCCGACATAGAGCATCAGCCCACCTGTCAGCGTTGCTGCGATGATCGCGCCAACTTGCATGCCAGCAGTCAGGAAACCACAGGCTGTCGATCGCTCTGAAATCGGCATCCAAGTTCCAATGGAACTACAGGACGCCGGAAAGATCCCGGCTTGGGAAATTCCCATCAGCAACTGGGCGGCGATCAGTAACCAGCACCAAGGTGAAATGCTGATGCCGATCACCGCAATCGACCAACCGATCGCGTATAAGGTGCAGGCAAGTCGTGAGCCCACCCGCTCGGAAAACCAGCCAGTGGGAATTTGAAATAGCGCGTAGGTCCAAAAGAAGCATCCCATGAACCAGCCTGATTGACTCATGCTAAGATCCAGATCCGCCCGGATTGTGCTTTCAGCGACTCCAATCGCGTTACGACACAGGTAGGCGAGCGCTGCAGCCAAGGTCAGCCACATCACTGCCAGATACCGAATGTTGCTCTGGTAGTAGCTCATGTGGTGGGCGATTTACTGGGATTGGATTGTGGCCTGCGAATCGCGAACTGCAAGCGATCATAAAGACGGTCAACTTCCTGTGTGGTTTCTCGATCCAGTTGCCAACTGACAGGCTGTATTTGGGCGGCGTCATTAAGGATGCCTTTTTTGGTCAATATGTATTTTTCGATTGCCAGAAAACCATCCAAGCCGGCTTGCAGTTGCAGGGCGACGATTGCGCTGAGCGGGAAAGAAATCTCGTAAGTTCGGTCTTCGTCCTTTGCTTCTAATGCACGCCACAGTGCCACGATTCCGTCGAGCAGGTCCATGCCAGGGA
>Ga0315321_10004569_pt1 | contig 10621 bp, 12 predicted proteins | sample M180m21515metaG_FD_203464 | JGI IMG/M metagenome (GOLD analysis project Ga0315321, IMG submission 203464) | Ammonia-oxidizing marine archaeal communities from Monterey Bay, California, United States - M1 80m 21515 | ecosystem: Environmental > Aquatic > Marine > Intertidal zone | place: USA... | reverse complement strand
TAATATTACTGCAAAAAGACTTGCACAAATAGTTGCAAATGGATCAACACCACTAGCAGAAGTTTATGATAAAATGTTTTCAACATTACAGGCAAAAAGACCAAATATTTTCTTGACATTAACTGACGGAGAACCATCGGATTCCAATGCAGTAAGAAAAATGACAAAATCATTAAAGGGATTGGGAATTAACATGGTTGCATTAGGATTAGGGCCAAATACGGTTAGAGCCACCGCCATAGCAAATAATCTAAAATATTTAGGATACGATAAAACTATGGCCGTAAGTAGATTAAAGGATATTCCAAATAAAGTAATCAGTCTTTTAGATGCATAAATACCAAAAATTCAAACAAAATTATCTGAATATAAAATATCAGGATATTTTATATGACCTTTTAAAAATTTGAAAGTAAGGATAGATTTGGAACAAAATAATGATATAGACAAAGTTCTACTTGAACGCTTTGAAGAAGAAATTTGGAACAAAGTCCCACATTTAGAAAACAATGAAAAAGATGCAAAAATTATCAATGCAACTCCACTTGTAGATATTACAGAGGATTTCAAAGAATGTGCTAGAGAAATTTACAAATTAGATATTTCAAATCAAGAATTACAAATTTACGGCAAATTAGACTCCACATTACTTACAGGTTCAATTAAAGTTAGACCAGCTGCTAACATAATTCATAATGCAATCATGACAGGAAAAATAAAAAGTGGTCAAACAGTAATTGAAGCAACATCAGGTAATTTCGGAATTGCTTTAGGGATGTTATCAAAATTGGGTTTACAAGTAGTTACAATTGTTTCAAGAAAATTACAAGAGGGGGTATTTCATGAATTAAGAAATATGAATATCAAAATAATGGATTTAGAAATGGATATTTGTCCTGCACCAGGAATGGAAGGAAAAAAAGATGAATTAGTTGCAAAAGCAACAGCTGGTAATATTCGTTCACAGTTAACCCAATTAGAATTTGATCCAAAGATTTTTGATGAGTCAATTACTGAAATTGAATCATTATTAGCTAAACAAGACATTATTAATTTAGCAAAATTACTTTCAAAAATATATGCTTGTTTCTGTCCAGAACAATACGATAATGATTTGAATGTTGATGCACACAGAACCATAACGGGAGCTGAAATTGATCAGCAATTACATGAAGATGGAAACTCACTAGATGACTTTAACATCCTATGTACATTTGGTACAGGTGGAACTTCAGGAGGGTTAAGTAGATACATATCTGAAAAATATAATAAAAAAGGGGTTCATGTAATATTTCCACCAGGAGGACAGGATGTTGCAGGAATTAGAACTCATAATAATGCAGACGGATTAAAATATTATCAACCAGATAATTATGCTGGAGAGTATGAAGTAGATTTTGAAAAAGCAAAGCCACTTCTAAAATTCTTTGTTGAAAAAGGTCATGATATTGGAGAAAGTAGTGCTTTAGAACTATATGCAACTTTACAATTAGTTAGTGCAAATAAAGGAAGCAAATTTGTAGTAATGATTTGTGATGGAATAGAAAAATATAGAAAAAATTTGGAAAAGATTGGAAAAATTCAACCCCCAGGACAAGTGTCTCAAGAAGAAGTAGTCTCAAATGCAAGTGATTATGATAAAGTGATTTGGATTCACACACAATACACTCCTCAAGAGGGAGGAATAGAACTACTTGCTAAGTCTTTAGGTATTGATAAAAACAAAATAGTCATACCAAATGCAAGAACAGCACAGCAATTACTATCAGGACAAGGTATTCCTGATGAGATCAATAATTCACTACAAGAATCAAAGGGAAAATCTTTGATGGTTTGTATGGCTGGAAGAACATCATTAATGGCTGCTAATGTATTAGCAGAAAAAGGAATTGTTACAGATAGTCTAATTGGAGGAATTACAGAACTTCCTGAGGCAAGAAACAGCCAACTCTCAGAATTAGTTAAACAAGCTTCACAGTTTTAACTAATTACATATATCCATCATTACAATATAATCATGAAATGTCTTTCAATTTGTCAACCATTTGCAGAATTGATCATTCAAAATAAAAAAACAGTAGAGTTAAGAAAATGGAATACAAATTTTCGTGGGGAATTTTTAGTTCATGCACCAATTAAAATTAGAAAAGAAGGTTGTGTAAAAATGAAAATGAATGAAAAATTGACAACGGGTGCTATAATAGGCAAAGCAGAGCTATTTGATGTAAAAAAATACGGATCAATAAAAGAAATTCAAAAAGATAAAGATAAACATTTGTCTACAAAAAAATTTCAAGGTAAAACATTTGGATTTATTTTAAAAAATTCCAAACCACTCAGAATTCCAATTCCATGGAAAGGTCAATTAGGGTTTTTTGATGTAGATTTACCAAAAATTAAAATAAAAAATAATAAAATAATGACAGATATGATTGAAGAAGAATTTAGTTATCAATGGGTTGGACATCATTAAAAATAAAATTGTCCGACAATAAATTTGAAAAAGAGAAAATTACATTAACTCCAGAAACAGGATTTAATTTAGTTGGTATTGATTATTTTGAGGATTATGGAAATCAATTATATTTAGTTGAACATTATGACATGTATCAAAATGCATTAAATGCAAAAAAAGATAGAAAAAATCAAGACGAATATTTCATACTGTATAAAGATCAAAATAATGAATTTTGTTGTAGATAAATTAGAAAAAAGGAATTGCTTTATTAAAATTTACAAAAGATCTTATCATCAATAAAAAAATTTAGAATATTATGAGTGATGAAGCACAAGATCTAATTAATACGATTTATGAAAAAAAGGATTCAACTCAACTACAAAATACATCGGAAAAAGTTTTGAGAAAGAGTTCTAAACCAAAATATCAAATTTTTGATGAATCAGAATTTACTCGTGGAAGAGAAGTCTTAGGAGAAATAATTGTACACGGGATGATAGCCTCCGGTGGCACTGATATTGATTGGCTTATTGAACACAAAGGATGTTTCATAATTTTAGAATTCAAAGGATTTCACAACGATAAAATCAACATCCCACAAGGACAAATGATAGCATATGAAAAATTACATGAAAAATTAAATCAATCGACAAAATGCTATTTGTATATTGTAGGATGTGATGATATTGATTTTTCAAATCCAGATTCATCCATATGGGTTTTTGAAATGAACCAATGGAAAAATAACATAGTTCCAAAAAATATTACAGATATTTATGGACAAAAATCAAATAAACAAAATAAATTCATAGTTTATCGTGAATATATGGAAGAGATTAGTGTAGAAAAACTTAGAGAGTTAATAGATTCACATTGGAAAGAATTTGAATAATTAGGAAGTAAATGAAAATTTTATTGATTTTGTTTCAGAACCATTATCAGTTTTGAGAGTATATGTTCCAGAAGTATCCCATCCAGGACCTCCAGATATAACTAGTGTTGAGTACAAGTTATTATTTTTTACAGAAATTTGTTCTGCCCAGACAAGTTCATTATTTTGATTTTTAATTGATAAATTGACAACTTTAGAGTTGTGAGATATTCCATTAATAGAAATAAGATCATTCTTTCCATATGAAGATAAATCTGTTTGAATAGTTAGTGTAGATTTTATCTCAGATTTACCATCATTTAAAAATGAATCAGAATTACTTAACGATAAAATAATTACAGCGGCAATAATTACCATAGCAACACCACCAAATCCTAAAAGTAACTTTGAATTTTTTAAAATAGATTTAGATCTAATGGAAGGTTGTGATTGAAATGTTTGAGGTTGTATAGAAGATATGATTTTTGAGGTTGTGACATCGGGAGTTTGTGAAGGAGTAATTTCTGGTGCTTTTGTAATTTCTGGTGCTTTTGTAATTTCTGGTGCTTTTGTAATTTCTGGTGCTTTTCCCAAATATTGTTCTGCTAATTTTTGAACATAATTTCTTTCATAATTACTAATTACCTCATTATTTTTACATGCACGTGCAATTTGCTTTAAAATCCTATCATCACCAAAATCTCCATCAAGAAGAGAATTTACATCATCAAATAATGAATCATTCATATTATTTTTCCCACACATTCATTATTTATGAATAGCTTGTTTAAGATTTCTAATGATTTCACAATAGATTATAAAATAATAACAATTTTTTATAAAAACATAAAATTTACATCAAATGTGTCTTTTGTGCTTGTATAATCACAGTTCTAATGTAATCCTTAGCAGTAGAATCAGTAACACCCATTTGTTTTGCTTTTCTGTAAATCTCATTTTCTTCAGGATTAACCAAATAGCATTTTAAAAGATAATTTAGTCTATGAGATCTTTTTTCATCACTTTTCATAATTATTCTTTTTTTCTATATTAAAAAGAAAATAGGATAATAGAATAACCATCAGAAAATACGTAATTCAAGAGATAGGGTATATGTTGAGCTAAAATTGTACAGATTACATGAAAAAAATTGAAGCAACCATTCAAAATAATAAAATAAACATTGTAACTGAAGCAATTAAAGAAATAGTAGGTGGATTTACAATTCTAGAAGGAAATGGCAGAGGTTCAGGAAAAAGGCAAAATATTGGATCTAGTAGGGGAACAAATACAATGATTGCAAAATACAACAAAGTTGCATTAATTTCTACAATTGTAGATGATTCAATGGTAGAAAAAGTAACTAAAGTAATTGAGGAAGCAGCATTTACAGGAGAAACAAATGATGGAATAATTACTATTAGTACGATTGAAAGTGTTTTAAATATTTCATCAAAAGAAAAAAACTCTAAAGCTCTGTAACCATCAAAACAAATAAAAAATATTATAATAAATTATTTAGAAATTATCTGCTGAGAGGTTAACTACTCCTCTCAGGTTGTTATCCTTTTGGAGGACATTTGTTTGAAGGGATATTTACTATTACAATTTAAGTATAAAAGGACATAAACATAATTTAAAAAAATAAGCATAAAAAAAGTAATTTAAGATGTCAAGTATGCATTTTTCATAATTTTTTCTAGTTCTTCAATATTTGTGGTAAATGTAATTTTTGCACGTACTTTAGAACCACCTTTCATACCTTTAGTAAAACGCATTGCTTGACCCTTTAGATTTGCAAATTTAATTTTATATTTTCTTGTTAAATGTAAATAATCAAAAAAAGAATCTAATCGATCTTTAAAAGAATATTCTTGATAACTATTAGTTTTAAGATAATCATTAATTTGTTCAAATAAAAATGGATTTCCCATAGCACCGCGACCAATCATTACATAATCACAATTAGTTTCCTCAATCATTTTTTTTGCATCTTCTGGAGTAGTTATATCACCATTTCCAACAATAGGGATTCCAGAAATTTCTTTCAATTCCTTAATCAATTTCCAATCAGCATTTCCTGAATATCCTTGATTAACTGTACGTGGATGAAATGTAATCATTTGAATGCCTTGATCTTCAGCAATTTCAGCAATATCTCTAAATAAAAATCGACTTGCATCAGTTACACCTGATCTAATTTTTAGGGTTACAGGTTTTTTTACAGCATTAACAAGAGTTTCAAATATTTGCTCAGTAAGATTGGTTTGTTGTAAAAGTGCACCTCCAGCCATTTGTTGTGTAATATGCGGTGCAGGGCAACCCATGTTATAATCAATTATATCAAAATAAGGTTCTACAATTTTTGCAGCTTTTTCTAATGCAAATAAATCCGAACCAAATAATTGAATTGAAAGTGGACGTTCTTGATCAGAAAATTCAATAAATTCTTGAATTGTTTTCATATGTTCTTTCAATTGTTTTTCTTTTGCAATAATACTATGAATATTAGTAAATTCAGTTACTACTAAACCTGCACCCATTTTTTTACATTGTAATCTAAGTGCAGGATCACTTACTCCAGCCATTGGAGCTAGAAATGCCTTACTAGAAAAGGTAGGAAGCATAAATTAATTTGAATTTTTATAGATATTAATTATTTTACAATATAAATAATTTAAAAATAATCAAGGTCTGGTATCAGGACAGCCATCGGTGTCATTGTATTTATTCCAAGTTTCAGGTTCTGAAGGGCACAAATCAACTTCATCAATATATCCATCCTCATCTGAATCAGTAATAGGAACAACTGTAGACTCTGCACCAATTATATCAGGACAACCGTCAGTGTCTAAAAAGCCATTATAATTTTCAGGTTCATTAAGACATGAATCCCATCTATCATCTACACCGTCATTGTCATTATCAATTGATTGGTATTTTGGAGAAATAGATGAATAATCATCAGAAATAATATCAGGGCAACCGTCTAGATCTTCAAATTGGTTGTAAATTTCTTTCTCATATTTACAATCATCCAAAGAATCAACAACGCCATCAAAATCAGCATCAGATAAAGTATCTATCGGAATTTCATCAGGGCAACCGTCAGTGTCAAAATAGCCATTATATCTTTCAGGCATAGTTGGACATATGTCAACATCATCAAAAATTAGATCATCATCTGAATCAATTACAGAAGAAATTTGTGAATTTGAAGTTCCTACTACATCAGGGCAACCGTCAGTGTCTGCAAATCCATTGTAATTTTCTGGTTCAGAAATACATTGATCCCATCTATCATCTACACCGTCATTGTCATTATCATCTAATTGATAAGAAAATAAAATTACACTATCACCGGTATCATCAGGGCAACCGTCAGTGTCATTGTACTGATTATAAGTTTCAGCTTGTTTAGGACATAAATCAACTGAATTAGAAATTCCATCTTGATCATAATCAGATGTAATTGGATCATCAGGGCAACCGTCAGTGTCTAAAAAGCCATTATAATTTTCAGGGACATTTGGACAAAGATCTATATTATCTACAATTCCATCATCATCTGAATCCACTGTAAATGTTTGAGTGTAAAGAAGGTCAGGACAACCGTCAGTGTCTTCAAAGTCATTGTAAGTTTCAGGTTGATGTTTACAATTATCAAATACATCTATAATGCCATCATAATCAGAATCAGTTTTAGATACAAAATCAGGGCAACCGTCAGTGTCTTCAAAGTCATTGTAAGTTTCGGGTAAAGATAAACAATTATCTAAATTATCAAAAATCCCATCATTATCAGAATCATAAATTATTGTTTCAACAAGTATTTCATCAGGGCAACCGTCAGTGTCTTCAAATCCATTGTAAGTTTCAGATGCAAATTTACAATTATCAACATTATCTAAAAATCCATCATTATCAGAATCATAGTAGTAGATAAATTCAGGGCAACCGTCTTCATCTTCAAAGCCATTGTAAGTTTCAGGTTGTGTTAGACAACTATCAATTTTATCTAGAATACCATCTTTATCAAAATCATACATTAGATTTTGTTCAAATAAATCAGTTAAAGGTTCATCAGGGCAACCGTCTTCGTCATTATAATTATTGAAAGTCTCAGCTTCATACATACAAAAATCAATTGTATCTCTTATACCATCAGAGTCTGTGTCACGGGATTCCTGAAGTGGAGAGAAATCAGGACAACCGTCTTCATCTTCAAAGCCGTTAAATCTTTCACGTTCGTTAATACATTGATCATTAATATCTAAAATTCCATCATAATCAGTATCAGGATTTATTATTTCATCTGCACAGCCATCATAATCTGAAAACCCATTCCAAGTTTCCATTGTATCAGGACATAAATCCAAAAAGTCTTGAATACCATCAGAATCAGAATCAAGTGCAAGTATGTCAGGACAACCGTCAGTGTCTTCAAAGCCATTGTAAGTTTCAGCAATTAATGGACAATTGTCTTCTAAATCTGGAATAGTATCAAAGTCTTGATCAAAGACTAATTCTAAAGAATTGTCATCAGGACAACCGTCAGTGTCTTCAAAGCCATTGTAAACTTCTCTTAAAGTTGGACATTGATCTATATCATCTGGTATAGCATCATTGTCAGTATCCATCCATGAAAGATTTTTCGAAGGACATCCATCAATATCACCAAAATAATCCTCTTGTAAACGAGGGCAACTATCTATATTATCTAAAACACCATCGTCATCAATATCAGTTGCAGCTAAAATAGGAGAAATGGAAATACTTAGTGTAGAAGTAAGTAAGAACAAAAATATCATAGCATATTTGACTTTCAATTTATGACTTATTTCAGTAATTCCAGTTATTAAATCACACTTTAATTTCAATTAATATGCGAATTTTTTATATTAAATCCAAACCTAGATGAATTTAAGTAAACCAAGTCTGAATTCAATTTATGAGTTGTTCTGGAGAAATTGTTGATAATGATGATGAAAATCTCATTCAAATCAAGCCATCCATAACAGCTCAACTAAAAAAAGCAAAATACGGGGTAGCAGATCACTCAACGGTAGAATTATGTCATTGGACTAAAAAGTCATTTAAACATGAAGGAAGTTGTTATAAGCATAAATTTTATGGAATTTTAACCCACAGATGTATGGAATTTTCACCTGCTGGTATGCATTGTGAAAACCGCTGCGTATATTGTTGGAGGCCAATGGAATTTTATGATTCAATGAAAATGGAACCTGAACAAGTTGCAGAACCTGAACAAATTTTAAGAAAATTAATGGGTGAAAGAAAAAAATTGATTGATGGATTTTATGGAGATTCAAGAAACGATAATCAAAGATTAGATGAATCATTGCTACCTACTCATTATGCAATTTCACTTTCAGGTGAACCAACTATGTATCCAAAATTACCGGAATTAATAAAATATCTAAAATCATTGGAAGCAACAAAATCAATTTTTCTTGTAACAAATGGTCAAGAACCAGATATGATTCAAAAGTTACAAGATGAAGATGCATTACCAACACAATTGTATTTATCAACCAATGCTGCAGATTATGAATCATTTATTAAAATCAATAAACCAAAATACGATGATTCATGGGAAAGATGGAATCGTACATTAGATATGTTAAAAAATTTAGACACACGAACAGTTCTAAGAATCACATTGATTAGAGATTATAATGATCAAGAAAATATGATTCCAGCATTTGCAGATATGTTTAGAAAAGCCAGTCCACATTTTATTGAAATTAAATCATACATGCATATTGGACGGTCAACTAATAGACTTGAACATGAAAATATGTTAGAGATGCATGAAGTAAAAAAATTTAGTGAGCAAATTGCTAAACAAAGTAAAATATTTTCAGTGATGGATGAAAGTCTTGTTTCAAGAATTTCAATTTTACAAAATAATGAAAGATTTATTGATCGTTACATTCCTACTTATGCAAATACCAATTAGAGAATTTTTTTAATGCTTTGTAGCGATGTGAAAGATTATTTTTCTCAATTAATTCACCAAAAGTTTTCTTTGCATTTTTTGGAATAAATATTGGATCAAATCCCCAACCATTACCCCGTTCAGATTTAGATATACTTCCACACAGTTTTCCTTCAAAAGTTTCAAATCCATTTTTATCACAATATGTTATAGTTGAAACAAATTTTGCACTTCTATTTTTCTTTAACAGATTAAGAATTCCTTTATTTCCAATTGTTTTATTAACATAAGAAGAATAAGGACCAGGAAATCCATCAAGAGAATCAATATGAAGACCATCATCTTCAATAATCAAAGGTTTTTTACATTTTGAGAATGCATCTTGAGCTTTTTTGATTGCAATTTGTTTAATAGAGTTTGATTGAATTTCTTCTAAATTTAATCTAAAAAATTGAATTGACACTCCAAAAGAGTTTAGAATTTCTTTAGCCTCTTTGAATTTATGAGTATTTGAAGATACAAACAGTAAATCAGACAACTTTTGCATATCTACCACGACTTTCAATTTCTAAAACTAATTTTATGATTTTATTATGATAAGTAATTCCAACTATAGATTTGTAACCTAATAGAAAATGTTTCCATGAAGATTCCATAATTTTTGCATGTGCGCTATTAAGAATTTCTTTAATTAATCTTAAATCAACGGCATGATCCTCAGGTTTTATTGTATTTTGAGAAAGTCCAAAATCAATCATGTAAATAATATTCTTAAATAAAATAAAATTGGATGTTGTTAAATCCCCATGCATAACTCCATTTTTATGTAAAAGTCCAACTAATTTACCAATTTTTTTCGATGCTTCAATAATTTTTAAGTCAGATAAATCATGTACAGACTTTCCTGGAATTTCTTGCATTACAATCATACTTTTTTCTAGATTAACAAAATAAACAAGAGGGGAAGGAATTCCAAAAGATTTTACTTGTGAAAGTATTTGTGATTCTTTAATTGTACGTTGTTTACGAATTTTTGAATCAAGGGAAGAATTTCTATAATTTTTAATTTTTCGAATTTTAAAAACACATTTAGAGTTTTTCCACATACCTGTATAGATATCAGCTTCAGCACCTTTTTTTATTAATTTCACTAACATTATATCCAAAAGAATTCAATAAAAGTTAATCATGGAAGATGGAGAAAAAAGAATAAAGCAAGAAGATTGTAATGAAGACAATTTAGGTCCAGGGATTTTAACATTAACAAATAAGAGATTAGCATTTGATAAAACAAAATCAAGAATAATGGATTTCACAAAACGTATGGGTG
>Ga0315321_10004567_pt1 | contig 10625 bp, 14 predicted proteins | sample M180m21515metaG_FD_203464 | JGI IMG/M metagenome (GOLD analysis project Ga0315321, IMG submission 203464) | Ammonia-oxidizing marine archaeal communities from Monterey Bay, California, United States - M1 80m 21515 | ecosystem: Environmental > Aquatic > Marine > Intertidal zone | place: USA... | reverse complement strand
TTGATAGAGCCACATCCAGATTACGCATGCGTGCATTGTGCTGTTCTATACCTTGAAGCCTAGCTTGCGCGGCTTGCGCATCAAGCTGGCGTTGTTGCATACGACCAGCCGCCTTTGCCGCTTTCATCTGATACAATGTTGAGATAGCCATAAGGCCGATTGTAATTGGTTCCATTAGTAAGCTAGCTCCAAGACCATGCCATTAAGTTGCATTGCCAGTGGCACGCTTTGAGAGACAGTAACAGTTGGGTCACGGTCAAACCCAAGCACAAAGAACTCGCGCTTTCCTGACACCGCTTCTCTATCCACAGAAAGATCATCATTAACATTACGAATAACTAAATCTGTCCCAGACACAGAGACAGATAGTGTTTCTTCTAAATCAAGGATTACAGATGTTATGCGTCTTGGCTTGCCAGTTAAGACACCGCCAGCAACCTCACCATCTATAGGAAGTGAACGGAATAACGGCGTGAATGAATATCCTATATATGCAGATGTAAGCGTTGCATCGACAGCAGTAACATCGACCTTGTTGTTAGCTACAGTAAACTCACCAACATAGTTAGAGCCTGATACAACCTTAACTACCGCGCCATTTGCAAAGTCAGAACTTACAGTAAAGATGCCATTGTCATTACTGCCCTTGGTATAAAGATCACAGTAATCCATTGGCATAGATGTTTGAAATTCTTCTAGGTAAAACTTCTGGCTATCAGAACCATTGTCACGCTGAACAATGCAGAACAGACGTTCACCAATAGCGCAGATAGAATGGTACTTGCCTTGTGTTTCCCATAGCACCCAGCCAGCTTTCTTATCAGCACGCATGGAATAGAAAACAGCAATAGTCCCATCACTGTTGACCAAAAACACAAAGCTTTCTGGTTTGTCCAAAGCACCCTTGATTATGCTTTGCTGGAATGGTGACTTGATTAGATGAGGTGACAATGTAGTTATGTTTGTAGAAACATACGCACCTTCTGCATCTGAAAAGATATACTCACGCATAGCCGTGTTGGTCTTTTGCATATAGACAGTAGCGCCATCGAAGGGCAGGGGCGTAACAAATGATGCACCATATGGTGTCTGTTTCTTAACCTGTGCTGTAGCTGGTGTGACAGGTGAGTTAGCAAATGCTGGGATGAAGAACTCAGACTCAGATGTAAATACCTGCAAGTCACGATTAGATACCAGATGTCTGATCTGATCGAATGAACCAGTGCTTGCAGAAATATCTATTGAGTCGCCATCTTCACCAGAACCAACATCAAAGTTAAAGAACCTGTTAGACTTGGATGCCCATATAGTCGAGGGTTGCGCTTGTGTACCAGCAAACCATAGACGCCCTTCATGGAAGGTGACTGCCTGTGGATAGCCACGCACACTTGACCAAGCCTGTTCAGCCCATTCGGTAGTAGCTACCCCGCTTGCAATCCGAGGTGAACCACCACCAATAGCGCTTGATGTGGCACTAGCCGCCGCAGTTATTTCGTAAGTATTCTCATCAAGAACCGCCGACACTGTGCGAGAGCCATTGATGTTAGACGCTGAAATTCCACCAACACCTGCCGCGCGGTCAATAGTGAGCGTGACGCTAGGAGCAAGGCCATGTAGTGCATGTGTAACGAGAACCTTATCACTGCCCTCGACAGTTTCCAGTGCATCAATCTCAAGCTGTTGTCTAAGCGTTCCCTTAATTGTTCCTGTAGCTGATGTGCTACTTGCAACAGCCGTGATGGTAACATCGGTATCTCCAATCAGAAATGTTGTACCTACATGCCCAGCAACAAAGTGTGCGGCACTTGTTGTCAGGGTTGCGCCAGAACCAGACGTAGCATTTGATGCAATCGTTACTCCTACGCTATGGAACGAATGATATGGTTGATATGTTGTGTTTGAGTCAGTGCTTGTTTCAAAGCTGTAATACTCAATTTGGAATGAGGTAAGACCAGTACGAACCAGTTTTACTGGCGGGTACTTGTTGTGACAGATAAACATGACATCGCCCTGTTGTGCGAAAGTAAGTTCTTCTACCTCAGTCTGTGACCAAGGAAGGTTTGCACCTGAGGTAGTCTGAGTAATAGTCTGCACAAGAGTTGGGTCATAATTACTACTTGGGTCAAGTTGATAAACTAGAATTTTTGCTGCTTCAAATGAGATTATGTAGCGTTCATCATCACTGAATATAAACGGCTCTAGCCTAATCTGTGGGCGTGTAGCAGAACCAGATGGTGTAAGCGTGACTTCTTGCCAAGACTTAGTACCAGCACGTTTTACAATGCCCCCTTCTGATTTAATAAAAAAGTTACGCACTCTCTCACCAGCGCGGTTATAAACACCTGCGTCAGTGCGCGAACGCAAAGATGGGCTAACCTCACCAAAGTCGAAGCTAGTTAATGGTACTCTAATTCTAGCCATTAACTATTCCTTGTTGTTTTGAATCTATTTACTACAAGCTTGCGCGTTGTTTGTTGCTGGCTATCAAGGTTGCGACCCTTAGCCATATATTGATTAGCTTTGACTGACATCAGTTCAGACAGCTTTTCATCTCTTGCTATTGAAGATGCAAATACACTGGCTAACTCATACTCGACAGCTAGTGTGAAGTATGAAGGCCAGTCGATCTCATTTGCTCTGAACGTGTAATCAGCAATTACTTTGTCAGCTACAGTTGCATCAGAAAATACTTTGTCACCATAAATAGAATAGGTAAGTATGTTGTCATTCACAGTAAGTGTGTGAAGCATTAACAAGTCTGATGGAAGCTGATGCGCACGATCGAACCTGCCAGTAGGAGTATCAGTTAGCAGATTAAGTTCTGATTGGTTAGATGCAAAACGCCAACGTGTATTACACAAAGCCGCCCTTGCCACATCTTCATACATGTTATTGGCAATAAGAGCCTCAGTGCTTGTATCGTCAAACGAAGTGATAGGGTTCGCGCCAATCAGAATCAAAGCGCGTGCCGCAATATCTATAGATGAGTTAGCTACTGTTGATGCCATGTGTGGTTAGGGGAGGTAAGTTAATTCCTTGACCTCCCCATTCCTTTAGTCTGAGTCGGATACTGTCAATGCAGTACCGTCAGCACAGTCAACAACTGAGCCATCATTCGACAGAACGATAGTCCAAGCCATTGCAGGTGCGTTGTTGTCATAGACTGCAACGAGATCGCCAACATTCATCATGGTAGCGGCATCGTTAAAATAGCCAGATGCACGAACAACAGACAATGCGTCCTCGCTAGAGTAGTACCACATGTTGTAGCCACCACCGCCAGCTAGTCGGGTTAGTCCTGATGCTGAATAAGCCATATGCTAGCCCTCCTAGTTGTTGTCTAAAACTTCATAGATGCCAGTATCATCGATAGCTACGCTACCCATAGACATCATTGAAGTTGTAAGGTGAGCGACTTTCTCAGGGATGTAGTTGACCTCAGTGGTCACATCTGATCCCACACCGATACCAACGCAAGAAGAATGGTAAGCCATGTTCTTGCCGCCAGTTACAGCAGAGGTTGAGAAAATCTGGAAGCCCAAGAATGACTTCATTGTCATACCGCCAGCAAACGGAAGGTTCTGTTCGCCTACATAATCTGATGAGGCAAACTCATCGATTAGGAATAGGTCAGCAAAGCCCTTCGGGTTCATTGCGATATAACGCTGTCCATCTTCGGGAACATCAGCCACGCCCATTGTTTCAAACAATGTAAGCAAGTCAGCTTTTTCAACAGCCGCGTTAGTGGCGTTGATCTGAGTTGAGTTTGCACCAGCGTCCATAGCCGCATAAATGAGTTCGTCAGTCTTACGACCAAGAGCGGCGGCAGAAGATTTAGCCACAGCTTGACGCTCATCAATGTTAGTCTTGAGTTCATCAAGCTTGTCGATGTACTCAGCCGCATAGTAATCAGCCATTGTAGCTTCCACATTTGTATGTGTCAGTTCCATTGGAGTTACCATACCGTTACGAGATTTGGTTGAAGCAGAACCAGTACCGATCTTCTGGAAGCGTACAACGCTACCATTCACAGAATTTACATTACGAATAGTGTTCTTAAGTTTAGAACCCATGCGTTGAAATGCCATGTGAACTTCGGTTTCGAACTGCTTAATAAAGGCGGTATCAATAGTGTTTGCCATTTTACTAAGTCTTTCCCTGCACTAATGCAGTATAGAAGTTACATTAACGTCACAGTTATCCGTATCGTCCATCATGTGATTGTCCCTTGCGGGGTCGTCAGTAAGACACAGGCTGTTCATCTTCTTCAAATGACACGCTCAACCAATCTACACAACGCACAAATCTTACACACTCATACCCATTGATAACGGTTGAGGTTTGCGCAAATGCACATCCGCTAAGTGTCAGCCACTTGATTGTCTTTCTGTGATCTATCGGAACTACATTTTCTAGCAGATCATATGATTGCTGAAAGTAGTCAAACACAGAACTGGTAAGGCGCAACCAAGTGCGCACATGATCTTCTAAATTATAGCTACCAAGCATCCAGATAGATGCAGAACATTCTGTGTCATTGTATTGAGGCACCACACCAAACATAGCAATCGGAATACAATCACCTAAGACGGTATATGTTTCCGCACCCTTGATGCCTAGAGGTAGGTGCAACGCGCGCCACGGCGTTGCCCCCATTATCATACATTCGCGCACATCTGATTGACGCAAGTGATGCTGTAAGTAACCAGCATGTTCAGCTACAGATTGCAGTATCTGCACCGAACCGTATTGACCCTCACCTGTAAAGTTTAGCAAAGCCATCTTGAACCTGCTTTACATAGGCTGGGTCACGCGTTCCTTGCTTCCAGTAACGATCATCATTCATCATAGACCGCAAATCATCTTCACTGATCTGTGTGGTGGTTTCAATATTAGATGCAATGCCAGTTTGCTTGAGAGCATCAATGATCTTTTCCATTGCCTCAATGCCTTCTGCACTTTCGCCCAAGCGTTCTAATGCTGACATCTGAGATTCTTCAAAGAACTTGCCAGCCCATAACTGCACAGCTTCTATGCGTGCATCTGCATTATCGCCAAGCTTTTGCTTTTCGGTATCAAGGTCAGGCAGATGAGATGTGATTGCATCTGCATATTTTTGAATACCATCAGCAAACTTATCTTGTCCGTAACCATTGTCGTAGCAGAAGTTAGACCACCAATCGAGCAAGCCATTATCAGAAGCCTCAGCCTCATCAATACTGTCTGGCAGTACATACTCACCCACTGTTGCTGGACGATCAGCAAGCATCTGATCGTTCATCTCTTTGGTTATTGACTCTCTTAGTTCTTCTTCACCCTTACCTAGTTTGCTTTCTAGGTTTGAGTAGGAGCTAACCAAATCTTCTGCTGTGTTAAATTTCTCAGGCAACCATTCTGGTCGGGCTTCTACAGGTGCTTCAGTAACCTCGGCTACCTCTACATTATCTGCTTCATCCATCAGTCTTTACCTTCTCTGCATGTTTGATACGTCGCTCAATAAGACCGACAAGATAGCGCTGTCCTTCTAAGTGTCGAAGTTCAGCATCGGATACGCCAGCACCAGTGACCGATTCAATGGTGATAGAACGTAAATATTTAAGGACAGATTGTCCGTGGGGAGTTTTGAACAAAGCAGCAATGTCTAATGAAACTTTATTATCTTCAGCTTCATTACGAACAAACCCATCTATTCTAATGTTTGGCATGTTAGCCCTCTGGTGGCGGCATACCTTGCTGTTGCATCTGCGCTTGTTGCGCCATTGCTTCTGCTAGTTGTTCGCGTTCAGCCGCGTCACGAATTAACGTGTCTGGTACACCAAACTTCTTAGCAAGAAACGCCGCCGCCTCCTCAGACGAAACAAGAAGATTTACCATTTCAGCACCAAACCTACCGCCAACCATTTCCAAGAAACGATCGACAGATGCGATGTCCTGATTGGCTTGGGCTTGTGCAAGTGGAGAAACAGAACGCACCTTAACCTCACGCCCATTAAGCGTGGGAATATCAATACGGCCTTGCTTCTTTAGAATATAAACTACACGTTGCAATACAGGCTGAATAAACTCAGCTTGCAATCTGCCAAACGCTGATCCAATGCGTCTTGATAGATCAGCCATACGCTCGGCAACCTCAGTAGCTGTAGCTGGCGTTCTATTAGGATCACCAAGCATATCATTGTATAGCGCACGTTTGATGTTGTTACGCATGTCACTAAGGATAAGATTGGCTACATCGAATGAACCTGCGGCTCGGATAGGCTGTAACCCATTTGAATTAGGGGATTTTGGAATGATCGTTCCGGGGACTAGATTGATGCTATCAGTGTTAATAACACCATCATCATCCATCTGGTATATACCAGAGATAGCCATCTGTGCATTTTCAAGAATAAGTTCGATTGTAAGGTTGGTTGTTTTGATTGCACTAAGGGAATTAACAAGAGGTCCTCGACCATATACTTCCCCTGCGGCCTTAGACCAGCGGAATGGAATAAAAGGATTTGAGCCAACACCTGTAAATATATCCTGATAGATTAACTCTTGGGCTTCTTTCTCAATCACATAAAAGCCATTACGCTCTACGTTTGGCTTGTCATATAGGCGGCACACAACCTCAAGTATCTTCACCTTATTATCAGGAGAGCGTTGCATCTTCTCCATCATCTTCGGGCTTAGTACAGCTTTAGGATAGGCAATCGGTATGTCTTTACACCTGAGTTCACGCTCACGATACACATGGTCAATGCGATCATCAGCACCATTCTCAAGAACAATCTGCGGTAAAGGCACAGCATTAAACATCACAGGGTTTATTGCATCACCTTCTTCGACAAGCAGACATCCAGTGCCTACAGCCAGATCAAGGAAACTTTCATGCGCCTCTTGTCCAAAGTTAGACTGTTGCAAAACTTCAAAGACGTATTCAGTAACCTCGTCTAGCTGATTGTCGATCTCCTCACGCTGGCTTTTATCTACCTCACTGCCAGATAGGAAGTCAGCCCATCTTGAGAAGTTAGGGCAGATGCCATTCTGTAACCTCGATGCAAACTCTTGAACGCCAACAACAGCAGTCTCATCAAAGATTTTATCATCACGCCTTTGCCCAGCAGACATCTTAGTGAAGCCTTCACGCTGAGGCAGAGCGTACTCGTAACATTCGTCAAATAAAGATTCAAATAACTGTCTGTGTGATAGGGCTTTGCCGTAACGTGCCAGATACATTTTCGCAATCTGATCGTGCATTAGACATCCCTATTGTAATAGCCAATGCCACCGCTTGAACTTGTCAGCAGTGATCTTGTGCCTGTACCCTTTTTCTTCTTGCGAACTGTTTCTTCCAGAGCCGTATCACGCCGTGACGCTTTGTCGGCTGTCTCTTGAGCCATGCGTTCTTTGCGTTCTGCTTCAATAGAAGGATCAGGCGCTGGCATTTTGGGTTGTTTGAATACACACATAATTACCTCTTATAACGTGCATGAATGCTGGGCAACGCACAAATTACATTCTCGCCCATAGGCCAGCCCTACGTTGCTTTGGCTCTCTGGTGAATACATCGAAGTCTCTCTTGGCTTGGAACGGCTTTGCATTAGCACCATGCCCTAGCACTTGCCTACCTTCACCAGCACCAAGCATTAGATATTGCAAAGCATCATGGATGTGAGAGAAACGATTCTTATCAGGGCGATCATCATAACGCTCACCTGATACCTGTATGCGTCTATACTGATACCCACCTTCAAAACCTTTGATTAATTCTTTGCATCTAGGATCAATCAAGAACCCAGACAGACCTTCGGTCATGCGGGTGAGGGTAGAGCTAACGCTTTCCAAGCGCAGAGCAACATCATTGCTAGGTGCAGGGCGTGCTTTAAGACCAGCACCACGCAACACTTGGAAGGGCGTTGACTCATCAGTCTGTGCGCGAAAGTCACCAGATGGATCACCAAAGATATTAATCTCACAGTTAGCATAGCGCACTGCAATCTCTTGGCGCAGTAGTTCAGCAAAGCGCACAATGCCCATATCAAAAGCAACTATCTCTTGAAGGATAAGCCAGCGACCACGCACCTTCTGCCCAAATACGGCGGCTGGGGTTAGTCCAAAGTCCAAGCCAACATAGACAGGCATACCATCAGCTACAGGCACTTCTTCCCTAGCCACATGCTGTTCATGTGCAAACATATTATAGACAGGCTTACCATCTTGGATTGAGCCAAGACGGTTCATTACATATACATCTATCCAGCTTTTGCCTTTACCTTGGATAAGATTAGGATAGTAGCTATCCATCATGTGTTTGCTGTTCTCGGCATCAGGGTTAGGCTTGTATTCAGATACATCACCATCCTTATCTTTAACCTCGATCATACCTGCTGGCTGGGTATAGAAGTTCCAGTTGTTAGGCTTAACCATCATCTTGGCTTCGTCTTTGTTGATGTGATCAGGGATAGGAACTTCACCAGACATGATAGGCCACCAGTGATCTTCTTCTGGTGCATTGGTATCAGCAATCACACCAGTCCATGATGCACCGCCCTCACGCATAGAGGGAAAGCGACCAACACGCATAGTACACGCATCAATAATTGATTTGGGTATCTCCCTAGCCTCATTGATCCAGATGCCAGTAAGCTCAAGGGACAACAGCTTCTTGACATCTTCAGGTCGGTCAAGGGCTAGGAAGATAACTTCTAAATCAAGATCACCTTTTTTAATGTGGTGTGTGTATGGCACTGACCATAGGAACTTTCCCCAGTCATTCTCAGGAAACCAATCAAGCCATGTCTTGATCGTGGTAGTTCTAAGCTGTGGATTTGTATTACGTATGATTGCCCATCTGCTTCTACGGATGCCATCAGGGTTTTGTTTCTGCCCAAGTGCGCGGCGAAACACCTCAACACAACAGGCCACAGACTTACCAGAACCAACCGCACCTCGTATGCCGCGAAAGAATGTATCGTCCTTCATAAAAGATTTAAGGACTTCACCATCAGGCTTGTACTTAAAGTTCATTTACTTTGTAGTCCTTACCTACCTTAATCAGACTAGCAACAGTCTCAGGGGCAACAGCCGCAATCATTTTGTCTGCTTCATAGTCAGTACAAAATTCTTTTGGGTAATGCTTGAAGTGAACCTTCTTCACGATCTTGCGAAGTAGTTCACGCTCCTCAACCTTTAGGGTGTGCATAAAACTCATCTGTAACGCTTTGCAGTTTTGGCGGCAGAAGCAGGTTGCTTCGAGTGTTGCTTGCCAGCCTTGGTGTCTTTGCGCTTCTTTGCGCTAGTGGCTTTGTACTGTGATGATGACATTGCTTTGATTGCTTTGCGCGGCAGGTATCTCTCACCTGTTGCTTTAGAGCCTTGTGTTGAAGGCTTACCGCTTTTAGTTGTCCAGTCTTGTTTAGTCCAGTTGATAAGCGAGCGTTGTGATTTAGCTTTAGCCACGATACCCACCACCATTTTTCTTATAGGTAAGAGCAAGCAGTTGTGCTTTACGCGCAGACCATTGCCCTGCCTTGCCGCCTTTAGTGCCAGCCTTGATCCTGTTAAACAGGCGCTTTCTCATTGTGGGTTTTGTGTAATTGCCAGCCGCATTAACTGCCATGCTAACCTCCTAACATTGAACGGCGACCAGAGCCGCTACTAGCTGAACCAGATTTTTTGCGAAGTGGTATTAATGAAGCACGCCTAGAGCCAGAAGATGTATCGATTACCATCTCTGTTTCTTCTTCTTTTTCTTTGATGCGTTCTAAAACTTCTGATGCTGTTTCGTCATTGCGTTCGCTATTGGCTTGGCTGTCTCTGTTAAAATCACTAACAGGATCACGCCCTGTAAGAATGCCATTACGTCTTGAGCCAACAACATTACCAGCCGCATCACGCACAGGCGTACCGCCAGCTTTTAGATCACGCACGATAAAGTCTGCAAAGAAGTTGCCCATGACTAAGCCAAGCGTTGAGACATAGCTTAGAGGGCGTAATGATTTTTCTAGCGTGGTTGGCTCAGCAAGCCTGTTCTTGCGTTTGTCTATGCGTGCTTGAACATTCTGAACAGGTGTTTGTGCAAAAGCTGTAGTCAGCGCATCATTTGTATTGTTACTGCCGCCACTATCATAGTCGCGGCCTCTGCCACCAAACCCACCTTGTGATCTGCTACCACCTAATCCATCAAAGCCAGCCATTTACTTCATGCCCTTACCATTTTTTTTAAGCATGGATTTTCTTACAGCACCCTTAATAGGAAGTTTCTTTTTAGCCGCTTCTTTCTTAGAAGCCGCCATACCTGCTTTTGTGTATGGGAATGTTTTGTTACCAACCTTAGGCATTTGCTTTATTCCTTTTGCTAATAGCTTTCCCTTTACGCACTGCGTCAGACTTAGACGAAGCGCCCCACGCTCTGAGGGAGAGAAGCAGTCGCGTGGGGCGTCCCTTGGAGTCACGTTCAGCACCAGCCATCTTGCCCATGCGTTGCAAGAAAGATGCGCGTCTTGGATTATCGCCGGACTTCACAGGAGGCTTCAAAGTCCCTTTCTTGTAAGAGGCACGTCCTTTTGCATTCAAGCCGCCTTTAGGGTTCTTACCCTCTTTACGTGTCCAAGCTGGTGTCTTTGCCATTATGCAACCTC
>Ga0315321_10004562_pt1 | contig 10630 bp, 8 predicted proteins | sample M180m21515metaG_FD_203464 | JGI IMG/M metagenome (GOLD analysis project Ga0315321, IMG submission 203464) | Ammonia-oxidizing marine archaeal communities from Monterey Bay, California, United States - M1 80m 21515 | ecosystem: Environmental > Aquatic > Marine > Intertidal zone | place: USA... | reverse complement strand
GGCGCTTTGGCTTTATCTGCGAAAAAGGAAGGTGTCCGAGCAGGATCAAATCGCCCCCCCTCCGATTGACCCGTACGCAGAAGCCCTTGAATGCATTGACGAGCTTCAAAAAAGGCATCCCCGCCTACAGCCCAAGCCCTTTGTTTTCAGACTTTCCGAAATTCTTCGCGTTTACGTCGAAAAACTATTCAAGGTACCGGCAATGGAATTAACCAGTGAGGAATTCATGCGAGAGATCGTGTCGCATACGTTCTTCAGAAATCGATACGAAGATCTCTTGAGAGAATTCGTGGACAGGGGGGACAAGGTAAAGTACTCGACGGAAAGCATGAATCAGGAGGAGATGCACCTACTCCTCACCACGGCGCTTCATTTTGTAAAGGATACTCACTTGAAGCTTGAGGAGGAAAAAGCTCATTCGCAATCAACGCCGGCAGGAGAAAAGGAATGAACGAATTCATAGAATGGGATCGTTTCACTATAGCAGAGCCGCATTGGCTTTTCTTGCTCGTTCTCATTCCCTTGATCATCCTGATCCGACGAAAGGCGAAAATCAGGGAGACCGCTCTGCGATTCCCAAGCTTGGAGAAAATCGACCGAATCAAAAGTGGAAAGGTAAGAATTAGGCTATGGATACCTCATTGGCTTCGATACTCTTCGATCTGCTGCCTGATTCTGGCCATTTCCAGACCTCAATATGATCAAAGTACGCAAACCATCCTCTCCAGTGGGGTCGATATCGTGTTGGCGGTCGATCTTTCCGCATCCATGCTGGCGCTTGACATGAGTGAAGGGAAGGGGCAAGAACGCACCCGCTTGGACGTGGTCAAGGAGGTAATCGGTGACTTCATCGACAAAAGACGACACGACCGGATAGGCTTGGTTGCCTTTTCAGTAAACCCTTACCTCGTGAGCGCCCTGACGCTGGACAAGGAACACCTGAGGAAAAACCTCGATCGCTTGCGCGTCGGTCTTACCCACCAAACCGGAACCAACATCGGATCTGCCTTGGCGGAAGGCATCAACAGGCTTCGCTCCCTCGAGTCTAAGTCCAAGATTCTCATTCTGCTAACCGATGGCAAAGACGACCCTCCTCCACCTCACAGCCCCATGATATATGCAGAGGGCGCAAAGAAAGATAACATTAAGATCTACACGATTGCGATTGGCAGCAACTCCCGAACAAGAACTTATCTCTTTGACCCGAGCACTCGAGACATCAGGCGGTTCCCAAACGGCAATGCCGTCGTTCGGGTCGCCGATTTCCCCGTGGACAAGGACATCCTCCAAAGAATATCCAAATCCACTGACGCCCAATTCTTCGAAGCGAAGAACAAAGATGGTCTAGCTCTGATTTACGATGAAATTGATCGACTCGAAAAATCCGAAGTCGAGCTTAGCGTCAATGCACTCTTTGAAGAACTGTTCCCTTGGGCTCTAGCCCTTGGGTTGGTTTTTCTCTTGCTTGAGATCGTCCTCTCCAGAACCATTCTCCTTAAAGTGCCGTGAACGTATTCGCAGAACCAAAGGTAATATGGATTGGCCTTGCAGTCCTGCTTGGATTGGTCGTTTTGTTTTGGCAAGCGCAGAAAGTTCGTAAAAGAAGAACCAGGCTTCTGATTTCAGCGAAACTGCATTCAACTCTCGTTCCGTCCTTGTCCCAACCGCTGCGATGGACAAAGAACATACTTCTACTGGTTTCCGTCGCCCTATTATTCGTTGCTCTGGCTCGCCCTCAATGGGGGACCGAAAAGAAGAAAACCGAGCCAACCGGCATCGACGTTCTCATTGCCCTGGACATATCGAAGAGCATGCTGGCGAGGGACGTTCGTCCGAACCGCTTGGAACGCGTCAAATTGGGAATCACAAACCTGCTTGACCGGGTAAAAGGAGACCGACTGGGTCTCATTGCATTTTCCGGAACTGCCTTCTTGCAATGCCCGCTGACTCTCGATCATCAGGCTTTTTCAAAAACCCTCAATGACCTTGAAGTCGGAATAATAAAGACCCCGGGCACTGATTTGGCAGGTCCGATCGAGGAAGCTTCGCGATCCTTTTCCAAAAAGGATCGCGATCGTTTCCTGATCTTGCTTTCAGACGGGGAAGACTTGGAGGGCAAAGGGCTAAAGCGGGCAAAGCAGGCGAAGGAAGAAGGGATTCGGGTTTACACAATTGGAATAGGTTCGGCTGCGGGAGCCCAAATCCCCATGGATCCTCTGGGAACTCCGGCTCGCAACTTTCTCAAGGATCCTCAAGGGCAAACAATCACGAGTAGAATGGACGAGAAATCTCTGCGGGACATCGCAGAAGTCACCGATGGTCAATACTACTCCCTCGGTCCGACCGGCGAAGGCTTGGCGGAGGTTTTGGACATGCTCCAAAAAATTGGCCAGCAAAAGAAACGCGAACAATTATCGACTGAGTTACCGATTGATCGCTACCAGCCATTGGCTATAGTTGCTCTTCTTTTTCTCTTAGTTGAAATGCTTACGTCATCAGGAAAGAGGGATCTGCTCCGACTAGGGATGCCCTGCATCGTTGTGCTGTCGTGCTTGCTTGCCGGTTGCCTCAAGCAAGACAATGTCCAACGTGCCGAAGACGCCATGCAAAAGGGAGATCCATCAACGGCAGCAAGCTTTTACATGGCCGAGATCAATGCTTCGAAAAACTCCTTCACAGACCCGCGGCTCTTCGTCAACGCCGGTCTGGCCCATTTGGAGGCAGGATCTTTGCGTGAAGCTGAAGAGATGTTGGACTCGGCTCTTGACGAATCCATCGACGACCCGCAACTCCAGTCAAAAACACTCAATGCCCTCGGGAACATTTTCTATCAGCGGGCAAACAAATGGCTCGACCAAAAAAACGTAGAACAGGCCCGCAAGTCTTGGGAACAAGCAATGAAGCATTACGAAGCCGCCTCTCTTTTGGATGGCAACCCCAAGGCAAACCTAAACTTGGATTCTTTGAAAAAACAGTTGACTGACAGGATCCAATCCATGATTTGCCTGATGACCGGAAAAATTTGGCGCGATTTAAACGGCGATGGGAAAAGGCAAAAGGAGGAACCCGACTTGCAAGGTTTCGTCTATTGGGACAAAGATGGAAACGGAGAACATAACGCATCCTCGGAACCAATGGTAAAAACCGATAAAAAGGGCTTTTTTGCTTTCGAATGGATTTCCGACAAATACCCAAGCCCGATTCGCCTAGGCTCCAAACTCTTGGATACCAACCGGAGCTCGAAAGAACCGCTTTTGCCCATTTTCCCCAAACCACCTCCCCCCGAAAACCCCTCCCTCGTCCGCAACCATTACGTTTCGATTGAACAACCCGGAAAGCTCCGCATCGGAATGCCTTACCGGGCGGCCCCATCACTTAGGGGAATCGTATGGAATGATGAAAACGGAAATGGAACTCGCGAGAAATCGGAAATTGGCTCTGCAGCGGCCAAGCTTTTTATTGATCAGAATGGGAATTTTCAGGCTGATGAGAACGAAACCTCTTTTAAACCGGAAAAGGACGGCTCGTTCGTGCAAATCGTCCCGCCAGGACAATACTCGCTTTGCATCCAACCCGACAACCCCGAGGCAAACGTCACTTTCCCGCTGGAGTCCAAGAAGGCTTACCTGTCTTGGGTTGACTTCGAATCATCTGTCAAAAACCTAAACTTCGGGATTCAGAATCCAACCGATCAAGAGGATAAGGAAAGCCCTTCGAGCCCCGAACAAAACCAACCCCAACCATCCGAACCAGAATCGGCTGAAAACGGTGAAGAAAGTGAAGGTGATGGGGATGCTGAAGAACTTCTGCCTCAGGAAGTCAATGCTCTCTACGAGAGACTGCTTCAGGAAATGGAATCCAAAAGCGAACCCCTGCAACAGGAAGTACGGGTGATCGACTCGAAAGCAAACGGAAGAGATTACTAGAATGTTCAAAACATTTGAAAAGTTTTCACACCTCCCACCTGCAATTCAGGCAAAAGCCCGGACTATTGGAACTGGGGTTTTGCTAACCCTGCTTTGCCTTTCTCATTCGACCCAATTGATTGGTCAGAACCAGCAAGCTATCCGGGCCGAGGCGGCCTTCACTCCTCCAAGCGTGAGTTTGGGTAATAACAGCATATACAAGGTAATCATCTACGGGACCCAAGCTCTGCCCACCGGCAAAATCCCCACCGTTGCAGGTCTGGCAATATCCAACTCTCCACAAGCTTTTCGTTCGGCTAGCCTGATCAACGGCGTCCCCTCGGTAAAAACCGAATTGAGTTTTCAGGTCCGCCCAACAAAAAAAGGCTCATTCTCTCTGCCTTCATGGGTCATCGAAATCGGAGGAAACTCAGTCCGCGTGCCTGCCGCTTCACTTCAGGTTCTCACCCCAAGCCAGCAAGACCTATTGCTTCAAGAAAAGGAGAAGCAGCGGCAAAACGACATCAAACAGGCTGCTTTCGTTGAATTCGAAACCCCTCGCGATTTCCTTTTCGAGGGAGAAACCATCCCCGCGACCATCAACCTTTTTCTACTGAACGGCTTACCAGTCACGCGCCTGCCCCCACCTCCAAAAAAGATTGGGGATTCTTTTTCCATGACGGAGATTCGTCAGCGGAACATCAAAAGGAATTTCTTGAGAAACGGTAAATCATACACCGTCTTTTCATGGCCTGTTGGCTTGACTGCAGCGATGGCTGGAAACCAGGAATTAAGTTTCGAGGTAGCGATTCAGGTCCGCGTCAAAAACAACCGTTCATCGCCTTTCAACGATCCCTTCCTGAGCGACCCGTTCTTCGGTTTCGGCCGGGAGCAAGCCTTGATAGCTTCGAGTGAAAAACAAACCATTGAAGTAAGGTCGCTGCCGATGAAAGGAAGACCCCAGGACTTTCAAGGCGCGATTGGGTCTTTCTCCTCGGTCTCAAGGTTAGACGCGGATCGGGTTTCCTTGGGAGATCCCGTAAAGTTGACCGTCGAAATCTCCGGCACGGGGAATTTTGCCGCCATACCAGCGCCAGGGATCAAGCCTAGTGACAAGCTAAAGGTCGGATCGCCCAGGTTTTCCTTTGCAGGAAATGAAATAACCAAACACGAAGGAATGCAAAGTTTCGAGTATATCCTCACTCCGCTGACTCCCGGGCTCATCGAAGTCCCCCCCATAGAGTTCTCATTCTTCGACCCGATTCAGGAAACGTTTTCATCCACGATTACCACAGCCCATCCACTCCGCGTTGATCCTGGAGAAAAGTGGACTCCGGGAAGCCCTGAGAACATCGGTCCGAAAAACAAGGATAAGCAAAAGGAAGCCTCGACTGCAGACCTTTTCCAAACTGAAAGTGAACCTGGCAGATGGACGAAGACTCTAGAACAAAACTTTCTCTTGGACATTCCGGTCTTTTGGTATTCTCAATCAATTCCCTTGGTTTGCTTTTGCTTTTTCGTCTTTTGGGGTCTGACCCGAAGAAGCGGTGAAAAGGAAAAATTAAGACAGAAAGAAGCTACCCTCACACGACAGATGAAAGATTCCGTCGGCTTCAACGACCCTTCGTCCTTTCTCCGAGCATTCCGGGATCTTATTCGCATCAGGTTAGCATCACTTAGAAACCACCCAAATCCCTCATCCCTTTCAAGCGATGAGCTGGTTGCCCTTTTGCATTCGGGCGACAATACGGAAGAATTGATTTCAGAAATTGAGGATCTGCTCAGAAGTTGTGACGACCAAGAGTTCGCCGGCAACGAATTGGCCAAGCATCCCCTTGATTCTCTGTATCAAAAAGGTACAAAATTATTAAAGAACCTAAGGTAATGAAGAGCCTTCACTCCAAATCCTTACTTCTATTGCTGGCAAGCTTCTCTTCCTTGACTGCGGAGTCCGAAAACCGGCTTTTTTATGATGCTGTCAGGGCGGAAGCGACGGGGGATTTGGATTCCGCAATCAACTCCTACGAAGATTCCGCGAAAATCGCTCATTCGGCAAACTTGCATGGCAATTTGGCAAATTTGTATTTCAAAAAGGAAAGGCTGGGCAAATCCGTTCTCAACTATCGAAAAGCGCTCGTGCTCGAACCCGACAACAGAGACCTCTACGAGAATCTTTCCTTTGCCATGGAAACGGCGCGCGTCGAATCAACGGGTTTAGATATATCATCTGGCTATTTCCGCCCCGCCTCCGTTAATTTTTGGGCCATTGCCACAAGCCTGTTCTTCTGGGTGGGTCTGTTACTGGTATGCCTCCTTTTCTTTTTCCAAATTGATCGCTTCATAAAATTAATTTCCATTCTTTTGTGGGCAGCTCTTTCGGGACTTGGAGTTTGGGGAGTCATCAAATCAAAAGATAACCACGAACTTCAGAAACGTGAAGTGATTGCGGTCACTCCTCAGGGCAAAAAGGATTCCAACGGAAGTAAAACCCTTGAGCTTCGACGATTCGCCGGAAACGGGAGTTCAGCCAACACCACGGTTGTTCCCGGCGAAAGTCTTTTCCTCGATTTCAATGAGGATGGCTCGCCCAAAGACCATCGGAGTTCCAACGGAGAGAAATGGTATCTGGTTCGCAGCTTGGAAGGTCGAAAGCGCGGATGGATGAAAGCAAACGAACTCGGACGAATCCTCGAGCCGAACAATTTGTGAACTACAAGAGTTTCTTCTTGTCGATTTTCTCTATCGACACGAAGTCCCCTCGAAACTTCTCCTCCATGATCCGCCGGATTCCTGCCGGCAGTTCGGAGATTCTTTGTTCAATCAACTTGTCATCCTTTATCTGCCTGGGCTCCTTCTTCTTCGATTGATTGGCAGCAGCTTGAACTTCTTCCGGTTGTTCGCTTTCGGTCACCCCCTTGGAATCATCGACTGCCGGATGATCGCTTGAATCCTTCTCCTGCATGGAAGGATTTCCTTCTTCCGGTTGTTCGCTTTCGGTCACCCCCTTGGAATCATCGACTCCCGGCCCGCTTGAAACCTTCTCCTGCACGGACGGATTTCCTTCTTCCGGCTCATCGATGCTTATGCTCTCTTCTTGCGGCAATGGCTCGACGGTTGCCTCGACAGTTGGAGCAATGGGCGAAACTACGGGTTGCGCTTCCACCAAGGGAGCCCTATCTACGCTGACTGACTCGCTAGGCCTTTTTTTTTTAACCTCTTCGGGAATCATGCCCGAAATCCGACGAATCACCTGATCGATCGAACGAGAACGACCTGCCTCCACTGCCCGGAAAAGCGTCACCTCGAAATTCGTCTTTTCCGAGAGCCCCATCTTTACCAAATCCTCGCCTTCACGCAGAGCGTCCAATACGCGTACGCACTGCTCGGGACTTGGGTTTTGCTTAGTGTCGTCACGCAAACTTTCAAGCAAAAGTTCTCGAAAAACTTCGGACAGATCCAACAATGCCCTGTAGAAGTCGATTCCCTGCTCGGAAAATTCATCAGAAACTTCAATGATTTTTTCGTAAACCGCCTCCGAAACGAAGCCTGCAAGTGATTCAATCTTCTCCTTTGATGCCAACCCATAAACGTTCAGCACGTCATTTTGGGTAATGGTTTTGCCACAAAAAGAAATCATTTGATCCAAGATGCTTTGCGCATCCCGCATCCCACCCATTGCCATTCGAGAAATTGCCTCTATGGCTTCGGTTTCCGCTTTGATATCCTCCGCTTGGCAAATTTCCTCCAGTTTTCCAACGATCAACGGTACTGGAATCGAACGAAACTCGAACCTCTGACATCTCGAGACAATTGTGGGAAGAACCTTATGTGCCTCTGTCGTTGCAAAGACAAATTTAACATGGGACGGAGGCTCTTCCAGAGTCTTCAGGAGAGCATTGAATGCTTGCTGGCTTAACATATGAACCTCGTCGATCACATATATCTTAAAGCGGCATTGAGCTGGCGCGTACTGACATTCGTCCCGCAAGTCCCTGACTTGGTCAACCGAGTTGTTGGAAGCTCCGTCAATTTCAATCACGTCCAAACACCGGCCGTCCATGATCGCCTGTCCGATCTCGGAATCAGGTGGAACCTCCAAGGAAGGACCTTCCTCCCAATTCAAAGATTTCGCAAATAAACGAGCTGAGGTAGTCTTACCCGTTCCGCGAGGACCCACGAACAAGTAAGCGTGAGCAATCCTCCCCATCTCGATGGCATTGCCCAAGGTACGCACGACGTGATCCTGCCCAACCAATTCGGAAAATTGCTTGGGCCTCCACCGGCGGGCTATAACCTGATAGGTTTGCTCGGACATACATCCTTATTGATAGCCTTCTTGAGTTCAGGCAAGCGAAAGAAAATTTAACTGCTGAAATAACGGAGGAAGAAGGCACAAAAAAAGGCCAGGCACCCCACAGCACACAACCATTGCGATTACCGCTGCTTCCTTCCGGACCTGACGGAGTTCATCCAATCGTCGTCGCATGGGACCCGACCTTAAGCTAAGAGGATCAACCATAAGATTGTTCAGGGCAACCTTTTTCGGCTACAAGGCAAACCCCTTATCTTTCGATATAAATTCTTTTAGCTTTGCGTTTTCACGCCCGATAAATTGACTGAAGAGGATGGGCAATTCATTTGGCAACCTATTTAGAATCTCGTCTTGGGGTGAAAGCCATGGCGGAGGAATCGGTGTCGTGATTGACGGATGCCCTCCCCGTCTGCCATTGAGCGAAACAGACATCCAACCTTGCCTGGACCGCAGGAGACCAGGGCAGAGCAAGCTCACCACGCCACGGAAAGAGGAGGATCGAATTGAAATTCTTTCGGGAGTATTTGACGGTCTCACCCTCGGTACTCCGATTGCCATGCTTGTTCGCAATAAAGACGCCCGGCCACAAGCCTATGATGAGATGAAGTCGAAATTTCGACCATCTCATGCGGATTTCACCTATCAGACCAAATATGGGCACAGGAATCACGAAGGAGGAGGCAGATCATCCGCCCGCGAGACGATAGCCCGGGTCGCAGCAGGCGCCATTGCCCAAAAGATTCTCAGCTACGAAAAGGTATCGATCACTACTTACGTTGAAAGAATCCATGACATCGAGACACCGGAACTCGAGGACTTGCCAACCATGGAATCCATCGAGTCAAGTCCTACCCGCTGTCCGCACCCCGAAACAGCGGCCCAGATGGAAGCTCGCATATTGGAAGCTAGAAACAACGGCGATTCCGTAGGAGGCTCCATCCGTTGCCGGGTCAACGGAATGCCCGTCGGGTGGGGAGCCCCTGTTTTCGACCGAATCGAGGCAGATCTAGCCAAAGCGATGCTTTCGCTACCCGCTACCAAAGGATTTGAGATTGGCAGTGGGTTCGAAGGAACTTTCCTGAAGGGTTCCGAGCACAACGATCTTTTTGAGAATAGAGACGGAGATGTACACACCCAGTCCAATCGTTCCGGGGGGGTGCAAGGAGGGATTTCGAATGGTGAAGAACTTTACTTCAGAGTCGGGTTCAAGCCTACGGCGACAATCTTGAAACCCCAGCAAACGGTTGACGAAGAAGGAAAGGACACCGAATTGATTGGTCGCGGGCGTCATGATCCATGCGTCTTGCCCCGAGCTGTTCCCATTGTAGAAGCAATGGCCGCCCTGGTTCTGGTCGAGCATCGGATGATGCATCACGCCCAGTGCGAATCATTTTCTTTTCAGCAATAAATGAAAGGGACTTTACACGTAATCCTCGGAACACCCGGTTCCGAGCGCAGGTCGGTTCTTTCCAAATCCAATTCATCGAATGACTCGGGGTTATCTTATTTCCTGCTACCCGAAGAGCTCAAAGACGAAAGCCTACCCCACTCACTTTGGGATTGGGATGAAAGCCAATTCCGCTTCGATCGAATCGAGGATGAATCGGCTGAGGAATTCTTTCTCTTCTTTTCCAACAACCTCAACCTCGCCGACCAGTTCGAAGCCACCCTGAGCATTCTGGAAAGCGAGGATGGGCTCGATGTCGGGAGGGTCATTGTCTTCATCAACTCAAAACTGCTCGTCGACAACAACGATCAGATTACGACTTGGATAGACGCAGCGACTCATTTTGCCGATGCAGTATGTTTTTCGCACAGAGAGAATGACAACGCGGCCCACATAGCAAAATGCAAGGAACGCTATGAATCCATGCGCTATCCGCTCGAGACTTACCTCTTGGGAAAAAAGAAGGATCCCCCCGTGGAAAGAATTCTTTCTCCTTCCACTCGTCGCATTTCCCATGTGTTTGACCCACAGGACTTGCTGGACCCCGAGGACTCACCTACGAACGACCCCTATCTCTCCAGGCAAGCCAACGGCAAGAGGCACAAACTCATCCCGACTCCCTTCGCCTCTTGATTAATATTTTGCTCGACCAAACGATTACTTTGAATTGTTATGTTCACTCCTCTTTGCCGGGGTGGCGGAATTGGTAGACGCGCTAGATTCAGGTTCTCCAGTTATACCTCTGATAATCAACGTCTTCCGCAATAAAAAAGGGTTTTCGGAATAAGTTTGTGACAAAAGAAACACCAAGAAACAACCATTTTGCAAAGTTTTGCAAAGTTGACTGCCAAGAGCATCGGTCAATCCCCCCAAGAACCTTTCGCTCGTGTCCGCTAACATCCTGTACGCGGTAGACATGGCAGGCATATTACATCGACTCTTGGGAGTCGATGGACATTGCTAAGG
>Ga0315321_10004559_pt1 | contig 10633 bp, 8 predicted proteins | sample M180m21515metaG_FD_203464 | JGI IMG/M metagenome (GOLD analysis project Ga0315321, IMG submission 203464) | Ammonia-oxidizing marine archaeal communities from Monterey Bay, California, United States - M1 80m 21515 | ecosystem: Environmental > Aquatic > Marine > Intertidal zone | place: USA... | reverse complement strand
GAGCCATAGAGGGCGCCGTGTAGGGCGGCTTGAGCTTTTGGTCACGGTGTCATCGGGGGGCGACTCTCTTCGACCAGCTCGAAGGTGTGGCTCACAGCTCGAAGCAGCCGAGCGCGGCTTAGTAGTGGACCCGTCGGCCTACCGTGGCGGTCGTCCTGTGACCAGAGAGGTGATCCGGCTGCTTCCTCCGGTGTCGTGACTGCAGTGCAGACACCTGGAGTCGACAGGTCTCCGTCGAGTCGACTGTGCCCGGAGAGATGTGGGAGGATGGCGTGTCTGGGGTGGGTCAGCGTGTCCGCCGAGCCCCACTCTTGGAGCGCACTGTGCGAGACCGATCCCACCGCGCCCTGCTGCGCTTGTTGGACCACTCCCGGTTGCTGTGGATTGCTGTGGGCTTGGCGGTGGCTCTGGCGCTTCCGTCACTGTTCGTCGGCGCGGCCGGAGACGACTGGGCCCACCGCGCTGTGATGGGCGGCCACCCACCCTTCACCGACGTCGACCCGGTGCTGTACCTCTTCCGCTTCCTCGGACCGGGTGCGATCAACGAAAACCTGGCGTCGGGGGGATTGCTGCCTTGGTGGGCCGATCCCGATGTGCGAGCAGCGTTCTTCCGCCCGGTATCGGCACTCACCCACCTGCTCGACCACGCGCTCTGGCCCAACAGCGACGTGCTCCAACATCTCCACTCGTTGCTGTGGGCCGGCTTGATGGTGGGCTGTGCGGGCCTGTTGACCCGAGCGCTCTCCGGCGCCCCGCGGGTAGCCAGCCTCGCCCTGCTGTTGTTTGCTGTGGAGGACGCCCACGCGGTACCTCTGTCGTGGCTGGCCAACCGAAATGCACTCCTGACGACCGTCTTCAGCGTGTTGGCGGTTCTCGCCTATGTGCGCTGGCGCAAGGGCGGAGGGTGGAGCATGTGGCTGGCTTGCGTGGCTTCGCTGTCCATCGGTTTGCTGGCTGGCGAGGCCACGGTGGGTGCTGCAGCGTGGATGGGGGCGTGGGCGCTGACCCGCGAAAGTAGTCGAGTGCGGGGCATCTTGGCTCTTTCAGGGCCTGCCGTGGTCGTGGTGGGATGGCGGCTGGCCTACGATGCGCTGGGCTTTGGTGCGGACCTCTCTGGACTCTACATCGACCCCGGGGCCACGCCCTTGGTGTGGCTTCGTGCTGCGGTGATGCGCTGGCCGGTGCTGATGGGTGGACTGGTCACATCGTTGCCGGTGGATGGCTGGGGACTGCTGTCGTACACCGCCCGCATCTCGGCGACTGTCGCAGGCGCCTTCATCGTGTTGATGGGCTTCTTCGTGGTGCTTCCGACGCTGCGGGCCCGTCCCGCTGCCCGCACTTCTGCGCTCGCGCTGGTCCTCATCATGCTGCCGTCCACCGCGACCTTCCCGATGGACCGTCTGTTCACGCTCGCCAGTCTCGCCGCTGCGCTGCTACTCGCTGAAGTTGCCTCGTACCACGGTATTCTCGACGATAAGTATGTGGGGTCGGTGACACCGGCTTCCCGCCGCACCCCTTGGATGCCGGTGGTGGTGGGCCTGCTGCTGTGGCACGGCCCGGTCGCTGCCGTCGCGCGTCCGGTGCGCTGCGCGAGCCTGCCGCTGATGGGCATGTTGTTCGACCTTGCCGCCGATACGGCTCCCTCCGATGCAGCTGTGTCCCACCAGACCTTTGTGTTCGTACACGCCAACGACTTTGCGGTCGTCTACACCTACGTGAAGCGGTCTGTGCGCGATGACCTGGGACCCCGGCCGGAGAGTGTGGCCCTGATGTCGTCCTGGTGGGACGATGTCGCCATCACTCGCGTCGACGACCGTACTCTCCGCGTGGTGCCCGAGCACGGCTTCCTCGCCCGTCCCATCGACCACCTCATGCGCGACCCTGTCCGCGCCCCCTTCACCGATGGCGGTCGGCTGTCCCACATCGGCTTTGATGTGGTGGTGCATGGGGTCTCGGAGGACGGCCGTCCACTCTCGGCGGACTTCCACTTCTCCAGTCCCCTCGAAGACCTCTCCGAGCGCCGCTTTCTGCGTCTGACGGCGGATGGTGCAGAAGAGTGGGCGCCCCCTGCGGTCGGCGAGACGGTAGTGCTGGACGGTCTGTTCTGAGCCTCGGTCGGGGCCCTGGTCCGCCGCATCCGCCGCCGCAATGTGAGAGGTCGGCAAGGACCCCCGGTGTGCCCCTGGCTGGCGCTACCTACCTTGGTGCGATCCCATACAGGATTGCATGTCGTCCGCATCGCCCACCGACCGGATCCCACTGTGGCCCGTAGATGTCGTGGTGGTGGTGGGACTAGGCCTGCTGGCTTGGCCCGCGCTGATGGAGCTGTGCGTTGGGCCGTCCTCCGCGGCCTTTTTTCTGAGCGGCCCGGATGCCGGAGAGTGGGCCCTCAATGCCCAGCTGGTGGCCGAGGGTGCCTTCGACCGGGTCGACCAGCACCGCATGCCCACTTTCTTGTTGGTCCTCGCCGCCGTGTTTGGGCTGGTGGACGACATCGCGTGGGCCGGCCACCTTGTCTCGGCGGTCGCGTGGGGCCTCCAGCCGCTGGCTCTGTATGCCCTCGGCCGGCTCGTCGGCGGCCGGCTGGTGGGCCTGCTGGCGGGACTGTTGGTTCTGGGTGCGGGAATGCTGGTGCAAGAGGCCGCGCTGTTCGGGGTCGACCCTCTGTTGAGCCTGCTGCTGCCCGTCGCAATGACGGTCGCTCTTGGCAGTCGGCGCTTGCAGTGGCCCGCTGCCCTGGGGGCGGGTGCCGTCGCAGCTCTGGCCTGCTGCACCCACCTGTTGGCCCTGCCCTACGTCATTCCCGCTGTGATATTGACACTGTGGCCCCCGGCCTCGGAGGCGCCTCCTGCAATGCCGCTGAAGCGTTTGGCGGCCTTTGTGGTGGGCTTCGGCGCTGTGGTGCTGCTGTTTGAGCTCACCTTCGACCTCATCTCACCGGTTGCGGTGATTCACGCCGTCTCGGAGGGCATCTCCAAGGGGACGGGAGCACCGTCCACTAGTGTCTTGAGCGATGCGGCCCACCAACAGCTCGCCCAGGGGCAAGGCGAGGCACTGCGGCAGGCCACCCACATCGCGCTCAGCCCCTTTCAGTCGCCCAACACGCCGTGGGTCGTGGGCGTCTTGGCCCTTTGGATTGGCATCTTGGGGCCGGGGCTGCGCGTGACCGAGGGACTGCCGAAGTCTCCCCCGAGCTGGGCCATCCGATGGCTGGGGCGGGCACCGGTTCGACGCTGGCGCGCGGTGCGGGCGGGCTGGTGGGGCCGTCTGGCGCGATGGTGGGGGCGCTTGGGGCCCGACTTGGCGGTGGGCTTGGTGTTGCTTTCCTGCCTGGCGCCTGTGCCTGTGCTGGCTGCGGCCAACTCTCCTTTTCGCTACGCCATCACGCTGCTTCCGTTTGTGGCGCTGATGCTCGCCCGAGGCGTCGCAGCGGTGGTCCACACCCCGATGGTCTGGGCACCGCCCAGGGCACGCCTGGGATGGGCTGTGGTGGTCGGGTTGGGGGTCGCCAGCTGGGTCGGGATGGACTCCCACACCCGACTGTCTCATGCCCTCAGCAACCTGCCCACGCCCACGGCCTCCGCCCGCATGGGGCGGGTGCTCAGCGAGGTGGTGAAGCGGGAGTTTCCTGGCGATGGTGCGGTGGCGAGTCCCATGCGTGAGGTGCCGGCCTACCTCGGGCGGGCCCAGTGTCCGCGCACCACCTGGTACTCCACCGAAGTGCCCGACACCGTGCCCAACCGCTTGGAGCACATGCGGGCGTCGTGCCATGGCGAAGGTCCCATTCCCTTCATCTGGTTCCCCAAGGCGCCCTATGGCATGGGCGATGACGCCATGTCGCAGGCGGTCGGCCTCCACGCCTTCGAGCGCTGGGGAGAGCGTGCCCGATTGATCGAAGGGGAGCTGGAGGCGGTCGTCATCGCCGTGCCGCGGGTGTCGGACAAGGCCGCAGGACCCTAGGGCTCCGCGGGCTCCTCTTCGACGTCCTGTAGCACGAGGTCGATGCCACCAAAGCCGGTCTGACCGGTGGGGGTCTTGCCGTGTTCAGTGGGATTGAGCGCACCGATGGGCTCTCCGACGCTGTTGACGATGCCGTCTCCGTTGAGGTCTGCGAAGACCCAGAGATACACGATGTTGTCGGAGGGAAGTAGGAGGTCCCAGGACAGCTCCGTACCGGTGGAGGACAGGCTGCTCCACGAGAAGGTGTCGATGTCGTGGTGGACGGCCGGGTCGGTGACGAGGAGGTCGCCGTTGGGACGATACTTGAGCGCGGCGACGTGGATGTTGGTGCCGCTGGGAAGGCTCGACATGGGCTCGCCGCTCGCGAGTCGAACGGAGCCCTGAAGCGTGACAAACGGCAGCAAGTCGACGCCTGGACGGTCCCCCAGGGGCATCCACATCGGGTAGTTGTTCATGTTGCGGTCGCCCACCGTGACCGGATTGGAGTTGGTCTCGCCGGTGGCGGAGTACACGCCCCAGCGGTCTCCGCCGTCGAACACGCCATTGACGTTGGCATCCCAGGCCGACACGAGCTGCATGGTGCCGTAGTTGGGGCACACTTCGAGTGAGTAGGTGGTGGTCGCGCCTTCTCCGGCACCCACCTCAAGTGTACGGGCGACGTGGTAGGGGCCGTTGCCGTCCTCGTCCATCAGCATGACTGCGATGTCGCCGCCCCAGTAGTCGACGGTGACGTAGGCCGATCCGGTGATGTCGATGGTCTCGCCGTCGTCGCAGACGATCTCGTTTTCGGCCTGGGTGAGCACGGTCATGTCGACATCGGGAATGACGACGTCGTTGGTGACGAAGATGGACTCCGGCCACACTCCGCGAGGATCCTCGGTGCCGACCACGCCGTCGTTGAGCACGTCCACGGCCGCATAGACGTAGATGTCCTTCTCCTCTCGAAGCTTGACGGTCATCTCGTACTCAGAGACGCCCATCTCCGGCTGGGTGATGACCTTGGTGCCGGCGTAGCGACCGGCTTGACCATCGGTGCCCAGCTCGTAGGCCGCCACGAAGATGGGACCGAATGGCCAGGAGTCGAAGCCCGACTCTTCCCAGGGGATGCTGTAGCGCTGCCCGTCTTCGTCTTCGCCGAACAGCTCGATGGTGACGTTGCCCGTGATGGTGGACACGACCTCGAAGTCCTCGTCGTCGGGACCGCCAATGCCACCGTCTTCGCCGCTGTCTTCCTCGCTACCCGACCCTCCGCTGCCTTCGCCGTTTGCGGAGGCGTCGGCGTCCTTGTTGTTGGACAAGGCGCCGCATGCGGTCGTTGCCGTCAGTAGCAGGGCTCCGATCAGGTTCAGGTGACGCATGGATGAGTGGGGGCGATGAGTGGTGGACATTTGGGAGCCTCGCGCGCGCCCGCATTGTAGCAGTCGATGGGGCCACCTGGCCCGTGAGGTTCTTGCGAGGTGGAGAACGACGGTCAGTCCCCGAAGGTGTAGCTGGCGCCGATCCATCCAAAACGGGCAGTGGCGGGCTCGAAGTCCGGGCCGGTGTCTCTGGCGCGCGGGATGCCCACGCCCTGGGTGAAGCCGCCCATGACCGACCAGGCGAGCTGGATGGGTACAGTGGCTTGTGCGCCCACGCCGAGGTGCCAGGGGGTCCACCAGCCGACGGTGAGTGCGGCGGGTCCGGCGCCGATGGCGAGGTGAGGGAAGGCCCGGGTGCGCACCTCCTGTTCGCCGGTTGGCAGGGTGTGGAAGTCGCCCATCGGGACCAGAAGGTCGACACCCGCGCTGGCATGCAAGGGGGTGTCGCCGAGTGGAAGCTGGCCCGAGAAGTGGACCACCGGCGTACCTGCGTTGACCGTGGCGGTGTCTTCGGGGGCGCCATCGGCATTGTTCTGGAGCAGATAGTCGCCGTCGTAGACCCATCCGCCCCCGAGCCCTACCCGAAGGACCGGCCCGTTTTTGCCGCTCATCAATGACGAAGATAAATCGTTTGGAAAAGCCGCTGTGCCATCGATCAGGAAGACTTTTACGCCGCGTTTTTGCGGCACGACCAGCTTGACCGGACCGTCGAGGGATTCGGCGCGGGCGACCACGGCCGGCGAGAGAGACACCGCCCCCTGCGCATCCGCAAGGGCCAGGGAGACGGGACCGAAGGCGGTGGTGTCGGCGAGGTAGGCCGCCTCGATGGGCTCGCCGGGCATCGCGATGATCTGAAGGCGCTGATGGACGGTGTCGCCGTGTTCGATAGAGATGCGGTGGTGACCGGGAACCAGCGCGACGCGATTGGCGCCGGACACTTGAACCTTGCCGTCGATCCGCATGATGGCGGTGTCGGGAAGGTGGGAGATTGTGAGCACGGAGTCGGGCACCAACAGCGCCCGGGCCCGCTGCTCCTGGTAGGCGAGGCGGGCGGCATCATCGGGGAGGTCGCGGACGGTCGGCAGACGGTCAGGTGCCAAGGCGATGGCGTTGGCCCACCCCCGGTTCTCAGCCCGATTGGCGAAGGTGCTGGACACGCCGGCACTCTGAGCTTCTTCGGCGGTGGGGTCGGGGAAGTAGCGGTGGACTGCAAGCCCTTGGAGCAGCAGCGCTTGCCACATGGGGTCGACATCGGTGGGGCGCAGAACGGTGATGGGGGCGAGTGCGCGGTCGATGCGCTGAATAATCGCCAGCTCACCGTCGAATTCGTCGAGCAAAGGACGGCTGGCGGCGAGCGCTTCGACCAGGGCGCGGGCGGCGGCCAGGTCGGACTCGTCGAAGGGGTCGGGCCCTGCGATATCGTCGACGGTGACAGCGGTGTCGCCGGGCGTCTGACTGGGGTCGGGGGAGCCGGACAGCCACACTGCGGTGCCAGCGTGGGCGGCTGTGAGCAGGAGCAGGGAGGTCATCGGCATGCGAGCGCTCCGTCCGTGACCGCGCAGGAGTAGCCGCGGGGCACATCGACCTGGAGTCGGGTGGACAAGACCGTGCCGATACCGGAAACGGTGACAGTGATCGCACACTGCCCGGCCGGAAAGTCACGCACAAGGGCGGACGAGGCCCCGCTGCCGTGCACTCCGCCACAGCTGGCTTTGACTTGGTCGACCCCCGAGACCGCGAACTTGGCAGCCCGAATGCGCGGTGCGTTGGACGCAGGCGGCGGGTCGGACGTGGGCTTGGATGAGCCCGCGGTCGGCGGGGGAGGCGTCGGGGCCGGTGGCTTGGGAGACTCCCTGGGAGCGGCTTCCACGGGGGTCGGCGTGGGGGTGGTCTCTGCGGGGACCGGCGTGGGGGTCGGCTCAGTGCGGGTCGGCTCAGTGGGGGTCGGCTCAGTGGGGGTCGGCTCAGTGGGGGTCGGCTCAGTGGGCTGGACGGTCACTGACTCGGAGGACGGTCGGCCCACCATGGGCAGCACCACCTTCCAAGCCACGCCTGCCATGAGGAGCACCCCCAGCAGGGTCATCGCCGCCCACGGCAGCCAGCTTGGGCTCGGCGGAGCCGGGTCAGGCTGCGGCTGGTTGTTGGGGGACAGCGTGGTGGCCGCATGGAAGGATGGCGATGGCGGGACGTCCTCCCCGCCAGGATGGAACGACACGGTGTTGTTGTCGTTGTCTTGGAGGCTGCGCGGGTGGAGCTCGGCCACATCGGCTGGCTTCAGCGCGGGTCTCACCGCGAGAATCTGCGGAATCACGCGTCGGGAGACGGTCTCGAGGTCTTCACCGGGGAGCTGGGCGGTCAGGGCCCGCAGGCGTGTACCCACCTCGGCAGCATCGGGGCGGGTCGTTGGAGAAAACGCGAGCATGGCGTGAAGCAAGTCATTGAGCGCGTCCTGCGCAGACTCGTCGAGGTCGTGACGATAGCTCAGCCCCTCGGTCATCTGCTGGAGCTGACGGTCGTGCCCGTCCTTTCGCAGCACTGCCCGACCGCGGGGATGGCCCGTAAGGGTCTCCCAGAGCACCACGCCCAGCGCGTAGATGTCTCCCGCAGCGGTGTCGGGGTCTCCCATCACGCGCTCGGGTGCCATGTAGGCCAGCGAACCAAAGCGCCCATCGCCGGTGACTGCCTCGCGGGCCTGGAATTCCGCGCGGGCGATGCCGAAGTCCAGCACCTTCACCTCTCCTTCCGGAGTGATGCGCACGTTGCCGGGCTTGATGTCTCGGTGGATGGCTTTTAGCGGGGTGCCCGACGGGGAGTGGGTGTAGGCAGCCTCGAGCGCACGGGCGATGCCGCGGGCGACCTCTGTGGCTGCCCGGGCTGGAAAGGGCGTCTTTTGGCGGAGCATGTGGTTGACAAACACGTTCAGATCTACGCCGTGGACCACCTCCATCACCACGCCCCAGCCCTCTTCGAGCTGGACCAGATCGTCGACTGCCACGATGTTGCGATGGCGAAGTAGGCCGAGCAGCCGGGCCTCATCGCGCAGACGGATCGCGGCTTCGGGGTGTGATGTGATCCCGCCAACGAGCACCTTGAGGGCCACCTCTTTGCGGAAGCCCCCCGCCGACACCAGCTCGGCCAGGTAGACACGCCCAAAGCCGCCCTGTCCGAGCAGGCCCTTCACCAGGAACCGACGGGCCTCGTTCATCGGGCGGAGCTGCCGCCGCTGCCCAGGCAGTCTGGGGTGTCGGCCACCTCGAACTCCACGGTGGTCACGGAAGAGGGGAAGTCGGCCTGGGACAGGGGGCTGTGGTCCACGTTTACGAGCGAGGCGGTCATTCGGTACGACCGGCTCTCGGCTCCGCCCAGATCGGCGCTAACATCGGCGAAAGGGTCTACCAATGCGTGATAGTCGCCGGTGATGTCGTCGTCGAGATGCCAGTGGCCCTTGCCATTGACCGGCGCGCTGTCAGGGTCGGGAGCGATCACTTCAAAGGCATCGATGTCCACCGCCACCAGGAAGTCGGGGCAGACTGGCGTGGTCAGCGAGCTCGTGGGAAACACAAACCGAATCGACGGTCTGTCGGCGCCTGTGTCTGCCCCAACCGGGAGTGGAGGCGGGGCACAGCCGGCGAAGATGGTCGCTGCCAGCGTAATAACCGGGAAAGAGGCGCTGCGATGAAGCGGCAAGAGCATGGGGGCGGCCCGGGCGCTGGAGATGGTTGGGAGCTTAGGGAGGGCATGTGGCAGGGTCAACCGCACGGATGCTCTCGTGCAGCTCGGATACCTGTGGAGACCGCTCTGGTCCCTATCTCCTACATCTCCTACCGGTCGGAGCTTGTATCTGGCACGCCGCTTGCTTGCCGGACCTCCGAGCTCGCTGCTCGCGACCCTGGTGGTTGCTTCGAGCGCGCCAAAACCGGAGCCACCGCCCATGCCCGCCATCCAGGCCACTCCCGCCCGCGACTCCTTCGTCTTCCTGCTGCTGATGGCGAGTGTGTTCGTGGTGCCGATGTCCCTGGCATTCATGGGGCGGATGGCACCCGCTGCTCCGGTGCAGCTGGCCTGTGCGATCTGCTCCAGCGAGGGTGTGTGAGACCGCCCATCTTCCCGCACCAAGCGCGATAGTCGGTAGACTCCATCCGGTGTTCGTCGACCAACCCCACCCCGGCGAGCCAGACGTGCTGCCCGCCAGCGCGGTGGAGGTGCCATGTCGCAGACCCCCCCATCGTCTGTCGAACGCTCCGACGACCCCTGGCTCGGCCGGCTCGTCGGGGGTCGCTTCTTGCTGCGCCGACGGGTCGCCATCAATGGCTTGGTGCACACCTATCTCGCGGAGCAAGCCGACCTCGGCCGCGATGTGAGTGTCAAGCTGCTCGTCACCGGCGACGGCACTCGCTCGGAAGTCGCGGCGGTGCGGGCGCGCTTCGTGCGGGAGGCGATCGCCTTGGCACGGCTGTCCCACCCTTCCGTGGTGCGGATCTTCGAGCGGGGTGAGGTCGACGGGGTTCCCTACCTGGTCTCCGAGCACATTCGCGGCGTGTCCTTGCAGACCTACCTGCGCCACCACGCCGTCAGTCCCTCCCTCGCCATCGACATCATCGACGAGGCCGCCCGCGCACTCGCCGTGGCGCATGCAAACGGCATCATCCACCGAGGCCTGTCTTCGGACAGCGTGTATGTGCGACGCGACACGCTGGGAGACTTGGTGGTGCAGCTCGTGGACTTCGGGGTGGCCGACGACCTCCAGGCCATCACCGACACCCTCCACCCCCGTCCGTTGACACCGTGGTACCTCGCCCCAGAGCAGGCACTCCAGGCGGCCGAAGACGTGCGCACCGACATCTATGCGTTGGGCATTCTGCTGTGCCGCTTGTTGGTTGGGGTCACGCCCTTCAGCCACCTCACGGGTGCATCGGTCCTGGTGGCCCACATCCGCACCTCACCGCCCACCTTTGCGACCTTGCGTCCGCTCCACGGCTTGCCCGACATGCTGGAGTGGACGGTGCGGGCCTGCCTCGCCAAGTCGCCAGATGACCGCTTCGCCGACACGCTTGAGGTGAGACGGGCCCTGCAGCTGTGTCGGGTGGCCTTGCTGCGCCCGGACCTCGAGGTGGGTGTACACCTCCTGGAAGGTCGCCTGGAGGTGGCCGACGACGTGGCGCCTCACCTGCTCGGCAGCCATGTGCTGGTGGTGGGCTGAGGCCAGCGGATGTTGCTCAGCTGAGCGAGTACATCAGCAGGGCCACCGAGAGGGCAGCTCCGATCATGCCAGCGATGGGCAGGGGGGAGAGCAGGCGGGCGTGGAGGTCGTTTGA
>Ga0315321_10004556_pt1 | contig 10642 bp, 10 predicted proteins | sample M180m21515metaG_FD_203464 | JGI IMG/M metagenome (GOLD analysis project Ga0315321, IMG submission 203464) | Ammonia-oxidizing marine archaeal communities from Monterey Bay, California, United States - M1 80m 21515 | ecosystem: Environmental > Aquatic > Marine > Intertidal zone | place: USA... | reverse complement strand
CTTTAAAATCTTTTTGGATATTGGCAGGGCTTCCTTCAACTTTCTTTAGAGTTGCTTCTTCAAGTTCTTCAGTAAATTTGCTTTCTGCCAACTCTGCATCTACAGCATCACTTGGGACTAATGCTGGATTAGCTTTCATCTGCTTAAGACCTTTCTTAATAGCATCGCTCAAGCTCGTAGCTTTCACATCAACAGTTTGTCCTTTAAAGAGTTTACCAACTTTCTTAGTAATAGTAACTGTCCACCAATTTCTTGCTTCTTCAAGTTCTACTTCATTAACTGGAGTTGATTCAATAATTGGGCTTTGATCTTCCTTTAATTTGAGTTTAAGATCATTTGCTTTAATAACTTTATGAAACATATTACCTCGTGTACCGTTAATTGCAAGATGATCAGCATTGCCAATTTGAATATCCTTAACCTTACTATCTTTTACAGGTACCCATGCTTGGAACGTTGACTTATCTTTAAATGTCAACGTATACATTTCGGGAAACGTTGGATTTGGCTGAGGCGTTTTCTTATATGTAACTTTATTCTTTTGAATATATTTAGTTAACGTTGCCAAGAATGTTTTCTTTGGGCTTTTCGGCGAACCTTTACTGAGTTTCCACCAAAAGGTTTGAGCCATATTAAGGTTGTGATTAACACTTAAACCAAGTTCATCATATTTGCTTTCTTCCAATTCATCAGATTCCTTAACTTCTGTTACTCCCTTCGTTAAGAAATTTTTTGCTTTTTCTGTGATATCAGGGGTTGTATTTTCTAGATCATCTGATTCGTGTACTTCATACCCATCTTTTTCCAATTGTCCTACTTCTTCATCTGTTGAAGGAACATTATTAAAAATAGATGAGGCTAAACCAACTTTATGAATTTCTAAAGCTTTTTCCATTTTTTCTTTAATAGCTCTATCAAAAGCTATTTCTTCATCTGCCCCTTTAACTATTGATGCAAACAATTCAGTTGACAATTCTCTCATCTTATTTATATTTATACGTTTTGTAATTTACACTTTTGGTTTAATACTAAAAATCTTCATCCTCATCCTCATCACCAGAGGCTTCCTTTTCAGCGGCAATTTCTTTATCTAAACGAGCGATATCATCACTTGATTGACGAAGAATCGTCTTTCTAACATACTCGTTTGAGATGTATTTGCCAACAAGATCTTCCAGCATCTGAGCCATCTCTAATCGCTCTCTAAGAATTTCGAATTCTTTAAGTTCAGCAAAATAGTTATCTTCTAAAAAATCAATGTTAATAGATTGTTCAATATTAGCCCAGTCTTTTTCGACGATAACACCTTTAAGAATAAGCTGGATGCGCAATGCATCTAAAAGCATATATGCGAACCTTTTTCTTAGTCTATCAATAAACTTCTGGAACTTAACTTCTTCTCTAGAGATTTCATTAGATTTACCGGTCGTATATTGCGTTTCTTGTTCTAATCGAGCAACGGGAACGTTTAGTGCACGATATAGTTTTTTCTGAAAGAATAAAACATCTTCAATTTGACCAAGATTTTCTCCACCGCTTAAAGTCGTAATTTCTGTTCCTCGACCACCTTCTCGGCGAGGAAGATAAAAATCTTCGAGCATTGACATATGCCGTCTATCATCAGTAATGTTACCCGTAGTGGCATCATAAACCAGCTTATTACGATATCTTGATACGACTTGTTGCACGTACTCTTCGGCTTTACCCTTAGGTAAGTTACCTACGTCAATATAGAATATTCTTCGTTCAGGCGCACGTGATACGCGGTACACAACCAACGAATCTTCCATGTATCGAAGCTGGTTGGCAAGTTTTAGTGCTTTATGTAAATGACCTAGTGTTCTTAGATTCGCTGAATCTTTTATGCCGGAATTCGTTTGAATGATTGCGTCATTTGCAATTTTTACACCATTAATATTTCCAGAAGTTTGAGCTGCAGCTTCGGGAGAATACACATAGTATTCATCTACGACCTTTTCATACTCAACTTTTGTTTTTTCATCTGTTTCGGTTTTAACCTCACGTATTTTATTAATGTGTGTAGCTTCAATTGGTCGTATTTCTGTAATGCCTTTTTGGGGATTGGTGCTATTAACGATCACATTAAAATACGACTTTCCATCCACATACCAATTACGAAAATACTCACTGGCTCTACGGTTAAACTTATAAAGTTTCAGTACATTCTTAAATTCTTTTACAATCGCTTTTTCAACCTCCTCTGGATGAGAAGCTGTAAACTTTAAACTAACGGGAGGCTTATCATCTGAAGAAGCAATGGCAGCATCGACGATGTCTGCAATCGCTAAATCACATTCTGGCTGCAAAGCTACTTCTCTATACTTGCGTATAAGATCATGGTCTGAAGTAGCACCTGACTCGCTTAAATCTACGTATTGACCAAAGTATCCTCCACCTACAGTGACATTTAAACCGTCTTCATCATCTACCTTAGGAATAGGCGAAACAACTTCCTTCTCTTTCCCTTTCGAAAGACTTTTAGCTATTTCGTATCCAAATATATTAATCGCCATATTAGTTATTTATAACACTTATGCCAAAGATAATACGATAAAGCATGGGGGAAAACCCCCATGCTCACCATATACATATTAGTATTTTAACTGCTGGTATTTGATTCCCAATATTGGTAGTCAAACGCAACAGTGAATTCTTCAATAGCATCGGTCGAATCATTACTTAATTCGATTGAAGATATACTTGTAGGATATGCCCCGCGTAATACATATGATTTTATAATATTACCTTGTTTATCTAATTGGTCAATGCCAAGATCTGTTTGATAATCGCTAGGATTTGTAAGTCCAGAATTTGACGCGTATGTACTAATACCATTTTGCCAACGCTCCATTGCGTCTCTAATTTCAAATCCGGTATCATTAATAATCGTCACAGTCCAAGCCTCGAACGTGCGGTCACCAGCAACCTTTAGTTGTCTTCCACGATATGGGACACTAATTACACCAACCGTGCTTTCGGGTAATGCTGCTGCTTTACACATGAATTGTGCTAGTTCAGTATCACCTGCCGCGTATCCGGGGAATGTGAGAGTAGCTTTGAAAAGGTTAGCTCTTGCCCCTCCTCCAACTAATTTTGCTTTTAAATCGTCTACTGTAGCCATAATTTTTCCTTTCTTTAATTTTTTGTTTAGTTGCCAGTTCCAACGATTTCAGAGAATTCAACACCTGTTCTTGTAGCAATAAAGTTAAGAGTGATGAAGTTGATGGAACGTGCAGGTTTAATATAAATATCTGCTACAAATCTATTAGTATCGATAACGTCTCCTGTGTTATTTGTTTCGTCGCATACAACCATGAAGTCGGTAATACCACGACGACCTTTAACATCTCTAAGGAAAGGCTCGGTCATATTCCTAAACATTGCTCGAGTGAATTCATCATTCAATTCGAACAACTGGAATTTAGAAGCTGTGGAAATTGCCTTTTCAAGAACAATAAAGAGTCTACGAACGTTAATTCTATCGAACGCAGATGGCTTACTTTGAGCAGTCTTATCACCGAATAACAGAATTCCTTGTCCAGGCTCTGCAATAACTGGGTTAATACCACTTTTGTATAACTCATCTCTTTCGCTCTTGTTAGGGTTCCACTTAAGTTTAGTTACACCGAGTAAATTTCCACGGTTATAACCAGCAGGTGAGAACCAAGGATCGTTAGTGTCGTCAGTCCTTGCACATAGACCAGCGATGTGGCCGTTTGCAGGAATATAACGATATGAATCGGTGTACTTATTATAGACATACACCGCTGAACTATCAAGGATAACATAAGAACTATTGAAGTCCAAATCAGCCGATACAGCATCTACATCATTTGCAGTCGGTGCAGGAGAAATAAATCCTACACAATCTTTACGAGTTGTATCGCAAAGTGATAAAACTTTATCTGCAACAATTGAAGAAACTGATGGATCATCGTCAGTTTCAGCAAATACTAAATTAACATCGATTTCTGACGGATTGTCAAAATAACCAAGTGCTGTAACAACGTCTGCCTTACTTGCAGCATCTGCAGCATCGCTACCATCAGTACCGCCTGATAATGAATACCCAAATAAGTCTTCGTCATTAACAGTGGCGATGGTAATTTGCACGAAATGATCATCGTCCTGAGTACCTCCCAGTAGTTCATAGTATGGCACGTCAATGCGGTCATCGACATCATAGCCAAACCCACCATCTAAAACAGTTACCGCAACTTCATACGTACTTGTATTTGCATTTATGGAAATATCAATTTCAAACTTCGCACCGCTACCAGTAGCACCAGCGTCTGGTACATATAATATACCAGGTGTAACGCCATGAGTTACAGTGTATGTTCCAACTGCGAGTTCATCGACCGGAGCCTCACCACTGTAGTACTCAGTAAGTACATTAGTAGTAGTGGCAATACTTGAATCTGCAACCAAATTAGCACTGAATACTTTACCGGATGAACCTAATGTACCAGGTACAGCGTAATCAACACCACTAATCGATGATTGGAATGATGTAGCAAATGCTGTTTCGTTGATGTATACATAATCGGAATCGCGATTAATTACTGTCTTATAGTAATTTGAACCACCTTCTTTTGTAGCATCAGCATAAAGTGAAAGGCCTTCGAAGATTTCTAGAATAGCACCTTTTGTACCACTAAATCTACCATCTTCATCAACAATAATGACATGAATTTCATCATTTGCACCCGCTTGAACATTGGATGCAGCCCAGGTTGTTGTACCAGCTACTGCGTTTACAGAATTGTCTAGGTTTGAATCACTAAACTTACCTGCTGTTCCATTTGGTGAATAGATTGCACATGCAATGTGTGCCTTTAAACTATTACCAAGTGCGCCTGGACAGCGTGCTTGAATAACACCAGCAATGCTACCAAAGCTAGATAAATCATCAAACGAATCATCATTGTCAATTTTAACTACGTCGGTAGCTGTTCTATGGCGTGAGCCTGAAGCGTTTTTAGCATCATCGCTAATCGCTCGAGATATACGCAGTGTGTTTGCGTATTTTAAAAAGCTTGCGGCCTGTAAGAATGAAGTATAGTTATCATAATCTCCACCATCAGCAGTGCTGCTTGGTGTGCCATATTCATTTACTAACTCTTTCTCCGAAGAGACGAGTCCTACTTCTCCAACAGGGCCCCAGCTGAAGTGTCCTGCGAAAGCACCGATCGATGTCGATACTGCAGGAATCACGTTTGTTAAGTCAACCTCGTTGACTTCTACTCCTGGTGATACTTGAAATCCCATTTTTAGTTGTTTCCTTTCAATTGTTAATTTATAAGTTTAAGCATAATAAGGTTTGTCTCAATACTTCTATTTATAACTTATGACTTTTAAAGATCATGCCATTCTTTAATGTCATTAGCCATCTGTTCATGGTGACTACTCGCATCTCGCCCGTCACTAATTATGCCGAATGGTGGAACATCGTTTTCAATTTGCTCCATCTTTTCTTTGAATAGCATTTCTTTAAGATCTACAGTGGAAATATCACCAAACGCTTCTGAAGAAACAAACCACGCAAACAAGACTAAGTTCATAACTAGGTCATCATGATTGCCTTGACTTGCCTCATATGAACTCCCCTTTGCTTCAAATGTCGAAAGTTCCAATATGCTATGTTCATCAACAATGTTTAATTTACCTAGTTCAATCAAATCTTTCAAGTTGGAACATCCAATACGTTTAACACGTTTTGTCATCATAACACCAATACCATTCTTTTTGACAGTTGATTCGACAAACATGTTTTCATACTCGTGTTCGTAATACACATCATTACAAACAACCATTCCAACATCGTTGTTTTCGATAATTACTAGAGCATCATTATATTCTTTCGCAACCCGAACAATAATATCTGGAAAAATCATTGGGGATATCATATTATCTCTAAAACAGGCGACCTGTTTAAAATTTCCAAAGGTTGCGTCGATTACTGTAAATGTCGAATAGTCTTGTCCACGCCCCTTTGAAACGTCGACGGTCATAACATATTGATGGTCAGTAATTGGATCTTCATAATAATTTACACCACGGTGCCTTTTATCTGGTGTATGCATTTGAAGACCTATAAGAATATTCGAAGAAATTAAAGTATTAGATGTGCCAATAAAGTTGTTTCCAAATTCTTGTTCAAACTGTAATTCAGACGTATTAGCAACTGTCATTTGTTTCCAAGCTTCATCTCGCCCTGGAACATCAAACCAATCAACCCTAAATGGTGTAAAGTTATTCTTATTCTTTTGTGCACCTTCCCACAACGAACAAAATAAGTTACCAATCCCATTCGCAGTTGATGTAATAATAACCTTTGTATCATTACCTGCAGAAATTACAGGATATGTTGAGGTGTAAAATTCATTCGCGTTTTCCACGAAAGCGAACTCATCAAGGAAAAGTAGGTTGGCTGAAAGACCTCGAATAGAACTTGCTGAAGTTGCAGACGCAACAATTTTGGAATTATTCGAAAACTCGATCGAACCTTTATTGAGCGCTTTACACCCCGGTTGAAGAAAGAAAGGTAAATTTTCTAATGCAAGTGTGATGCGGCTTAACATCTCTCTAGCAGTTGCACCCTTATTTGCCAGGATCGCAATAGTTTTTTCCGAATTAAAAATACTATACCATAGAATATAAATCACTGATGAAATAGACTTTCCAGATTGTCGACACGCTAAAACAATATTAAATCTATTTTCATTAAATTGTGTGAACATCTTTTTCTGATATTCGTATGGCTTAAACGCGACAAGACCTTTATCAAGAGAAATAACCTTTACGTAATTCTCTGCAAAGTAGACCGGATCAGACATACACTTCATGTATTCATCAACTTCTTTAGCTGAGAATGGTGTCTGAAGACCATCTTTTCGAATAAGCGGATTTCCAAGATAACCGCCTGTGCCGTTAATCGTATTACTCTGTGACATCTATTGTTTTTTCTTCTTCATCATCAGTTCTACACTTTAAGAATTTTTGCAACTCGGTTGTAGAGCCTACAAAAATGGAATTGTTTGTAGTTGTGCTTGAAGGCCCATTCTTTTGTTGTGTAATATCTTGTCGAGACTTCTGCAACTTAACAAGATCCTGAGTCATTTCACTTGTGTGCTTTATCATCGCACCAAGAACTTCAAACGCTCGAGGATGTTCTGACTCTGATGCCAGTGCCATCATCTGATCAATTGCTTCACATGATTGATCTATTAAAGATTTCATTTTATCACGAGAATATTCAACGTCACTCTCGGTGTCCTTTATGATTTCTTCATTAGACACTGAAGATTTAGGTTTTTTTATAATGTCAAGGTTTTCTTCGAGCGCATCATATATTTCATTTTTTTTATCCATGGTCAAATCCAAACGTCGTTGTTATTGTATCGCTATCGTCAAGAGGTGCGTCATCAGCGTCATCTACCGCAACACGGACGTTTTCATTTTCTGTGCCATATGGCTCGTTAAGTTTCAATGTGTCACGATCGTCTTTATCTGCGAAAAAGAATGTATCAACCTTTCGAATAATTGAACTTTTTGTTGTTGCACCAGCGAATTTGATTTTCATAGAAAAATCAAGAGTGTATATAATACTTCTTCTGGTTAAAAAGTCTCCTTCGTAATCATCTTGAAAGGAAACACCATTGAGAACAATTGGAACGTCAGTCGTCGTATTAGCACCTTCTAATTCCTTAATCGCAATAGTGTATTCTGGAGAAAAAGTAGGAATGATTTGCTCGACTATCTGTAAAGCTTCATTCTGATTTTCAGCATATATGTTTAATTGCATTCCAAGAGTGTATGGAACTGATTGGTAAAGTAAATCTACACGGGTATTATCATTATCAATAGGTAATGCTCGCTGATTAAACTTATTTAATTTTGACGTTGAATCGTATTCTATCGACGTAATTTCAAAACTCATCCTTGGCAACTTAATTGCTATCGTCTCGCTTTTTGAACCTGTCGAATCGGATTGAATGCGAGCTAAAAACTTTTTCCGAGGCCCATACGAAATTGGCACCTTTTCTTCAGTCGCACCAGTTCTTAAAATTTTAATATTGTTAAATAGCGTACCAAATACTGCAACTGACTTGCGTATTGTCTTATTGTAAAAATGTGTTCCGTTTAACATATTAACTAGTTATATTTGGCATTCCAAACGGGTTAGTGGTGCTAAAATCAATAAAGGAATTTCCTTCAAGTTCAAAATCCGGATTATCGGCATATGGATCATTATCGTCAATCGTATCGAATGAATCGATAGTAGTAATAGCATAATCACCACTAGCGCCGGTGATGTTACCCCAGCTACCAGTTGTTGGAACAAATCCAGTATTACTACTATCACTTGCTCTTTGATTAACAACATCAATATACGTATCGCCTACAGTTGCAACTTCTCCGGTGATTGTTAGGGTACCATCGGTCTGAGTTACATCTTCGCCTATTACAAATTCACCACTTCCACTTCCAAGATTAACTCGTGTTCGAATAGCGTATCGTGTTTCAAAGATATCAATCTCGTCAATTCCTGTATCAAGCTCTTCATTACTATATTCAAATTGTTGACACGTTAACTTAAACGTTGGAATATTCTGCAATTGATAGAACGGTGTCTCATCCTCAACATAGTTAATTTCAAATAGACCATTCACAAGAGGGAAGTAAATTAGATCACCTTCCTGAGGTCTTATTTCGGTAGGATTCTGAAAGCGTGAAACAAGCTGCTCCCATCTACGATTGGAAACGACTAGGTTAACGCTATCTCGTATTTCAACACCGAATTTGGTTAATAGATCCCCATCTCCTTCGAAGCCATCAACGTTTTCGAGATACATTTCAATTTGAAACGCCTCACCAAACTTAGACAATTCATCTTCATTAAAAATAAAGTCTGTGTTAACGATTGACCGAGGAATATAAAAAACATCATGACCATATATCTTCAGAGCCTCTATAACAACGTCTTCATAGAGTCTTTTTTCTGCGGTGGTCCCTTGACTAAAATGAACATTCCTAGGCATATTAACCAATAAAATCTAATGGTGGCAATTCGTGTTGAAGTCTTACTTGTTCTTCTAACTTTTCAATATCTGCTATAGCATCATCATATATTTGACGACCGTTAAGTGTTACACCACCTGGAAGAGTCATGCCTTCAAACTTGATAAGATTAAGACCCCATTGTCTCTTAAAGAGTGCTGTCGTATAACGCTTTAAAAACATATCGTTATACACATCAGCAAACGATTCAGGATCAACAGCGCTATAGCCATCAAATACTACGTAATTTCCTACACCAACATCCGTTAATGTTTCTGCGTGGAAGTTAACTCTATTTTTGTGACGACTGAATTCAATCATTTCATACACACCATTAATGTTACGATCAACTAAAGAAAGGTATTGCTTTGTTAACTCGTAGTTTACTAATCCTCCACCCGATATTCCACCTAGATCAAAAATATCATTTAAGTGTATCTGGTAATCGACTGACATAATTGACGTTCCAGAATTGGTGTTATCGACGTTGAATACATTATTAATTGAAAGAATGTTCGTATTAGCATCTATACTAATATAACCATTATCAATATCGGCTTGTGTAACTTGGTGTTTTAACAAGTTCCGCACAATGGCGTCACTATGAAATTCCTGATAAAGCTGAATTGCTTCATCAACTCGATCTTCCAACTGATCATCATCAACATTAACCTCAATAACTGGATGGCCTAATGCTCTTAAACAATAGTCTATAAGTTTTTGTCGTGTATTTGGTGTGGCCATAATTCTATTTATATACTAAATGCCCTTATATTTCTGGAGCAGAAGCATCGAATGTAACTCCAGGTGTTACGTGGATCTGCCCTTCTAAAACCCTCGTTACTACGACTGGTGACGAATCATCAGTAATGATAACATCATACACGTATCTTCCTGGTTTTAACGCAGCGGTTTGAGCAGCGGTTAAAGAAATTGTTATTTTAGATGTCGCAATATCAATGCTCGTTGTAAACGTAGATTTAACAGTGCCATCATACGACTTCGCGATCTTAGCTATAGCGCTATAATTCGTAAGATCTAAATCGCCTGTTTCATCAATTACAAAAGTAAAGTTAGAACCCTGATCAATGAAAAGATTTGAATAAGTTGCCATGCTATTATCTATTTATAACTTTATCACTTTCGCTTGTAGACTTTCTTGCATAAACTATTACAATTCAGCGTCTTTTAATAAATTTATTGACGTACTTTCTAGGCACTATATAAGCGGCGCAGTATACTTCATCTATTTGTTTTCTGTACGATACTCGGTGCCGCCCATCTAAACAAAAATTATCATCTGTTACAACAATAGCGTCTTTACACACTCCTTCTTTTTTATAAAAATTAATGACACTTTCTTTTAGTGGGCTATCTCGGCATGTCGTATTACTAATATCGTAAATATCATTATATTCTAATACTCTTATAGCGTTGAGCGTAACAATTAGTGATTTTATATCAATATACTTATCTCCCGGTAAGGTATGATTACTGAATGTTTGCTCAAACACTGACATATCTCAAACCAATTGAAACTCTATAACCTGATTCGCAC
>Ga0315321_10004554_pt1 | contig 10646 bp, 10 predicted proteins | sample M180m21515metaG_FD_203464 | JGI IMG/M metagenome (GOLD analysis project Ga0315321, IMG submission 203464) | Ammonia-oxidizing marine archaeal communities from Monterey Bay, California, United States - M1 80m 21515 | ecosystem: Environmental > Aquatic > Marine > Intertidal zone | place: USA... | reverse complement strand
TTTTTGCCCGCTCGACCAACTCGGGCTTGTTTTTGACCAGCGGAAACACTCCCGCCTTTACCGGAGCAACCCGGGGATGGAAACGAAGAACAGTCCGCTTTTCCCCCTCGATCTCGTCGATTTGGTAGGCTGAGCAAAGCACGGCAAGAAAAGTTCGATCGACCCCCAAGCTTGGTTCGATCACATTCGGCAAATATTTGGCCTTGAGGGCTTCGTCGAAATATTCGAGATTTTTACCCGAATGCTCTTGGTGTTGGCTCAAGTCGAAGTTCCCACGGGCAGCAATGCCTTCCAATTCATGTTCACCAAAAGGAAACTTGAAAGTGATGTCCGTACATGCTTGAGCGTAGTGAGCAAGCTTTTCCTTAGGGTGTACTTCCTCACCTAAAAACTCTTTCGTCAAACCGATCGAGCCAAACCATGCTTTTCTGGTATCGATCCATTCGCGGTGATACCGCCCCCACTCCTCTTCACCGGGAGGAATGAAATATTCGATTTCCATTTGCTCGAACTCACGGGATCGGAAAATGAAATTTCTCGGCGTAATCTCGTTTCGAAAGGCTTTTCCGATCTGGGCAATGCCAAAGGGAACTTTGACGCGACCGGTATCCACAACGTTTTTGAAATTCGCAAAGATTCCCTGAGCAGTTTCCGGGCGAAGATAGCAAAGAGAAGATGCATCCCGCAAGGCCCCTACATTGGTCTCGAACATCATGTTGAATTCCCGGGGAGGGGTGAGTGACCCCACCGTGCCTGTAGCTGGCGAGGGGACCAGAGATTGCTCCTCTGCATCCAATTCGTCATAAGGCCTAAGATCGAGGGAATCCAATGAACCTTGCATGGCGGCCTTTCTTTTCATAAGCCCCGCCTTTTCCTTCGCTTCTTCCTCCATTTTCTCAGATTCAATCAGCGAAAGCCAACCCAAGCTGGCACCATCGACCTTTACCTCGGCGGCAAATAGTTGGTCGGCCCGGTAGCGCATCTTCGATTCCTTGCAATCGACCATCGGATCGGTAAAGCCGTCAACGTGACCGGATGCCTGCCAAACTTTCGGATTCATGATGATCCCTGAATCCAAGCCCACCATATCGTCACGCCGCCTGACCATATCTTCCCACCATGCGTCCTTGATGTTTTTTCTCAACTCGACCCCTAGGGGACCGTAGTCAAAAAAGCCGTTGAGACCTCCGTAAATCTCGGATGATTGAAAGACAAAACCTCTGCGCTTTGCAAGTGAGACGATTTCATCAAGTAAACTGGTTTCCTTGGCCATAAAAATTAAAGGTCATTAAAATATCCGACTATTCCATCCCATTCAACCAAGAACTCCACCCAGACAATCCGAATATTGTGAATTGACTCCGCAATGCTTAGTTATTTGTATTTTAATTATGAAAGCTTTTTTGCGATCCACCTCAAAACTCCTCATTCTTCTCGGGCTTTCTTTTGCCTGCCTTTTCGGTTCGGGTTGCAAGATCTTCCCCGGGACTCAGAAATACTTTTCCAAGAACATTAATGTAGCTGGCACGGTAACGCATTCACCCAATTCTTTCGCTCCGATTGAGACCGGAACCATTAGACTGCAGTCCGAAGAGCTATGGTACCGCCGGGATTTTAGCGGGAACAAGACAACTTTCCTTTGGGGGTTGTTTACCTTTACCGACTACTAGCGGTTCCGCCCCTTGGCAAACAAGGATTAGCACCCTTAATCTCCGTTTTCAATTCTGCTTTTTATAATTGGAATAATTCCATTTTGACGTTGAAAAGGCGTCTCGGGTGCTTATAATTAGTCGACTCATGGTTTACAGCCTCAACACCCAAAACAAGGAAGATTTGAATTCTGCTTTGAAGCGCAAAGGTTTGCGTCCGACAAAGCAGAGAACTTCCGTATACGAAGTTATCTTGGCTAAAAAAGATCATCCGACAGCGGACGAAATCTTGCTTCGGGTTCGTCGGTTATTGCCCACCATCTCGCTGGCAACCGTTTACAACTGTTTGGAAACTTTGGTCGATTGTAACTTGGTCAGGCAAGTGAACCTTGACCGGGCTCCCACCCGCTTCTGCCCGAATTTGACACCCCATGCCCATTTCAAGTGCAACAGGACCGGTGAAATCTTTGATTTGGCCATGGATGCCAAGACCGTAGCGAACCTCAAGGCCATCCTCCCCGAGGGTTTTTTAGCTGAGAACTTTGATCTTTCTTTCGTTGGCTCAACGAACGAGCACCATTAACAAACCCTCTACCAATAATTAACTAAAATTGTGAGTTCGCTTAAAATTGAAAATTTGACCGCCTCCATCGAGGGTAAAAACATCTTGGATGACTTGAACCTCGAACTTCCGGCAGGAGAAGTTCATGCAATAATGGGACCCAACGGAAGTGGCAAAAGCACTCTTTCCAAAGTGCTGGCCGGTCATCCAGACTATAAGGTTTTGGAAGGGAGCGCGAAACTTGACGACCAAGAGCTCTTGGGCTTGGCACCCGATGAAATCTCCAGACTCGGACTTTTTTTGGCTTTTCAATACCCCATAGAAGTCCCGGGGGTCAGCATCGCGAACTTCATACGTTCAGCCCTTCAGGCTCGCCTGCCAGAGGGCGAAAGTGTCAAAGCCGTGGATTATTACAAATCCCTGTACGAGAAGATGGATGCGTTGGGCATGGACCGAAAATTCACATCCCGATCCCTCAACGAAGGGTTCTCGGGAGGGGAAAAGAAAAGATGCGAGATTTTGCAAATGTCCATCCTGAACCCAAGATACTGCATCCTTGATGAGACAGATAGTGGCTTGGACATTGATGCTCTCAAGGAAGTATCTTTAGGTGTAAATCAAATGAGAGAACCTGATCGAGGCTTTCTCGTCATCACTCATTATCAGAGGTTGCTCGAATATATCGTCCCTGACCAGGTTCACGTAATGTGCGACGGAAAGATTGTTTTGTCGGGTGACAAAGACTTGGCCATTGAGCTTGAAAACAAGGGTTACGACTGGATCCGCCCTGAAGTTGCAGCCTAAATACCTTACATTTAACATGAAATTTCATTTTGTTTTCTTACGATGACGACGCAAGCCAGCGTAGATATCGATCGAGAGAAAGGAAACTTTCACTTCGATACCGATTATGCCTTTGATGCGGGAACGGGGCTTTCCGATAAAACGGTCAGATACATTTCCGAAGTAAAGGAAGAAGACCCGTGGATGCTCGACTTCAGAATGAAAGGACTATCGACCTTCGAGAAGAAACCTTTGCCTACGCACTGGGCCACCAAGGACTTGGAAAATATCAATTTCGACGTCATCCGTTACTACTTGGCCAAAGGGCAAACGCCTAGTAGGACATGGGACGAAGTTCCGGACGACATTAAGAATACTTTCGAAAGATTAGGCATCCCTGAGCAAGAAAGAAAGTTTCTGGCAGGCGTGGAAGCCCAGTTTGACAGCGAGGCAGCTTACTCACGCATGAAAGACGATCTTGAGGAAAAGGGCGTGATTTTCGTGGGTTCCACGGAAGGTTTGAAGAATCATCCGGAAATCTTCAAAAAATGGTTCGGCAAAGTCATACCCACCTCCGACAACAAGTTTTCCGCTCTCAACAGTGCAGTGTTTAGCGGCGGAAGTTTCATCTACATTCCGCCGGGAGTTAAGTTGGAGCAACCACTCCAAGCTTATTTCCGTATCAATGCCGAAAACTTTGGGCAGTTCGAGCGCACATTGATCATTGCAGACGAAGGATCGGAAATCACTTACATGGAAGGATGTACCGCACCAAAATTCGAAACGGCTACCCTTCACAGTGCAGTGGTCGAGCTCGTAGCTCTCCCTGGAGCAAAGATTCAATACATTACGGTTCAAAATTGGTCCAACAATGTATTCAACTTGGTTACCAAAAGAGCGATGGCTCATGAAGAGGCGGAAGTCAGGTGGATTGACTGCAACATAGGATCACGCCTGACAATGAAATACCCAGGCGTAATCCTCAGGGGAAGAAAAGCACGGGGAGAAGTCTTGTCAATTGCTCTGGCCAACGAAGGACAGCATCAGGACACGGGAGCGAAAATGGTACATGCTGCCGATGAAACCACGAGTAACGTCATCGCCAAATCCATTTCGATTGGCAAAGGGCGATCCTCCTACCGTGGCTTGGTTCAAATCCCCGGGCATCTCAAGCATTGCCGCAACAACACGGAATGCGACGCGCTTCTTATTAACAGCGAGAGCGAGACGGACACTTACCCAGCCATCACGGTTAAAGGCAGTGAGAATTCCGTTCAACACGAAGCGAGCGTTTCGAAGGTAAGCGCCGAGCAAATTTTCTATATGCAACAAAGAGGAATGAAGGAAGGAGAGGCCATGAGCTTGTGCGTTAATGGTTTCGTCAATGACCTCATCCGGGAATTCCCCATGGAATATAGCGTCGAGCTCAAAAGGCTCATCGACTTGGAAATGGAAGACTCCGTCGGTTAGACCGGCATGCCGAACATGAGCGTTACCTCAGCCACGACTGGGTCGGATTCCTCCCTTCTGGCATCCGCCTCTTTTTTTAACGAATTTGCGGACAAAAGATCATGGGAACCTGGCTGGCTTGTCGATTTCCGCAGGGAAAACTGGGAAAAAACCAAGCACCTGTCCACATATCCGAAGGATGACAGATGGCGATTCTCTCCCAAAGCTCGTTTGGGGTATTCAAAAGTCTCCGGGCTCGCGCAATCCGAGGACAGCGTTGCACTTGATGGTGCAGACAAAACAGGGGTTACCCTCCAACAGTTGGACCGCATAATCCTGCAAGACCCCAAAGTATTGATTGATCTCCCCAATCTCGCGGGTCCGGACTTAGGTGCTGACGAAAGTTTCCTTTGGGCCCGTGCGTTCTCTGAGGCAGGCTTCTATTTGCGCGTTAGCAAAAACCAGTGTATGGACGGCCCTCTTTTCGTCGATCACCGGGCAAGTTGCGGAGGACAAGCAAGGTTTCATTTGAATCTAATCGAGCTCGAACCATTTTCCGAAGTGACCCTTGTCGAGAGAATCAGTTCCACAGACCGGGATTCGGGAGGACTGTTCACTAATCTCACGCACATCAAAGCCGGGGAAGGTTCGAAGATCAACAGGATAGTCATACAAGAGATGAACGAACTCAGTTCGTTTCACAATTTGGAAAATATGGTTGTCGGAAAGAACGCCACGCTTAGCAACCTCGCCATACACCTTGGTTCCGCCCAAACCCGTGTGGAGTCGAAGGGATTGCTGACCGGAGAAGGGGCTGACTTTGAGAATTCATCCGTTACCCTGGGAAGGAAAGGGCAATTGTTTGACCAAAGAACCATGCAGCATCATTTGGCTCCGAATGGGAAAAGCAGACTCACCTTCAAAAATGCTTTGGCCGATGAGGCAAAATCCATTTTCTCCGGTCTTATCAAAGTTGAAAACGAAGCTCAGCAGACCAACTCCTACCAAACCAACCGAAACCTGCTCTTGAGCAACGAAGCCGAAGCGGATTCGATGCCGGGATTGGAAATTCTTGCCAACGAGGTCAAATGCAGTCATGGAGCAACCACGAGTAAGATAGACGACCAGGAACTTTTCTACCTTCTGAGCCGGGGCATCCGCCGTTCCGTCGCCGAGCGCTTGATTGTCCTCGGCTTTTTCGAAGAGGTAATAGAAAAAATAGAAATGGAAGATCAACTCACCCAAGTCAGAGAAAGAATCGCTCGCTCCTTTACCGATTAACCGGATTTTCAAATCATGTCCACAAACCAAGAAGAAATAGAACTGACCAGGGATGTCACAGCGACCCTGATTCCCCATGGCGAGGAATTCAATCTATCCCAGGGAGAAAAAGTTACCATTACCCATCGCCTCGGAGGAAACTTCACCGTCATGACCCTTCAGGGAATGTACAGGATAGCCGCCAAGGATGCCGATGCGCTTGGAGAAACGGCAACCGACACACAACCCAAAGCTCAAGCATCCAATCAAGAACCGGCAAGCGTCGAACAAATCAAGGAAAACCTGAAGTCTGTCTTTGATCCGGAAATACCCGTTAACGTCGTTGATCTGGGTCTCATTTATCGCATCGAAATTGAGAATATCAAAGAGAAGGGAAGGGTTGCTTTCGTCGATCTCACCTTAACGGCACCGGGCTGTGGAATGGGACCCGTCATTGCGGAAGACGTAAAAGGCAAGGTTTTGGAACTTCCCGGGGTTGATGATGCAGAGGTCGAGATCGTCTGGGATCCCCCATGGACCCAAGACTTGATTTCGGAAGAAGGGAAGATGGAATTGGGACTAATTTAGCCCGAGGCGGGTTTTCTTCTTGTCCTTTCCCGCCGTCGCCCTATTCAAGCTAGGCTAAAAAGATGACTATCGATAGCAAAACCACTAGTATCGCTTTAGGGACTGATCACGCCGGTTTCGCTTACAAGGAAGCAATAAATTCCTTCCTTTTGGAAAAAGGCTACCAGACCAAGGATTTTGGCACTTTCTCCGAAGAATCCGTTGATTACCCCGATTTCATCCGTCCTGCAGCCGAGGCTGTGGCCGAAGGCTTGTGCGATTTGGGTATAGTGCTAGGGGGAAGCGGAAACGGAGAAGCAATGGCGGCAAACAAGGTCAGCGGAATCAGGTGTGCCCTTTGTTGGTCCGTTGAGACTGCCAAGTTAGCCAAGGAACATAACGATGCGAATGTGCTTTCCCTCGGCCAAAGACAAATTTCGAAGGAACTCGCACTTGAGATCGTGGACGCCTGGTTGAATGCGACCTTTGAAGGGGGCAGGCATTCGAGACGCATTGAGATGCTCGACTCTTCCAATTAATTCCCCTAGACTAAATGCAAATATTTTTATGAGCGAAGACAAAGACAAAAAGCGTGATTCCGTCACCGAAATGATTCAAAGCAAGTTTCTTGAGGAACGAAAGATATTTCTGTGGGGAGAAGTAAGCGATCGATCGGCAAGAGATCTGACGGAAAAGCTTCTCTTCTTGGAGACCTCCGAACCAGGAAAGGAAATCACCTTCTACATTAATTCCCCAGGGGGCTCGATTACTGCGGGAATGGCTATCTTTGACACAATGCAGCTCATCAGCTCCCCCATCAAGGTAGTTGTAACCGGAATGGCAGCGAGCATGGGATCGATTCTCCTTTGCGGCGCGACAAAAGGAAAACGCTATTTGTACCCTCATTCAAGAGTTCTCATCCACCAACCTCTCATCACCGGCCGGATGGTTGCTGCCGCCGTAGACATTAACATTCAAGCCGAGGAGATGGAGAAACTCAGGGAGGAGTTAAACGGCATCCTGGCAAAGACCTCCGGTCAAGATTTGGAGAAAATCCAACTTGATACGGACCGGGACTTTTACTTGAACGCCAAGGAGGCCATTGAATACGGCTTGGCCGACCAAATTGTAGAAAAGATTTGAATCAAGCCAAAGGCTTGCCCATTTCCGACAAGGGGAGTTCGTCCGTAAGAATCCATTCCTTCGGATAGTTTGCCCCAGAAACAGTTTCCCTGACAATGTCTTTGATACTGCTCAAATCCGCAGCCGAGGGCGACAGGTATGCTATTACCCTTTGCCCCCACTTTTCATCCTTGATACCCATGATCAGGCACTGCTCGACCAAGCCCGTATCCAAGATGATCTTCTCGACAAAACCAGGATCAACTTTTTCGCCACCGGTTACGATAACTCGGTCTCCCCTCCCCAACAGTTTCCAATAGCCCAGCCGATCGACTTCCCCATAGTCCTCGGTTTGAAAGGAATCCCCCAAGCCAAAGGCATCGGGAGGTTTTGCCAGACAAAGGCTTTTGGCCGCAACCGATATTCTGCTCCTGTCAGCCGGCAAACACAAATCGGCGTGAGGAAGCACTTTTCCCACTCCCTCCCGCCCGTTAAGAAATTCATCTGCTGAAAGCAATGTTATCATTCCCGCCGTTTCACTCATTCCGTAAGTGGGCCAAACAGGGAGAGTCTCTTTCCGGCACAAGGCGGTCAGTTTTGCGCTCATCGCCGCTCCGCCGACGAATATCCCCTTGGCTTTCCTTAGGTTCTTCACGGCTTGGGGTGACTTAAGCAAATGAAAAAGCTGGGTTGGAACCAAGGACAGCCAACGATCCTTGAGCTTTGAGCCCAACCGTTCCTCACCAAGATCACGATATGAACAAAAGAAGACAGAACCAGATGTCCGAATGGCTCGGTGAACCTGCATCCATCCGCCCAAGTGATGCAAGGGCAGGCAACAAACCGATGAAATCGGCTTAGGTCCAATCTTGGCCTGCAATCCTTCGACCGCTCGGTCAAGCGTATCGGTCGAGTGTATTACTTGAGTAGTTTTTCCCGACGTTCCTCCAGTGTCAAAAGCCAAGAGTTGAGCGCTTGAGAGATCAGGGAAAACCATGCCCGACAAATCCATCGGCTTGCCCCGCGTAAAATCAACCGCGGAAATATCCTCAAAAAGACCAAGAGTCTTCTTTGCAAAAAGAAGCCTGGCATCGTTCGGGTCATTATCGGGATCAAGCCAGAGATCGGACCGAATGGGATACCGTTCGGTCATAAGGATGACCATAGTTGGTCCAATTGGCGAATACTCACCGCATTCGCAATCAAAGGCGAGGCGTGATGTTCAACGAACTCTTTCGAGTTCCCCTGAAACAAAGACCGATCCAGCCCGGCAACGGCAATCGAATGGGACGCACACCGACAAACCGCCTCATAGCCAAAAGGACTTTCGAAAACACTGGATACAATTGATTTTTCGGGTTCCGATTTGATGAATCGAATGGTTTCCCTCCAATCAGGGATGAGAGACGGTTTGATCACGTAATACCCCTCCCAACCTCTTTGCCTCAAAGCTTCCGGCCCTCCCTCGGAAACAATTGTCTCATCGAGCGCAAAGAGAACGGAAGTCTCGCGGGAAAGAAGTTTCAACTCATCGAATTGAGCGGCCGGGAGAGGTTGCTCGACAAATTCCAATTTGCTCTCGCCTTCCAACGCACTGACCCACAACCGGAGAGACTCGATGTTCAAAGACCCGTTTGCATCGAGCCGCACCTTGCTTTGGTCAGGTAAACCCGACATCCACCGAAGAATCTCATCAATTTCGTCTTTGGGAGAACCCAAGCCTATTTTTCTTTTTCGTGTGAGGGAAGAAACGCTCTCTCCCGAAGCATCAAGCCCGGCGAATAGAACGGCCTTTTCTTCAAAACCATCGACCGTCCGCCAAATTTCACTCGAAAGACAGGAAAGTGCAGAGAGAAAAATCGGTCTATGCTTCGGGCTTTCCCCACGAACCCAAGCCTGGGCCGCGGGCAAAAAATCGTCGAGACTGCAATCGGCAAAACCAGGGGTCGGAGCGACTTCGCCGTAAGAAACAAGACCATTGTCCTTTTCCTCCCTCAGAATTATGCTCCTGCGCCGCTCCCATACCCCATGCGCGGTTTGCAGGGAATAACCGAATTTTTCATCGTAAATGCGAAACTGACGGGATGTGTTCATGGAATATTCTTGAGGGAATAAATGCTTTCTATCATATACAACATACTCATACGATGACGTAAGGACGAATTATGGATGATGACTTTTACCTAAAGGCTGATGATTTCTTCAAACGATGTCTCCCAACCGGCCTGACATTTGACGACGTTTCCCTGGCGACTCGCTACTCCGAAATCGTGCCAAGAGAGGTCCGGCTCGAAACGGCACTGTCCGAGGCAATCAAACTGAGTATTCCCATTCTGTCCTCGGACATGGACACGGTGACCGAATCCGAAATGGCCATCGCAATGGCTCTTTGCGGAGGAATCGGCTTGATCCACTACAATATGAGCAACCGCCAGCAGGTCAAGGAAGTCGCCCGAGTCAAGTATCATGTTCATGGCCTTATTCAAAACCCCATAACCATAACCGCAGACAAGCATATCGGGGACATCATCGAGCTGATTGACGAAAAGCATTTCCAATTCAGAACCTTTCCTATCGTGGACGAAAAAGGAAAGTTACTTGGGCTTCTCCCGGGACGAGTGGTCAAGCAAAGATATCGCGAACGCAAGGTAACCGAAGGCATGCTTGCCAGAAACGAGGTCTACACGATTCGTGAGGACGAAATTGGAAACGATCCGATCACAACAGCGGATCGCTTTTTCAGCCAGCATATGGGAATCCACAAACTGTTGGTCGTGGACAAGGAGGACCGGTTGCGGGGGCTTTACACGCTAAGCGACATCGAACGCATCATGGAAGAAAGCCGTGAGCACGTTAAGCCGGCCCGTGATTCCAAGTTCCGCTTGCTCTGCGGAGCAGCGGTTTCGGTCCCCCGGAAGCAAGACGGAGAGATTGATCGTGATAATTTGCATACGCATATCGATGAAATGGTAGGACAAGGACTCGACGTCGTTGCGGTCTCGACGGCCCATGGGCATACGAAAGGAGTGGGTGACGCAACAAAATTCATCAGGGAATCCTTTCCGGACTTGACCATCATGGCGGGCAACGTGACTTCGGGAGAAGGAGTCGAATTTCTCGCCGATGCAGGGGCTCACGCAATAAAAGTCGGGCAAGGCCCCGGTTCCATATGCACGACTAGGGTGGTCGCTGGCGTAGGAGTACCGCAAATGAGCGCTTTGTACGCGGCATCTTTGGGCGCCCGCAAGAAAGGA
>Ga0315321_10004553_pt1 | contig 10648 bp, 10 predicted proteins | sample M180m21515metaG_FD_203464 | JGI IMG/M metagenome (GOLD analysis project Ga0315321, IMG submission 203464) | Ammonia-oxidizing marine archaeal communities from Monterey Bay, California, United States - M1 80m 21515 | ecosystem: Environmental > Aquatic > Marine > Intertidal zone | place: USA... | reverse complement strand
ATTGCAGGAACGTCATGGCATGAGTTGCGATGTCTTTGATTGTCGCTCCATCAATCCACTCGATTACGAACCATTGGTGGAATCGGTTAAGAAGACTGGAAGGGTCGTTCTTTCTTCCGACGCTTGTGAGCGAGGTTCAGTGATGCAGGACATCGCCAATAACTTGAGCCAGCTCGCTTTCGATTACTTGGACGCCCCACCCGTGGTAGTTGGGTCCCGAAACTGGATTACTCCCGGAGCCGAGGTGGAAGAAGACTTCTTCCCCCAACCAAACTGGATTCTCGATGCCATCCATGAACGCATTGTCCCTCTGGATGGTCACCAACTCACCACTAACCCCACCACCGGTGAATTGGTTCGTCGCAACCGGGATGGGGTGTAACCATCCCAATGTCATTCGGCGCATACCATAATCTTTTTTAAAAATGCCATCCAGACAAGAACGAGCTGCCGATCTCCTTGAAAACGCCCGATTGGAGCATCAGGGAATTTTTCTTACCGGTCCCAACGAGATACGCCTTCTTTCCGATGAGCTTCCCGCATCCGCCTTCGCCGGAAACGACTTTGTTCTAGCAGGTTTTGGTAATTGTCGTTGCGCTTCCGATGCTAAGGCCATCCGCCAGTTCGACGCTCATGCCCGTGTGCCGAACGGTGTGGATCAAATAGCTCTTGGACATGAGACCCTTCAGCTTGTTCTGCAAGCTCCCGAGGATTCAGGTTTTGTTCCCGGGGATCTCGTTGTCGTCACACCCGGCCATTCCAGTGAACCGATCAATCCTTCAACATTTGCTCCGGTCTCCGATGGTGTTCTCGCCGCACTTGGTTACTCCTACCGCCACCTCGGTGGTCTGCGTGCTTTCAACGCCGTACCGGGTTCCGCTCCTGCCTTTTTGAAGCAACAAGGTTTCGGGAATTTCTTCAACAAGGTCGGGCATCACCCGGACATTAGTCTTGTTTCACTTGCCCACGCCGAGCCTTTCGCTTGCAACTACGGCACCAACAAGCATGTGTTCACAATTGGATCGGACGGTGAGTTTCGCTATGGAGTGCCCCCACGAGCCATAGTAGCCTATCTGTCTGGTACTGCCCGTATGGCGATGATAAACCTCACCATCGTGGCTGCCGTTCCCGATGAAGAACTCCCATCTGTCGTCTATATTACAGGCTCTCCCGGAAAACTAGCCGATATGGAGGAGTACGCCCTCATTCGCGACCTCCGGCGTCGAGGTAGTCGAGTCGTCTTGATAGATCGGAGTGATCCCGAAATCATTTCAAAGCTCACCGAATTTGGAAAGTCCGAGGTGATTTGGACGAATTACGCTTCCCAAGCGACTTATGATCAAGCTTGTGCAATCATTGCCGACGGGGGGAATCTTAACAGTTATGCAGGAGCTGCCGATCCGGAACTCCTCCTGGCTATGAGCGTTGCCCCTGCTCCTGATTATTCTTCCATCGCCGAGGAGACCACTGCCCAAATCGAGGCGATGCATCACAACTTGGGTCCTAATGACCCGCGTCGCCATCGAGGTCTCGCCGAGCAACCTCGCGTCGCCCTTCTTGGCTTCGATGGGCAACCCGAACGTTTAGACGCTTATCTGAACGCTCTGCCTGCAGGTGCGGAGGTCCATGTCCCGGGAGACGATTTATCCGACCGCGACTTACGTTCATTGACAGAGTCTTCGCTCTTCACCGACGTATTCATCGCCTCAACCGGCGAAGTGGCGGGCACCCTTTACCGAGAAGTCGAAGCCCGTCTCGCTCGCTCGGCAGCAGTCAATTTCGTTGATGGGGATCTTGTCGTTCCCATCGGATCTCGGCATGCTCATTACGTTTCCCGCCATCAAATTTGTGGTCCCAATGTTCCTTGGCACATGACGAATACTTCGGAACCACATTCCGACGATATGGTTCAGCAGGCGGAGAACCCCGTGGACTTCGACTGGATGGTCAAGGGCGTGTGCGGTCTTCGTCATGTTCCCGTAATGATGGAAAAGGTAGAGAGCGAGCAACCATTCGGCTCATTCTTTGCCTTTACCGAGTTGCCCGATATCCCTTATGTCGAGATTTCCGCCGCGGCCTTCGATGCCGCGTCAGACAATGTTGAAAAACCTGTGCGAACTGCACTCGAACTAGGCGCTGAAGTTCTCCGGACTAACGGAGAGGTTTGGTCGCGCGAGGTCGAACAAGCTCTTTACTCCGGTTACGATCAACCTTACCCGCTTGACCTTTCTTAAACCTACCATCGTTCTACAACCATCCTTTATAAAATGAACTGGACGAACCTAACTGAAAAAACTGTAGCAATCACAGGTGGCGCTTGCGGAATCGGTCTTGCAGTAGCCAAGGGTTTCGCCGAGGTCGGTGCCAACGTTATTCTTGCTGACTTCGCTGAGGAACAAGGCGCCGGGGCAATTGATGAAATTTCTTCCCTTGGGTCCGGTGAAGCCGTTTTCGTTCGTTGCGACGTTACTTCCAAGGCTGACGTCGAGAATATGGTGGCCACCGTAGTCGAACGTTTCGGTCGTCTCGACGTCCTCGTAAACAATGCCGGCATTAATGTTCCTCGTCTTTTGGTTGACCCCGCCGGTAAAGAGGAACTGACGGAGGAAATCTGGGACAAGGTCTTCGCCGTCAACGTAAAGGGGCAGTTTCTCTGTGCCCAAGCCGCTGCTCGAGCCATGTTGGCGGATGGGAAAGGCGGAGTTCTAATCAACATGTCTTCCGAATCCGGCATGGAGGGAAGTGAAGGCCAAAGCGTCTATGCTGCTACCAAGGCAGCTAACCATAACTTGACTCGTTCTTGGGCCAAGGAGCTCGGCACACAAGGCGTGCGAGTCGTGGGTGTGGCTCCGGGCATTATGGAGACCACGAGCATGAGAAGTGATACCTATGAGGAATCTCTTGCATACACACGGGGAATTTCGGTGAAGGAATTGCGTTCCAAAGATGGATCTTCCATACCATTAGGTCGAAGCGGAAAACTTTCTGAGGTTTCGGATTTGGTTGTTTTTCTTGCCTCCGATCGTGCTTCCTACTTACACGGAACCACGGTCAATATTTCCGGAGGTAAATCCCGCGGATAGACGCTATTTCGTCTTGGATTCTCTTAGGGTCTCCCTAATTAAACGAAAGCCAGGCTCTGTTTTTGAGTAATCCTCAGTTGCAACTTGAAAAATGAGAAAAATTTGTCGATCGGCAATTTTCTTGGTTCCGTAAATTCTCCTATGGGGAACGGATACGCCAAGTAAGGAAATCTCGAATTGCTCCCGTATCCATTCATATCCCGCTTCCTTTGGGATGTTTTCAAATTTATGACCCGATGATTCTTCTCTTTTGTAACCCAATGAAGCTTTGCCAATCGGAGTATCTGTCCGTGAACTTTCTGAAAAACTTTTTGAGAAAGATTCCAGATCTTCAGATAGGTCTGACTGATATGATTGTAAGATAACCAATGCGTCGCCAGCAGTCTCTACGAAAAGATTATGAACTGCAGGGGTATGGTAATCTTGGGTGATTTCCCAGTTCTTAGGGTATTTAAAGGATATTTGATTGGAGTCATAACCTTTAGGAATAGAGATGTCGACTGTCTGTTCAAAGCAACCTGCAAAACACCAAAAGAGTAGAAATATACTTAGTAATAAGTTTTTCTCTTTAAACTTCATTTACCAAGTAGTAACCCCCTTTGCGAGGATTAGGTTGGCATAGATTCGAGTGTCACCAGTCATCACTACTGCGAATGCTTTCTTGGTTTGCTCGTAAAAGTCCCATTTCCCTACCTGGGCAATAGGTGCGGTGTCGGGATAATGTTTCTGAACGATTTCGTGGTAACCATCGTGAACCTTTTGATAGTCGACTGAAATTTTATCGTTAGCTTTATCTTCCGGTAGAGGTTCCATCATCATGACTGGATTGTCGACAACGTGATCGAGTACGAAGAGCGGGAGCACGGCATCGAGAAGATCGTCGATTTGCAAACCGTCGGCTCGAATGATTTTCGTGTTGCAGCTTTCTCCCGGAAAATGGGCATCACCGAAGATGATTTCGTCATGGTGCCCCATACGGTACATCGTTTCTAATAGGTCTGGACTGAGAAGTGGAGAAATGCCTCGTAGCATGGCTTAATGTAGGTTTTTATTGTGGAAACATACAAGTTATGTAGCCGTACATTGAGAGTCAAGTATGGGTTAGTCTACTTTGAAATAGTGACAAAAAAGCGCCGCTCCCGCGACGCTTTTTGACAAACGTAAAAGTAATTGGATTTAGAACTGCGACCCTTCCTTTACGGGCAATTGCTCTGTTTTATGTGTCGAAGGTGCAGAGGCTCTTTTCCAAATCATTTCTTGTTTACCATATATAATCGAATAGATTATGAGGTACTATAGTCCAAGGTTCTGATCTCGTCAAATTTTGGGCTCTATTTGTTTTTCTGTCTTAAAGCATCCTTGCTCGCAGGCCATTACAAATGATTCGCCCGCACCTTTGAGTTCTTCCCATTCACGACGTATGCGTCGAGCGTCTTCCTGGCAGATTTCGCCGTCGTTGTCGTAACTCTGCGAGACTTCGCGAAGAAGGTCGGAAAACTCGGCCACTAGTCGATGAGTATTGGCAAAGAGGTTTTCTGCGGCATTTTCGCCGACCTTGGGGTTTGGAGAGAAGAAACCGTTCGCTTGCTGGCAAACCCAGGCGACTAGGTTTTCATCGCCGGTGGCTTCAAAAATCTTTGCAACACGGTCTAGCGGGTTGTTGGTTCCATTTTCATCTTCTTCGTCATTGGGTTGGCACCATTTGTAAAGAAGGGAGGAAGAAAGGTTCATGTCCGATGCAATCGCCTTTACGCCGACGTTTTCCATGGATTCCTTGAGGACTTCGTGTGATTTCATGTTAAATATCTAATCATTTTACAGAATAAAAACTTTCTTTGCTATTATAATTAGGATCTAATTTTATAACACCATTAGATTCAGCCTTTCAAAAGCTTTTGAGCATGGCTTACTGTTGCTTTCCCCAATCCATCGAGATCGTAGCCTCCTTCCAAAACCGAGACGACTTTGCCATCGGCGCTTTCCTCGGCTAGGTCAAGGATGATTCCGGTAAGGGATGTGAAGTCATCGTCGTTCAAGCGAAACTGGCCAAGCGGATCACCTATTCGAGAGTCAAATCCTGCGGAAATTAGAATGAGTTCGGGACGAAACCTGTTCATGGCGACTAGAAGATCTTGGCCGAAAGCATTTCCCACTATCTTTTCGCGCCCTGAACCTGCGGGGTAGGGGCGATTGAGGGTGGAACCCAGTCCTTTCCCTTTTCCCGTTTCTTCTAGTTTGCCCGTCCCCGGGTACCAAGGCGATTGGTGAGTGCTAAAAAAATAAACGGTTTCGTCTTCGTAGAATACGTCTTGGGTTCCGTTGCCGTGGTGTACATCCCAATCAACGATCAGAATTTTGCCTACATCATGTTTTTTTTGGGCGTAACGAGCTGCTATGGCTATGTTGTTAAAGAGACAGAAGCCCATGCCTTTATCGGGAGTCGCGTGGTGACCAGGCGGTCGGACGACGCAGAATGCATTGGATGCTTTCCCTCCAAGGACTTCGTCCAATGCTGCTAGGGTTGCGCCAGCTGAGAGGCGACCAATGTCTAGAGAGGCGTGGCAAATGGTTGTGTCGCCCGTACTGAGCCGGGTCCCTCCGGATTTAACGTCGGCTTTGACTGTGTTGAGATATTTCCCGGAGTGTACACGCAGGATGTCGTCATCCTCGCAAGGTCTTGGTTTTACTTTGAGGAAGTTGTCGGAGATTCCAGCGTTATCTAGTGCCCGGAGGACCGCTTTGTTGCGCGCGGGTTGTTCCGGATGACCCAATCCGGTGTCGTGTTTATCGAAGGCGAAGTCTGAGACAAGGATGGAGGAAGTCTTGAGCTTCTTTTCGGCGTCTTCCATAGATGAGAAAAGACCTTAACCTTGCCTTCGGTTTCTTGCCTCCGTTATGAGGTCGTGAAAGGCTTGGAAAAGATCGGTCGCATCATTGGGGCCCGGTGCTCCCTCGGGATGATATTGGACGGAAAAAACCGGAAGGTTCTTGTGGCGAAGGCCTGACACAGTTTCGTCGTTTAGGTTGTATTCCGTTACTACTGCTTCGCAATTTTCCAGTTCCTCGGCACTAGATGCAAAACCGTGATTTTGAGCCGTAATCACCACGTGACCCCTCTCAATGTTTTGAACAGGTTGATTGCCGCCTCGGTGTCCGAACTTTAGCTTGTAGGTGTTAGCCCCTAGAGCGTGAGAAATAATTTGGTGCCCTAGGCAAATCCCAAATACAGGGAAGTCGGGTAAGAGATTTCGAACTGTATCGTGGGCATAGGTGACGGCGGCAGGGTCACCAGGACCATTGGAAAGGAAAATAGCATCGGGATTAAGTGCTCGAGCTTCCTGCGCCGTTGCGTTTGCAGGCAAGACGTGAACTTCGAATCCATGTCTTCGAAGGTTGCGAAAAATTGACAACTTTGCCCCGAAATCGAACGCGACCACACGGTATTTTGCGTTGCCCGACGTATCTCTGCAAAGATTCGTTCCTTCGACGGTAAAGCTATTACTCTTGGCGCACTCGGGGTCCCATTCGTAGCCTTCAGAGCATGTGACCTCCTTTACGTAGTCGATACCCACGAGGCCCGACCATTCCTTGGCTTTGGTCAGGGCCTCTTCATCCGAGAGGCCTTCTGTACTTAGGCAACTTTTTAGCGCACCCTTAACTCGTATGCGTTTGGTGATTGCTCTAGTGTCCACCCCTTCGATTCCCGGGATGCCGTACTCGGAGAGAAAATCATGCAGGCTGGAGGTTGCTCGCCAGTTGCTTACAACCGTGCTCAGTTCACGAACTACGAAGCCGGCTGCTTTAGGTCCGTCGGATTCCTCGTCGCCGGGGATTATGCCATAGTTTCCTATTTGGGGCACAGTCATAGTTACGACTTGTCCGAAGTAAGATGGGTCGGTAAGGATTTCCTGATAGCCGGTCATGCTGGTGTTGAATACGGCTTCGCCCACGACGGTCGCCTTGCCCCCAAAAGCTTTTCCTCGGAATACGCTGCCATCTTCCAAGGCAAAGACTGCTTCTTTTACTTCTTTCATTTTGTTGTCGCGCTTTTCGATAGCCTTTCGCTTTGAGACTGGCAAACCGATTTGCTATTTCTTTCTTGAAGCGCTGAAGCGCTTGATCTCCATATTCGTCGATCAGCTTGGCTCCAGCGATGAAGAATCAAACCTTTATCTTTGTTTTGACCATCGGAAAAAAATAGAGCCGAGAACGCTCACGGAGACGATCATGTTTGCGATTTTCATAACGACGCCACCTGTTCTTTGGTCTTCCAGCGGAGTCATATCGATTATGCGTTCGGCATAAAAATAGGTGTCGTAGAGAACTTCCTTTGAAAAGGTGAGTATGGCGAAGATCGGGGTCTGGCCGAGCATAAGCGCCAGAATAAAAAGCATCTGTGGACCATATCGGATCGGAGGAAGTCTTTTGGATTGACTCGCGATGGGCCACCACATGGCAAAAGAGGTAAGGAACATCGACAAGTGTTCCGCCATGTGGAGTGTTTTGCTTTGAATCGCGGCTTCATAGAACGTGCCGAAATGCCAAAAGGAAAAAACGAGTGTAAATCCTAATCCGGCAACGATTGGGTGAAACAATAGGCGGCAAAGGGCTTGGATGTCGGGCCGTCTCGTGAAAAGTTCGTCCAATAGTCGTCCCGGCAGACCAAAGTGCAAGAAGAGCGGACTTACGTACATCAGTACATTGTGCTGTATCATGTGCGCGAAAAAGAGATAGTTTTCTCCCAATGGATCTAGAGGAGATCCGACCGCCAAATAAAAACTGATGATTCCTGAGGCAAACCACCATGCCTTTTTTCTGGGGAAAGGCATACCTGGAGCGACATACTCTCGAAAGGGTCCTATTGCCATGGCATAGCACCATGCCACAAACAACAACCCCCCCACGAGAGCAGGTTCTGTGTGCCAATGCAGAAGGGTGACGGGAGAGGCGCTCATGATTTGGGTAACCTTTGCCTGAAGGCTGCCCGCGGCGGACTTTTAATCGAGGTTATCTGTCCAGTTGGCTTCAGAACGAGCCTTGAGTCGGAAATCTGTTTTTGTCGAAACTCTACTTAGTAAAGCGACGACCGACCCTTCCACGATGTCGGATTCCTCCGGTTGGTGTCGATGGTAATAAGGATTGTCGGGAGCCTTGGAGTTGATTTCTATAATGTCTGCTTTCTCTATCTTCCAACTTATCCGGTGAGGAACTCCCTCGACCCTTACCCAGTGTTCCATGTCAAAAACATCATCTGAGGTATGGGCGGAAGTCGCCTTGTAGTAAGCGTCCTCGTGTTTCATATATGCTTCGGCTTCGTAGTCGGTTTTGGCTTTCCAGGCACTTTCTATTGCTGTGACCATGAAGCCTTCGTTATCGATTATCGGCGTATCGTCCGCCATATATATAACTGCGAAAAAGGTACCCAACGCTATTACCAAGCCCATTAAAAATAGAATTGTGTTTAGCAGTTTGTCCCATTTGAGGTGCATGAACCAATATACTACACCAAAGAATTTTACGACCGAGGTAGTAAAAAGTATCCCGATGATCGAAGTGCTCTCAAAGACTTTAACATAGATTATGACAATCTCGATGCCGGTTATGGCTACAAGGGCCATGGAAAGGTTGAAAAAGGTGAAGAAGCGTTTACTTTCTTCTTCAACTGGGTCTTCGCCGTGTCCACTCATGATTTTTGTTCCGCTTTAGAAATTTTTTTGGAATAGAAAGCCGACTATAGGGCGTATTCCATAAGATACACCACTGGGAAAATAATGATCCATACGATATCCACGAAGTGCCAATAGAGACCACAGCATTCGATGTCCATTGCATCGGCGGTGCTCATCTTTCCAGTGAAGGAGTACGCAAGCCATCCCAGTAACCAGAAAACACCTATGGCGACATGGGTGCCGTGGGTCCCGGTCAAGACAAAGAAGGTGGATCCGAATACATGAGCATCACCTCGATAAGTCGAGAGGGTCAATTCGTTTCCGGGAGCATATGCAAAATGAGTGAACTCATATACCTGGCAAGCCAAGAAGATTCCGCCGAAAATAATTGTTCCAAGTAGCATCCAGCGAGTGCTCTTGAGATTTCCTTTGTGGATGGCGGAAACCGCTAGCGCCATGAACAAAGAGCTAGCCAACAAGATAAACGTACTGAAGGAGGTCAGCTCGATGTCGAATATCTCTCGAATGTCTAGGGTGTTTGTTCCGACTGTGGCGGAGATCTTGCGGTAGATCAAGTGCGTGGAAATAAGGGTGCCGAAAAACATGCAGTCCGATCCAAGAAAAGCCCACATGAGCACTTTCTTGGTCGGTATGCCCGTACTGGTGTAAGGCTCGTGATGTTCGTCGGCGTGCGCGGCAGTTGCTTCGCTCATGATTTCAAGTTGAGTAAGGGTGCGAAATGTAGATCCATGGGTATCTCTCGGAGTTATTCCTCATCTTCCTCTGGGAATAGATGGTAGCCTCCGGGACCTTCGAGCGACCACATGATCATACTCGTTATGGCGATGATGCCACCAGCGATTGCAACGGTATAGTCTCGAATTAGTTCACCGTCCGTCCCGATGCTCGAGTGGAAGAGCATACCGATTACGAGAACGAGAAAACCTATTGCCGTGAACAGCGGATACCATGAGTGATCCGGCATGTGAACACCGTGGTGGTCGAGTGGTTCCTTTTCCGAGTGCAGTTCGCGAGGACCATAGTTGTTTTCCCAAGCTTGGTCCCGGGCTTTGATCAAAGGCGTTCGAGCAAAATTATATTCCTTGACCGGGGAAGACAGCGTCCACTCGAGGCTTCGGGCATCCCAAGGGTTTTTACCTGCAGGTTTCAGGCTCTTGTCTCGGAATGACCTTATGAATTGAATTACTCCAAGTAAGATTCCGATTCCAAGAATAAACGCTCCCATGGTTGCGATTTTATTCCATTCCTCGAATCCATGCCCGGCATTGTATGAATGCGTGCGACGAGGTTGTCCTATCATGCCTAGGTAGTGCATGGGGAAAAAGGTCGTGTTGAAGCCAATGAACATAAGTGTGAAGACTACCTTCCCCATCTTTTCACTTAACATTCGTCCGGTCATCTTGGGCAACCAGAAATAAAAACCGCAAAACAGACCGAAGAGAGCACCTCCGATTAACACATAGTGGAAGTGAGCCACTACAAAGTAGGTATCCTGTTGTTGCATGTCAATGGGAACGGACGAGTGCATGATCCCGGTGAAGCCTCCGACCATGAACATAGTAATGAACCCGAGTGCGAAAAGCATGGGAGTGTCGAATCGAATCTTGCCACCCCACATGGTGCCAATCCAATTGAAAATCTTTACTCCAGTGGGAATGGCGATCAGCATGGTGAGCATGGAAAACGCCGAGGTAGCGACTATTCCCATCCCGGTGGTGAACATGTGGTGACTCCAAACCGCGAAACCCATGAACCCTATGATTGCTCCTGAAAAAATTACTAGTCCATAGCCGAAGAGGGGTTTTCTGGAAAATGTTGGAATTACTTCAGAAACTATGCCCATTGCGGGCAATATCAGAATGTAAACTTCCGGGT
>Ga0315321_10004552_pt1 | contig 10650 bp, 6 predicted proteins | sample M180m21515metaG_FD_203464 | JGI IMG/M metagenome (GOLD analysis project Ga0315321, IMG submission 203464) | Ammonia-oxidizing marine archaeal communities from Monterey Bay, California, United States - M1 80m 21515 | ecosystem: Environmental > Aquatic > Marine > Intertidal zone | place: USA... | reverse complement strand
AAGACGGACACCTGCTTTGTAAGCTCGTAGATCGCAAGTCCTGCAAGCTGCTCGCTGACTTTTATCATGAAGGACAAATCGGGAATGGTGCCAAGCTCATCGAAAATGCTGAGAAGGTTTGGGACCAGGTGAGCTACGTGCAATATGGGGCTTCACCAGGCCGCAAAGAGCCGGGCACCGGCAAACTTGATTATGTCGCGGTCACCAAGTATCTTCGTAAGAAGGGCTTTACCGGCATCATCGGAATGGAGCACGGTCAGAGCAAAAAGGGCCAGGAGGGGCTCGATGCTCTGATGGCCGCTTACCGCAAGATTGACGCGTAATTGCTCATTAAACTTTTCTTATTGTCGACCTTGCCATGGCGGGGTCGGCAATTTTCATTTTATCCATTATGAAGTGCATTCTACTTCTCGGTCTTCCACCCTTCGTTTTCTGTTCTTGTCAGTAATCTCCCATTGATCCTGCTGTCACCGCCGTGGTCAAGGAGGTCTGCTTTCCGCGAGGCCGGGACCGGACAGCAACACTTTCACCGACCCGCTCCTGCGTAATGTCGCTGAAGAACTCGTCGCCTACTTTGCAGCAGGCTTGGGAACGGATGAGGTGTCCACATCGGCCTCGCCGAGCACGAAGCGAAATCCTTCGGCCCACATTTTGAGGATCTCCGGATGGTAGAAGATCTCTTTGTTGTGTCCCAGTGAGCTGACGAAGACGCGGCCTTTGCCGTAGTTTTTCACCCAGGCGACAGCGTAGTCTTTGTCGGCCCTTTTGCCGTTCTTTTTGCCGGTCGCTTCATGGGATAGGTCCAGAGTCATCAGTACCCGGTTCTTGCTCCGGTCAAAATCCTTATATTGGTAGATCTCGTCTTTGATTGTGAAATTCTCCCCCTTGTAGACATCCTTCACGATGGGGTGGTTGGGGTCTTCATTGGCGATGCCCCAGGTGCCGCCGGCTCCCCAGGGATGGCCGTCGAAGTTGCCGCCGATCATCTCGACGTATTCCTTCCAGCCTCCGTCGGTGGCGGAGTGGATTGCAAAAATTCCGCCACCATTTTTGACGTAGTTGATGAAGGTCTCTCGCATCTTTTCGTCTTTCATGCCCTTCTGAAGGTGGGTGTTGTTGTTCAGGCAGATGGCATCGTATTGCTTGATCTTGTCAGGAGCAAATTCGGTGAGATCGTCGGAGAAGGTGACATCGAAAAGGCCGGTCTTTTCCGCCATCACTTCCATCATGGTTTTTCCAATCTCAATCGAGTTGTGACGGAACCCGTATGGTTTCGAAAAACAGAGGACCTTGTATTTCTTCGTGGGCGCTTCGATTTTTGGCATGTTTTGGCTTACCAATTCCCGCTCGCTGGGCTTCTTGTTATTTGCGGCAAAGAGTCCGAGGGAAAGGACACAGAGGAGAGTGAGGAAGAGTGGCTTTTTCATAAATTGGAGAATGAGGATTACGGAGAGACTAGCTTCCAGCTTTCATGGTGAAAAGATCGGAGAATTACTTCTTTTTGGCGAGCGACTCAAGATAGCTCAGCAAGCTGGCCATTTCGTGGGTCGTGAAGTTGGCCATCAGTCCCGAAGGCATCAGGGAATTTGGCAGAGTCGACCGTTCTTTGATTTGGCTTTTCTTGAAGGTGTGCTCCGCGCTCGTGATGTCACGTAGGCTTACCGAATCACCTGATTCATCGGTGACAAATCCCATCTTGCGGCTGCCATTTTTGAGGGTGAAGACATTGGTCGCGAATCCTTGGGCAATCGTTTTTTCAGGAACGAGAATGGCTTCGGCTAATTCGTTACGGCGGTAGGTCTCGGTGATGTTCCCGAGGTAGGGGCCTTTCTGCTTTTCCTTTTGGGAAACGGTGTGGCAGGCGTTGCATATCGCCCGGGTGTAAATAGCCTGACCGAGGGCGACGTCGCCTTTCATCCTGGAGACTTGCTTGATGGCAGCCGCTGGTTTGAGCGTGGCGATCTTGGGCGTTTTGTCTTTGCCTGGAGTCTGGATTTTCAAGCGCCCGGCGGCAGACTTGGCGGCCTTGGCTATCGCGGCATCGGGATCGCTCAGTGCGGCGGCGATTCGGTCGTTGATAACGGGATTGCGAAGGTCTTGCGCGGCCTTGATGAGAGCAAGGCGTTGCTTGGGATCGGGCCAGGCGAGATCGATGGCCTTGAGTGACATCTCACGGGACTCGGGGCTGCCGCCTTTGCGCGAGGCCAGCTGCAGGATGGACATGGTGGCCCATTTTCCTTCCGAAGTGCCGGGCTTTTCGGCGGCGATCTTTTCGAGAATCAAGTGATGGTTTTCCAGTTTGGGCGCATTGAGGAATGATCCACGCGCGGCCGACTGGTCTTTGCCAAAGCCCTTGGCTTTTTCGAGAGTGCTCAAGGCGGTCAGGACGGCGGGGAGAGCTTCCTTGTCATCGCTCTTGACGAGAATGGCCACCGCGCTGGCGAGGGCTCCGGGAGGAGTTTCGGGGTCGCGGGCACCTTTGAGGACGAGTGGAGTCGCAGAATTCGGAGCATCACCGGCAGCCGCGATTTGCGCGATGGCGGCGGGGATCAACTTCGCGTCTTTCATCGCTAAGCTAATCACTTTGTTGAGCGCCTCGTTTGATTGAATGCGGTTCTTATTGAGCTTCTCAACAATGAAGCCTGCTTCCTCAGCTGGTGCGGTATCGAGAATCTTTTTTAGCTTGTTGAGAATGCGCTCTGACTGCTCCCAGGTGGCCAGCTGGTAGTATGGCCCGCGAGTGTCGGGGCGAGTGCCCCATGAGTCACCCTTCCACTCGGCTTCCCTGTGGTAGAGGCGGGCGAGAGTTGAGAGGAGAGGTTTGCGCTTGGCGGCATCTTTTTCCGATGAGAGTCGCTTCAGAAGTTCGTCGACGACTTCCTTCTTATGCATTCGCATGAGAGCCCAGGCTGCAGCTTTGCGGGTATCGATGTTGTCGGAATTGATCATCGAAAACGCGGCTTTGTGACCGCCCATCTTGGCCAGAGCACGGTAGGCGGTGTGGCGAATAACGGGGTCGGGTGAGGAGAGGTGAAGGGCAATTGCTCCCGCTACTCCTGTTTTGTTCTGTCTTGCAGCGGAAACGATTGCTTCAAGAATACTCCGGGGATCCTTGAGTTCCATGCCCCATTTGAAGAAATCCTCGAGTAAGGGAGTTGGCTTTCCAGCAGTCACAAGATCGAGAGCCATGTCTCCGTAGGCGCGTGTGAGGTAAGGGGCAATGGAGTCGTCATTTTCGAGCGCTCCAAGAACGGACTTGATAATCCGCATACTGTTATTGCTCTCAATACCACGCTGCGTGACTCCGTAGAGAGCGGCAATTCTACTTCCGATGGATTTGCTTTTGTCAGCAGCCAGGTTCAGTAAGAGTTCGTTTGTTTTCTCTGATTCAGGTCTCCGAAGAATTGCTCGTTGAGCAGCAAGGCGGCGAATGTGAGATGGAGATTCCAGAACTTTGACCAATTCCTGGTCACTCAGTTTTTCAAAATTTGGAAGCGGCTCGGGCGTATATCCTTTTGGCCTCACCCGGGCGATGTAGCCGTGGTTTGGACCGGCCCAATTGAAGGTTGCCGGGCCTTTCCAGGAGGCTTGGTAAACGGTGCTCATGCCATCGACGTCGGCGTCGGTGGGTCGGTTCATTTTGATGAACTGCTCGGGTGCGGCGGTTTCCTTGAAGGTGGCACCGTAGGGTGAAACGGTGTGACGGAAGGAGCCGGCACGGCCCCAGTCGACGGTGAACGGTGCGTGGTTCCATTCATCGGGGAAGCCGGGCTCGGAGATGTAGACGCCGCCGCAGCCGGATCCGCCGCCGTAGTCGGCGAGAGGATGAATGTGTTCTTTCTCGAAGTTTTTATAGAGACGCGGGTAGCCGTGGTCAGCGAGCGGGGTGAGGTGGTGGAAGCGAACATCCCAGCCTCCACCGTCGTTGGTGTTGTCACGGGTGAACATGTCGAGGGTGGGGGACATGGGTGTGGCGAGGATGTTTCGGGTGCCGGTGGAATAGAGTTCCAGGCCCGAGCCGTCGGGACGAAAACGAATCACCCCACCACCACGATGTTGCAGAGTGCGCCCATCGGTGCCGGTCGCTTTCATGAATCCAAAATCGCCGCCTGCGATGTAGATCCAACCGTCGATGCCCATCGTGATGTCGTTGGTGGTGTGGTCGGCGGGCCGGTCTTTGAATCCGAAGGCGATATCGGAGATGAGACGTTTTGACTCCTCGGCGACGCCATCTCCATCTCGATCAAGGAACACCGAGATGTGCGGAGGGTGAAGAAGGTAGAGGCGATCGTGATCCCAGATCAAACCGCGGGGCGAATCGATATCTCGCACGAACTCGGTGACCTCATCAGCGCGTCCGTCCTCGTCCTTATCGCGTAAGCGGAGTACGCGACCGCGTCCGGGCTGACGACCGAGAGAGCCGTTGCCATCGGACGAGACGTAAAGATCACCTCCGGGTGAGGCGGCGACATAGACGGGATAATTGGCAGTCTGCCAAGGCGCGAAGAGAGTCTTCTCGAAGCCGTCGGGAACGGTAGTGTCCTTGAGAATTTCGTTTTCCTCGGCCGGAGTGAGTTTCACGATCCGGGGCTTGATGTTGCCCGATTTTTCGAAGCCTTTTCCGTCCACGGAGTTCGTTTGTTTTTGTTCTGACTTATTGAGAATTGGAAATAGCTTCAACGGTCCTTTTGGTCCCTTGAGTTTGAGTTCCCAAAGCGCTGGCCACTTTCCTGATTCTTGTTTCAGCAGGGTGACGCGAAGAAACTTGATATCCTTGGCAGCGAGTTTGTCGGTAGTATCAGATTTGCGTTGGTTGGAGGATCCATCGTAGGCGATCTGCCAGTTCTTTCCGTCTTTGGATGATTCGATTTTATAATGATACCATTGGTTTCGGATTTCCCAGAAGATGGTGGCTTCAGTGACGGTTTGGGGCTTTTGAAATTCGAGCTGAAGCCACGCGGGGTATTTTGAACCGTTGGCAGTCCAGCGGGTTTTTTCGTTTCCGTCGACAGCTTGCCAGGGGAAGTGGCTGTCGCTGGTCTGGGTGGATGAGGCTGTGAGCTTGACCATCACGGCGTCCTTCGGCGGGTTGGCGAAGATGGACTCCACCGCTTTTTCACTTTTGCCGAGTTCGGTCACGACATTGGAGCCGGTGTAAGGGGTTAGATATTCTTCGTTGAGCTTGCCCGCCGACCAGAGGAGTCCGCGGGTGACGAGGTCGAGATAGCGGGGATCTTCGACGGTGTAGCTGTTGTGTCCGATGGTGGTGGAGAAGGAAGGCGCACCTTGTTTCTCATTGGTCCATGCCACGATGGCCGAGCTGGAAACGTCCTTGTCCCCGCGTTTGTATTTTTGATGGCCGAGTGCCAGCGGGTGGGCGTCGAAGACGTTGACGTTATTGTAGAGTTCCTCCTTCTTGGTGACCCAATCTTCGAGGCCTTTGGTGATCGGGTGATTGGGATCAGTGAACTGGATCGATACCGGTTCTTGCGGGCCGTGTCCACTGGACTGCAGTCCGAGGTGCTTGAACCAAAGATCATTTCCCTGGCGGAAGGAATGCATCGCGCAATGCAGATGCACCGCCGGAATCGTTTTGTGGGCCTCGAGAATATTCTTCAAGACTTCCGGGTCCTTATTGGAAGCGGCACATTCGTCGTGGATAATAATGTCGTATCCCTTGGCCCAATGGGGGTTCTTGTAAATCGGCAGCGGGGGATTGGTTGAGCGATCCCGGGTCCAGACAACATCGACCCGCACATTGGCACGCTCCTGAATCCCCTTGTAGAGGATCTCGTGCTGCTTGACGTAGTCGTGGCAACAGCCACCGGCGATGAGGAGGGCTTTGAGGGGGCGGGGACCGTCTTCGGTGGATTTTTGTTCCGCTTTCAAGAAGAAGGCGGGCAGGGCCAGGGCAAAAATGAGGGGCGCTAGAACGCGAAGGTGCTTCATGGTGGGACTGGTAGGTTCGGTCCCTTAAGGACGGTTCTTTCACTCCCGAGGTATTTTATGTAAGGTCATTACGAAGGTTTTGCGTTGGAGCCCCGTATGCTCCTCCATGAAAAATCTCCTCGGCTTCTTTTTCCTAACACTAGTAGCCCTTCCTGTTTCCGCCAAACCCAAGATCCTCGCGCTCATTGCCGAGCGGGAATACGAAACCCGGGACACTCTTCCGGCCTTCTTTGAAAAGTATTTTAAGGAGGACTACGAGGTCGTCATTATCCAACTCGAAGATGATGAGCACGACTTCGCGGGTCTCAAAAAACACCTCAAGGATACCGACCTTCTCTTCGTCAGTGTGCGGCGTCGTACGCCCACTGTTTCGCAGATGGCAGCGCTCAGAAAATACATCGAGTCCCGCAAGCCCGTCCTCGGCATCCGCACCAGCAGCCACGCCTTCGCCACGAATAAGAAACAAAAGGTCCCCGCGGGTCACACCAACTGGCAGACTTGGGATGCCGATATTTTCGGCGGCAGCTACTCCGGTCACCTCAAACGTGAACAAGCCACCACTGCGATGGTTTTTTCCGAACACGTCATTACCAAGGGCCTGCCCAAGAAGGCTTTTTCGACCGGTGGTTCCCTATACACTGTCAAACCTCTCGCCAAGGCCACGACTGTTCTCCTGTCCGGCAATGCCGAAGGCAGTAAAGAAGATCAACCTGTTGCCTGGAATTTCAGACGAAAGAACGGTGGGCTTTCTTTTTATACCTCGCTTGGCCACGTGAAGGATTTTCAGTCTCCTCATTTCGGACTTCTTCTCAAGCAAGCTACCAAGTGGCTTCTCAATCCGGCGCCACAAAAGAGAAAATAATTCCCGTTTCCTTTTTAAAAGTCTTGCGAGCATCCCCGCATCGACCTATCTCACCGCCGCCGGGCTATGCGGGTATAGCTTAATGGTAAAGCTCCAGCCTTCCAAGCTGATCATGAGGGTTCGATTCCCTCTACCCGCTCCATTTCCCCCCCCGGCCGCAGGAAGTCCCTCTGAGGGGAAAGGGATCCGTATTTTCTAGAGGCGCTTTATGCCGAGAAATAAAAGATACGGGTTAGAAAGGAATCGTGGGTGAGAAACGGTTTCAGGAATTGGTGAAGAAGTGGAATGTGAAGCTTTTTGGCGGACCGATTCTGGGATGTGTCACTGATGAGAGCGCGAGGGTGTGGGTGCGCACGCCCGGGCTCGCGAACGTGCAGGTGATAGGCGAGGAATTCAGAAGCGAAGTCAGCTTGAATCTCCCTGATCAAGGCATAGTCTGGCCACGTGCCAAGATTTGTTCTGAAGTGTTTCCGCGTTTCCCTGGGGTGCGGATTATTGATTTCAGGGACGACTCTGGCGGAGTGGGATTTGGTGTGGAGCGATGAGTTCGATGGCAACGGCGAACTCGACCAGAGTAAGTGGAATTTTGAATCTTTCGAGCCGGGGGCTAACAACAACGAGCTACAGAAATATACCTGGAATCGGACGGAGAATTGTCGCCGTCAGGACGGAGTGCTTGTTCTGGAAGGGCGCCGGGATTGGTGGTTTGATCAAGGGAATGATCAGACTTACGAATATACCTCCGCGCGGATTCAGACCGCCGGGAAGTTCAGTATTAAGTATGGCAAGATTGAGATGCGGGCCCTGATGCCGTGGGCGAATGGTTCGTGGCCTGCCTTTTGGATGATGCCGCAGAATGGGCTGTATGGCGGGTGGCCGGACTCGGGGGAAATTGACATTCTCGAGTATGTGGGATGGGACAATGACGTCGCGCACGTCAATGCGCACACCAAGGATCACAACTTCCTTTTGGGCACGAATTATGGCTGGAGTGGTTGGGTCGGAGGCCTGGAGAATAGCTATCATACCTACACGGTAGAGTGGTGGCACGATCGGATTGATTTCTACATTGATGGAGTCTGGCGATATGGCTTTGTGAACGAGGATACGGGCCCTGGGCAGTGGCCGTTCAACTCGGAATTTTTCATTATTCTAAATCATGCTATCGGGGGAGACTGGGGTGGAGTGATGGGGATTGATACGGGGGCGTATGACACGGCGGGAGACAATTACGGAGTAGGTTACTTTGTAGACTACGTGCGGGCCTACAAGTGGGATTGGCCGGATCACGACATTCCGGCGCATGTCGAAGCAGAGCGCTACGAAGGATATGGCGGAGACATTCGGGAGCAAAAGTGCGCAGACCTTGGCGGAGGATGGAACGTGGGATATATCGATACGGGTGACTACATGCAGTATCGATTTAACGTGCCGGAATCAGCGTGGTATCAAATCGACTACCGCGTTGCCTCTGATAGCAGCGGGGGAATTGTGACCTTGGGAAAAGGCGGGGTTGATCTCAAACAAACGGCAATCCCCGATACCGGAGGTTGGCAGGATTGGGAGACAGTGAGCGATCTTGTGTGGCTGGAAGAGGGAGCGCAGATGCTAGATGTTTACGCCACGAGCGGAGGGTGGAATCTCAACCATTTTAAAATCCTTCCTGCTCCGCCAGCAACACATGTCGAAGCGGAGTATTATGCACACATGTGGGGAGTGCAGGACGAATTTTCCGAGGACGTGGGCGGGGGGCAGTCGATCGGATATATCGACAATGGCGATTGGATGAGCTTCCCGGTGGAGGTGCCGGTGGCGGGCGATTATCGGGTGAGCTACCGCGTGGCGAGTGCGGAGGGGGGCGGAACGATCACTTTGGGAAGAGATGGCGTGGACATCGTTCAGACGTCTGCACCGGATACCGGAGGATGGAAGAATTGGACAACAATCACTGACACGGCCACGCTTGAGAAGGGCTCACAAACCCTGACAGTTTTCGCGACGGTGGGGGGGTGGAATCTCAATTGGTGGAGCTTTGAATTGCTCGATCCCGACTATGCGGCTTGGGAGGATACTTATGGAATCGGGGGTGCCGGCCGATCCGGGAATAGCGATGGAGATCAATGGGGAAACGAGGCCGAATATTATTTTGGGTATGATCCCACGAATCCTTCAGAGGACCCTGCGCGAATGCCCTCGACTTGGATTGAAACGTCGGGTGGGAGTTTTCCAGCCTTTACCTTCACTCGCAGAATTGATGCGCCGGAGGTGAATTATTTGGTGGAGGTCTCGGAGGATCTCACGACTTGGTCGGAGTGTCTTCGGGACGACGGTGGGAGTGCGGTGAATTCATACACTCAATTAAGCGCCTCTGAAGATCATGGCGATGGGAGCCAGACGGTAAGGATCCGCTACAATCTTGATCTTTCTGCAATCTCCGGAAAGATGTTCTTTTTTCGGATCAGGGTGTCCGAGTGATCGTGGTTATTTTTTCTCGGCGGCGCGGAGGGAGGCCCTGGGTGGCGCGGTCCCGAGGATGCCGGTCCAGCCACCTATGGGGGGCAGGTGCGCGACTTGAGGCCTTTGGAATGTTCGGCGCAGTTGGCAGTGTGGAGGCGTAAGGTGATCAAGGCTCCGTTCAAGGGCGAGCTGCAGTCCTAATTTGGTGAGCTCGTAGTCTTCGCTTTTATGCGAGAAAAAATGAGCCGAAGATTAGATTGTCAGGTCTTCGTGACTCGGGAATCCTCTTCCACCATGATCCGCTTGTTTTTCCTGCAGTTGTTATTTTTGAGTATTCCCGTCTCTGCGGAGCATCCTGATGCTGTAGTTGGCCCGAAGCAGGGATCCTTGGTCATCGTGGGCGGTGGTGGACCTGATCGTCAGTTTCCGCATGTTTTCGAGAAGTTTGTCGAATTAGCCGGAGGGAAGAAGGCACATATTGTCATTGTGCCAACGGCAGCTTCAAGTGATCCCAATTATAATTACCAGCGCTCCTCGGCGGTTCCATTGGCAAAGAGGCTGGGTGTGGCGGAAGTTTCCGTGCTCCATACCCATGATCGAGAAGAGGCGAATACAGAGAAGTTTGTGAAGCCGTTGAGTAAGGCGACGGGTGTGTGGTTTGGAGGAGGGCGTCAGTGGCGTTTTACGAAAGCTTATGGTGGAACGCGAACTGAAATGGAATTCCACAAGGTGCTGGAACGAGGCGGGGTGATCGGCGGGTCCTCGGCGGGGGCGACAATTCAGGGATCATTTTTGGCGCGGGGAGATACCAGAGGAAATACCATCATGATTGGGAATGTGCAGCGGGGGTTTGGTTTTATGCGGAACACCGCCATCGACCAGCATCTTATCGCGCGGGGGAGAGAAAAGGATCTCCTGAAGGTACTCGAAGACCCGAAGGGAAGAATGCGCAAGCAATTTGATCGAGCGGAGATGCTGGGGATTGGTATCGATGAAGATGTCGCGATCGTGGTGAAGGGTGATCAATTTGAAGTGATCGGGAAAGAGAAGGGCGCGGTCTTGGTATACGATCCGAAGTCCTGGAAGGAGGAGACCCCGGATGAGAAGAAGTGGGTGACCTTGATTAAGGGACAGAAGTATGACTTAAAGGCGCGGAAGGTGTTGGAGTGATAGCGCAAGAGTGGATTTCTTACGCGACCTGGCTCCTGATTGTGATTAGGCTTCTGCCATGAGTGTGAACCCATCGCGTCGACAAGTCTTACAAACCGGAGCGGCAGCCGGGGCCTTTGGTTTTCTTTCCAGGATTCCTTCCGTGAGGGCGGAGGAGGCGAAGCTGGACCCGAAGCAGGTGCAATTTCGGCCGGAGATTGAACATTTGATTC